>Ga0209806_1002458_pt1 | contig 11518 bp, 15 predicted proteins | sample GraSoiAngelo_152_FD_186166 | JGI IMG/M metagenome (GOLD analysis project Ga0209806, IMG submission 186166) | Grasslands soil microbial communities from the Angelo Coastal Reserve, California, USA - 14_1009_12_30cm (SPAdes) (version 2) | ecosystem: Environmental > Terrestrial > Soil > Grasslands ... | reverse complement strand
CTGGCTCGACGACAGCACGGACGCGGGCAGCGTCTTCGCGATGGCCTTGCCTCTCGCGAACTAGCTCCCGGCGGCGGCGACGAAGCTCATGCGCGCGTAGGCTCGGTCGTCACCTCGGCGGGGACTTCCGCGACGAAGCTTTAGCCCTGACCCTGAACGGTCTCGATGTATCGCGGTTTGTGCCAATCGTTCTGGAGCTTCGCCCTCAGGCCGCGCACGTGCCGATCTACGACATTGCTCTCGATCACGAAATCGGTGCCCCAGAGCGCATCGAGGATGTGTTCCCGGGTAAGAACGGTTCCCGCGTTGGCGGCGAGGAGGTACAGCAGAGCCTGCTCAAGCGACGTGAGCTGCAGCTCGTGCTCACCCGCGAGCACCTGTCGGTTCAGTAGGTCGATCTCGAGCTCGCCGACGCAGCTCACCGGCGGTGCCGTGCACGCGGCGGATCACGGCCCGCGCCCGGGCGACGAGGTCGTCCGGTACGAACGGATGCCGATGTAGTCGTCGGCCCCGCGGTTGAAGGCATCGAGCTTTCCCCGCAGGTCGCTGCGGCGGGTGAGCGCGATGACACCCATCGGGCCGCGACCCGCACTTCGTCGATGAGCATGATCGCCCGCCCTCCCTCGAGATCGATGTCGACCATCAGGAGATGCGCCGCCCGGTCCGCGATCGCAGCTTCGGCTTCGTTGATCGTCCCTGTCACCCTGCGCAGGTAGTTCCCATGGCGGAGGGTGAGATCGATGGTGTTCGCGAGGGCCCAATCACCGATTGCCAAGAGGACGCGGTTCGTACGGTCGAGATCTCTTCCGGCGGGCGCGGCCCCACGGGCCGACTGAACGAAAGCGGCCAACCAGCCGGCGGTGGCGCGCCCGCTTGGTCGTCGCTCGCGAGAGGGCGCCCGCGGATGGCGGGCGGGCTACGACTCCCGCAGCTTGCGGAGGAAGGGCTCGATGTTTTCGATGAACTGCTCGGGCCGGAAGCCGTGAAGCAGGTGACCTGATCCGGGGAAGCGCTTTACGGTCACGTTCGGAAGCTTTTTCAGCCGCCACTCGGCCGGATCGTCGACCGTGCCGCCGAGACGAGGCTCGCCGGCCAATACCAGGACCGGCGCGCGCACCTTTCCGATCGCCTCTGTGATGAGCGCCGCGGCGAGCGCGTCGCCGGCGGTGCGCGCGTCGATGAACGCGGGATCGACGTCGCGGAAGTACGTGACCACACGTTCGGCCGCGTAGAAGCCGCGCAGCTCGCCGTAGGTGCGCTCGCCGCGGGGCCCGGGCGAAGGGAGCGGCTGCTTGCTGACGGCTTTCGCGAGCACCCCCGGTTCGGTGGAGGCGATTCCCGCGCGGAGAGCCGCGTACTGCGCGGGGTCCCACGCCTTGGGATAGCCCAGCGGCGGATCCTCGAGCACCAGCCCGCGGACGAGGTCGGGGGCGTCGCCCGCGGAGACGAGCGCGGCAAGGGCACCGAGCGAGTGGCCGATCAGGACCGCGGGCTCCTTTGCGATCTCGCGAAGAACGCGGAGCGTGTCGTCCGCAAAAGCACGCAGCGAGTAGTCCGCGGCGCGTCCGCTCTTTCCGTGGCCGCGTGCGTCGTACGCGATCGCGCGATACCGCGTGGCGAGTCGAGGAAAAATGTTCTCCCAGTCCTCGGACCGCGCGAGGCTCTGATGCAGCAGCAGGATCGGCGGCTCGCCCGGGACGCCGCCGCCTGAGTCGTAGTGCGCTAGCTTCGGCTCGCCCTTGAGCGTGCGCGCGCGCGGCAACCGCTTCGGCACGAGTTAAGGCTGGACCGGCGAGGGTGCCGGTCGAAGGAGGAGCCACCCGCCGATCACGAGGTGCCAACTCCACGCCGTGATCGTCGAAAGGCGCTGGATCAGGCCACCGACCGAGCTGAGCGGCGCGTTGGTGTCGCCAACGTAGCGCGGCCCGAGCCCGACGAAGAGCCCCAGGATGGCCAAGGACGCGAGCGCGGTGGCGACGGTGTAGGGCGCGAGCGCCTGCCAGTCCTCGTCGTAGCGCATCCGCCCGGCGATGAAGAAGAGCCCGATGCCGAACGCGACCGACCCGCCAACGAACCCGAGGACATGCAGGAGGCCGCCGGTCGTGCGCACGGGGCCTACGTCCGCGAGGAACGCCGCCGCGAAGAGCGTTCCGAAACCGCGCACAACGAGGAGTGCGGGCCCGACCGCGTTCCCGAGTGGGAGGATCCGCTGGAGCAGCGACGCGAACACGACCGTCATAGTGCCGCCGCCCGCGAGGCCCAGCGTCACGAGGGACCCGTACGGGCCGAGCTGCGATGCGCTGATCACATCTCTTGTCGCGTCGTAGTTCGGCGTGACGACGCCGGCGATACCGATCCCCAGCAGGACGAAGACGGCACCGAGGAGCGACGCGATGCCGGCCATGCGGGCGTACGAAGTGGGCATTGCCGCGCAGTATCGCGAATGTGCGCGAGAATCCGCGCGATGGCCAAGCGCGTGAGGCTCGATCAGCTCTTGGTGCAGCGTGAGCTCGCACCGAGCAGGGAGCGCGCCCAGGCGCTGATACTGGCGGGTGTCGTGCGGGTCGATGGCGGCCGCGCCGACCGGGCAGCGGCGCCCGTTCCGGAGGACGCGGAGCTCGCCGTCGACGCCGGTCCCCGGTACGTCTCGCGCGGCGGCGACAAGCTTGCGGGGGCGCTCGACGTGCTCGGACTCGAGGTCGCCGGGAAGGTCGCGATCGACGTCGGCTCATCGACCGGTGGCTTCACCGATGTCTTGCTCCAGCGCGGTGCTCTTCGGGTTCACGCGATCGACGTGGGCAAAGGTCAGCTCGATTGGGGACTGCGGCAGGACCCGCGCGTTGTCGTCCATGAAGGCGTGAACGCGCGCGAATCCGCGCCGGTTGACGAGCCTGTCGACATCGTCGTCGCAGACGTCTCGTTCATCTCACTGCGGCTCGCCCTGCCGCCGTCGCTCGCCAAGCTTCGTGACGGCGGCGACGTCGTGGCGCTGGTGAAACCCCAGTTCGAGGCCGGGCGCGATGCCGTCGGTAAGGGCGGCGTCGTGCGCGACGCGGACGCGCGCGCCGCAGCGGTGGTCGCCGTCGCAAACGATCTGGCGGCACGCGGGCTCGGAGTCGTCGCCATCACGCCATCGCCGATCGCGGGTCGCGAGGGCAACCGCGAGATCTTCGTCCACGCGCGCAAGGGGGCGGCGAGCCTCGACGAGGCGAGTCTGGCCGCCAGGGCAAAAGAGGCGGCCGGATGAGGATCGCGATCGGCTCCCGGCCCGACTGGCCCGCCTCGCTCGAGGCCGCCAAAACGGTGAGCGACAAACTGCGAAAAGCCGGCCACCAGCCGATGGAGGTTGCGCTGGATTCTCGCCCGCTCGCGAAAGAGGTCGAACGCGCGGAGGTCGCGTTCGTGTTCGGTGGCGACGGGACCGTGCTCCGCGCCGCGCGGGCGCTCGCGCCCTTCGACATCCCGATCCTCGGCGTGAACCTCGGGCGGCTCGGCTTCCTCACCTCGGCGACGATCGACGAGTTCGACGAGGCCATGGGCGACGTGCTCGCCGGGCGCTTCACGATCGAGGAGCGCGCGCTCCTCGACGCGCGTCTGGTCCGCGGTGGCAAGGAGGTCGTGCGCGCGCTCGCCCTGAACGACGTCGTCGTGGCGCGCGGCAAGCAGGTCCGCTCGATCAACGTCGCGGTCCGCGTCGACAAAGAGCCGCTCATCGTGTACTGGGCCGACGGTCTCATCGTCGCCACGGCGACTGGCAGCACCGCGTACGGCTTCTCGGTCGGCGGGCCGCTCATCCTGCCCGCGTCGCGCGCGATCACGATGGTCCCGATCGCCCCGCATCTCTCGTTCGGCAACGCGGTGGTGTTCGACCCGGACCAGGTGCTCGAACTCGAGACCCAGGACGACGATTCGGTGCTGTCGCTCGATGGTCAGGAGGAGCACGACCTGAACGCCGGCGATCGCATCACCGTGCGGCGCGCCGAGACCGTCGCCCGGTTCGCGCGCACCGCGCACGCGCGACCCTTCGTCGAGCTCCTGCGCGAGAAGATCCTGAAGGAGCCTGGAACATGACGCTCGACACGTCGGCCGCGGTCGCCGCGATCAGCGCCAAGACGAAACGGCGGCCGAAGATCGCCGTGATCCTGGGCAGCGGTCTCGGCGGTCTCGCGAGCGACGTCCAGGATGCGACGCGAATCTCGTACGCGGAGATCCCCGGCTTCCGCCGCAGCACCGCGCCGGGTCACGCCGGCGAACTCGTCGTCGGGAGGCTGTCGGGCAAGGACGTCGCAGTCATGAGCGGGCGCATGCACTACTACGAGGGCTACGACATCGCCGAGATCGGTTTCCCCGTTCGTGTCTTTCGCGCCTGGGGCGTCCGCACGATGATCATCACAAACGCGTGCGGAGGGCTGAACCCCGCGTTCAAAGCCGGCGACCTCATGGTCCTGAGTGACCACATCAACTTCATGGGCGTCAACCCGCTGCGCGGTCCGAACGACGACAGCCTCGGGCCGCGCTTCCCGGACATGGTCGGTACGTACACCGATGGCTTGCGCAAGCTCGCGCACAGCGTTGACGGCGATCTGCGCGAAGGCATCTACGTGGCGGTCGCGGGGCCGAACTTCGAGACACCGGCGGAGCTGCGGATGCTGCGTGGCTTCGGCGCCGACGCCGTGGGCATGAGCACCGTGCCCGAGGTGCTCGTCGCGCGGCACATGGCGATGGACATCCTCGCGATCAGCACCGTCACCGACATGGCGACGGGCATCCCGGGACAGATCGAGCACGTCACTCATGAGGCGGTGCTCGAGGTCGCGAACCGCGCCGGCAAGCGGCTCGCCGAAGTGATCAAAGGAGTGATCGCGAAGATCTAGTGCACGGATGAAGAGCATCCGCGATTTTGGCGTGCTCCCGGGAAACGAGCCGGAGCTGAACAGCACCAACCTCCAGGAGGCGATCGATTGGGCAGCCTTGCGCGGGGCAGCCCTGTACGTCGATCCCGACGAGGAGCCGTATCGGCTGACCGGCGGCATCGTGGTGAAGATGAACGCGTCGCTGATCGGCGCGCATGGGCCGGTGGGGCGGGGAACGAAGCACCCCACGAAAGCGCAGCCCGTGGGGAGCGTGATCGCCGTCGAGGATGAGAACAAGCCCTTGCTCACGGTCGAGCACGCGACGCAGGTCCGCGGAATCCAGTTCTGGTATCCGGATCAGACCCTCTCCGATCCGGCGAAGATCGTCGCGTACCCTCCGACGATCCAAGCGTCCCAAACCGCGGGCGCGCAGGGAGTGACGCTTTCATGCCTAACCTTCTACGGCGCGTACGTGGCGATCGACTTCAACTGTTCGGCCGCGGCGATCTGCGAGCAGCTCCTGGTCGAGCATTGTCACGGTTACCCGCTGTCGGGTGAGTTCGTCCGGATCGATCACTGCTACGACATCCCGCGCATCCTGCACTGCCACGTGAACCCGGCGAACATGCGGCTCTTCGTGGGCGGGTTCTCAAAGATCGTGATCGACGCAGTCGTGGCGCGTGGGACGTTCGCTTACGCGATCGATCACACCGACAACGCGCAGGTGATCGACGTATTCGCCTTCGGCACGGGCGGGGGCATCAAGCTTGGGGCGGCGAGTTACGGTCAGCTCACCAACTTCGACTTCGATTGCGTAAGCATCGGGATTCACAAACTCGGCGACCAGGCCTTCAACCGTAACTGGCAGATCGCGCAAGGGTCGATCACCGCCAACGCCGGGCGCCGTCTCGAGGATGTGCATCCCGTGGTCATCGAAGGTCAGGGGCATACAGCGATGACGAACGTCGACGCGTTCAGCGGCGACAACGGAGCGTTGACCAATTTCAGGGAGTCTCAAGATTTCATGCTCGTCCGCGGGGACAAGCGACTCACCGTGAGCGTCGTCGGGTCGCGGATCCGGAACTACGCGGCGGACGAGCCGATCACGGTGGAGAATCCGAAGGCATTGGTTCGGCTCGTCGCATGCGTGGACAAACATGAGCGGCTGCTGGAGAAAACGATTGGAAAGCCGTAGCTCGTTCCCGCGAGGGGGGTAGCCGTGCGGATCGTTGAGCTCATCGAGCGGAAACGCGACGGCGGAAAGCTGACCGCCGACGAGATCGACGCGCTCGTGCAGGGCTACACGAAGGGCGATGTCCCTGACTATCAGATGGCCGCGTTCTGCATGGCCGTGGTCTGGCGCGGCATGGACGCGAAGGAGACGGCGGCGCTGACCTCATCGATGGTCCGCTCGGGCGAGCGCCTCGACCTCTCGCGCTTCGGGCGCGTCGTCGACAAGCATTCGACCGGCGGCGTCGGCGACAAGACCACGCTCGTCGTCGCGCCGCTCGTCGCGGCGTGTGGCGTGCCGGTCGCCAAGATGAGCGGACGCGGCCTCGGCTTTTCAGGCGGCACCCTGGACAAGCTGGAGTCGATCCGGGGTTACCGCGTCGACCTGTCGACGGCGGAGTTCCTCGCGCAGCTCGAGCGGATCGGGATCGTCGTGACCGGCCAGACCGCCGATCTTGCTCCCGCGGACGGGAAGATCTACGCCCTCCGCGACACGACCGGTACGGTGCCGTCGATCCCTCTCATTGCCTCGAGCGTCATGTCCAAGAAGATCGCGGCCGGTGCCAATGCGGTCGTCCTGGATGTGAAAGTCGGGAGCGGGGCGTTCATGAAAGATCTCCCCTCCGCGCGGCAGCTCGCGCGCGCGATGGTCGCGATCGGTGTCGCCCACGGTCTCGCTGTGACCTGCGAGATCACGGACATGGAGCAGCCGCTCGGCAACGCAGTGGGGAACAGCCTCGAGATCGCCGAGGCCATCGCCACCTTGAGAGGAAACGGACCGCCGGACCTGGTCCAGCTGACGCGCGCGGCGGGCGCCGAGATGCTGGTGCGCGGGCGGAAGGCACGCGACACCAAGGCCGCGCTCGCGCGCATCGACCGCGCGCTGGCCGATGGGAGCGGCTTCGCGAAGTTTCGCGAGCTCGTCACGGCGCAGGGCGGCGACGTCTCGCAGGTCGACGATCCCTCGACGCTGCCACGCGCACCGAGGATCGAGACGCTCCGTGCCCCGCGGACGGCCTACGTCTCCGCGATCGCCGCGGACCAGATCGGCAAGGCGTCGGTGCGCCTCGGCGCCGGCCGCGAGAAGAAAGGCGATCCCATCGATCATCGCGTGGGGATCGTGCTTCGAGCGAAGATCGGAGATCGCGTCGAGCGGGGCCAGCCGTACGCCGATGTCCACGTCGCCGGCAAGCCCGGCGATGCCGACGCGGTCGCGACGATCCGCGGCGCGTTCCGCTGGAGCGCCCGGCGCGTCCCGCGGCGGCGCCTGCTCCTCGGCCGCATCGCGAGCCGGTAGCTACCCGGCGCGCTTGGAACCGGCGCTCTTCTTCTGGCCCTTGCGCTTGGCGGCTTCGACGCTTGCGCGGAGCGCTGCCATAAGATCGCCGACGGGGCTCGCGGGGCTGGTCAGTGTTTCATCTGCCGGCCTCGCGGCCGGTTTGCTCCTGAGGAGCCCGAGGAGCTCCTCGCGGTACGCGTCCGCGTGTTTTTCGGGGATCCACTGCGCTGCCATCGCGGCGATGAGCTGCCGAGCGGTCTTGAGCTCGCGGTCGGAAAGAGCGAGGCCCACCAGGCCCGAGGTCAGCTCGCCAGGACTTCGCACCTCATCCCCGAAGAACAGGGTCTCGAGCGCGAGAGCCTCCTTCAGCGGACGGATGGCGACGAGGTGTGGCTTGGTGCGCAGCACGAAGCGTCCGATCCCGACCATCCCCGCGCCCTGCATCGCGCGGAGCAGGAGTGCATACGGCTTTTCGGCTCCGACCCCGCGGACCGGTCCGACGTGGTAGCTCTTCTCGAAGAAAACGGGGTCGATGTCCGCGAGGTCCACGAACTCTTCGATGTCGATCGTCCTGCTCCGTTCAGGCGCGATCGAGTAGAGCTCGGCGTCGGTGACCGTCACCAGATCGCCGCTCGGTAGATCGAAGCCCCTCACCACGTCTTCAGTCTCGACACCCTGCGTGTACTGGGACGGACCGGCCAGTTCTCGCTCGATGTCGCCCGCCACGCGCGGCTCTACGCGATCATCTGGCTCTGAGTCGTCGAGGGACGGCTCCGGCTCGAAACTCGCGGGTTCGTCACCCCTCGTCACCCGCTCGTAGTGCAGGCGTTTGCCGGTGCGCCGGTCGTAGAGATGGAAACGAACGTCCTTGGGCTCGGTGGCCGGATAAAGCTTCACCGGGATGTTCACGAGCCCGAAGCTGATGCTGCCGGTCCATACCGCCTGACTCATCGGCTGCCCCCCACGCTCCCTTCACGAAGCCCTCTGACCTGATTCTCTCAGGAATCGAACCGCGCACCTAGACTCGAACCAAGTGATCGCACGAGGGGTCCGCGGCCAAGGACCCGGAGGCATCAACCCGCTCCTTCTCATCGGGCTCATCTTCTTGCTGTACGCGTGGCTCAGCGGGGGACTGGTCACCGAGATCCGGAACGCCGCGACCGATCCGCTCCCGTTCGTCGCCTTTGTGATCGCGATCGTCCTCGGGATCACCGTGCACGAGTTCATGCATGCGTATGTGGCGACCAGGCTCGGCGACGACACCGCTCGGCTGATGGGCCGGCTGAGCCTCAACCCGATGGCGCACCTCGATCCGTTTGGCTCGCTCCTCATCGTGCTGGCCGGCTTCGGTTATGGAAAGCCGGTCCCATTCAATGAGTCCCGCCTCCGCAGCTCGATCGGCGTCAGCGCGGTCGCCTTGGCGGGCCCGTTCGCGAACCTCGCCCTGGCGGCCCTCTGCGCGCTGCCGCTGCGTTTCGGCGGCGCGGACCTGCTGGGCGGCGCGTATGACCTCATCCTCTTCCAGATCGTCAAGTGGAACTGCGTCCTCGCGATCTTCAACCTGGTCCCCATTCCGCCGCTCGACGGTGCGAACGTCGTGTACGGGCTGTTGCCTCCGCGGCAGAGGTATAGCTGGCGCACGTTCCAGCAGTACGGGCCGATGCTGCTGCTGTTGCTCCTCTTCTTCGGTGCGAGAGTTCTCGGCACGATCGTCTTCGGTCCTGCGCAGTTCCTGATCCGACTGTTCGTGGGCGGGAGCGTCTAGCCGTGCTCCACCGCGTGCAGCAGACGGTCCGGTACCTCGGTCCTTCCGGCGCGGACGACCGGCACGCCACCGAGACCGCGCGAATCCTCCGCCAGCTCGGGGCGGATGAGGAGCTCGTCGTTGCGGGCATCCTTCACGACAGCGCGAAACCAGCGAACACGCTGCTGTGGCACCGGGTTGCGGGCGTGATCCTCGAGTCGCTCGCTCCACGCGTCCGCGGGCGCCTCGCGTCGGGAGATTCGACGTTCGCGCGCTACCTCGACCACGCGCGCCGCGGCGCGGAGCTCGCGCGCGCGGATGGGGCATCCGAGCGCGTCGTGCGCCTCATCGCGCGACATCACCAGCGACCGATCACCGAGGACGAGCGGCTCCTCGCGCGCGCCGACCGCGAGGCTCTCCCATGATGGAGTCGCAGGCGCCGCGCGTCACGGTCGAGGGCTTCGACGGGCCGCTCGATCTACTTCTCGAGCTCGTCGAGGAGAAGAAGCTCGACATCCTCACGGTGCGGCTCGGCGATCTGGCCGACGCATATCTCGCGCGTGTCCGCGCGATGGCGGCGCTGCCCGCGGACGAGGTCTCGGCTTTCCTCGCCCTCGCCTCGCGGCTCGTTCTGCTGAAGGCACGGAGCCTGTTGCCGTCGCTCGAGCCGCTCGCGCTAGAGGACGCTGAATCGGAGGAGGAGCTGCGCGCACGGCTGCTCGAATACGCGATCGTGCGCGAGCGCGCGAGCCAGCTCGGTGCGCGTCTCCGCGCCGGCGAGCGCGCGTTCCACCGCGAGGGCGGCACGATCGAGTTGCCGCCGCGGGGCGGCGAGGTCGATGCCCTCGCCCTCGCATTTGGGCGAGTGCTGACGCTCGCGGCGAAGCAACGTGAGGAGGACATCGTCGCCCCCGGGGAGCGCTACTCGGTCGAGCAGCGCACCCTCGAGATCGAGGAGCTGATCACGGCGCAGGGGCGGGTGAGCTTCGCTACGCTCCTCGGCGGCGCGCCGACGATCGGCTTCGCCGTCGTCACGTTCATCGCGCTCCTCGATCTGTACCGCCGCGCCGTCATCGACCTTGCGCAGGACGAGCTCTTCGCGGACATCGTGATCACGAGGAGGGAACCGCCATCCGTTCGGAACTAGCCAACGCCGTCGAGGCGATCCTCTTCGTCGCCGAGAAGCCCGTGACGAAAGGCGAGCTCGGTCGCATCGCCGGCGGAACGCCGCGCGCGGTCGAGAACGCGCTCGCCGAGCTCGCCACTGCGTACGAGGGCACCGGCCTGCGGCTTCAGCGCTCCGGCGACGAATGGCAGATCGTGACGGCCCCACAACACGCGCCCCAGGTCGCCGCGTATCTCGGCGCCGACCGGCTGCGGCTCTCGCCGGCGTCGCTCGAGACCCTCTCGGTGGTCGCCTACCGGCAGCCGGTCACCCGCGCGGAGGTCGAGGCCATCCGCGGCGTCAACTGCGACCAGACCTTCTACACGCTCGCTTCGCGGCGGCTCATCGAGGAGCGGGGTCGCAAAGAGACCCCCGGTCGCCCCATTCTGTACGGAACGACATGGGAGTTCCTCGAATGCTTCGGCCTGCAAAGCCTCGACGAGCTGCCGCGCGCGCTGAGCCCGGACGGCGCCCTCGTCCCCGGCGCGTGACGCAGGGGCTGGGGCCCACGGGGCAGCGGAGCGCCGAGCGCCGCCCCGAGCCAGCCGGGCTGATCCGGCTGCAGAAGGTCCTCGCCGACCGCGGGGTGGCGTCGCGTCGCGCGGCCGAGGAGCTCATGCGCGAGGGCCGCGTGCGCGTCGGCGGCGAGGTCGTTCGTGAGATGGGCAGCAAGGTCGCGCCCGATGCCCACATCGAAGTCGACGGCCGCGCGGTCGCGCCGCCCGCCCCGCACCGCTATGTCGTGCTCAACAAGCCCCGCGGGATCGTTTCGACCGCGCACGACGACCACGGGCGCCCGACCGTCGTCGAGATACTTGGCGCGCGCGAGCGCCTTTACCCGGTCGGTCGGCTCGACGAGGACTCCGAGGGCCTCGTGCTGCTCACCAACGACGGCGCGTGGGCGGAGCGGGTGCTGCATCCGCGATACGGGCACGAGCGCGAGTACGAGGTGAGTGTCGTCGGTCCCGTGCCGGCCGCCTCGATCGCCGCGCTCCGGCGCGGCATTGCGCTCGAAGAAGGCGTCGCGCGCGCCGCGCGGGTGTCGATGGCCGGCGGCGCGCGTGGCTCGACGCTGCGCATGGTTCTGCAGACCGGATGGAAGCGGCAGGTGCGCCGCATGTGTGCCGCGGTCGGGCTCCGCGTTCTGCGACTTCGACGCGTGCGTCTCGGTCCGCTCGAGCTCGGCCGCCTTCGACCCGGCGCGTGGCGCGACCTCACCGCTCGCGAGATCCGCGCGCTCGGAGGCG
>Ga0209806_1002450_pt1 | contig 11541 bp, 9 predicted proteins | sample GraSoiAngelo_152_FD_186166 | JGI IMG/M metagenome (GOLD analysis project Ga0209806, IMG submission 186166) | Grasslands soil microbial communities from the Angelo Coastal Reserve, California, USA - 14_1009_12_30cm (SPAdes) (version 2) | ecosystem: Environmental > Terrestrial > Soil > Grasslands ... | reverse complement strand
CCTGGCCAATCGCAAAGGCGATGTTGTTGCGGTTCACCATCACGGTGCCCGCGTGTCGATCGAAGCGATCATCCCAACGCGCGGATTAATTGGGCTGGAAACGGACTTGATCAACCTGACCCGCGGCGAAGGCATTATGAGCCATTTATTTCGCGAGTACGCGCCCTTTAAAGGCGAAATTGCAAATCGCGGTCGCGGCGTGCTTGTTTCGATGGAGTCGGGAACGAGCACGGCGTATGCGCTCGATAGCATCCAAGCGCGCGGCCGATTGTTCGTCGGGCCGCAAGAGAGTATTTATGCCGGAATGGTTGTTGGCGAAAATGCGCGCCCCGACGATTTGCCCGTTAATCCATGCAAAGCGAAGCGCTTGACCAACATGCGCAGCCAGGGTGAAGGCAAAGGCATTCAACTGGAGACGCCGTTGCGGATGAACGTCGAGCGCGCTCTCGAGTACATCGACATCGACGAATACGTCGAAGCGACTCCCAAATCGTTGCGGTTGCGAAAACATATTCTCGATGCCACGACCCGAAAGCGGGCGGCCAATCGGGCCGCCTAGTAGGATTGACAAACTAGCCGGTCGCAGCTTGAATATGGCTTGGTAATTCTTCACGTCCGCAGTTCGCGGCGTGTTCGTTGAATCTTACTCGTTAGGCAATCTGTATTCGGAAAAACCCGATATGGCGGGACATAGCAAGTGGTCGAAGGTCAAGCGTTTCAAAGGCGCGATCGACGCGAAACGCGGCCAGATCTTCAGCAAGCTTTCCAAGGAGATCACCATCGCCGCGAAAACCGGCGGCGGCGATCCGAACGGAAACCCGCGTCTTCGCAGCGCAATTCAAGCGGCTCGCGCGCAGAGTATGCCGAACGACAATATTGATCGCGCCATTAAACGCGGGACCGGCGAGGGCGTCGAAGCGGCCAATTTCGAAGAGATTATCTACGAAGGCTATGGCCCCGGGGGCGTCGCGATTATCGTCGAGGCCGCCACTGACAACAAAAACCGCACCGCCGCCGAGGTCCGCAGCATTTTCACCAAGAATAATGGCAACCTGGGCTCGGCCGGCAGTGTTTCATACATGTTTCACAAGAAGGGGCAAATCGTGATTCCGCGCCGTTCCATCGACGAAGACCGCCTGTTGGAGCTGGTCCTGGAGGCGGGAGCTGAGGAGTTGACAACCGAGGAAGATCAGTATCTTATCACTACTTCGCACGATCGGCTCTACGCTGTAGCTGAGACTCTCAAAAGAGCAAATGTGACGACCGATGGGCAAAAGTTTACCTTCATCCCTGATAGCACGGCTCCGGTTGCCGATGAGGACGTGGCCCGGCAGGTGCTGCGCTTGTGTGATGCCCTCGAAGACGACGACGATGTGCAGAACGTCTACTCAAATCTAGATATTCCCGACGAGATGCTGGCCAAGTTGCCAGCCTGAAAAAGTAATTTCCTTTCGCTGAAGACCTGGCAGTGCGCTTGCCCCGGCGAGCAATCGGCCTCTGCAATTTATGAACGAAGAAAACGAAAACCAGCCGCCGCTGGAAGCCACCGAATCGGCCGCTGCGCCCGACCAACGTCGCCATCGGGGGCGCCGTCGCTATGGGCGCCGGCGTTATTACAACCGGGGCGATCGCAGCGACAATTTTAGCGAGCCCTCCCGAAACGACGCTCCCGGCGCCGCAACTGGCGATCCCGTTGCCACCGAAACATTGGAAGGCGCGCCCGAATCGGGCGAACAGGTCGAGCGCGAACCGGAGTTCGGCGAAGGCATCATCGAGATCTCCGGTAAAGGTTTTGGTTTTCTCCGCGATCCGAAGCGCAATTTTGTGCAGACGCCGCAGGACATTTTCGTCACGCCGGAAATTGTGCGTCGCTTCGCCCTGCGCGACGGGATGTGGATTTACGGTGAAACGCGTCGCGGCAGTCGCGGCCCGCAATTGATCAAAATGCTCACCATCAACGGTGAGGATCCTCCCAAGTATCAAGGTCTACGGCCGTTCGAAGAACTGACCACGATTAATCCTAACAAACGGATCAAGCTCGAGACCGTTCCCGACCGATACACCACTCGCATCATGGATTTGATGACTCCGCTCGGGATGGGCCAGCGAGGCTTGATCGTCGCGCCGCCGCGCACTGGCAAGACAACCTTGCTTCATCACATCGCTGAGGCGGTTGTCAAAAATCATACCGACATGAAGGTGATCATTCTCTTGGTCGATGAGCGACCGGAAGAAGTCACCGACTTCAAACGCTCGCATCCGAAAGCGGAGATTATCGCGAGCTCGAACGACAGCGACATCAAGAGCCACACCCGGGTTGCCCAACTCGCCATCGAGCGCGCGAAGCGTCTGGTGGAAGCGGGCCAGCATGTTTTCATTCTGCTCGATTCGATTACCCGAACCGCACGCGCGTTTAATAACGCGATGTCCGGCGGCGGCCGCACCATGAGCGGCGGTATCGATGCGCGGGCGATGGAAATTCCACGGAAAATTTTCGCCGCCGCACGCAACACCGAAGAGGCCGGTTCGCTCACGATTGTTGCAACGGCTTTGATCGAAACCGGCAGCCGCATGGACGAGCTCATCTTTCAGGAGTTCAAAGGTACCGGCAACATGGAGATGGTGCTCGATCGCAAAATCAGCGATCAGCGCATTTATCCTGCTATCGACATCTTTCTTTCCGGCACCCGCCGCGAGGAACTGCTTTTGCAGCCGTGGGAGCTGGAAAAAATCAATTTGATTCGTCGCGGACTGGCCGGCCACAAACCGGAGGAAGCGATTCAGCGTTTGCTCATGTTCGTGAAGAAATTTCCTACGAACACGCAGATGTTGAAAGAGATTCCTGGTTAATCTGAACGGCAGAATTGCCGTGAATCCTCAGAAGGCACGCGAAATCGAGTGGGAAATTCTCCCGCCCGAAGATCGACATCGACGCACATCTGTCGAACCAATTTTTAAATGGGTCGCGCTGATCATGGATCGATTGATTCGGATCCCGGGGGTGAAGCGTCGCTTGGGTCTGAATCCGATTCTCGATCTTGTCCCCGGTTTCGGCGATATCGCCGCGGCCGCCATTTCCGTCTCGGTTCTCGTTTACGGCATCCGACGCGGCATTCCAAAGATCCTTCTCGGCCGCATGGCCCTCAACGTTCTCATCAACGAAGTCGTCGGCATCGTGCCGATCGTTGGGTCCGTTTTCGCTTTCTGGTTCACGGCCAACACGCGCAATTACGAACTGCTTCGCGAACACCTCGATACCCCAAATCGCTCGACCAAGACCGACAAGATTTTCGTCGGCGCAGTGCTCGGCTTGGTCGTTCTTGTCATCGTCGCGGGAACTATCGGCACGTTTCTGATTCTGTACACGCTCGCAAAGCTGGCTTCGGGCAGCTAGCCGGCTTTAATGTAGCGCTGGTAAAGCGCGTGGATCGTTTCCCGCGCAGCGCGGTATTCGTTCGGGAATAGATCGACATCCTCGTAGCCAACCCGTTTCGCCAATTTTTTCTGTTCCTCGGGTGTGGCCGGTAAGGTCGAAATATTTTTGTTTTCAAATCGACGTAGCGCCATTTCAGCGCGTCGCAGCAATTCATAACTTTGAGCTGCGCTGCTGGCGTCCGGATCCGAAATCACGTCACTCTCACGCAATCTGGTCAGCGCGCGTTGCCAATTCGGCTCCCAAATTCCCGAACGCATCTGCAACGCTTGGACGAGAAACTCGGCTTCGATCATGCCGCCACTCCCGGTTTTGAAATCGCGAAACTCCGAGCCGCTGCCACGTTCCCGCCGAATTCGCTCCAGCATATTGTCGATTTTTGCAAAGAGATCGGATTGTCTACCGACCTCGCCCCAGATCCTTTGGGCAATGTTGATGTAATCATCCTTTAACGGTCCGCTGAGCGGCCGGGCCCGGGTCAAAGCATGGATTTCCCAAAGCTGCGCGCGCTCGCGGTAATAGGATTTGCATGCGGCAAGGGGCGCGACCAGCGGTCCCTTATCGCCATCGGGTCGAAGGCGGGCATCGACCGCAGCGATTGTTCCTTCGCTGCTCGGCTGTGCTACTGCCGTCACAAGGTTCTGCGCCGCGCGCGTGTCCTTGCCCACAAACAGCAAATCAAGATCTGCGCCGTAATTTATTTCCCGACCGCCGAATTTTCCGAGCGCGATGATGGTTAACCCTTCGCCGCCCAGGAGTCCGTTCGTAAACCTCAGACACGCTTCGGCGAGATCGGACAATTCCGCGAAAATAATTGGCGCGTCCGCGACTCCGAGGACATCGCGCATAATGATCCGGAGCAGCTGCCTTTGCCGATAAGCGCGGATCGGGTCGAGATTCGTCGGGCTGCTTCCGAAAGATTCGAGTCGAGCAAAATGTTCGGCAATTGATCTGGGCTGATTAAAACTTTTGTCGCGGGTGATTTCCTCGAGCAATTGCGGCCGGCGAATCAGCAAATCGCCGGCGAACCGGCTGGCGTCGAGAGTTTTGATCACCAATTCGAGCAGAGTCGGATTGCTGGCGAGCAACTCAAAAAGCAAACCGCGCAGGCCATATGCCTCAACGAAGCGAACAAACTGATTCAGGGTAGCGTCCGGATCGGCCGTCTTTGCCATTTGATCGAGAAGAGCCGGACGAAGTTTGGCAAACACTTGTTTGGTTCGCGGCGCCACGTGCGATGCCGAAGTCGGCTTCAATAAATCGGCCAGCGAGCGAGCGGCCGATTTTTCGTCTTTGAACAATTTCAAATCTGGTAACGCGCCTTCTGTCGGAGCGGATAAAATGACCCGATCAAAAATCGTCCGAACGTTCTGCATCGTTTTGTTGAGGGCGGCGGTGAAGTCGTTGGTCGAATCAAACCCGAGACTGCGCGCGAGTTTGTTCAGAGCCGTCGGTTCGCATGGAATGGTGTGAATTTGCTGTTCGGCTTCAATCTGCAATCGATGCTCGACATGGCGAAGGAAGCGATAGGCCCGGTCAAGATCGACAACTTCTTTCCGCGGGATGAGTTCCAATCGCGACAGCCCGCGCAACGCATCAAGCGTGCTCGTCTCTCGTAAAAAGATATGCCGGCCACCATGAATGAATTGCAGCGTTTGCACGACGAATTCGATCTCGCGGATTCCGCCCCGGCCAAGTTTGACGTCTCGTTCCAGGCTGTCTGATCGGATTACGTCGTGCTCAATTCTTCTTTTGATCTTTGCGATTTCATCGAGCAGGTCCGGTGTTGGGCTGCGCGGATAAATGAAAGGTTGATGTTGGCGCAAAAATTCGTAAGCCAGCTCGCGATCGCCGGCGATTCCCCGCGCTTTGATCAACGCGATCCGTTCCCAGGTTTCGCCGAAACCCGCGTAATAATTTTCCATGCTTTCGAGCGAGCGGGCGAGTGGACCAGCCGAGCCTTCCGGGCGCAAGCGAAGATCGACCCGGAAAAGCGCGCCTTCCGAGTCGCGGATGGCAAACGTTTCCAGAATTTTTTCGGCCAATCGATTGAACCATTGATGATACGAGAGTCGCGGAGAGAGCTCGCCTTCTTCGCTGTAGAGAAAGATAAGATCGACATCGGAGCTGTGATTTAACTCGCCGCCGCCGAGTTTGCCGAGAGCGAGGATGGCGAAGTCAGCTGCAGGCGATCCAAAGGATTCGCGGAATTTTGTATTCCAGTGGCCGAAAACTTCGCGCACGCAAATTTCGGCGAGTTGCGATAACTCCGCGGTAGTTTCTTCGAGCGCGGCGGCATTCGCGAGTTCGCGTAACGCGATCCGCGTCATCTCCTTGTTTTTCCAATGACGGAGAATGCAAAATTTATTGGCCGCGACGTCATTCTGAGGCGCGCGATGAAGTTCAACTGCCATTTCCACGACATCACGGCCTTGCAGACAGATTTCAGGCTGTGAAAGCCAGAGTAAAAGCTCCGGGTTGTGAACGATCCGCGTTGCGCAAATACTTGAGACCGATAAAAGATGAAGCACCGCCGCCTCGCCCAGTGGAAAATTTTCTATCGTCTCGGCCAGCGGAGCCGCGGCGTGCGGCCACGCTTCGTTCAGTTGAACCAGGGTCGTTTCAACTTGGGCCGGATGCAGCGAATCGGCGGATTTCTTTTTGATCCAGCTCGCGGTCTGCATGAATCGGAAGATGCCGCGAAACTGGACGAAATACTATTATCGATCGTTACCGCCAGGAGACGCGGATTAAATCTAGCCGATCTTTTCGTGCGCCTGAAAAAGAAGGCGACGTTCGGCCCGGGTCAGACTTTGCATTCCGTTGCGCGAAATTTTTTCCAGTAACGGATCGATTGCGTGTTCGATAAATTCGGCCGGTGTCATGCGTTGGACGCGTTCGGCCGCTTCCCGGCGTCGCCGCAATAAGCGTCGCAACCAGGACACATGTCCGAATCCGAGCAAATTGGCGTAAAGCCATCCGGCCGCAAGACCGCCCGGAATTGCGCTGTGCACGACCGCGCCATTTCGGTCAATCACCAGCATTACCAAACTCAGGAGCAGGATCGCACAAGCGACCTGTTTTGCTTTCACGTGAAATGAAAAACGCGACAGACGCCACGCGATGAGGTCCAACTCTGGTAAGATCATCGCGTAAGCAATCAGCACCGCGGCAACGCCGCCGCTGGCCGCGTACAAAATCGTTTCTGACGGCATCAGAAACAAATGCCCGAGCTCGCCGCCGATCGCACCACTCAAAAACAAATATAAGAAGTGCCGCTGACCGAGAATGGATTCGAGGTCGCGTCCGAGAATATACAAGACCAGGAGGTTTCCGAGGAAATGCCAGGGTCCTCCATAGAGCAACATTGCGGTGACGAATTGCCACGCGTAAGCATCGTGAACACCGCGATTGCTCAGCGCGAGATAATCGCGGACGAAGCCGGGCTCAAATGTATCGAGAAAAAACTGGGCAACGAAACTGGCAACATTAACGCCGACCAACGCCAGCAGGACAACGCGCCTGCTTTCTCTCCACGGCCGCGCCGACAGTGATGATTTTCCCCGCGACAGCCGCACCTGAAAAGAATACCGCAATGCCATTTTTTTGTCAGCAGAATTTCAATTGGCGCTGAGTCCGGAGCGACCGGACAGGCCGACCTTATTCGCGCACCAGGACGCGAAGCGACTGCTCGTGCAGGCTGAACTCGACCGGGCAATTGCCGACCAATTCGCCGTCAAGCTCGACCGGGACGGATTGGTCGCTGTCCACCCGCAGTCGCCGGGTTTGGAAATATTCAATCTCCGGCACGTGAATGTCGGAACTAAAGACCACATCCTGGAGATATTTAATGATCTCGAGATAGCCGAGCCGCTTGAAGACGATGACGTCCAACAAACCGTCGTCGATCACTGCTTGTTTAAAAAATGGAAATGGGCCGCCATAGAGCCGCCCGTTGCCGACAAGGACGAATGACCCTTCGTCAATCGACGCATCCTCGGACTGAATCAAGAGCCTGGGCGGCTGGCGGGCGGCGATTTGAGCGGCAGAAATCAAATAACTAAGCGGCCCAAAATTTCGTTTTAATTGGCTGCTCGTTTCCTTGACAACTTGGGCGTCTAGTCCGACTCCGGCGAGCTGAACAAAAAATTTCTGGTTGGCTTTCGGCAGATCTACCGATCGGGTGCTATTGCCTTCGATGATGCGCCAGCAAAATTCGAGATCATGAACCGGCAAACCGAGCTCGGTAGCAAACACGTTCATTGTGCCGATTGGCAGAAGGCCGAGCGTAACGCTTGCGCCGGCCAAACCATTCACGACTTCGTTGATCGTGCCGTCGCCGCCCGCCGCCACGATTTTTTCGAAACCTTCTTCTACGCCACGTCGCGCCATTAGTTCGGCTTCGCCGGTGCGCGTCGTTGCGCAAACGACGCAATCCCGCGCCAGCGATTCAACCTGCCCGCGTTTTCGCAGGGCGCGCTCGCTGTCCGCGGCCGGATTCAAGATAACGAGGGTGCTGCTCATCTCAGCACGGTTCCGGTTTCATCTTTTCTTCAAACATGCCCTGCGTAACGTCTTCGCGTGCAAAAGTTCGGCCGCCTTACCCTGATTTTTATTGGAGGCCTGTTGATCGTCGGTGCGGTCGTTTTTTTGGCTCTGAACTTGTATGTACAATCCCAAGGGACACAAGCGAGGATTCAGCAGGAACTTCGCCAGCGTTTTGGCGCGACCTTAAAGATTGGACGCATCAGCGTCACGCCTTGGAGCGGCCTGAAACTCAACGGAATCACCATTGCCCAGGGAACAACTGGCGCCAGTGGCAACTTTCTCGAGGCGAAAAATTTTGGTCTGCGGATCGCTTTCTTTTCTCTTTTCTCGAGGCGGCTTGTAATCAAAGAGGTGTCGCTCGTCAGCCCGAAGGTAGTTTGGCCGCAAAACGCTGAAGGCAAATGGCGATTGCCGGATTTACGGCCCGAGCGTTCGCAAAACACTCCAGTCATCGCAGCTGAGTCTGAGAATTCCTCTACCCCGGAATCGGAAAATAGCGAGACTCCAGGGCAAAGCGCCGCGACCAGGGCAACGGCAAAACAACCGAAGCGTCATTTGGAACAGAAGATGAATGCGCCGGCGGCATTTGTGTCTGAGATTCACAAGGTCAGTCTGACGGACGGCAATTTTCGTTTTCTCGGCCGCGAAAACGAAACTGTGGCAAATTTCGAAGGGGCCGGGTTTCGTGCGGCCATCAGCAATGCTTCGGCCTTGAAGGGGAACGCGCGGGTGGCCAGGGTTTCGTTGCGCGAGCGCTTTTTTCTTCAGCAATTTAGATCGCCACTGCGATATGATTCGAACGGTCTTGATCTTTCGCAGGTTTCCGCGCGCGTGGGCGGGGGAGATGTTACCGGTCGCTTTACCATGCAGCCGGAAACGGATGAATCACCATTTCGAGTCGAAATGAAGTTCCGCGGCGTGCAGGCGGATCAAATTATTACCGAAGGAGGCGGACCAAGCGGAGTTCTGCAGGGAAAGCTCGAGGGTAATTTACAAACAGTGGGAAAAACGACGGACCCCGAGGCGCTTGCGGGAAGCGGAGAAATTTTTTTACACGACGGTCAGCTTCGGCAATACAATCTGCTCGTCGCGCTCGGCCAGCTTTTTCAAATCGAAGAGCTCACCCAGCTCCATCTTGACCAGGCCGAGGCCAAATATCATCTCGCGCCCGGTGTGGTGACGATCGACGAATTAGTCTTGCGCTCGGCCAATATTCATCTTTCCGCCACCGGCACGGTGAGTTTTCGCGGTAAACTTCATTTGAGTTCGCGGCTTGCCATTAATGAAAAAATTCGCGCGCAACTTTTCAAGCCGATCCGGACGAATTTTCAGCCGACGGAGGAGCCCGGTTATTCCGCGGTCGATTTCGAAGTCAGCGGAACACTCGAACGACCAAAAACAAACTTGCTCGAAAAAGTGGTGGGGCGCGATTTGAAAGATCTGGTGAACAGTTTCTGGAGCGGAAAGAGCGACAAGTCGAAAAAGAAAAAAGGAGCGCAAACAAATACTGACGAATCGAGCCCGGTAACAGGCCCCGAGACCAGCGCATCACCAGCCGCGCCGAGTCCAAGCAATTCGCCATGAGAGTGATCGCCGGTCGCGCCGGCGGCGTCCTGCTCGTTTCCCCAAAGAACGGCGTTCGCCCAACGATGGATCGCGTGAAAGAGGCGATTTTCTCGAGCCTCGGCGAGATGGTGACAGGCGCGCGCGTTCTTGATCTTTTTGCCGGCACCGGTGCGCTTGGTATCGAGGCCCTCAGTCGCGGGGCTGCTACCGCCATTTTTGTCGACCAAGATCGACAATCGATCGCGGCCATCGAAAAAAATCTCACAAAGACGCAACTCGCCGGCCGGGTTCGCCAACAGGACGTTTTCAGTTTTCTAAAGAATGCGGCCGCAGCCGCTGAGAAGTTCCAAATCGTCTTTGCCGATCCGCCTTATGACAAAATGAAATCCGGCGAAAGCTTCACTGAAAAACTTTTGGATAATAAGACGTTACCGCGCCTGCTCGAACCGGACGGAGTTTTTGTGTTGGAGAAACGTCCCAGCGAAAAACTGCCGCCAACAAAACTCTGGCAGGTGAGTCGGCGGAAAACGTACGGCGCAACTGAAGTCCTGTTCCTCTCGGCAATCGAATGATTCGCTTTATTTACAATTTGCTCTGGCCGCTCGGCCTTCTGTTTTTTCTGCCGGGTTATCTGATCAAAATGTTTCGGCGCGGCGGTTACCGTCGAAAGTTCGGGCAGCGCTTGGGAATTTACAGCGCGGATGTTCGCCGGCGCCTGGCGGAGCAAAGATCGACATGGTTGCACGCGGTCAGCGTCGGCGAAGTTGGCGTCGCACTAAAACTCGCGGGCGAGCTGCGCCGCCTCCAGCCCGATCTGCGCTGCGTTTTGACGACTACTACGACGACTGGCTTTTCCTTCGCCGCCAACAACGCGGCCGATTGGATCGAGGTCATGTACAATCCGCTCGATTTCTGGCCAATCATGCGCCGGGCGTTTTCGATTATCCGGCCGGTCCGGATCGTTCTGATCGAGGCTGAGATTTGGCCAAACCTGGTGGCGGAAGGTCACACGCGCCGTATTCCGATCGCTGTCGCCAACGCGCGCTTGTCGCCGCGATCGGGAAAAAGATTTCGTCAGTTCCGTGCTTTGGTCGAGCCGACCTTTCGCCTTCTCGATTTAGTTTGTGTGCCGGAACGGGAAGATGTCGATCGATGGGCGGCGCTGGGCATTGAACGCAAGCGGATCCATTGCACAGGAAGCATTAAATACGACCTGAGTGGGCTTGAGAATCGTTTGGAAATTCAAGGAATCGGAATCTTCCACCCGAACGCTCTCGATTCGAAGAATCTCGTGCTGTTCGGCGGCAGCACTCATCCCGGCGAAGAGGAAATACTGGCGCAGGTTTTTCTAAAATTGCGAAAGCAATTTCCTTCGCTGTCTTTGTTCATTGCACCGCGCCATGTCGAACGGGTGCGGGAAATTCGCAGACAACTGGAATCGCTTTCTCTCGAGGTGCGACTAGTTAGCGAAGCAACCACTCATTCTAAATCGAAGCCGGACTGCCTTTTGCTCGACAAGACCGGCGAACTTCAATCGTGGTATGGTGTCGCCGCGGTCGTCTTCATCGGAAAAAGTCTGACAGCTCACGGAGGGCAAAATCCGGTCGAAGCAATTTTTGCCGGCGTTCCTGTAGTCTTTGGTCCGCACATGGAGAATTTTGCAGTCCTGGCCAGGGCGCTGGTGACAAGAAAAGGCGCAATTCAAGTAAACAATAGTGATCAACTCGAACAGGCGCTCGGTCATCTTTTGGGCGATAGCGAAGCCCGTTCAGGACTGATAAAAAATGCCGAGGAAGTTTTAGCAGAGCATCGCGGCGCGTCCGCGCGCACGGCCCGGTTGGTTGTCGATCTTGCATCGTCGCGCTGAAACTGGAGCGAGGTTGCCTTGCGGCTGACGAATGGAATATTGGGCGGCTTCGTGACCCTATCGTCTAGAGGCCTAGGACATCGCCCTTTCACGGCGGTAACACGGGTTCGAATCCCGTTAGGGTCGC
>Ga0209806_1002445_pt1 | contig 11561 bp, 9 predicted proteins | sample GraSoiAngelo_152_FD_186166 | JGI IMG/M metagenome (GOLD analysis project Ga0209806, IMG submission 186166) | Grasslands soil microbial communities from the Angelo Coastal Reserve, California, USA - 14_1009_12_30cm (SPAdes) (version 2) | ecosystem: Environmental > Terrestrial > Soil > Grasslands ... | reverse complement strand
AGATCCCTGGAGTTTCACCCGAAAAGGACGCTGGCCCGCCCGTGGTCCGGCAGAGGATGTACCCGGTGCGGGAGCTGCGCGAACTGTGTGGGTGTCGGGCATGCGCTTCCCAATAGTATGCCGATTGCGAGATACAGCACGTAGTCTCTGGACCCGATTTGAGGGAGAACCGCAAGATAGCCTGGCAGCGGCTGGGAGCCGATAACGCTGTCGACGGCAATCTTCAGCGGCAGTGGAGTGAGCAGGGCAAGGGGAGTCGACAGCAGACTCAGCAGAAAGAGGCATCCGATATGGGGCCGGTAAGGCCGCGCCTGTCGCCACAGCCGTCGGTAGAGGGTGAGATCGGTGTACCTTGCCGGGGCCATCAGAAGGCCCCGGTCGGCCAGAGGTGCTTGAGGCCCCGTCCACCGACGGACAGTGCCACCCCGCATTCTAGGATCGTCCTGCCAAGTGGCCACAGAGCCAGGGCGCCAAGCAGCAAGCCGACTGCCCCAGCCCCGTCCCAGATTGCGGCCATGGCGAGGCAGGCCAGCACCAGTCCAGCCGCCACCCCGCCCGGAGAGTAACACGGCCACACGCGAAATCGGATGAGCTGTTTCCCGGCCCCGTGCTCCTCGATGACCATGAGGAGGCGAGCGCGTCCGAACAGCCCTGTGCGGATTTGCAGGTCCCACCGATCGAAATCCCTGCCTCGGCTGACAACCGCGCCGTGGGCTCGCAGCGCACCCTCTACGCTCTGGAGGATCTTCCCGGGTTCACGCCAACGCTCGCTCCAGAACTGAAATCGCCGCAGGCGGGGTAACTTCGGGGCGAACCTGACACGGAATCGCCAAGGCGTGAGTCCGTGCCATAGCCGGCCGGACAGCCGGGCGAGTGGCTGCAGCAGAAAGAGCGACGCCGTCAGCCCGCGCATGCCGAGGCGCCGCCAGCGGGAACGAGGCGTCGTGGCAAAAGAGGCGCGGGTGGCGCCATTCACGGCTTGGACCAGCGACATGCCGACTGCGACGATGAGGAGTGGCGCGACGCCGAGCAGGGGACGCCACTGCAAGCCAAGACCCGACAGGACCGCCAACAACAGGATGACGAGATACCACTCCGGCAGTAAGGGGAGGGACCGCCACACGCCAGGCGCCGGCTGATAGAGGGATTGAAACGGTGCGCTCCCCCACATGCCGTGATAAATCCGCGACCGCATGCCAAGCGCCCGTTCCAGCGCCTTGCAGTATATTTTTCCGCCCCAGGTCAGGCTCCCTGACGGCTGATATCTCTCGGGCCACTTCCGTTCAAGCAGGGCTTCTGCCTTCCCATATGCCCGTTGCTGACGACAGTAAGCGCGCACTGAGTTCCGGCGGTGATGCCAGACCAAGGATGCCGGGTGAAAGCCCAGCGTCCAGCCCCGCTCCTGTAGGCGCCAGCACACATCGACGTCGTCGCCTGCGGTCCGAAACTGGAGATCAAAGCCCCCGATCGCTTCTAAGCAGCTCCTCCGAAAGGCCATGTTGCAGCCGGGGATGTGCTCCGCGACCTGATCAGCCAGCAGCACATGCACCGGGCCACCCGGAGCGTTGGCCACGCAGTCCGCGATGGGACCGTCGCCAGGCGGCGGCAAATTAGGACCTCCGACCCCGGCATGATCGGTACACTGGAACGTCTCGACCAGATAGTGCAGCCAATGAGGGTCCGGCCACGCGTCATCGTCAATGTAGGCGACGAATTCTCCTGCGGCCTCCTTTAGTCCGGTATTGCGCGCGCTGGCCAGCCCACGATTTTCAGTGCGGATGACACGGCAGTTGTACTCGGCCGCAATGGCCCAGGTCGAATCCGTCGAGCCATCATCGACCACGATGACCTCGTGGTTGGGGTACGCGAGCCTGCTCAGCCCCTCGAGGCAGTCCCGAAGGGTGCGCGCCCCATTAAAAGTGCACACCACGACCGACACCCGCGGCCAGGACTTCCGTCGCAAAAATGGGGCGTCTGCAAATGCCTGGCGAACGACGGGCAGCGCCGGTTTGGGCCGACGGTCTCGCAGGGTGAGGCCAAAGTCCCAATCCTCAATGTCATGCCCGCCGCGGTACCACTCGTCGGTCCACCCGAACACGAACGAGCCGGCGCATCCGGCTGCAAAGGCGGTGCGGATCTGCCAGTCGAGCACCTGCGCCTGATGGGCTTCGCCGTGCCGACGACTATCCAGCCCGACCTCTCCCAAGAGCAGCGGACGGTCCCCGGCAAGATTTTGAAGCCGGGCCAGATACGCTTGAAGACGATCTTGGGATTCGAGGTACACGTTGAAGCACACGAGGTCGAGAAAAGGGAGCTCAAGATATTCGGTCGTGGGATAGTTAACATACGTCACTAACCCGTCCGGATCCTCCTCCTTGGCGGCACGACATAGTCGTTCAAGGTAACGCTCGACCGGACGGCGGCCATACCATCGCACAATGGGGGCGGGTATTTCGTTCCCTATGGCATAGCAGAGAATCGCAGGATGCCCCGCGCAGGACCTCACGCCCTCCCGAAGCCGCTCCTCAATCCGCCGAGTGCAAGCTTTATCCTCCAGGAAGGCAACATGCTGCTCCCAAGGCAGGCCCACCATGACGCGGATCTTATGCTTAGCCGCCAAATCTAGCAGCCAGCGGGGTGGAACCGTATACGTACGGATGGCATTCAGCCCATTGGCGGCAATTTGGCTGAGGTCGGATTCGGCTACAGCAGGGTCGGGGTAGGAATCACCGTGAGGGCGCGGACGGAAGGTCCCGTAGGTCACACCCCGGATCCAAAGCTTTTCCCCGGAGTTCGTCAGGAACTTGCCCGCCGCCGTGGGCCTGTGAAAGCTCGAGCCCTGCATTATTCCCCGCACCACTGAAACACTCCCATCCCGGTTTTCTGTGATGGTGAATTAGACTGACCTCTGATTGTGTTGACCCAGGGTGGTTGCTCTAAGGAGGCTGGGTTCGCGAAAGGACTGTCCACAGAGGACAGTCGATCTTACACTTTAAACTCAAGGCAAACATTGTCCGGATCGGCAGTGGGGATGGGCAGGAAGCGCACTCCTACTAGATAACGCTGTTCCTCCTCCAGAGGAAGGGGACGCGTCCAGCAGGCCTCGACTGACCATGAAATACCAGGCACCAGCTGGGTAGAAGGCAATTGAACGTTGAATGCCTGTCGCGGCGTGGGAGCGTGCCCCATAAACAGTAAGAGCCCACCCGGCCCTATATTCACCGCGACGCCTTGACCTTCGTGCACAACGTACAACTCCTCATTGAGGTGTTCGCGTATCGTGTAACCACACCACACTCCCAGGTCAGACCGTGTCCCTTTCCGCCTCTGGAGGCGCTGCCGTGGATCTCCCTGGGACGGTTCTGGCTCAGGATGAACGAAGTTCCTTGGGGCTGGTCTCCTCGTTCGCAACCAGCGATCCCTGAGCAACGAAAAGAGCTGATGCAAGGCTGGAACAGTCATTGAACCCGAAAAAAATGCAAGACTCGTGCTGAAATCGAGACCGCGTGTCTGACTCTACTCTAGGGTCTTGAAATTTCGACACTAATCCTGCTTCGGTCTATGCAGGGATTCAGATTTCCGTACTACTATCCTGAATGGATTAGAATCCATCCTTTAGGAGGGTGACTTTCAAACTACAGAATTTCGTTGCGATTTTACATTTGCGAGTGGTGTAGCACAAAAGCAGCATGCACGAATCTGTACGGCGAGCTGTTGCGATCCCTGACACGAATCGCCTTGATGGACCTGTGCGTAAACAGGAGAGGCCAGCCATAACAATCGAAGAGTGGGAGTGGTCTGTGCAGCTAACGGCTCGCTAGCACCGGAAGCGTGTGTGGCGGGATAGCCCGATCAGATCTGAAAAATCTTTGCCAGGACACCGGCTCGCGTTCTGACGTTGGTTTTCCCCATGATGTGATGAATATGCTCTCTCACAGTGTGCACAGAAATCCCCAAGCAGTTGGCAATTTCCTTATTGGTCCAGCCTTTCGTTAGCCCATCGAGCACACCGTGCTCGCGCTGTGTCAGATGAAACTCTTCCGAGGGTTTATGGCCCCCCGGGACGCTCAATTCGCCAACAATTTCTTCCAACGTCACGATAATGTGAGCATGCCGGATGCCGCTGCCATCCGGGACGGCAAAGCCACGAAGAAGCAGCGTGCTCTCTTGGCCTCCAAGCAGCCGTTTCACCTCAAAACGCTCCCAATCCTTGCATTGCGTTCGCTCGCCAAGAAGGCGCTCGACCTCGGAGCATACCTCAAGAACTGGGGTAGGCAGGACACCTTTGGCGCCCCTGGGATGTCCGTTGGCATGGTTTTCCCACGGGAAGTGCGCTATGAGGTCTGACGCGCGTTGATTCATGTAAAGAATTCGCATTGGCAGGACCAGCACTATAATGCCCGGACCTCCGAGTTCCAAGACCTGTCTCTCTTGCTCGTTCACATGCTCAGATGCCGCGTTCGGAAGGGGGGCAAGTTCCATGACGATCCACTCCGTAGAGATCTGGTAAAGAGGCCGTGAATGCTATAGAAACGCGTCACGAGAGTCAAATCAAATGTATATACCCCGCGAACTGTTTGTGAGATATCCGCGGAGCACCCGAAAAATCCTTACATCTCAAGCGCTTGGTGAAGACATGCGCAACAGTACGAGCCCTATTTAGTCGACACCTCCGCTTAGCCTGCCCGATTCGAGAAGGTATCCAAGGCTACCCCTTCATTCGTAGGGGATTACCTACATACGTAGGGATTGCGCATAGATATAGTTCCCGCTAGTCTCCCTTCAGATATAAAAATTTCCCTAGTCTTCCGGACAGTGCCCGCGAGGCATTCAGGAGGTGCACCGTGAGCGGAGAAGAACCTTTCGTCTCGCAGAGCGAGGACGTGGAGTCGGCGATCCTGGAGACGCTCGAACGGAGAGGGCCGTGCAGCCTGGAAGAGCTGTACCTGGCGCTGTCTGATTATTCGTGGAACCAGGTATTCGCGACCGTCGATCGCCTGAGCTGTAACGGGCGCCTCTTGTTACGCCGCCCGGGCCGGTTCGACTACCAGGTGTCGATCGGCATGTCCAGGGCGGACGCACCGGTGCATCCGCCTGAGTCGCGGTGAAAGGATGACCGGGACGATGGGCGAACGATCACCGCCAACATCGGGGAATTTGATTTTGTGCGCGCGTAGAAACCTCGTCATGCGTGATAAGGAGAACAAGCAATGCGAACTACGATCTATTCGTTAATTCGATGTTTCATCCCTAAGCGATTTCTACTCGCTTCCGGGGCTGTTCTGTGTGGTGCCACACTGGCTCTGGCCGTCGCTCCTACCTCCGTATTCGAGCTCGATGGTAATGTGGCTGACGACCCAAGTAACACAATCGCCGACTGGAACACGCTGAACGGCGACTGCACGGTGCCGGGGGGCGGCTCCGGATCTGCGGGCGGTTCGAATACTCGCACGTGCATCGGCTCAGAAAATCCGCCCAAGATCTTTACGCAAGGGGGCTCCAAAGACCCGCTCGACATTAGCCAATGGCATTGGAAGCCTGCGGACACAGTACCTGACAAGGACACCATCACGCACGCCTACGCGGCCAGTTACACAGCTACTCCAAGCGGAGATAAGGTGGTGATGGTCGGCGGCGACCGTTTCGCTGTAAATGGCGACGCCAACATCGGAGCCTGGTTCTTCCAGCAGAATATCTCCCTCAATTCCAATGGAACGTTCTCAGGCGTTCACGTAAACCACGACGTTTTCCTGGTCTCTGCGTTTGTCGGCGGCGGCGGCACCGCCGTCCTCACGGCGTACGAGTGGGATAGCTCGTGTGGCAACGGCGTTAAGAACCCTACCGCTGGGCAGTGTGCGGACAATAACCTTAGGCTGCTCGGCAGCCTCGACACTTTCGCGATCACCAACTCTCAGCCGCTTTCTGATGAGACCTGGGACTACCTGGCGAAGTTCGGTGGTGGCACCAAAACTATGCCTATCGGAGCCTTCTTCGAGGGAGGCGCCGATCTCACTACGCTGTTCGCAGCAAGCGGGGCCGGGGCCGTTCCCTGTTTCAGCAGCTTCCTGCTGGAGACCCGCTCTTCGCAATCCACTTCTGCCGTGCTCAAAGACTTCGTGCTCGGCGCCTTCCCGGAATGCCATATCAGCCTCACCAAGGGCTGCCAGTGCACCGCGTTCCATGCTGATGGGTCGGGGTTCGATTACTCGTTCAGCGGCACCGTGACCAATGACGGCGGCGGCACAGTGTTCAATGTCACGGTCACGGACCAGGGTAAGACATACATGTGTGGTAGCCTGAATGCCGGTCAATCTAAGAATTTCCCCGCGGATTGTACGGGTCCCGCAGCTACTTTCAGTGCAGGGACGTACCCAACGACCAACCAGGCCAGCGCGACTGCGACGACCGATCCGTCTGGTGGGAATACACTCAGCGCAACGACCAACCCGGTGTCCTGTAGCGCCCAAGTTCCTAACGGGGCGTGCACACCCAGCCCGCAGCTTACTCTGGACAAGACGTGCGTGACGGCTTTACAAGTGCTGGGCACCAACGTCGTCGTGCGGGTTGATTATACTGGCCAGGTCCACAACGGAGGGAACGTCAACATCAACAATGTCCAGGTGACCGAAGACGACAACGCTGACGGCTCCGTGGATACGACGTTCTCGGTCGGCACCTTGTCCCCGTTTGGTACGGCGGGTGCGGACAAGTGCTATACGAGGAGCCAGAACGACCCGCTTCAGCCTAATTGCCCAGCTCTGGTAGCAGTACCAGGGTTTAACCAACCGCCGGTGCAAGGGGCGGGATCTTACTTCCCGACCACGGGGACTCCAGTCGATCCTGGCCGGGTGCAGTTCAGCGATACGGTCAGGGCGACGGGAACAGATGCCGTGACCGGGAGTGCCGTACAGTCACATCCAGCGGGCAGCGGGGTTACGGCACACTGCTTGATCTGTCCGTTCGGCGCTTGTCCCACAACGCCGTAAGGGCGGCGTAACAAAAGGGGCGATGGCTTTCAAGCCATCGCCCCTTTCCTTCACTGACCCTTGGAATCAGCAAGCTCGGACTGGATAACCTTTTCAAATGAATCCTGCGGCAGGTTACCGCTGAGCATGTTGCCGTTGATGAAGAATCCCGGGGTGCCGGTGAGTCCGGCCCTCAGCCCCAGTTGCCGGTCCTGCTCAACTTGCGCCTTGTACTTGCCGCTGGATAGGCAGGAATCAAATTGCTTCTCATCCAGTTTTAGACTGCGGACTTGCTCGACCAAACCCTCCCGGTTGAGCTTATTGGGGTTTTCGAAGAGGAGGTCATGATACTCCCAAAATTTTCCCTGCTCCCCGGCACAGCGGGAAGCCTCCGCGGCCATCTGCGCCTGCGGATGGATGTCTCGCAGCGGAAGGTCCCGATACGATAAGCTCACCCGGCCTTCGTACTTGGCAAGCAAGTTCTTCAAGGTTGGCTGGACCGATCGGCAGTAGGGGCACTGGAAATCAGAAAACTCCACGATCACCACTGGAGCCTTGGGATTTCCCCGAAGCCGGGCCGGATCATAGGCGACCTCGACTTTCGGTTTTTGCAGGAAGATGGACACTCCAGCTTGCTCCCGAAGACGTTTGTAGTAATCCTGGCGAGCCTGCTGGAGTTTTGCCTGTTTCAGCAACTGCTGAAGCTGCGCCTTGATTTCATCGAAAGATTTTCTTAACTGCTCTTTTTGCACTATGTACAGCGCCTGCAGTTCGGCTTCGGTGGGCTCAGGGACTTTGGCATCCACCTCTTGCTCGAGAAGTTTTTCGGTGGGAATGCCTTTTTTCTTGGCCTCCGCTTCCAGCAGCTTTTGGTTCACCAAATTCTCGAGGGCCTTGCTTTTCACTTCGTATTCTTGCAGTCGAAGTTGAAACACTTGTCCTTGGACGAACGGCACCAAATCATCGTCATAGATGGTCTGCCCCCCAACCACAGCCAGGGGCTCCTTCTGTTTGGATTGGCCTACAGTTTGGGCTAGAGACGCAGCCGAGCCGAGCAGGAGAAGAACAAAAACCAGCCCAGCGGGCCTGGTGAAGTTGGATCGCATCTTCTTACGCCATCCTTCGTGAGAGTACGCCGCGAGAGTATGCCATCGTCCGCGAGACAAGTCCAGCGGACCTTTGCCTTTTCAGCGAGTTATGGACTGTGTGCCGGTAGGTACTACTGCGAAGTGACTGTAATCGCCTGCGCAGCGGTCTTTCCTGCCGCGTCGTACGCCTTGGCCTGGATCTTGTGCGCGGCGCCGGGCTTGGCTGGGACCTTCCAGGGATAGTTGAAGGGCGCCGTCGTGGCAGTGCCAAGCAGATTGTTGTCCACGTAGAACTCCACTTTGGTCACTGCAACAGTATCTGTGGCTGCGGCGCTGATAGTCACCTTTTGATTGCGGGGGACGGTGGCGCCATTTCTTGGACTCGTTATCGCAACTGTGAGGTTTGAGGCAGCTTGGTTGCTGACGCTAACCGTCACGGTCGCGGAGAGCCCGATGTTGCCGGTGGCGTCGTAGGCCACGGTCTGGAGGATGTGGCTCGCGTCTGCCAAGGTCGTCGTATCCCATGGGAAACTGTAAGGCGATGCGGTCGCGGTACCCACGACGGATCCATCGAGCAGGAATTCAACTCTTGTTACTCCTACGTTGTCTGATGCCGAAGCCGAGACCGTCACGTTTCCGGAGACCGTGGCGCCGCTAGCCGGGCTGGTAACAGAAGTTGTTGGGGCCGTTGTATCGGCCGGAGCCGGACCGAGATTTGACAGGTCGAACGTGTGTATCTTCTGGTCCGGTGTCCGGAACGCAACCTGGGGCTGATCGGTGCGATAGATCAGGGCGCCGGGATCGTAACCCAGCGCGCTGCTCTCATTGTAGTCGTTATAGTTGAGTCCCGTGAAGACCGGCGCGCTCCAGACACCGTTTTGGTATTTGCTGGCATAGACCCCGTTCCAGGTAAGAGTCTGGTGATTGATGGGCTGATAGGCCAGCCAGATGGTCCCGTCGGAGAGCACTGACATCCCGAACTGTATGTCCCGCTCCATATAGGTTGGGAAAGGAATGAAGGTCTTAGACCCGTCTGCGCTGATTTGCGCAATAGTCGCGTAGGCCTCTTTCAGAAAGATTCCATTCATGCTCCCATACAGAGGGTCGGTGAAGACCGATTGGTCGTGATAACTCTCGTAGGCCAGCAGAATTGCGTTGCGGGTGGGATCTGCGGCGGCGGTGAGGAAAGGAAACTCCCCTTCCGGACCATTGTCCCCGTCGAGCGACGCGCTGATGTACGCCGGATTGATCCAGTCGAGGACAACGTCATTTGCTGCTTCGGTGAAATGAAGCACGCTGATCTGACTGAAGCTGTCCCGCTTCAGGAACGTCCAGATGCTGCCGTCGGCCGGATGCTGCGCGATGGTCCACCTCGACTTGAGCGTATTCCCGCCGCCGGAGTTTGGAACCGTTACCGGGAATTTGAGTGTCCAGTTGCCGGTTGGGCTGCGATAGGCATAGCCGGTGGTCAGGTCATACGCGGTGTTGCCCCACCCTTCCTCATTCCAGGCTACCATCAGGGCACCGCTCTGAAGGCGAATCATTGACTTCGCGCGAGAATTACTGCCGCCCAACGAATTGGTCGAGATGAGTGTCGCCGAGGTCGGAGGCGATCCGTTCAGCCGGTACTGGCTGACCAGCAGGTTCCCACTCAAACTAACATCGCAAGACAGGGTCCACAGTTCTGTGGTGCTTGTGAGGACATAATCCGTTTCAGTCTGATAATAGCCAGGTTGGGTATGCAGGAGGAAGCGGGAGGTCTGTCCGGTGTCCGAGTCGCTGACGTACAGCCAGGTGTCCCAGGTAGAGTTCAGCGGATTTTGCTTCTGGTAAATCACAGCCGTCCGCGTACCATACGTGGACATGCTCTTCCCCAGCGGCTCGATGTAGGCACTGTCCACGACATGCTCACCCGCGGACATTGGGCACGGTGGGGTGTTAACGATTACCGGGTTGCTCGGCAACGACTTGTTCCCGGCATTGTCCTGAGCGACAACGGTATACGTCAGCGTGGTTGAAGATTTCACATAATTCGTGTCGGAAAAAGTGGTGCGAACGGCGCCGATGGCCACTTCAGCTATCGTGCCATCGTTGCGATCGATGATGTATGCCTTCAGGCCGGAACCGCCCGCTTCATCCGTGGCTGCACCCCACGACAGATCGACTTGCCCGCAGGTCGCGGCCGTCGCAATCAAACCGATTGGAGGTGAAGGAGGAATCGTGTCAGTAGTCTGAGCAAAGCTTGTACCGGCGGAAGAGAGGAGAGCAGCCACGAGAGCGAGGAACCAGACGCGCATTGTCTCCTTCCTTTTCGTGTAGCGTTTCGCCATTGCTTCCTGGATGTGAGCAATCCGCATGCTAGTGGAGGCATGTTAATTTTCATCGAAAGCCATGTAATGTTTTGGTGAAGACAGAGAAGAGAGCTGGAAGGCACTCGACAGAGAGGGAGCAGGAAAGCCAGGAAAGGCTATTGCTGGGCTATGGTGGTGCGCCCGGCAGGAATCGAACCTGCGACAACCAGCTTAGAAGGCTGGGGCTCTCTCCAACTGAGCTACGGGCGCGTTCTACACGCAGTTGTCATTGCGAGCGACCGAAGGGAGCGTGGCAATCTCGACCTGACGCGCCGCGAGATTGCTTCGTCGCTATCGCTTCTCGCAATGACACGAATTGTGGTCGGGGCGAGAGGATTTGAACCTCCGACGGCCAGCTCCCAAAGCTGGTGCGCTACCAGACTGCGCTACGCCCCGACATTATCCTGCCAGCATCAAGGCTCTCGCCTTGGCCAAGGCACGGCCCCGGTGGCTCATGCGGTTCTTCTCCACGGGCGTCAGCTCGGCCAGCGTCTTCCCGACCTCCGGCACGTAGAAGACCGGGTCGTACCCGAATCCGCTATCGCCTGCCGGCGCCTCCGCGATCTGGCCGTGCAGTTCGCCCTCCACCACCTGCTCGCGCCCGCCGGGATCGACGAGAGCCATCACGCACACGAACCGCGCTCCGCGGCGCTGCGGCGGCACGCCCTCCAGAAGCCGCAACAGCTTGCGGACATTATCCTGGTACGTGCAGCCCTCCCCGGCAAAGCGGGCCGCATAGAGTCCGGGCTGCCCTCCCAGCGCGTCCACTTCAAGCCCGGTGTCATCGGCCAAGGCCGGCTTGCCCGTGAACTTGGCGGCAGCCCAGGCCTTCTTGAGAGCGTTCTCCCGGTAGGTCCAACCGTCTTCGACCACCTGCGGCGCGCCGGGGAACTCGGCCAGCGACCGGACCGCGACCGGCAGGTCCGCCAGCATGGCGCGGATCTCCTCGACCTTGTGCCGGTTGCCGGTCGCCACCACCAACTCGGTGATCAGCGCAGATCCCCCACCAGTTCTTGCTGAAGCTTGACTAACGCGCTGATGCCGTGCCAGCCCAACGTCAGGAACTTGTTCAGCTCGTCCAGCGTGAATGGCCACTTCTCGGCGGTCCCCTGGATCTCCACGAACTGCCCCTTGCCGGTCATGACCAGATTCAGGTC
>Ga0209806_1002439_pt1 | contig 11583 bp, 9 predicted proteins | sample GraSoiAngelo_152_FD_186166 | JGI IMG/M metagenome (GOLD analysis project Ga0209806, IMG submission 186166) | Grasslands soil microbial communities from the Angelo Coastal Reserve, California, USA - 14_1009_12_30cm (SPAdes) (version 2) | ecosystem: Environmental > Terrestrial > Soil > Grasslands ... | reverse complement strand
CCCGCTGGGTATCCCAGCCGGACCGCACCCACCAAAGATGCTGCACCGATTGGCCAGCCCCATGGCAAGCGCAAAAACCGCGAGCGTGACGGCGGCGCCGGCCACAAATTTGTGTCGTCTCGCCAAGGTAAGCACGCCGTTCACCCGTGTATCGACGAATTCGCTAGTTTCCTACCCATTGACTTGATAGCCTGCGTCCGCGACCGGGGCACTCAACTGAAGCTATTAGGACCGGTAGTAACCAGGATCGGTGAATTCGATTCCCGGGGGTGCACCTTCTGAACCCTCTAACTGTTACGCCTCCGACCTAGACACTCGCCGACTCGGGTGTTATACCTTCCTTGGCAGGCGGATCGGCTAGTCAGACGGAGGTGCGTATGAGGCGCAGGGTTGCGGTCACCATCAATGGCACCAAGCACGAGCACGAGGTCGAGCCTCGATTGCTGCTGGTGCACTACATCCGCGATGTAGCGGGGCTCACGGGGACGCACGTGGGTTGCGACACCAGCAATTGCGGGGCGTGCACCGTCGAGCTCGACGGCCACAGCGTGAAGTCCTGCACGATGTTCGCGGTGCAGGCGGACGGGACTCAGATCACGACCATCGAGGGCCTCGCCCAGGGAACAACGCTCCATCCCCTGCAGCAAGCCTTCTGGGACGAGCATGGCCTCCAGTGCGGCTTCTGCACGCCCGGCATGATCATGGCGGCCAAGCAACTGCTCGAGCGCAACTCCAACCCGACGGAGCAAGAGATCCGCGTGGGGCTCGAGGGCAACCTCTGCCGCTGCACCGGCTACCACAACATCGTCAAGTCGATCCAGGCGGCGGCCAAGGTGATGGCGCCTGGTGCCGAGCGCAAAGCGCCGGCGTCGGTCTCCTAGAGAAGAGGGAGGAAGTTCACATGGCGATATCCCAAATGGTCGGCGCCTCCATCAAGCGGCGCGAAGACCCGCGGCTGGTCACCGGGACCGGCAGCTACGTCGACGACCTACCACAGACGGCCCTCGTCTACATGCACGTGGTCCGATCGAGCGAGGCCCACGCGCGCATTCTCGGCATCGAGACGAGCCGGGCAAAGGAAGCCGACGGCGTCCTCGCGATCCTGACGGGCAAAGACCTCAAGCCGGAATTCGGCGCACCGCTGCCGGTGACGGTCTGCTTCGTCCCCGACAAGAAATATCCCAACCACTATCCGATCGCGATCGACAAGGTTCACTACGTGGGCGAGCCGGTGGCGATCGTTCTGGCCTCGAGTCGGGCCGCGGCCGAGGACGCCGGTGAACGGATCGAGGTCAAGTACCAGTCCCTGCCGGCGGTAGTCGACATCGAGAAGGCCATCGCGGCGGGGGCCCCGGTCCTGCACGAGGAGCTCGGTAGCAACCTCTCGTACGACGTGAAGTTCGCCGCCGGTGACATCGAGGCCGCCTTCAAGGAGGCCGACATCACCATCAAGCAGCGCCTGATCCAGCAACGCCTGATCCCGATCGCGATCGAGCCGCGTGGTGTGCTGGCGGATTACAAGACGTTTGCCAACAAGCTCACCGTGTGGTCCTCGACCCAGATTCCCCATTTCGTCAAGGTCTGGCTGGCCGTCATCCTGGGCATCTCGGAAAGCAACGTCCGGGTGGTGGCCCCGGAGGTCGGTGGCGGCTTCGGGTCGAAGATCCGCGTCTACCCGGAGGAGATTCTCACTGCCCTCGCCTCGCGGCGGTTGGGCCGGCCGGTCAAGTGGATCGAAGACCGCAACGAAAACGTCAAGGCAACCCACCACGGACGGGACCAGATCTGGGATGTCGAGATTGCGGCCAAGAAGGACGGCACGGTGCTGGGCATCCGGCCCACCCAGTGGCTCAACCTCGGCGGTTACTGCAGCCAGTTCGGCACCTTCCAGGTGCTCGGCATGCTGGTCGCGCAAGGCGCCTACAAGATGAAGGCGTTCGATGGACGGGCGGTTGGCGTCTTCACGAACACCACGCCGACCGACGCCTACCGCGGCGCCGGGCGGCCCGAGGCGACCTATCTGATCGAACGCGTGATGGACCTGGTGGCGCGCGAGACTGGGATCGACCCGGTCGAGGTCCGGCGAAAGAACTTCGTTCGGGCCGAGGACCAGCCTTTCACGACGCTACTGGGGCTGACCTACGACTCCGGCGACTACACCATCACGCTGGACAAGGCGCTGGCGATGGTCGACTACAAAGCGCTGCGGCGGGAGCAGGCGGAGAAGCGCAAACAAGGCAAGTACATGGGCATCGGCCTCTGCACCTACATCGAGATCTGCGGCCTGGGACCGGCGGCGCCCACGCAGGCCGCGACCGGCGTCTCGCTCTGGGGGATGTCGGTGGTCAACGTTCATTTCACCGGCAAGGCCACCGTGATCATCGGCAGCTCGCCGCACGGCCAGGGCCACGAGACGACCTACGCTCAGGTGGCCTCCGATGTGCTGGGCATCCCGGTCGAGGACATCGACGTGCAGCACGGCGACACGGCGATCGGACCGATGGGGATGGATACCTACGGCAGCCGGAGCACGGCGCTGGACGGCAACGCGGTCCATATCAGCGCTATGAAGGTGCAGGAGAAGGCGCGCAAGATCGCCGCCCACCTGCTGGAGGCGGCCGAAGGCGATATCGTCTACGAAAACGGCAAGGCCTTTGTGAAAGGCACGCCGTCAAAAGCGGTCACCATCCAGGAGGTCGCCGTTGCCGCCTTCCAAACCAGCCGACTCCCCAAGGGCATGGAGGGTGGCCTGGAAGCGACGACCTTCTTCGACCCCACCAACTTTGTCTGGCCGTTCGGCGCGCACATCTGCGTCGTGGAAGTCGATGCGGAAACCGGCGCGACGAGAATCCTTCGCTATGTCGCGGTCGATGACTGTGGAACGCGCATCAACCCCATGGTGGTCGACGGCCAGCTGCACGGCGGTATCGCGCAGGGCATCGGCCAGGCGCTCTTCGAAGAAGGGGTCTACGACGAAGCGGGCCAGTTACGGACGGGCAGCCTGGTGGACTATCTGATCCCGACCGCGTCGGACCTGCCATCGTTCGAGCTCGCGGCGACCATCACCCCGAGTCCGGTGAACCCATTGGGGACCAAGGGCATCGGGGAAGCGGGAACGATCGCCTCGACCCCTGCGGTGATGAACGCCATCGTCGATGCGCTCGAGCCGTTCGGAGTCAAGGACGTCGCGATGCCGGCAACCCCACAGAAACTCTGGCAGCTGATGCACCGCAACGGAGGGACAAAGCGATGAATCCAGCCGCATTCGATTACGTCGTCCCGCGCACCCTGCCGGAGGCGGTTGCGGAGCTCGTCAAGCACGGCCAGGAGGCGAAGGTTCTCGCGGGCGGGCATAGCCTCATCCCGCTGATGAAGCTGCGGCTCTCGACACCATCCTTCCTGGTCGACATCGGCCGGATCGGCAACCTCAGCTACATCCGTGAGGAAGACGGCCATATCGCGATTGGCGCACTGACCACCCACCACGACATCGAGTTCTCCGACCTGCTGAAGAACAAGCTGCGGCTGCTGACCAGCGCCGCCTCTCAGATCGGTGACCCGCAGGTTCGCAACCGGGGGACGATCGGTGGGGCGGCGGCGCACGCCGATCCAAACGGTGACTTCCCCGCCTGCCTTCTAGCACTCGACGCCGAGCTCAAGGCGGTCGGCCCGAAGGGGGAACGCACGATCGCGGCACGAGATTTCTTCGTCGACACCTTCACGACGTCCCTCGAACCGAACGAGATCCTGCGCGAGATCCGGATCGCGACGCCGCCGCCAGGCAGCAAAGGTACCTATCTCAAGTTCAGCCGGCGGTCGCAGGACTGGGCGATCGTGGCGGTCGCGGCGCAGGTGCGGGTGACCGGCCACGAGGTGACCCAGGTCGCCATCGGTCTCACCGGGATGGGCAGCCGCCCGGTTCGGGCCTCCGGCGTGGAGCAGGCATTGCGCGGTAAACCCGGCCATGACGATGAGCTGCGTGCCGCCGCCGAGCGCGCTGTCGATGGAACCGACCCGCAGCAAGACCTGAACGGTTCGCCGGATTACCGCCGGCACCTGGCTCAGGTGCTGACGCGACGGGCTCTGGAACAGATCACCGCGCACCACTGAGAACCTGGGAGAGCGGCGGCACCTCGCGGCCGCTCTCCCTACAATTCGCTCATGCAGGACCTTCCCGTCGCCTCGATCGATGACGTCGAGCGGGCGCTGCAGGCGCACCGCTACGTTGCCGATCGCAGCCTGGCGACAACCCTCTTCCTGGCCCTGACCCTCGACAAGCCGCTGCTGCTGGAAGGTGAGGCCGGCGTCGGCAAGACGGAAGTCGGCAAGGTCCTCGCCGAGATCCTGGCCACCAACTTGATCCGGCTGCAGTGCTACGAGGGGATCGACGTGAACAACGCCGTGTACGAGTGGGCCTATGCCAAACAGATGCTGCACATCCGCTTGCTCGAATCAGCCGGCGCCAAGCGGGACGAAACCGAACGCGAGATCTACAGCCGCCAGTTCCTGGTCAAGCGTCCCCTGCTGCAGGCGATCGAGAGCGAGGGGGCCCGGCCACCGGTCTTGCTGATCGACGAAATCGACCGCGCCGACGACGAGTTCGAGGCCTTCTTGCTCGAGCTGCTCTCCGACTTCCAGATCTCGATTCCCGAGATCGGCACCATCAAGGCTGACAGGCCGCCGGCCGTCATCATCACCTCGAACCGGACGCGCGAGATCCACGATGCGCTCAAGCGCCGCTGTCTCTATTTCTGGATCGACTATCCGTCCGTGGAGCGAGAATACGAGATCATCACGGCTCGCGTGCCGGACGTCCCGGCGAAGCTGGCCCGCCAGGTCAGTGCCTTTATTGGAGGAGTCCGCCGCCTCGACCTCTACAAGTTGCCCGGGATCGCCGAGACGCTCGACTGGACGCGCGCGCTGATCGCGCTCGGCGAGACCGAGCTCAGCGAAGCCGCCGTGCAGGCGACGCTCGGCGCGGTGGTCAAGTACCAGGAGGATCTCGAACGGCTGCGCGGTGCGGGCTCTCGGGAGCTTCTCGCCCGAGCCGTCAATGCCTGACCCCGGCGCCGTCCTGACCCGCAACTGGTTGCATTTCGGTCGGATCCTGCGGGGACTGGGTTTCGATGCCGGGCCGGCACGCATGCTGCCGTTCCTCACGGCGTTGACCGTGATCGAGCTGCACCGTGCCGACGATCTGCGGACGGCGGTTCACATTCACTTCGCCCGGCGGCGGGACGAGCTGGCCATCCTCGATCGCGCGCTGGCCGCCTTTCTTCGGGGCAACGCGCCCAGTGTGGAGTCGCCCTCCTCCTCATCCGCGACGACGTCATCCGAGCGTGGGGTCACGATCACGGGCCGGCAGCTGAAGGTGCTCGACGACGACGGCGCGGCCGAGGGCGCCGAAGAGCAGGAGGTGGCGAGCTACTCGCAAGCCGAGGTGCTTCGCGAGAAAGATTTCGACACGCTGACCGAGGCTGAGATGGCCGAGGTGCGACGGTTGACCCGGCTGATGCGGCTGCCAGCGGGCCTGGCGCGATCGCGGCGCGCACGGGCGGGCGGCCGCGACCAGCTCGACATGCGCCGGCTGTTGCGGCGCAGCCTGCGATTTGGCGGTGAGCTGCTGGTCTTCAGCTGGAAGAGCCCGACGCTTCGGCCACGGCCGCTGGTTCTGCTCTGCGACATCAGCGGATCGATGGAGCGCTACACACGCCTGCTGCTCAACTTTGCGTACGCGCTGAAGAATGCCAGCACCCGCGTCGAGGCCTTCGTCTTCGCCACCCGCCTTACCCGCATCACCCGCTTGCTCCGCAGCCATGACGTCGACGCGGCGCTCAATCGGGTGATGGCTTCGGTCGACGATTGGTCGGGCGGAACCCGCATCGGCGAGGCGATCGAGACCTTCAACCGGCGCTACGCCCGCCGCGTGCTGAGCCATGGGGCGACCGTCGCCATCATCAGCGACGGATGGGATCGCGGCGATGCGGTGCAGATGCGGCGGGCCATCGCGCGGCTGCAGCGATCCTGCCACCGTCTGATCTGGATGAACCCGCTGATGGGGGCCCCCGGCTACGAGCCGCTGACCCTGGGGCTGCAGGCGGCGCTCCCCTTTGTCGACGATTTCTTGCCGGCGCACAACCTCGCGAACCTCGAGGCGCTTGGGATTCTCCTGCTCGAGACAGCAGGCCGGCGCCCGGTCCGGCGCCAGACGCTCCTGACCGCATCGGCCTGACAGCCCCCACCCTGGCCGTCTCAAACGCTCGCCTGGCACTAAAGCGCCGCTCGCGTGGGCCGACGGGCCCGCCCCGCAAGCGGGGGAGGGTAAGTGAAAGCGCACTAGACTTTGAGGCATGCGAGACGTCATGACCGATGTCAAGGCGTGGCTCGAGCAGGGCGACCCGGTAGCGGTCGCGACCGTGATCAGCACCTGGGGGAGTGCGCCACGGCCCGCGGGCTCACGGATGGCCATCAGCCAGTCGGGAAAGATCGCGGGTTCAATCAGCGGCGGATGCCTCGAGGGCGAGGTCTTCGAGCAGGCGCAGGCGATCCTCAAAGGCAAGCCGGCCAGCCTCTTTCACTACGGGGTCAGCGACGACCTCGCCTGGACGGTCGGCCTCAGCTGCGGCGGCGAAATTGACGTGCTCGTCGAGCCTCTCGGTCCGGCGCATCGCGATCTCATGGCTGCGCTGGCGGCCGAGCATCCGGTGGTCCTGAAGTCGGACGTCGGTGAGAGCCCCGGCGCGCGCCAGCTGCTGACGCCGGCCGATCCGACCGTTGCCGATCTTCTCAACCGGGAGACCCCGGTCCGCCAGGACGGCTTCTTCTTGGAACCGTTTCCCCGCCCGCCGGAGCTCTTCATCTTCGGCGGCTCGCACGTCGCCATCCCGCTGACTCGCCTGGCCAGCGCGATCGGGTTCCGAGTGACCGTGGTCGATGCCCGGTCGAAGTTTGCGGATAAGGACCGCTTTCCGGAGGCGCGTCGTGTCATCCATGCGTGGCCGGACGAGATCCTGAAGGATCTGCCGATGGACGGCTCGACCTACGTGGTGATCCTGACACACGATCCGAAGTTCGACGATCCAACGATCACCGCGGCCCTGCGCGGGAACCCTCGCTACATCGGCGCCATCGGCAGCAAGAAGACCCATCGCGACCGGGTCGCGAGATTGGTCAAGTCCGGGGTCAACCAGAGCGAGATCGAGCGCGTCCACGCGCCGATCGGGCTCGACCTGGGCGCCCAGACCGCCGAGGAGACGGCGCTCGCGATCCTCGCGCAAATGGTCGCCGTCCGTCATGGCAAGCAGGGAGGCCCGATGCCCGGCCCGGCGGCGCCGGCGTGAAACCGGAGTCCCTACGGGGCGCAGGCTTGAGCGCGGAGGGGATCGAGGGCGCGGTGCTGGCCCAGACCCTGCTGGTGCCCGACGACCACCATCGGGTCCTGCTGCTCAAGGGCCGGATCCTCACGCGCGAGGACTGGCCGGTGGTGGCGGGGGCTCGCGTCGATGAGCTCCACGTCGTGCGCATGGAGCCGGGCGATGTACATGAAGATGAGGCTGCTCGCCGCCTGGCAAGGGTGGTCGCCGGGCCGGGCGTCATCATCCACGGCCCGGTCGAGAGCCAGGTCCGATTGAGCGCCGACGTGAACGGCATCTTCAAGGTCGATGTCCAGGGTCTGCAGGCGCTCAACAGCATCCAGGATGTCTCGATCTTCACCCTCTTCGACGGCCAGCTGGTCTCGAAAGGCAAAACCATCGCTGGTGTCAAGGTCACGCCCTTCGTGGTTCCGCAGTCTCGCCTGCGCGAGGCTGAGCGCGTTGCGGCAGGGGTAGAGGGCGTAATCCGCGTCCTGGCCTTCCAGCCGATGCGGGTCGGGGTTCTCGTCCGCGAGCGGCTTGACCCGGCGCAACGCGAGAAGTTCCAGGCATCGATCGAGATGAAGGTTGCCTGGTTCGGCTCGTCGATCAGCGAGATCCGCTACGTTGCGGACGATCTCGCCGCGGTGGAAGTCGCGGTCAGCGGACTGCTGCGCGATGCTGACCTCCTGTTGACCGCCGGCGCGAACGCCACCGACCCGCTCGACCCGACACTCGTCGCGCTGGAGGGACTTGGCGCCCGGATGGAAAAACAGGGTGCGCCAGCGCATCCCGGGAGCGCCGTCTGGCTCGCCTACCTGTCTGACAAGCCGATCTTCGGCGTCGCCGCCTGCGGGATGTTCTCCCGGGCGACAGTGCTCGACCTCATCCTGCCGCGGCTCTTCACCGGGGCGCGTGTCACGGCGGACGATTTCAATCGCTTAGGCCACGGGGGGCTGCTCTCCAAAGACATGGCCTTCCGTTTTCCGGCGTACGGCGCCTTCGACACCGTCGATAGCTGACGCGCGGACCGAATTCAGCGCAATTCGTTTCGCCGATTGACAACAAACCTTTGCCGGACTACGGTTAAGGCCACGTCCGCTGGTCTCCACAATCACAGCAGGAGGGGTTGTCTATGCTGCCAGCGCCATTTGAATATCACGCGCCCAAAACCGTCGACGAGGCGCTCGAACTCCTCGATCAGCTTGGGGATGAGGGGAAAGTGCTGGCGGGCGGCCAGAGCCTGATCCCGCTGCTCAAGCTGCGCTTCGCGAGTCCCGGCCACCTGGTCGATATCAACAAGATCAAGGACCTGGACTATCTGGAGGAGCGTGATGGGGCGCTGCGCATCGGCCCGCTTTTCCGCCACAAGTCCGCCGAGCGGTCGAGCCTGCTGGCCTCGCGCTACCACGTGATGGCCGATGCCGCCCCACAGATCGCCGACCCCATCATCCGCAACCGCGGCACGATCGTAGGGTCGGTCGCCCACGCGGACCCGTCGGGCGACTGGGGAGCGGTCTTGCTGGCGCTCGACGCCGATCTCGTCTTGCGCTCCAGCTCCGGCAGCCGGACCGTGAAGGCGCGCGACTTCTTCAATGGGCCGTTCAGCACCGCCCTCGAACCCAACGAGATGCTCAGCGAGATCCGGATACCGGCGTCCAGGTCGCAAACCGGCGGCGCCTACCTCAAGCTGGAGCGCAAGGTCGGTGACTTCGCCACCGTCGCCGTCGCGGTCCATCTTCAGATGGCAGACGGCCAGGTGGGGTCGGCGGGAATCGGACTAACGGCGGTTGGGCCGCAGAACCTGAAGGCGGAGCGGGCCGAGGCCGCGCTCAAGGGCCGGGTTTTGGATGACGCCGCGATCAAGGAGGCAGCCGGATTGGCCGCGGAAGCCGCCGAACCGAAGGCCGACCATCGCGGTTCTGTCGAGTACAAACGCAACGTCGTTCGGGTCTTTACCGAGCGTGGATTGAGGCGCGCCTACGAGCGCGCCCGGGGAGGTGGATGAAGATGGGGCATTCGATCACGGTGACGGTCAACGGCGAGAAGAAGACCGCGGAAGTCGAGCCGCGGCTCCTCCTGGTGCATTTCCTCCGGGAAAAACTCCGACTGACAGGGACCCACATCGGATGCGACACGACCCATTGCGGCGCCTGCACCGTATTGGTCGAGGGAATACCCGTGAAGTCCTGCACCATGCTCGCGGTGCAGGCCGACGGTCAGCAGGTGACCACCGTCGAGGCGCTGGCTGCGAGCGGAACTCTGCACCCGATCCAGGCCGCGTTCAAGCAAGAGCACGGGCTCCAGTGCGGCTTCTGCACCCCCGGCATGATGCTGACCAGCATCGCGCTGCTGCAGGAGAAGCCGGACCCCACCGAGGACGACATCCGCTGGGCGCTCTCGGGCAACATCTGTCGCTGTACCGGCTACATGAACATCGTCAAGGCGGTCAAGAGCGCGGCGGTCCAGATGAAGACGGCGACGGCAACGCCCGAGGCGGCCACCGCCGCGGCGAGGAGCTGAGCCATGGCTGTTGAAACGCCGCTCAAGGGCAACATCGGCGAGAGCATTCGGCGCAAGGAGGACGACCGCTTCATCCGCGGCCGTGGCAACTATCTCGACGACATCGCGTTGCCGGGCATGCTGCACATGTCGATCCACCGCAGCCCGTTTGCCCATGCCCGCATCAAGTCGATCAACACCGAGGCTGCCTCGGCGGTGCCTGGCGTCATTGCGGTCGTGACGGGAGCGCTGCTCGCCCAGCACAAGCTCGCCTGGATGCCGACGCTTTCGGGCGACACCCAGGCGGTGCTCGTGACCGACAAAGTGCGCTTCCAGGGTCAAGAAGTCGCCTGCGTCATCGCGACGGACCCGTACGTGGCGCGCGACGCCGCGGCGCTGATCGAGGTCGACTATGAGGTCCTCCCGGCGGTCGTCAGCCCGCAGAACGCGCTCAAGCCGGGCGCGCCGCTCATCCGCGACGAGAAAGAAGGCCAGACGAACAACCATATCTATCACTGGGAGGCCGGCGACAAGGCGAAGACCGACGAGGCTTTTGCGAAGGCCGATCGGGTGGTGAAGCTGGATACCTTCTATCCGCGCTGTCATCCATCGCCGCTGGAAACCTGCGGCATCGTCGCCGACATCAACTCAGCGACCGGCCACGCCACGCTCTACATGACCTCGCAGGCGCCCCACGCGCACCGCACGCTGTTCGCGATCGTCGCTGGGCTGCCGGAGCAGAACATCCGCATCATCTCGCCCGACATCGGCGGCGGCTTTGGCAACAAGGTGCCGATCTATCCCGGCTACGTCGTGGCGACCGCGGCCTCGCTGCTCATCGGCAAACCGGTGAAGTGGGTCGAAGACCGCAGCGAGAACCTGATCTCGACCGGATTCGCCCGGGACTTCCACATGTCGGGCGAGCTGGCCCTGCGCAACGACGGGCGCATGCTGGGACTGCGGGTCAAGATGCTCAGCGACAACGGCGCCTTCTATGCGGATGCCCAGCCGACGAAGTTCCGAGCCGGGCTCTTCCATATCGTCACCGGCTCTTACGATCTCCCGGCGGCACACGTCGTAACGGACGGCGCCTACACCAACAAGGCGCCCGGCGGCGTCGCCTATCGGTGCTCCTTCCGAGTGACCGAGGCGTCGTACCTGATCGAGCGCCTGGTCGAGAGCGCCGCGCTCGAGATGAAGATCGACCCGGCGGAGATCCGGCTCAAGAACTTCATCCAGCCCGAACAGTTCCCCTACATGTCGGCCACCGGCTTCGAGTACGACAGTGGCGATTACCCCAGGGCAATGCAGGTCGCCCTGGACAAGCTCGGCTACAAGGAGCTGCGCAAAGAGCAAGCCGAGAAGCGGAAGAAGGGTGAGTTGATGGGGATCGGGGTCGCCAGCTTTACCGAGGTGGTCGGCGCCGGTCCCGGCAAGCATTACGACATCGCCGGGCTGCGGATGTTCGACTCCGCGGAATTGCGCGTGCATCCCACCGGCAAGGCGATCCTCAAACTCGGCGTCAAGAGCCAGGGCCAGGGACACGAGACCACCTTCGCGCAGATCGTGACCGAAGAGCTCGGCATTCCCGCCGCCGACATCGAGGTCCAGGAGGGCGACACCGACAACACCCCCTATGGGCTCGGGACCTATGCCAGTCGCAGTACCCCCGTTGGCGGCGCGGCAACGGCGATGGTGTCGCGCAAGCTGCGCGACAAGGCGAAGAAGA
>Ga0209806_1002438_pt1 | contig 11584 bp, 18 predicted proteins | sample GraSoiAngelo_152_FD_186166 | JGI IMG/M metagenome (GOLD analysis project Ga0209806, IMG submission 186166) | Grasslands soil microbial communities from the Angelo Coastal Reserve, California, USA - 14_1009_12_30cm (SPAdes) (version 2) | ecosystem: Environmental > Terrestrial > Soil > Grasslands ... | reverse complement strand
GACGCCCGGGTGACCCAGTCGCCGTTCGGGCTGCCGTGGCTGCCACTCTTCAGCTCCCGCATCACGCTCAAGATCCAGGAGGTCTCCAGCAGCAGCGCGAGCCCGTGAGGATCCTCGCGATCGATCCGGGTACGGTCCGGCTCGGTCTCGCGCTCAGTGATCCATCGGGGACGATTGCCCAGCCACTAAGTGTGCTGGCGCGCCGATCAGAGACGGAAGACCTCAAGGTACTCAGTGACCTGGTGGAACGCCACGAGGTTGGACTGATCGTGATTGGGCTGCCGCGGCTGATGAACGGTCGTATCGATGCGGCGGCTCAGCAAGCCCAGGCGTTCGGCGCCAGCGTGGCAAAGGCAACCGGACGGCCGGTAGCATACTGGGACGAACGGTTGACGAGCGTGGCCGCCGAGCGCTATCTGATCGAGCAGGGCAAACGGCGGGGCAAACGGCGCCAGGAGATCGATCGAGTAGCCGCCACGCTATTGTTGCAGGGGTATCTCGACTATCGGGCTGGTCGAGCACCAGGAGGCTGAATGCCAGAGATTCCGGAGGCGAACGGCGAAGTTCAGACCATCGAGCTGGTCAACGAGAAGACCGGCGAAGAGGAAAGCTACGTCGTCCACGACGTCGTCGAGATCGAAGGCGAAACTTACTACGTCCTGCAGGCGGAGGCCGACGAGGAACGGGTTCTGATCCTGCGTCGCGAGGGGGAGTCGCTGGTGACCCTGGACGACGACGAGCACGACCGGGTGGTCGAGCAGCTCGAGGAATTCGAAGAGGAAGATGAGGCCGATGATGACGGCGGTCCGCAACACTGACTGATCCGAAGCGGTCGACCGTGAGCGCCGCGGCGCCGCGCAAACGCAGCCGTGCCCTCGGCTGCGTGCAGTGGTTCGTGGTCATCCTCTTCCTGCTGCCCGCGGCACTGGGCATCCCGGGCGTCGTCGCCTACAACTGGGTCGACCATCAGCTCCATCAGCCCGCGAATCCCGGCAACTCCAAGGTGCGCTTCGTCGTGCCGCCAGGCTCGACCTTTCACGAGGTCGCCGACACCCTGCACCGGACCGGCCTGATCGACTCGGTGACCGTCTTCGACCTGTATGCGCGCTACAAGCATCTGGACCGCAACGTGCAGGCGGGGGCTTATGAGCTGAGCCGGAACCTCAACATGATCCAGATCCTGACCGCCCTGCAGACCGCCATCCCGGAGGAAGTCTTCGTGACCATTCCCGAGGGATACACGATCAAGAAGACGGCGGCCGCGCTGGACAAAGGCGGCCTCATCAAGGGGAGCGATTACATGGCGCTCGCCGTCCAGGGACAGTACAGCTACGACTTTCTCAAAGACCTGCCGCCGGGCGCCTCGCTCGAGGGCTTCCTTTTCCCCGATACCTACCTGGTGCCGCGGAACGGGACGGCAAAAGACCTGATCAAGCTCCAGCTCGACAACTTCAAGCGGCTATGGGACGACACGCGAAAGAGTGAGGCGGCCCAGCGCAAGCTCAGTCCTCTGCAAATCGTCACCATCGCGTCCATGATCGAGCGCGAGGCGCGCTACCAGGACGACCGGCCCCTGGTCGCCAGCGTGATCTACAACCGGCTGTCGGCGGGCTGGCCGCTGCAGATCGACGCCACCGTGCTCTACGCCAAGGGCATCTGGCAGTCATCCGTGACCAAGGAGGACCGCATGATTCAGTCCCCTTACAACACCTATTTACATACCGGCCTTCCACCTGGACCGATCGCCAACCCGGGCATCAAAGCCATCGATGCCGCGCTCCAACCCGCGAACACCGGGTACTTCTTCTACCTCTCCGACCCCCAGGGTCACAACCACTACGCCAAGACCAACGAAGAGTTCGCTCGCCTCCTCAAGCAGTACGGCCTCGAGTAAGGGCCAGACCCGGCTGCTGCTGCTCGGGGGAGAGGGAGACGGCGAGCCGGCCGCCAGCCTCTTCAACGCCGGCTTCGCCGCGGCCGGGATCGAGGCCCGCTGCGAGGTGCGAGCGGTTGCGCCGGCGGAGCTGGCCGAGGCGATCGCCCGCATGCGCGCTGACCGCGGCATCCTGGGGGCGGCCGTGACCATGCCTCACACGGTCGCCGCCAGCCGGCTGCTGGATGGATTGGGCCCCGAAGCACAAGCCATCAGGGCGGTCAACACCATCAGCCATCGTGCCGGCGCCTTGATCGGCTGGAATACGGATCGCTCGGCTTTTGCACAGGCGCTCGACGACGCCGGCTTCCAGGCGAAGGGCCGCTCCGCCCTTGTGCTTGGCGCGGGCGGGGCGGCTCGTGCCTCGGTCGACGCGCTGCGCGAGACGGCCGCGAAGATCTGGGTCACCAGCCCCGATCTCGACGAGGCCAGGACGGTCTGCCGCGATCTCGACGTCACGAGCGGTGGGCCGGCACCACTGGGATCGCTGTCGCTCCTGGTTCGAAAGGCCGAACTTATCGTCAATGCCACGCCGGTGGGAAGCGACGGCCAGTCCGTGCTGTTCCCGATCGATTGGATTACGCCGGCCCAATTCATCTTTGACCTGATCTACCAGCCACCCGTGACCCCGTTGCTTCTTGGGGCGCGGGAGCAGGGCGCCCGGGCCATCAACGGCCTGTCGATGCTGCTCTTCCAGGGTCTGGCCGCCTTTGAGATCTGGACCGGTGAGGCTCCGCCGGAAGCCGCCATGCGGGCGGCGCTCGAACGGGCGGTTGTGGGGCGCCTCGGCTCGTGAGCCGCCTGCTCTTCGCCCTCGCCTGGGCGGTTGGCGGCGCCGTGGTGGGCGTCGCCCTGAACTACCTTTCCCGCTGGCTGGCTCGAATCGAGGAGATCGAGTTCCGGCAGTCGTTCCGAGAATCCTTCCTGATGCCCGTGCTGGGGGCGGTGCTGTTCTTCCTGTTCGCGCTTCAATTGGGTCTCCAGCCTCTCTTGTTCATCAACTCCGTCTACGTTGCGGTGCTGGTCCAGGTGCTCGGGTTCGACCTGAAGACCCGCTACATCCTCGATTTCGTGATGTTCTCCAGCTGGGTGATCGCTCTCGCGCTCGCCTTCGTCACCCCCTGGACCCGTGCTCTGACATGGCCCTGGCCCGACTGGCGAACCGCCCCGGTGGCGGCGCTGATCGCCGGGGGCATCTTCCTGGTGCTCTTTTTCGGCGGCCAGCTGATCTTCGGGGCCGAGGCGTTCGGCTTCGGCGATGTCAAGCTGGCGGTGTTCATCGGTCTGGCCACCGGGCTCTCCAACCTGCGGATGGCCCACGCCCTCCTCGACGGTGTCTTCCTGGGTGGCTTTGTGGCGATAATTCTGCTCATCACCCGGATCCGGACGTTCAAGGATGCTGTGCCGTACGGACCGTTCCTCGTCCTCGGAACGCTGCTCGTCCTTTACAGTCAGGCGCCATGAACGCCAGCGACCTGCTTCCCGGCGAACGGATCCTGGCACGCTCCTGCCGTCACTGGGTCGTCCTGCTTCGGCCCACTGCCACGACCGTCCTGGCCGTCGCGGTCTCCCTGGCAATCCTGGCGCTCGTTCCGATCGCCGGCGAGCTCCGCCTGTTGCTGATGCTCGGCGTCCTCCTCGTCGGCCTGGGTGTCATCAACCTTTATTACTGGGGCTGGCGGGCCCACGAGTACGTGCTTACCGACCAGCGGGTCATCCTCAACGAGGGGATCGTCTCCAAGTTCTCCCGATCGATCGCCATCGACCGGATCCAGGACCTGACGACCTTCCAGGGGCTCTGGGGCCGGACCTGGGGCTTCGGGGACATCGAGCTCGAATCCGCCGGCCGCGAGGGCGCCGAGCTGCTCAGCACGGTGCCGCGCCCCCAACAGCTGCGCAACGCGATCTTCGGCCAGATCGAGGCGCGCCGCCGGCAGGGGGGTTCGGCGAACCCCTAGCGGGGTACAATCGCATGCCGGTATGGTCAACCCCAGTGATTTTCGCAATGGCATGACGATCGAATGGGAGGGCGGGCTGTGGGTCGTGCTCGAGTTCCAGCAAGGCCAAAACGCCCGCGGCGATACCTTCTTCCGCACCAAGCTGCGCAACGTGCGGAGCGGCGCGATCATCGACCAGAAGTTCCGCGACAAGGATCGCTTTGCCCGGGCCAGGATCGAGAAGGTCGCCATGCAGTACCTTTACAGCGACGGTGACCGGCATTACTTCATGGACCTGGCGAGCTACGATCAGCTGCCGCTCAGCGACGACCAGTTGGGCGACACGATGAAATACCTGAAAGAGAACTCCGCCCTCGATGTGTTGATGTACGAGGGGCGTCCGTTGGGCGTCGAGCTGCCCACCACCGTCGACCTCAAGGTGACCCAAACGTCGCCCGGGTTCAAAGGCGACACCGCGGCCGGTGGCGGCAAGCCGGCGACGGTGGAGACCGGCCTGATCTTGAACGTGCCCTTCTTCGTCAACGAGGGCGACGTCATCCGGGTCGACACCCGCACGGGCGCCTACGTGGAGCGGGTCTAAGGATGCCGGATCGTCCCCTCGGTTCGGTCAAGGTGGCCAACGAGGTCATCGCCAACATTGCCTCGTTGACCGCCTGCCAGGTCCAGGGCATCGTCGGGATGTACCAGGCCAAGGCCCGAGACGGCCACCGGGTCCTGCCCGCCAGCAGCTCGCACAAGGGAGTCAAGGTTGACCTTGGCAACGATGCTCTGAACCTCGAGCTTTTCGTCATCGTCGATCACTCCGCGCACGTGCCGACGGTGGCGGCCGAGGTTCAACGGCAGGTGGCCGACGCGATTGACAAGATGCTGGGTCTCGAAGTCCGCCAGGTCAACGTCTTCGTCGGCGACGTGAGGTTCCCCGAGGACGCGTAGGCGGCCCTCCGTGCAGCAGCACTAGTGGGACGGCGCCATCTCGCCCGTGAGCTCGCGCTCAAGGTCCTGTTCGAGCTCGAGAACGACGGCAGCGACGCGGAACGGTCCCTCAAGTACCACGTGGCCGAGTCGCGCGCCGATGCCGAGGTGGCGGATTTCGCCCGCACCCTGATCCAGGGCGTCCGGGAGCACCAGGCCGAGATCGACGCCGAGCTCAAGCAGGCGTCGAACAACTGGGGCCTCGACCAGATGGCCAAAGTGGAGCGCACCTTGCTGCGAATCGCCAGCTTCGAGATTCTCTACCTGCCCAGCGTTCCGCTCAAGGCGGCCATCAACGAGTCGATCGAGCTGGCCAAGACCTTCGGAGGCCCCGACTCCGGCAAGTTCGTCAACGGCATCCTCGGCCGGATCGCGGCCGACGCTGAGATCCGCCACGATCCCGCGGTAAAGGGCGAGGGAAATGGCTGAGGTCGATGAGATGGATTACGAGACGGCCGTCGCCGAGCTGGAGCGAACCGTTCAGCTGCTCGGGAAGGAACAGGACGACCTCGCCGAGTCGGTGCGCACCTTCGAGCGCGGCCTCGCGCTGGCGCGGCGTTGCGCTCAGCTGCTCGATGATGCCGAGCGGCGGTTGAAAGAGCTGGCAGCGGCCGGCGGGCGTCCGCCGGTTCCGTGACGCTTCTCCAAAACCCGTACTTCGTCGTCCCCCTCATCGCCTGGGCGATCGCCCAGGTTGCCAAGGTGATCTTCGATTCCGTTCTACTCCACCGTTTCAGCGTGCGGCGGCTGGCGACCGCGGGTGGGATGCCCAGCTCACACAGCGCGCTGGTCGTCTCCCTGACGACGATCGTCGGCCGGCTGGAGGGAGTGCAATCGGCGCTCTTCGCAGTCTGCCTGATCTTCGCCAGCGTGGTTATGTACGACGCGACCGGCGTGCGGCGGGCCGCCGGCCAGCAAGCCATGATCCTGAATCGACTGATCGACGACCTCTTCATCGGTCACCAGGGTATTCGCCAGGAGCGGCTGCGCGAGCTGCTCGGACACACGCCGATCGAAGTGATCGCCGGAGCGATACTCGGGATTATTGTCGGGCTGGGAATATGGCGCTGATGGTCGAGGGCCGCGTCCGTCTGGACCAGGCACTGGTGGCCCAGGGGCTCGTGCCCTCGAGGCAGCGCGCGCAGGCGATGGTGCGTGCCGGACTGGTGCGCGTGGGCGGCGCGCTGGCGGACCGGCCGGATCAGATGGTCGACCCCGATGTCAGCATCGACCTCGACCGTGTCAAAACCTATGTCAGCCGGGGCGGCGACAAGCTCGCGGCCGCGCTCGATGCCTTCGGCATCGATCCGGCAGGAAGGGTCTGCCTTGATGTCGGCGCGTCGACCGGGGGCTTCACCGACCTCTTGTTGCAGCGAGGCGCCACGCGCGTCATCGCGGTCGACGTCGGGTATGGACAGCTGGCCTGGAGCCTACGCCAGGACCCGCGGGTCACCGTGCTGGAGCGGGTCAACATCCGGCACCTGGATCGGTTGCCGCTGCCGGCGGACCTGGCGGTGATCGACGTCTCGTTCATTTCCCTGCGGCTCGTCTTGCCGCGCGTCCGCGAACTCCTCAGCCCGCCGGGCGACGTCGTCGCCCTGGTCAAGCCGCAGTTCGAGGTTGGTAAAGGCGCGGTGGGGAAGGGCGGCGTCGTGCGCGACCCCGACCAGCACCGCCAGGTCCTCATCGACCTGCGGAAATTCGCCGATGACACGGGGTACGAGGTTGCCGGGGAGATCCCTTCGCCGATCCTGGGCGCCAAGGGGAATCGCGAATTCCTGCTGTTCTTGAGGCGACGTGGCTGACGCCGTCGGCATCGTCTGCCACCCGCGCATCGATATCGGCGGTGCCCCGGTGATGGAGGCACGCCGCCGGCTGGAACAGCGCGGCTTCCGCGTGTGGACCTACTGCGCCACCGCCGAAGAGCGTCCCGGCGCGCTCGAGGGCGAACTGAACGGCACCCGCTTGATCGTCAGTATCGGGGGGGACGGTACCCTGCTCTGGACGGCTCAGCAGGCGGCCGCCGCGCACATTCCGGTCCTGGGCATCAACGCCGGCCGGCTCGGCTTCCTGACGCAGGTGCAGCTTGGCGAGGAGGGATCGGCGCTCGACCGCTGGGCGGCCGGCGATTTTACCTTGCAGCGCCGGGCCCTGCTGGAGGCCCGCGTCGACGACCGCGTCTTTCTCGCCCTCAACGACGTGACGGTGCACAAGGGGATCGAGATCAACTTGATCCGCATCGAGGCCTTCGTCGACGGCCAATCGGCGGGCCGGTTCGACGCCGATGGCGTGATCGTCTCGACGCCAACGGGCTCGACCGGGTACGCGCTGTCGCTGGGAGGTCCGATCGTCCATCCGGACGTGCGCGCGATCGTGTTCATGCCGCTGAACCCCCATAGCCTGTTCAACCGCCCGATCGTGCTGCCGGAGCAGTCGCACATCGCATTCCGGCTGCCGTCGGCCTCCGCGATCCTCACCTGCGACGGCCAGCAGACCTACGCGCTCCGGCCGGGAGCCGAGGTGCGGGTCGCCGCACCAGGCCTGCAGGTCGACCTGGTCCAATTCAGCGGAGGGCGCAACTTCTTCGAGTTGCTTCGGCGAAAATTGCGGTGGGGCCTACCGCTCACCGATGGCGACGAGTGACCAACTCGCCGATGCGCCGCATTGGCCAGTTCTGGCGACACGCCTCGGCTCGTGTCACGCCGCAGGAAAGCGCGGATGCTGAGCGAATCCTGGGGCCGCTGGCTCCGTTCTTCCTCGAGCTGCCCGTGAACGACCAGCGGCATGGCCTCGACGTGCTCGAGACGGTGATCAATCTCGAGCGGCAGCCGAGCCCGCTGTTGCAGCAGGCCGCGCTGCTCCACGATCTGGGCAAGGCGGCGGCGCATTTCTCGGTGATCGAGCGGAGCGTGACGGTGTTTCTGCGGGCGGTCTCCCCAAAGACCCTGCAGGCGCTGCAGCGATCCCGGCCCACATTCGCCCGCCGCTACCGGGTCTACGCCGATCACGCCCAGATTGGCGCGGATCGGCTGCGCAGCGCGGGCGCCACCGAGCTCGCCATGATCGTCGCCGAGCATCATGCGCCACATCCGCAATCCGAGGACACCCGTCGCCTGCAGCGGGCGGACGGTCGGAATTGACGCGCGAGATCACCGCCGAGCTCGAGCGTGATCCTGTCTATGTCGTACGAACCCCCGCCTTCGATGGACCGATCGAGCTCCTGCTCACCCTCGCGCAGCGCGCCGAAGTCGACCTCAAGGCGATCTCGCTGGCGAGCCTCACCGACGATTACCTGCGCGCGATCGAGCAGGCGCAGCCGCCGCTCGACCGGCTGGCCGCGTTCCTGGTGATCGGCGCGCGGCTGGTGCAGCTGAAGGCCGCCGGCCTGATGCCGGAGGCGAGGGTGGGGGAGGAGGACGATCTGCAGGCATGGGAAGACGCGATCAAGGGACGCCTCGAGGAGTACAAGCGCTTCAAGGAGCTCGCCGAGTCCCTGATGCGGCGCCACGCCAGCGGACGCTTCACCTTCGCGGGCTTGCTCGAGCCCGACGTGATCCCGCAGGCGCGTGTCCAGGTCAGCCTCGACGCGCTCGCCAGCGCCTTCCGGCAGGTGCTCGACCGCTTGCCACCGCCGGGACAGGTCACGGTAGAGATGGAGCAGGTCTCGCTCGGCGAAAAACTCGAGGAGCTCCGGCAGATGCTGGCGCGGCAAGCGCAGCTCAACTTCAGCGCCATCTTCCGGCACGCGCGCACGCGGCTGGAGGCGGTCGTCACCTTCCTCGCGCTCCTCGAGCTGATTAGAATCGGTGAGGCCCGCGTGGCGCAGGCCTCGGCCTTCGCGGAAATTACGGTGCACGCACAGGAGAGGAAGGAGACAGAATGAGCTCAACGGTCGAGGGTGCGACACAGGTGCGAGATACGACGGGCCTCGCCACCGCCCTCGAGGCGGTGCTCTTCACGCTCAATCGGGCGGTCACGGTGCTGGAGCTTCAGGACATCCTGCAGTCGCCCCTGCCCGACATCGAAGCCGCCGCCACCAACCTCACGGAAGCGCTGGCGGGACGCGGCCTCTTTTTGCAACGCCATCAGGACCAGCTCCAACTGGTGACCGACCCGGCGCAGGCCGATGTGGTCCGTCGCGTTTTACGGCCGGAGTATCCGTCGCGTCTCTCTCCGGCGGCCTACGAGACGCTGGCCATCATCGCCTACCGCCAGCCGCTGACACGCGCCCGCATCGAAGAGATTCGCGGCGTCAACTGTGAGGCCGTGCTGGAGAGCCTCGAAGAAAAAGGACTGATCGAAGAGACCGGCCGCCTGGACGCGCCCGGGACGCCGCGCCTCTTCGGCACGACGATGCGGTTCCTGCAGATCCTGGGACTGAGCAGTCTGAACGAGCTGCCACCGTTACCGCAATCCGGCTCAACCAGTTCCTAGCGCGCTCCGGCGTGGCGGCTCGGCGGAAGGCCGACCAGTTGATTGCGTCGGGACAGGTGATGGTGAACGGTACCCCCGCCGTCCCGGGCCAGCAGGTCACACCGGGAGTCGATCGCGTGACCCTCGACGGCAGCCCGGTCGAACCGGTTTCGACATCGACCTACCTGATGCTGAACAAACCGGTCGGCGTCTTGACCAGCGTCGGCGACGACCGCGGCCGGCAGACCGTGGTGGACCACCTTCCACCGGGACCTCCCCGCGTCTTTCCGGTGGGCCGGCTCGATCTCGATAGCCGTGGGTTGGTGCTGCTGACGGACGACGGCGAGCTGGCGGGCCGCCTGATGCATCCCCGCTACCATGTCGAGAAGGAATACCGGGTCGTGGTCAGGGGCCGGCCCGATGATGCGGCATTGCGGCGGCTGTCAGAGGGGATGATCGTGAGAGGGGAGCGATTCGAGCCGGCAGAGGTTAGGGTGCTCGACGGCGCCGACGGCGACACGCGGCTGTCGATGGTGTTGCGCGAGGGCCGCAAACGGGAAGTGCGCCGGCTGTGGCAAGCGCTTGGCTATTCGGTGCTCGATTTGCAGCGCGTGCGCATCGATGGGCTTCAGCTTGGTGAGCTTGCCGAAGGCGACGTCCGTCCACTCCGGGCGGACGAGGTAACCCGTTTGAAGGTCGCGGCGGGACTCTAGGGTGATCATCGCGATCGACGGCCCAGCGGGCTCGGGAAAGACGACCATCGGGCGCATGGTGGCGGACGCCCTCGGCTTCGCCCTGGTCGACACCGGCTTGTTCTACCGGGCCGTCACCGTTGAAGCGCGCCGACGCGGCATTGCGGCCGACGACGTGACCGGACTGCGGCGGATGCTGGGTGAGCTGCGCATCGAGATCAACACGTCGCCGTCGGCGGGTCGTGCCGGACCGCTGCTTTCCATCGACGGCCGGGATATCAGCGGTGCGGCACACGATCCGGCAATCGCTGCCGAGCTCTCGCGGATTTCGGGAATCCCGGAGGTGCGGCGCCTCCTGATCGAGCCGCAGCGGCGCGCGGCACCAGGCAACGCCGTGGTCCTGGGCCGCGACATCGGGACGGTGATTTTCCCCGAGGCCGACATCAAATTCTTCTTCACCGCCCCCGCCGCCGAGCGGGTGGCCCGACGGCGTCGCGAGCTCGACCGGGCGCGCGGCAGCGCGACGCCGGATGCGATCCTCGAACAGGAGATCGATGCCCGCGATCGGGCCGACCAGGAACGACAAATCGCGCCGTTACGCCCGGCAACCGATGCTATAATCGTCCCGACTGAGGGTAAGTCGGTCGGTCAGGTCTTCGATGAAGTGATGGCCCGGCTGCCCAAGCACTGATCTTGAGCTATTCCTTCCTAACTGGTCTTGCACGGCTCCTCACCCGCCTCCTTCTGGGTTCAAAGTTCCACCTCGGCGGTACCGCCAACCTGCCCCGCTCCGGTCCGCTGTTGATCGTGTCGAATCATGTGGGCGCCGTCGATCCCGCCATCATCGGGGGCTGGACCCCGCGGCCGGTCTGGTTCATGGCCAAGGCCGAGCTCTTCCGTGGCTTCTGGGCCTGGCTGATGCGCGGCTACCATGCGTTTCCGGTAGTGCGCCACTCCCCCGACCGCACGGCGCTCCGCCGGGCGTTTGGTTTGCTCAAGCAGGGATCGGCGGTCGTTTTGTTCCCGGAAGGCCACCGCTCCGAGACCGCACGGCTGCTGCGCGCGGAGCCGGGTGCCGGATTCATCGCCCGCCGTTCCGGAGCGCCGCTGGTGCCGATCGCGATCACGGGGACGCAGAACGTGCTCAGCCGGCAGCAGAGGTTTCCCCGGCCCGCCGAGGTCTCGATGACCTTCGGCGATCCCTTTCAGTTGCCCGAGCGGAATCAGGATGGCAGCCCGATGGACCATCAGCAGAGCGCCGATTACCTGATGACAAAGATCGCGGCGCTGCTGCCGTTGGAATACCAGGGGGAATACGGGAGCGCGCCGATGCCGAAACAGGCGCAAGCATGAGGCTGGAAAATTGAAGAAGATTTACGTCCTCGACACCAACGTGCTGCTCCACGACCCCAACGCCATCTACTCCTTCGAGGACAACGAGATCGTGATCCCGCTGACCGTGATCGAGGAGATCGACGGCCAGAAGCGCCGTCAGGATGAGGTCGGCCGGCACGCTCGCCTGATCGCTCATCATTTCGATGACCTGCGCGCGACCGGCAAGCTGTCCGAGGGCGTGGCCCTCAAGTACGGCGGCACCCTGCGCGTTGTGCTGACGC
>Ga0209806_1002437_pt1 | contig 11587 bp, 6 predicted proteins | sample GraSoiAngelo_152_FD_186166 | JGI IMG/M metagenome (GOLD analysis project Ga0209806, IMG submission 186166) | Grasslands soil microbial communities from the Angelo Coastal Reserve, California, USA - 14_1009_12_30cm (SPAdes) (version 2) | ecosystem: Environmental > Terrestrial > Soil > Grasslands ... | reverse complement strand
AAACAAAGAGTCCTTAGACATTCTCAGGAGTTTACATAATCCCGAGATAATGAGCGTACTACCCGCGAGTCTAGACGGCAGGGTCGCAATCAGGCCGATCGAAGAGAGCTCGTTTTTGTGCCCCTGAGAGCTCGTTCTTTTGTGCCCTACGGGAGCGGAGACATTACCGCTTACGTGGCACTCGTACAGCACCAGCGAGCGGAACTCCCGAAAACGCCGAAAGCGTGGATTTGAGTCGAGCCATTCCAAGCGAGGATCTGCAACGACGTCGTTCTCCTTATAGGCGATCAGAATTCCGTCGCTCGGCAGATGGTTGAGTACGTTGTACAAAGTCGTGACGCGGTCAGGGTGGTCGTAGCTGACGAAGGTGTACCAGTCGGTTACGTCTGCACTGTGATCGAGTGCGGCAATGGGGGCTTCGCGGTGGCTGGATGCGAACATGCTGGCTGGAATCAGTATGAGCAGCGCCATGGCGAAGGCCATTACGAGGGTGTGTCGTTTCATTGGCTTCCTCTTGAATGTGAAATTCGTAGACTGTCGCCCATAGTCAACTCGACCGCTGAGTCGCGGCGCCACGCCGCAGCAGTCAAGATCGGATCTGTCGACGACCTTGAATACGCTGCAAAGTCCTGGTTTGGACTGCCGGCTGCGAAAAGTCATCAGATATTCGCGAAAGAGAGCTTTTCCTGAGCGTGATCAGAATCTCCCGGAATTTTTAGTACACAACCTTCGAGCATCTGTCAGTTCGCTACAGGAGGGTCTTGGCATTCTAATCTCGCAAGTTGCACTTCGATGATATTTGATGATATTTAGAGAGTATTCTCGGTCACCAATTCGCTCAGGTTGCGGGATCGTGTTCCTTTGGCGACTGCTGGGATTCCTTTCCCGTCAGGCGCTTTACCAGGCATCTTGGTGGGGAGTTTTTGCCGATATTCAATAGCGGCCATTGGCGGGACCCTTCTAGGCCGCGGCAATCACGCCCGTTTTCATCTCGATATGGCCAAAACTGACTGTTAACGTTCTGCATTTTCCTGATTTTTCCGATTTGTCTTAAAGTTTTCCGAAAACCACCCGATGTATCCACATAGGAGGGCACCATGACTACTGACTCGCCCAGAGCTGCCGCGGAGTATCTCCGAGCGTCTACCGATTACCAGCAGTACTCCCTAGAAAATCAAGCGGATGCGATTTCCCAATATGCGGAGGAGCGCGGTTTCTACGTTGTAAAGACCTATACCGACGCCGCCAAGAGCGGATTGCGCCTCAAGAATCGGGCCGGACTAAAGCAATTATTGAAGGATGTGGTCGAAGGCAACGGAGACTTTCGGGCCATCCTGGTCTACGACGTGAGCCGTTGGGGTCGGTTTCAGGACGCAGACGAGTCGGCCCATTATGAGTACCTATGCAAGTCTGCGGGAGTTCCGGTGCACTACTGCGCCGAGACATTTGAGAACGATAACAGTATGCCGGGATTGATCATGAAGACCCTGAAACGGACGATGGCAGGAGAGTACAGCCGGGAACTTTCTGCCAAGGTTCGGGCCGGGCTTGCTCGTCTTGCGAGGAAAGGATTCAAACTGGGTGGCCCTCCCCCTTATGGTTTTCGCAGAATGTTGGTCGACGCAGAGGGAAGATCGAGACAATTGCTTTTGGACGGACAACGCAAATGTATCGCGAACGAGCGCGTGATCCTGGTCCCTGGCCCCCAGGAGGAGATTGCCATCGTCCGCCGGATATTTCACGAATTTGTTGAGGAACATCGAAGTCTTCGATCGATCGCTATGCAGCTGAACAATGATGGAGTACCCTTCGTGGCCGGAGGCCGATGGGGTCCGAATACCGTGACCAACCTCCTGAAACACCCCAACTATATCGGCAGTCTAGTGTGGGGGCGCACAACCGCCTACCTCGGCGGCCGAGCAATACGAATGCCGCAGCAAGACTGGGTAATCTGCCCGAATGCGTTCGAGGCAATCATTGATGAAGATCTTTTCAACAAGGCCCAAGCTGCTTTCCTCAACTTTACATGTCATCTTTCCGATGACGATATGCTCGAACGACTACGGACTGTGTTGAGATCAGAAGGAAAGCTCAGTAGTGAGATCATCCAAGATTCCCGAAATTGCCCAGGGCTGACCACCTACTACAAGCGGATAGGCGGTCTCCTCAATGCGTACAAGCGGCTCGGGTATTTGCGACCAGAACTTGCTTATGAAGCTGCCACATCAAGACAACGCAAGATGCTGATACGCAGCGACCTAATGAAACAGCTGATAGAGCAGTCCTCTGGCGAGTTTCGAGAATTTCGCAAGAGTCAAGTTTTCCGAGCGCTACTGAAACGTCGCCGCACTGGTCTTCTGGTATCAGTTGTCCTAGCGAGATGCTATGGAACCGTAAGACGTGGTATTCGGTGGGTGATTGCGCCACCTAAAAACGAACGCAAGAGGGTTACCGTTTTGGCCCTATTGAACGAAACCAACTCTTCCATCAAACTAATACTTGTTTTTCGACGAATCCCTAAACGCAAAATCACGATGTACGTTGGCGAGTACAACAAATGGCTGAACTCAGGCGTGCGACTACACGAGATGGCTGATCTTTCGACCGTCATTGGTAAGGTGCGCTCCTCAGCCACCTCGGGCAAAATCGAGTATCGGTGTGCGCGAAAGAATGAGTAAGGGCTCCTCAATTGCAAACGGCAGGGCAGGATCAGCGATTTAACAATTGATTGCAGGGAGGGTTTAAGGAAAGTCTGGAAGAATGTCGGCTTTGGACCTGGACGCATGTGCCGCGGACTAAAGCTGCTAGGATGCCGTTCGGCTCTGATCTCCAGAACGTGCCGATCCCGGAGTCCCGCGATCGCCAATACCGTATCGCTCGCAGACACGCTTCGCGACATCCACCAGAGCTTCGAAGTTTAGCAACATCTGCTCGAGCAACTCTTGATTGTCGTGTTCCATTCACCAGTTCCTGAAAGTCGCCAATGAGTGCTCCCCAAATTCAAGACTGAACGTGCCCTTTGAGAGCGCTACAACAGAGGAGGACAACCAGAAGCTACGCTCACGAATGACGAACAAGATGTGATCAAGATCACGAGTCGGAAGAAATATGTTGAGAAAATAGATAACGATATGTCGGAATGCACCTTGGAATGAAACAATGGCTCAGCATTTGCCTCGGTCGCTCTTCTCTCGTCGATGCTCAACCTGGGTCGTCCCACATCGTGCCGTTATTTCGGCATGGGTGTTGACTTATCGGCACTGCCGTCCTTCTCTATTCAGTCAATCCCATACGTCTCAACGACATTCCCATCGCCTAAAGAAGGCGGCCGACTTGCTGTATAAGTGTCAGCGCTCAATTTAGGGCGACCACAGAGTTGATCATGTCGGAACGAACAGAAGCACTCAGAGACGAACTAAGAGCCATCGAGTTCTGGGACGAGGACTATCGTCGTCGTGATAATCCTCCGTTTGTTGACACACTTGCCTGGAAATCCCGGCGTCAGCGAGCGGCCGAGATTCAGTGTGAACTAGAGCGGGTTGGGAGCGCACCCGGAAACGAGAGTACAGATACAAGTGTGCCGAGAGTTACTCTTTATGACCAGGGATGTAACGGATTGGAATTGGAGAATTCTCCAGGCCGGAGAATCTCTCGAAATCATCTTAATGTATCTCGAAACCAGAAAACGGCGCAACATCGTCAGCTCGCGATGGCCGTGGAACAAGCCGCTGAAAGCATCGTTATCACAGATGCTGATGGGCTGATTACATACGTAAACCCCGCTTTCGAGCGGACTACAGGCTACACCCTGGAAGAGCTATTAGGGCAACATCCCCGACTCCTCAAGAGCGGGGCCCACAACCAGTCCTTTTATCAAGCCATGTGGGCAGCACTGAAGCGCAGAGAGACGTGGAGAGGGCGTTTCATCAACAAAAGGAAAGATGGCACTCTGTTTCATGAGGAAGCCTCAATTTCGCCGGTTGTGGATAAAACCGGGAGCGTTGTCGGCTACGTAGCGGTGAAGCGGGATATTACACGCGAGACCGATCTGGAACAACAGTTCCACGCTGCTCAGCGGATGGAGTCGATCGGACAGCTTGCGAGCGGGATCGCACATGACTTTAACAATCTGCTTGCCGCTGTGCTTGGGAACGTTGAGTTGCTGGAGGAAACCATCGGTACAAACGAAACTGCACGAGCGAGGCTGACCGTCGTCCGCCAAGCCACGAATCGGGCAACCAGTCTCACTCGTCAGTTGTTGGCCTTCAGTCGTCGCCAAGCACTGCAGCCCCAGGTTATCGATCTGAACGGAGTTGTCATCGAGACGGTCAATATACTGGGAAGAGTACTAGGTGACAACATACGAGTCGTGACCCACCTCGCATCCCGACTCGCCAGGATTAATGCCGATGCCGGGCAATTGCAACAGACTATTCTCAATCTGGCCGTAAACGCACGAGACGCGATGCCAAAGGGCGGGACTGTCACGATCGAGACCTCTAATGTCGAACTGAGCGATGAATACCGAGGCAGACACGGCGTGATGCAGCCGGGAGAATACGTACTCCTCACCGTCAGCGATAGCGGAACCGGTATGAGTCCGGAAGTACAGGATCGGATTTTCGAGCCTTTCTATACCACGAAACCCAAGGGCCAAGGGACCGGGCTCGGTTTGGCGACGGTATACGGCATCATCAAGCAGAGTGGCGGCTACATCTGGGTGTACAGCGAAGTGGGGCGAGGAAGCATTTTCAAGATCTACCTTCCTACAACAGGGCGATTGGCGCAACCAAAAGAATTGACAGTGCGTTCGAGCTTCGCCGAGAGATCCATTAAGCTAACGGGCACTGTCCTCGTCGTGGAAGATGATCCAATCGTTCGCGAGCTAATTGGCGGGTTTCTAAAAGACATCGGACTGACCGTGCTAGAAGCAGGCTGTGCCGAAGATGCGCTGCTCGTGCCCTTCGAGTCGGGCAGCGCTCCCCGTTTGCTCGTGACTGATAATGTGCTCCCTGGCACGGATGGCGTCAGCTTGGCAATTGATCTACTCGCTCGCTTTCCTCCATTGAAGATCATCCTCATGTCAGGCTATATCGAGCCCGGGTTGCCTGATCCGCAGTTGTTGAAGGATGCTAGGTTTCTCACTAAACCATTCTCGCGAAACGAACTGCGAGAACAGGTCCTGTCTCTACTTCAATAATCGTAGTTTCATCGAAACAGACCGAGGCGCAGGGCGGAACATCGTCCCTAGCCTTATGGCGTGATCATCGCTTGGCGCACGGAGTCGGTTTACAAAAATAATCACTTTCGCGCGAATAGTGATGTTGATCACATACGACATACAGATTAGGTGCCACCCTAACTTCAGCAGGTTACTTAACCGGCATCCCACTTAAGCACTCTTCAGAAGTGATAGAGGGATGCCGTTATTGTTTGGCGACTAACAAACACACCTGACCTTCAGAAGATGGCGTTTCCTTCCATCCAATCATCGGACGTTCGTCTGAGTTCCGGACCGATTTGCTACTTTCGTTCTCATTGTAAGGGGCTTACGTATGGCGGTCTCATTGCAACGTTCATGCGCGAGACCCCTCCCCCAATACTGGCCATTGAACCTCTTGCTGGAGGAGCTGGCATGAATCGCAAATACACGAATCTATGTATCCCCTTAGTCCTCTGCGCCTGGGTGCACGTCCCAGTTGCAAAGGCCTACTCACAGGGCTTAGCAGTCCGGAACCAGTATCCAACACAGCAAAGAAACGCGGCTCCGCACCACCGTGCTCTGGCCTCCCCCGCTACTCTGTCCTCCCCTGCCCAAGCAATTTCAGCGCGTCCCATGGTGACTAGCCATACGGATTTAACCGCCCCGACAACCAACATTGGCTTTCAGGCTGCTTCTCACATTTCCTCTGGGACTACGGATGCGGCGTTGAATACGCTGCCGTATCGGTGCGCGCTGGGTGATTTCAACGGAGATGGCAAGCAAGACATTGCTGCACTCGTTCAAGACCCCAGCAGCAGTTTTTGGTTATCCATTCTACTCAGCTATGGTGATGGCACCTTTCAGCAGCCGGTGTTGACTTCTGTTAACTTCGGAACAAATGATTTTCTTACAGTGGGCGACCTCAATCGAGACGGTAAAGCGGACGTCGTATTGGTGCATTCCAACTCGATCGATGTGTTCATCGGAGATGGGACTGGACATTTTGCAGCTCCGGTCAACTATCTGACCAACATTGCGAATCCTGTCGCAGCGTCCCTGATAGATGCCAATGGCGACACACTGATCGACGTTATTGTCGCTAGCGGCACTATTGACTTCACGGGAAATAGCCCGGTCCAGACTCTTTTGGGTAATGGTCTAGGAGCGTTGGGAACACCATCCACCGCACATTACCCGGGAACGGTGACCTATGGTGTGTTCGCTGATCTGAATGGCGACGGGCATCCCGACCTGGCGAGCAGCGCACAAGTGTTTTGGGGCACTTCAGGTGATTTTCAAGGTCCGATAACCCTGACAGGCGCCAATACCTGCGCATTCCCGTTCGGTGCGGCTCAGGGATCCGTCGTCGTCGCCGATGTGAACGGCAATGGCCGGCCAGATATTGTCACTGCTGACTGCTGGCAGCAAACCATCACGACTTTTGTGAACCTGGGATCGGCATCATTTGCTGCCGGCATCTCGACCTGGGCTGCCTATACTGCCTCAACCGTAACCATTGCGGACGTGAACGGAGATGGCAAACCTGATGCAATTGTGGGGGATTTGTACTCGCTGGACATGATGGTTCTGCTTGGTAACAATGATGGGACGTTTACACCAGCGCCATTCGGCTATCCGGCAGGTGGAGACCTTTGGACACCGCCCCTGATTGCGGACTTTAATTCAGATGGCCGTCCCGACATCGTTGTACCTAGTGGAATTTCCGACGAGTGGGCAAGCCTCGTTTATCTCGGCGGCCTCGGAGATGGGACGTTTGTTGCACCACATGATTATTTTGTCCGGGGTGGAGCGCAGGGATCTGCAGCCAATTCATGGGGAATCGCCAGTGCGGATCTCAACGTAGATGGTCTTCCAGACTATGTCGTGGGAAACTTGTCGAATGATCCTAATGTGGGCGTCACTGTGTATCTTTCCAATGCGGGTAGCCCGAGCAAGTTTCTTCACCCTGGGGTGAACTACGGCTCTGGAGGCAATCTCCAATTCGTTGCTCTTGCTGACATTGATGGTGATGGCAAGCTAGACCTGATTGCTTCCAACACTGTGCCCGGCTCCCCGATGGTGGGGAGTGTTCAGATTTTTCTCGGAAATGTGGATGGGACGTTCCAGACCAACTCAACTACTATCCCAGTTATCTCTGGCGCGGGACTGGGCCAATTGGTTGTGAAAGACTTCAACGGCGACAATAAGCCCGATATCGCGGTACTCGACACTGGGACAGTCTCGGCCCTCACCCAGGCCTTTACAGGGAATGTGTGGGTCCTGCTTAACATTTCGACGCTGGCGTCGCCTTCCTTTGCGGCCCCGGTGAATTACTCCTTGACATCACCTGGCGGTGAGATAGCAGCTGCGGATCTTGGCAATGGTCACATTGATCTCGCGATTAACCAGCCACAGTCCACTGGGGCAATTTCCATTCTGCTGGGTGACGGCAGAGGAGTGTTTGCTGCTCAGCCCGATTTTGACATAAATGGCTTTTACCCTGCTGGACTTACGATTGCCAAGTTGAACCCAAGCCCGACTGCTCATCCTGACCTGATCGTCGCTATTGACGACTCCAATGGCGGTATGGGGATCGCAGTAGCTTCGGGAAATGGCGATGGGACCTTCAATGCTCCCGTCCTTTATCCAACTAGCAGCAACACTGCAAGCAGCATTACGTCATACCCTGCGGAGGTGAGGGTTGCGGATCTGAACGGAGATGGCAATCTTGACCTGGTGTTTACAAACTTTGGAGATGGAACCGTGGGGGTGCTTTACGGAACTGGCCAGTGGGGAAGCGGCCAGAATCCGTTCTATGCGCCCGTGGACTTTGCCGTGAACGATTCTCCTCTGGAGTTTCTGCTTGTGGACGTCAATGGCGATGGCTCACTGGATGCCGTTATGGACAGCGCCAGTTACTCAGGCCTAACCACGTTCTTGAATACCGGCTCGAACAAGGTGACCTTAAGTTCCAGTTCAAATCCATCTGCCTCCGGAACATCGGTCACATTTACAGCGGCAGTCACAGCTACACCATTGGCAGGAGAGGCGGGCGTGAGTCCGACTGGGTCGGTGACCTTCAATGACAATCTTGGTGGGCCACTTGGGACAGTGGCTCTCAGTGGTGGAGTGGCGACATTCTCCACGTCTTCATTGGCTATGGGTGCGCACGTTGTGACCGCTATTTACTCTGGTGACGACAACCTGATAGGCCAGACGGTTGCTACTCTGGCGCAGAATGTGAACGCACTTCTGCCTGCGTACGCTTTATCTGCGAGCCCAATGAGTGCAACACTGCATCCGGGACAGTCAGCGAACTTTGTAGTCACGGCGACCCCGAATCCCGAGTATGTCGGAACCGTTAATTTCTCCTGTGGGACGCTGCCAGCAGGAATAACATGTTTGTTCAATCCGCCGTCGATAAACCTGTCCGGCATCAGTCCAGCCACCACAACCTTAACGGTTACGGTGACACCAAACCTGGTTGCATCAAGCGCTCCCACTCAGCAGTCATACCATGCTGTTCCGATGACGAGCATGACGTTCGGCTTGCTCGGATTCATCGCGCTTGGCGCCTCTCGGCGAAGTCGAAGAACATGGTCTTCCGCTCTTGTAGTCGTTGCGCTCGCTCTGATACTAGCTGCAACAGGATGCAGCGGTTCGGGGAACAAGCTAGTGCCGACGCCAGTCCCTCAGGTTACTCCCATTAAAGTGGTGGCTGCGAGCCGTGGAGCGGCTCAGCAACTGAACCTCACCTTGAACATTCAGCGCTGACAAAACTGGCGGGCATTCATCTCCGGGGATGCCCGCCAGTCACTGCCTGCTGAGGAGATATACAGAGCATGGCCCAACCCCAAACCGCGGCTGTTCAGAACATGCTGTCCCCCCACTCCGTCTATCGTCGCTTCCGGCAAATCGAGCGACGAGAGTGGTGGCTCTGGGCATGTGCGGTCCTCGTAACAATCTTTTTAGCATCAGCCCTGGCATCATTTCTCTTGCTATCGTCCGAACTCCACAATGACGGATATGACTCCGTGCTGGTTCATCCCGCGATTCGGGGCGTTGTGGGTTTGGTTCTGTTGTTTGATATTTACACGCTCTACCAGCAGTCACAGATTGTCCGCATCCGCCACCAGGTGTTAGCACAAGAAAAGCTCTTTCGACTCATTACCGAGAATGCAGGGGATATGATCGCCGTGGTCGACATCAACGGTCATCGCCTCTACAACAGTCCTTCGTATCAAAAAATACTTGGCTACAGTCCCGAAGAGCTTCAAGAGACTTCAGCGCATGAGCAGATTCATCCCGAGGATCTGGCGCTCGTTCACGACGCGGCGAAAGAGGCCCAACAAACGGGATTTGGCAGGAGGATCGAGTACCGGATGCGCCACAAAGACGGCACCTGGCGATATCTTGAATCGACCGCCAGTGCGATCCGCGACGACAATGGAGCTATCGAAAAGCTTGTTATCGTGAATAGGGATATTACCGCTCGGCACCGTCTTGAGAACCAATTTCGACAGGCACAAAAGATGGAAGCGGTCGGACGCCTGTCAGGCGGGATTGCTCACGATTTCAATAATCTCCTCGGAGTCATCATCGGATACAGTGAGATTCTTACCGAAGGCCTATCACTTGCTGATCCTATGCGTGAAAACGTCGATGAAATTCTCAAGGCCGGTCGACGCGCGGCATCCCTCACACGCCAGCTTCTCGCTTTCAGCCGGCAGCAGGTACTCGAACCCAAAGCGCTTGACTTGAACGAAGTCGTCTCGGACACGGAGAGAATGCTTCGTCGGCTTGTAGGCGAAGACATTTATTTCACAACTCACCTCCAGAACCCACTTGGTACGGTGAAAGCAGATCCCGGCCAAGTCGAACAGGTCCTAATGAACCTGGTCGTAAACGCACGCGATGCTATGCCGGAAGGCGGACATCTCGTTATCGAGACTGCCAATGTCGAACTGGATCACGTCTTTGTCAGCAGATATTCGTTTCCCTTCAAACCCGGATCGTATGTGTTATTGACGGTGAGTGATACCGGAGTGGGGATGGATGCTGAAACGCAAACGCACATTTTCGAACCGTTTTTCACGACCAAAGGCAAAGACAAGGGCACAGGACTGGGGCTCGCAACCGTCTACGGGATCATTAAGCAGAGTGGCGGGTACATCGAGGTACTCAGCGAACGCGGCAGCGGAAGCATTTTCAAAATCTATCTACCTCAGATCCAGGAAGCGGCCCAGCGATCCTCGCCGACGGTGGAGTCTTTCGACTCCTTACAAGGCCATGAGACGGTCTTGGTGGTCGAAGACGAAACCGCACTTCGAACCTTGACCCGCAACCTGCTTCGGTCGCTGGGTTACACCGTACTTGAAGCAACAAATGGTGGTGAAGCGCTGAAGATCGCCGCCACTACGCCTGTTCTCGATTTGCTTCTGACGGATGTTGTAATGCCGGGCCTCAACGGTAAGACATTGGCGCACGAGCTTACAAAACAGTACCAAAATCTCAAGGTCGTTTATATGTCCGGCTATACCGGCCAAGGTGTCGGGAACAAGGAAGACCTTTCGTCGACCGGACTTTTTTTGCCAAAACCGTTTACGCGGGAGGGTCTTGCGCACAAAGTGCGGTTGGCGCTCGACACCCGCACTCCGGCGGCCCCGTGCTAGGAGTTCAGTTTCGGAGGCTCACTTGGAGGAAAAAATGCACAAGTTGCTGATTGTCGATGATGATGATGCAATGCGCCGTATGCTGAAGACTCGTCTCTCTGCGAATTACGAGGTAATTGAGACCGGTCAGCCGGCGCAGGCTGTCGAGCTGGCGCTGGCACACAAGCCGGTTGCGATCCTCATGGATTTAATAATGACAGATCTCTCCGGGTTTGAGCTTTGCCGCGGGTTACGTGAGCTCAGCTATACATCGCGGATTCCGATCTTCATTGTGAGCGGCGAATCAGAAGGTCGATGCAAGGAACATTGTGAGCGCCTCGGGGCGCTCGACTACTTCCAGAAGCCGGTGGATTTCAATAGATTGCAGGCGCGTTTGATGGAAGAGCTGCAGAACCAGCGCCCTGAACGCCGCCGCTCGACGCGAGTAGCCATGAAGGTGTCGCTACGCTTAAGGGGACTCGATGGCAGTGGCCACCGGTTTGAGGAGCTTACCAACACAGAGAACGTGAGCGTGGACGGTTTCTTGTGTCAGTGTTCCGTCCGTCTGGCCCAGAACTCAATCCTGGAGGTGTTCGTATGCTCCGGGGATGGCAAAGATAACTACGCCGGCAGTGCTCGCGTGGTTCGTCGCGTGGATGCCGATACTCCGTGGCAAAAGTACGGATTCGAATTCCTGAGTAAGACCGCGCATTGGGTGCTCCAACCAAACTAG
>Ga0209806_1002432_pt1 | contig 11590 bp, 9 predicted proteins | sample GraSoiAngelo_152_FD_186166 | JGI IMG/M metagenome (GOLD analysis project Ga0209806, IMG submission 186166) | Grasslands soil microbial communities from the Angelo Coastal Reserve, California, USA - 14_1009_12_30cm (SPAdes) (version 2) | ecosystem: Environmental > Terrestrial > Soil > Grasslands ... | reverse complement strand
GGTTGCGGATCGGCCCAGCGGAGCCCGCTATAAACGGTATACCCGGCGCAAAAGATCGGTGCGGCTTGCTCGTAGGAAACCTTGTCGGGAATCAGGTACGTAGCGTCGGCGTTCATCAGCATGTACTCGGCGTGACCGCCTTGCGCATCGCCCCCCGTGCCCTTCAGAAAGGGGCAGAACATCCTGCGGCCGCGCTGACACCATTCGCATCGTCCGCAGGTGGACTGAATCCATGCCGAGCCGACGCGGTCGCCTACCTTGCGAGTGGTCACATCAGGAGCCACTGCGACAATCTCGCCCACCGGCTCGTGGCCAAGGATTCGAGGAAATTGTCCGGGAAGGTGTCCAAGCGTTTGGTGCACATCGGTGTAGCAGATGCCGCTTGCCCGCATCTTCACCAGCACTTGACCTGCTCCCGGTTGAGGCTGAGGAACATCTTTGATCTGCCAGGAACTGCTCACGGCGGGTACGACTGCGGCTTTCATACATCTCCTCCTAGCGCAATTTGATGCGAATCCCTTTGTAACCGACGCATGATTGGAAGCTCGAATTGCCGTTCGCATGCCGAAACAAGAGCTTTACGGTCAGCTGCCGAGTCGTCGCTATCCGGAGGTTGATGATGCTTAGCCAGATTTCTCACAAGCCAGCTACCGTGCCGTCCACCCGCCATCGATGAGAATCGTATCTCCTGTAATAAGAGAGGCTGCGCTAGAGGCAAGGAATACGACCGCGCCCGCCACATCCATCGGCTCCCCAATACGGTGCAACGCAGCAATGCGCTCGATCACGTCTGAGCGGAACTCGGGGTTTGCGAGGGGACCCTCCGTCCCGGGAGTGCGAATAAATGTTGGTGCAACCGCATTTACAGTGATGTTGTACTTCCCCCACTCACGATGGACGATACCGGTGGCATGGGCGGCATCCAGCGCATCCGCAATTTCTATGGCGAGCGAAAGAACAAAATCAGTTTCCAGCGGGCTTCCCGCGATGCGGTGCTTCAGCGTCATCCCTTCCAGAAATTCCATGACGATGAAGGCCTGCCCTTCCTGCTCGCCAATGTCGTGGATCGTGCAGATGTTGGGATGGTTCAGGGCAGAAGCGGTCTGAGCTTCCGTTTGGAACCAGAACCCGAGGCTCACGGGCTACATCTTCTGGGAGGAACTTCAGCGCCACGAAACGGTGCAGCCGAGTGTCCTCGGCCTTGTAGACGACACCCATCCCTCCACCGCCGAGCTTCTCGATGATGCGGTAGTGCGAGATGGTCTGGCCGATCATCGCCGCAGAAGCTTACGTCTGTGGACCAGGCAAGTCAATGAAAGCCGCGGAGTTGGCGCTCGCGCCGAGCGTCTTACGCACGCTTCCGTTCAGGTGAGTGAATTCGCCGTCAATCTCTCCCTCTGAGTCGAGTCGTAGGATTACTTGGCACCCGCAAAGAACGCACTCGAACAGGAGATAGGAAACGCCGTCACTGTCAGTCACGAGGTCTGGAGGCCGCGCTAGCTGGTGTTGGCACGGTTTGAGGTAGGGCTGCATTCTTAGGCCGTCTTGCGCTGCTTTCGCAACTTGGCCCAGCGTGCTTTCTGGGCGGCTCGGATGGGTGCGATTGCGGCGGCTGAATACAGCCAGCCCAGCAAAGAGCGCCTCCGTTCCTGCTTCTTTTTTCGCGAGGTAGAGCTAGTTGTCGCTCGATGCGTGCTTCGATTTGTTGCACAGCGGAAGCATATGCTATCGCAAACAATGATTGAAACAGCAGGCGATGGGCATGCTTGCGCTCCATTACTTGCAAGCCATCAAGGATCTGCCGATGCGAGGGCCCTTCCCAAATCGCGAGGATCATGGCTTCGCGAAGCCAACGCTCCGCGCGGTACCCCCCCGAAACGCATTTGAGAAGCGCTCCAGATTAGGAACGGGAAGTCGGTTTCGCCTAGGAACAGTGCACACTACTACTGCAGCTTCGCGTACTCTGCCTTGGCTTGCTTCAGGATGGTGATGTCGGCGTCGGCGTCTTTCCACAGAATCAGGAAGTCTTTGTAAGCACCGAGCGCCCGAACGCGTGGGTCTTTCAGTGACTTTGGTAATCTTCCCCAAACCAACAAACAGAATACAAAATGATAACTTCACACGCGGATAGTCGAATCTTGTCCACCAAATCCAACCGAATTTTGTTCTCAGACGTTTGGATGGTGAATTCGAAGGCACTAGAAAAAACGGACGATCCTCATGAAGTGTCGGATCATCGCTGTCCTCGGCACGAGGCCCGAGGCAATCAAACTAGCCCTGGTGATTCACGCTTTACGCCAGCGCTCGCAAGAATTTGAGACCGCCGTAGTTCACACCGGTCAGCATCGCACGATGCTCGACCATGTCCTGCAATTTTTCAAGATCAAGCCCGATTTTGATTTGGATGTAATGCGTCCGAATCAAACGCTCAACTCCCTGACCGCACGCGTATTGGACACCGTGGAGAACGCCTGCCACCGGTTTGAGCCCCATATGGTGTTAGTCCAGGGCGATACCACCACAGCGTTTGCCTCAACCCTGGCTGCTTACTACTGCAAGATTCCGGTGGGTCACATCGAAGCGGGACTTCGTAGTCATGATCTTTACAACCCGTTCCCCGAAGAAGCTAACCGCCGGCTAGCTTCTGTGCTGACGGAGATTCATTTTGCCCCTACGGCTTTGTCGCGCGACAACCTGCTCGCGGAGGGCGTATCAGCCGAGAGAATTGTGGTTACGGGCAACACTGTGATCGATACTTTACGCGCCCTGAGTTCACTCCCGCATTCCTGGGAAAACACTCCTCTCGCTGGTATCCCAGACGACAGTTCTCGGTTGGTGCTGGTTACCTCTCACCGGCGGGAATCCTTGGGCACTGACCAGGAAAATATGTGCCTGGCACTCAAGGATCTGGTCAAGCTGCATCCCGACATTCGTATCGTCTACCCTGTACACCTGAATCCCAACGTACGGACAACTGTGAATGCTCTGCTGCAGAACACAAACAGAATCCATCTGACTGAACCGCTCGACTACATCACATTCGTCAGTCTTCTGCGGCGTTGTTTTCTGGTACTAACCGATTCCGGAGGGATTCAGGAGGAGGCACCCACATTCGGAAAGCCAGTGCTGGTGTTGCGCAAGCTTACGGAACGCCCTGAGGCCTCGCAATTTGGAATGGCCAAGATCATCGGCATGTCACGCGAAGGCATCGTGCGTGAGACTAGTCATCTTCTCAATGACGCGAATGCGTACCAGGATATGTCGGAGGGCGACAACCCGTACGGAGACGGTCACAGTTCGGAAAGGATCGTGGAGGCCGTCGCCCGGTGGTATGCGAAGAAAACCCCACTTTTAGAGGCCGACAAGCAGTTCAAACTGGCGCCCAGGCCACAACCCCGTCGTCGGAAAACCGACTATGAGGAAATTGCTCGCAAGGCGGCGGCGGGTAAGGAGTGACCAGGCAGAATCTGTTTCACGGTTACACTTTCGCGCCATGATTTATGTTCTCAACATTATTGTCTTCGCTATCTGCGTGTATACCGCCCGCCACTATTGGTTCACGCTAAATCGCCTCTTCGGTTTCCAAAGGCACCCTTACATTGACATTGACACCGCCGACTGGCCCCCCGTCACCGTGCTAGTGGCTGCTCACAACGAGGAAAAAGTCATCGCTAACATTCTTGAGGCTCTGATGACGGTAAGGTACCCCGCGGACAAAATCTTGGTCATTCCGGTGAACGACCGATCCACCGATCGTACCCGCGAGATCATCGACACATTTGTAGAGAACTTTCCTGGGCGCATTCGGCCGTTTCATCGCATTGGGGGCAAAGCCGGCAAGGCAGCGGCCCTAAAAGATGCCATGGAGTTGGTGGATACCGAGGTCATCCTTATTTTCGATGCGGATTACATCCCGGGTGCGGGGTTGATCAAGCAATTGGTGGCGCCGTTCTTCGATCTCGAAGTCGGTGGCGTCATGGGTCGGGTGGTGCCGCTAAACGCCGGCACAAATTTATTGACTCGTCTGCTCGACTTGGAGCGAGCGGGCGGATACCAGGTGGATCAGCAGGCGCGCATGAACTTACGCCTCGTACCCCAACATGGCGGCACCGTGGCGGGAGTCAGGTTGAGTGCCCTGCGCGAAATTGGCGGATGGAATGAGAATTCACTGGCTGAAGATACCGATCTGACCTATCGGCTTTTGTTGAACGGCTGGAAAACCGTGTACCAAAATCGCTCCGAGTGCTACGAAGAAGTCCCCGAAGTTTGGTCGGTTCGGGTAAAGCAGATCATGCGCTGGGCCAAGGGACATAACCAAGCCATGATGACATACGGTTTTCGCCTGCTGGTAGGAAAACATCGGGCCACGATTCGAGAACGTATTGACGGGACGTTGCTGCTGGGAGTGTATGCTATGGCGCCGATCACGCTGGTCGGATGGGCGCTAGCACTGGGCGTGTTTTATCAGGGTGTGGCTCCGCTGCATGGCGTCATTGCGCTCCTCTCCCTGACTGCCTATGCGGCATTAGGCAATCTGGCCGCTTTCTTCGAGATTGCCGCTGCCGCCAGACTCGATGGAACGCGCAAACGAATCTCCCTGTTGCCCTTTCTCATTCTGGGATTTGCTGTGAGCATCTTTTCTGTGTCTCGCGCCGCAGTGTCGCAAGTGACAGATCTTCTGACTGGAGCAGAGTTCCACTGGGATAAAACCGAGCGCTTTCGGAAGGTCTCGTGAGTCCGTATCTCGCAGTCGGCGCTCTGATCTTTATTTCTAGCCTGATGTTCATTCTGCCACTGGTGCCCTCGCTTGTGGAATTGCGTAGCAAGTCGGACGCGCTGCCCCTGAATGTAGTTCAGCAAAATGCCGGAGAAATCCGCCATTTCGCCGATAGCTTTCGGAGTTACATCAGGGCACTCGAGCCGACCATGCGGCACTGTAGCGTCTCCGGAAGCATGGCTAGGGACATTCTTCCCGACGGCGAGGAATGCGTTGTACTGGGCGCGGTCGACGAAACGATGGTGTTTAGCCTCCAGCAGCAAGACTCTGCGTACGCCGTCGTGATAGCGGCTGTCATTGATCTTATTGTTCCTGCTGGCGTTACTTTCTCGAAGGACATCTACGCGCGCGGACAATTCAAGGGTGGAGAAAATAACAACTACCGGGCAATCCTAGGAGAAAAAGATGTTCATCTGGGCCCTTCGAGTCATGTCATCCGGTGGGTCCATGCCGTAGGAAAGTTCACGGCCGACCTCGGTTGCAGGCTCCACGGGCGTATTTCTTCTGATTCGCTCATACGCCTGCAGGCTGATTGCTCTTTCCTGCGGCTCAACGCACCCCGGATTGAAATCGGGCGTGCAACCGAGAATGGGACGGCCCCCTCGCCGAACTCTAGCCTTCGTGGATCCCGGAGGCCGCGTCGTTTCTGGTACGACGGTGACTTCGAGGTTAAGGCCGGGCAGGTCATTCCCAGCGACATCGTAGTGCGGGGCAACCTGCGTATTCGCTCCGGTGCTCGAATTTGCGGGAGCGTGAAGAGTGCCAACAACATCGTGCTCGAGGATGCCGTATTGGTGGAAGGGAGCCTGATCAGTGCAAGAAAAATGCGCATCGGTCATCGCTGCGCTGTTCACGGACCGGTCGTTGCCGAGCGTGAATTAGCGCTTGCAACAGGAGTACGGTGCGGGACCTTTGAACACCCGACGACTGTCAGCGCGCCAAGTATCGAGGTCTCGGAGGATGTGGTGGTGTTTGGTACTTTGTGGGCACGCGAACGCGGCCAGGTGGTAACGAACCTGTGAAGCGCCGCCTCGCTATCAGCGGAACCATCTCCGTCATTCTCGTAGGCCTGATCGCATGGTCTTGGACAACGCGCGACGCTGTTCGCCCTACTGCCGATCGCTTACTCCTGCTGGTACCTGACGGTACCAGTTTCTCGAATCCCAAAGTCACCGTATGGGTGGACGCAGGCAACGAAGAAGGACTTCATGTAGTCCCGGTGCATGACTCCGAATTTCTCCGCCCCTTGTGGGGAGAGTCGAAGTGTGCCGGAGTGATTCTGCCTGACTCAATCCACCAGCGAGCGAGCGATCTCTTCGTAGCCACTCTGCACCGCTTTGTGGCCGAGGGTGGCAAACTTATGCTGGTTTACGATGCCGGTACATTCTCTCTGAATGGTACTTACGCGGCTAACCGTTCCCGGCTATCGGATCTGGCAGGGGTAGACTACGCACTCTACGACAAGGCTGGAGATAAAACGATCCAATGGGGCAAGGTCACCAGCACAGGTGCAATTGTCAGTCGGCTGGAAATACCTCCCGGCAAGTACTATCCCTTTCATGGGAAAACTGGCGTGTCCGCTTCGGAAAATGGATCCGCTTCCGCCGGCGCACCGTTCGAAATTGAGCTCCGGCGCTACAGGTTTGGTGATCTCCAGTATCCCAGCTTCGTAACATCGGGCCAGTACGCCGGGCAGGTTTTATTTCGCTCCAGTGGTGGAATCGCGGCTGGTCAGCAGCCTTATCAAAAAGGTTCTGTCCTGTTTGTAAACTTGCCTCTCGGATATCTGAAAGGCAATACCGATGGGTTGTTGCTGCATGCCTTTTTGAAATACTTCGCAAGCCATGCGCTTTCTTTACCCTATTTAATGCCCGTCCCAGATGGAATCGGGGGACTAGTCCTGAACTGGCATATTGATTCCAATGCCGCTATTAAGCCGCTCCGCGAGATGAGTTCATGGACATTGTTAAGCCAGGGACCCTTCTCGATTCACATCACCGCCGGCCCCGATGCCAGTGAGGCCGGCGACCAAAGGGGTTTTGATGTGGACCACAATCCCGTCAGCCAAGATCTGATACAGAAATACATTGGCCTCGGTTATGAAATTGGCAGCCATGGCGGTTGGATTCACGACTACTTTTCCGCTCACGTGGAAACCGACAATCCAAAAGATCTCGAACAATATCTCGCGCTAAACAAAAACTCGCTGGAGAGGGCTACCAGCAAGCCGGTTACCGAGTATTCCGCGCCGAATGGCGATCAGCCGCTCTGGGTAACGGGCTGGTTGGAGGCTCACGGTTTTGTCGCTTATTACTTTACTGGCGATAGCGGCATGGGTCCGACTCAGGGTTATCGCGATGGCGAACGCGAAGCCCGCAACGTCTGGGCTTTTCCCATCTCGCACCTGGATCGCGCCGCAGGTTTCGAAGAAATGAGTACGGAAGGATATTCCGATTCCGAAATTGACCAGTGGCTCGCGGCGATTACGGACTTCACGGCCGATCAGCAGTTGGTAAGGCTGGTCTACTTCCATCCTCCCGGAATTCTCCAATACCACGATCTGGTGAATCGGTGGGTGGAACAGACAGCTCGACTGAAAGCCGATGGACGATTTCGGTGGTACACCATGGCTGAGCTTGCCAACTTCCTGAACTCCCGTAAGCAAGTGCAATGGAAAATGTCGGACAACGGAGACCTGGTCACTGTCGAAGCGACTCATCCTCAGACGCTTAATCATGAGACGTGGAGAATTCCAGCCGGCAGGTTTTCGCAACCTCGAATTGTAGCGGGCTCAGCCAGGGTGACTCGAGATAAGGATGCCTGGATGGTTATTGCTGGCGACGGAAGAAATCTCCAATTCGAGACCGAGACGCTAACGAAATGACGATCCCTCACCAAGCACGCCGCGGATTCGTGGCGATGATCCTGTTCTTGAGCATTGCAAGCGTTCCCTGCACATTAGCCCAGGACAGCGCTACGTCAGTGAGTGCTGGTTCAGTCAAGCTGGATGAAGGCAGTTCCATTTCAGCCGCTGTCACCTCCTCGAATCCAGAGCCAGCTTCTCCCCAGCAGGTGGGCGGGGATCTCTCGCGGCAACTTGAACCTAAGCAGCTAACCAACTATATAGAGGCTGGCGGCGCGTATATGGCGCTCACGAACGGCTTCGGATATTGGGCAGGCGGCTACGGCCGGGGCGTCGTTACGAGGGGAAACAACATCTGGAACGCCGAGTTCAATAGTGAACACGAATTCCGCGACTCTGGCGTATACCTGGCTGCGGGAGATACCTACAATTTCAATACTGACTGGTATGGTTCGCTGACGTTGGGATCCAGTGTCGGTGGCTTTTTCTGGCCACGCTTCCGGGGTGATGGATTCATCAACAAGAAGTGGATGGGCCGCAAGCAGTTGGTTTCCACTTTCGGTTTCGGCTACTACATGGCTAAGGACGTGCACCGCGATCACAGTTTCTTCGCAGGCAGCACCTATTACTTCACCAAGCCCTGGATTCTAGAAGAAGGAATTCGCTTTAACGTCAGCAATCCGGGTTCGGTATTCTCGCCGGCAGGTTTTGTGGCCGTGACACACGGACGAAAGCAGCAGTACTACCTCACCCTTCGTGCTGGTTTCGGCAAGGAGGCGTATCAACTCGTCGGACAAACCGTTACCCTGACCGACTTTGAGAGTCAGACCTTGACAGTTACATGGCGTCGGTGGGTGGGCACAAATTGGGGCTTGAATCTAGTGGGAGACTATTACCATAGCCCCTTCTACGTACGAGGTGGAGCTAGCTTTGGATTCTACCGAGAGTTTTGATCGACGCGAGACGTCCGGAAGGCGACTTCATGTCGCGAAGCCGACGGATCCTTTCCGCCCCCGGGGACATCGCGGTGGTGTCATCCGAATGCATCGCGCCCTCGCCCACTTCCGTCTCGGTCCAATGAACCTGGTTACAGCCATTAGTCTTTTTGTGTTTTTTAGTTCCGCCTGGTTATTATTCCTGCCGAAGGTTTGCCAGTTCTGGAATGGTGTTCTGATATTCGGAATCCGCGTCTTACCTTTGCGTGCTGAAATCGGACAAGCGCAAAATCATCTCACTCCTTTCATCCGCTTCGACATTCCCTACCTCCGCATGGAGCCGGTGCAGCCAAGTGTTCAAACATGGTGGTTAACCTTTGCCGCCACCTTGGCACTGTTGGCCGCCACCTTTCTTCTGCCCAGCAAGCTCATGCCGGTGATCTATCTACTGCGTGGAATTCTGTCAGTACCAACGACAGCTCTCTTGTATTTCGCACTTCTACCGGCACGTTTTCCTCACAATCCCGACAGCTACATGCAAGGGCTGGTCACGGCTGAAATAGCCTTGATCTCAACAGTCCCGCTGTTGTTCGGATTGACGTATTACATCTTCGATTTCGGCTTGCTGAAGAAGGTGTTCCTAACGGCCATCACCATGGCTCACCTTGCACTATTCCTCCCCCTCCAAGTTCTGCTGCAAGCTCTGGTTTTGCAAAGGACTGTTTTGTTCATGCCGATTCTCTACATTATCTTGGGATTGCCCGTAAACATTCTGATCATCATCGCCTTCTATTCATGGGGCATGACTTGGTTCTTCCGGTCAACCGGGGAAGGTTGACAGAGTCTCGTTTTTTCATCCGAAGAATTGGAACGCCCCTGCCCGCCACACTGATCAACCTTCGTCAGAAAGCGCACGCTCTCGGCGGCTGCACTCGCACATATGAGCGAAGCACAGCAAGCCCACTAGGCGTAGTTGCGTCCTGTAAGTGTCGCAGACAAACCCACAAGAGCGACTCGACCGTAAGAACGGGCGAGAGCTGAATCGACGCCGAAATCTACACTCACCTTGCCGCGCAGAACGATGAACATCGCGATTGCTTTTCCCCGCGCCGAAACAGCACCGCAGACTTCCGTTTGTAAACTATTACCTCCGAGGCAATTCAAAACGAATCAGGAAAAGGCGTGACCGTAGGAATCAACGAGCGCTGCGATTCATCAGCCTACTTGTAATCGCGCGCATTAATTCCCAGTTTACAAAGCTTCGATTGGAGGGTAGTCCGCTTCATCCCGAGCTTGGCAGCCGCACCATCTCGGCCTGCAACCTTGCCGTTAACCTTCTTGAGAACGTGGATGATGTAGTGTCGTTCGACAGCCTCAAGGGTCGGATCGACCTCGGTTCCTCTTCTAGTGAAAGGCGCAAGCAAGAGCTCCACTTTGCGATGAGGGGTTACTTCGAGCACCACTGCCCCCAGCCGTGCGATACGTCCCGAAGAATCCTTGAGCGGAAAGTAATGGACAATCCAATATCCTTTTTCACGGCGTGTTGGCAATATTCCAGAGAGGTCGCAATGTAAGAGAGGACGCCCGCTGGCCAGCACCTCACGAACCAACGGTGAGACTTGTTGCTCGAAATCCCCGAGCACATCGGCGATTGTTTTTCCGAGATGTTGGATTTCGGGAACGCCATTCATCTGTGCCAGTGCTGGATTTACCGTTTGAAAGCGGAGTTGGTTATCCAGAATTGCGACTCCAATGCCTGGACAGACTTGGAGTTCCGTGAGTAACTGTTCTACGTTTACCGGGAATTCCTCAAACGATCTCGATGGTGAGGCAACAATCATGAGCTTTCCTTCCGAGAAGTTGATGTGTCTTTTGACCCGTTGGAGCTTTGCCAGACAGGAACTCTCTTTCGCTCGTCATTCTCTCCTAGTCCTCCAATTTTGGCATGATTAACGGTGAGATCCCCTCCGTGCGAGCGAGGGACACACCACAATATGTGGAAGTAGTGTCGCTAATATGTGGTACCAGCGTCGCTCCATCACCGAAAAGCAATCTCTAGTCCGCGAGGCATAGCGAAACGATCATCGGTCGTCGGTAGGCTTGAACTGCGTGCGCGCATAAACGTGCGGACAACGCTATTTCAAACCGGACCCGGTTTGTGCATTTCATTCAATACAGAAAGAGTTGGCCATACGGTGCCGTTAACGGCGGGATGTGATCCTTCTCGTGGACAATCTTGTAGACACCAGAGAATCCCGCCTTCTCACCAGCTCGAAAGTACTCCACGGAGTCGCAGGCTGTCAGCTGAATCTGAAAAACATCTGAAAATGACAACTGGACTACACCGCCTCCTGTCTCTTTAGCCCGGTGAGAAGAAACATCCCGAGCAGTACAGTGCGCGGTCTAGCTAATGCCGATAATTCGGCAATTCTGTTGTCTTTGTTCGGTTTTCGAAACAAGGGCGGCGCGCCACCCTGCGAACGACGGCTTGACACCACTCTCCCAGACCGGAAGTGAGCTGTTTATTTCCCGTTCGTTAGAATCAAAAAAAGGAACATCGTGGCGATGTTCGCAAAACCCAGAGCAGACAACAAAAGAGCCTTAGGCCCGAATGGATCGGGCCGAGGTCCAACAAAACCGTATAGAGCCGAGGCATCCAAGGTTACCCAAACGGCGAAGGTGGCCCACAAAGGAAACCCAAACACGGTAATGTGCCCAAGAACACCATGCAGGGTTGAGTCGGTGGACACCGTAGCTATGAATAGAAACGATGGCGTCGCGATTAACAACAGCAGCGCCACCACAAATACAGTGTGTCGCAATATGCTCGCCTTTGGAACGCTTAGGCCCTCAGCCACACCACCGCTCCCTCGCACTTGATCATTGCTGGCCGCGTCGGTCATCTGCTCTCCAGTCTGCGATTGATCTCTTTGAACAGCTTCTCAGCTTGTCCATCGCCGGGGATAGACTTGGCTTCCAGGATTTTCTTGGCCGCTTCCTGGGTCAGTTTAGTCA
>Ga0209806_1002431_pt1 | contig 11601 bp, 9 predicted proteins | sample GraSoiAngelo_152_FD_186166 | JGI IMG/M metagenome (GOLD analysis project Ga0209806, IMG submission 186166) | Grasslands soil microbial communities from the Angelo Coastal Reserve, California, USA - 14_1009_12_30cm (SPAdes) (version 2) | ecosystem: Environmental > Terrestrial > Soil > Grasslands ... | reverse complement strand
CCGCACGAGCTCGTGGTCGGAGCCCGCGACGTCCACGGCCTTGGCGTTCACTTCCGCGGCCAGGATATCTAACAGGTCGGCAAAGGCCGGGCCCTTCACGGCCGTCGGGACGGCCACCTGGAGCCGGGCCACGGGCTGGCGCACGTTGAGCTTCCTGGTCTCCCGCGCGGCCCGCGCCAGGGACGCCAGGCGGCGATGGGCCGCCATGGCCTCGAGCAGCTCCGGCTCGCGTCGCCCCTGATCGGCCGGGAACGGCGCCAGATGCACCGAGGTTCCCGTGAGCGAGCGGTGCATCCAGTCCGCGATGAACGGCGCCACGGGCGCGAGCAGCCGGGCCGCCGTCACGAGCACCTCGTGCAGCGTCGCCAACGCGACCGGGTCGGCCGCCCGGTCCGGGGCCCAGAAGCGCGGTCGGTTGGTGCGGACGTACCAGTTGGAGAGGTCGTCCACCACGAACCCCATGATGGCGCGCACGCCGGTCGTCACGTCGTAGTCGTTCCACGCCGCGCGCGCCGCCGCGACCACCTCGTCGAGCCGGGCCAGCACCCAGCGGTCGGTGAGGGGACGGCCGGCCACCGGCGGGCCACCGTCGGACGGCTTCCAGTCGCCCGCATACTGCGCGAAAAAATTGTAGGTGTGGCGCACCGTGTTCAGGAACCCGCCCGCGACATCGGGCACCTGGCGCCGGTCGAACCGCTTGGGCAGCCACACCTGGCTCTGACCGAGCAGGTACAGGCGCACCGCGTCCGCGCCGTATTCCTCGATCACTTCCCAGGGGTTCACGACGTTGCCGCGGCTCTTCGACATCTTCTGGCCGTGCGCGTCGAGCACCAGCTCGTTCACGATCACGTTCTTGTACACGAGCGAGTCGAAGGCCGCCACGCCGATCGCCAGCAGCGAGTAGAACCAGCCGCGCGTCTGATCCACCCCCTCGCAGATGAAGTCCGCGGGGAAGTGCGCCTTGAAGTCGGCCTGGTGCACGAACGGGTAATGCCACTGCGCGTACGGCATCGCGCCCGAGTCGAACCAGGCATCGATCACCTCGGGCACCCGCCGCATGGTGCCGCCACACGTGCGACAACGCCAGGTGTACCGATCGATGGTCGGCTTGTGCGGGTCGAAGTCCGCCGGCAGCCCCTTCCCCCAGCGCTCCGCCAGGTCGGCGAAGGAGCCGATCACCTCGCGGTGCTCGGCCTCCGCATCGCACTCCCACACGTTCAGCGGCGTGCCCCAGTAGCGGTCGCGCGACAGCGCCCAGTCGACGTTGTTCTCGAGCCACGCGCCGAACCGCCCGCTCCCGACCTCCGGCGGGTGCCAGCCGACTTGCGCGTTGACCTCGAGCATGCGGCTCTTCACCGCCGTGGTGCGCACGAACCAGGAGCTGCGCGCGTAGTAGATGAGCGCCGAATCGCAGCGCCAGCAGAACGGGTAGGTGTGCGTGTACGGCAGCGTCTCGAGCCAGCGACCCTCGCGCTTCAAGCGCTCGATGATCAGCCGGTTCGTCTCCTTGTCGGTCACGAGCCTGCCGTTGATCTCGTCCCAGCGGGTGCCCTGGAACGTGCCATCCGGGGCCACTGGGTTCACCATGGCGAGCCCGTATTGCTGCGCGGCGGCGTAGTCGTCGGCGCCGAAGGCGGGGGCCATGTGCACGAGCCCCGTGCCCTCCTCCGCCGACACGAAGCCTCCCGCCACCACGACGGCCCGCTGCCCCTCCTGCGGCAGCGGCATGACGTCGAACGGGCGCACGTACTTGAGGCCCACGAGCTCGCGCCCCGGGTACCCGGCCACCCGCGGGGCCGCCGCCAGCGGCTTGCCGCCCACGTGCACGTGCGTCGCGCGCTCGACCGCCGCGACGTAGCGGATCCCGTTGACCTCGTACTCGCCGTACTCCAGGTCGGGATGGACCGCTACCGCCACGTTCGAAAGCAGGGTCCAGGGCGTCGTGGTCCAGATGACCAGCTGGCGGTTCGGGTCGCTCGCCAAGGGAAAGGTGACATACACCGAATTGGTCTGGACCTCTTCGTAGCCCAGCGCCAGCTCGTGCGACGACAGCGCCGTCCCGCAGCGCGGGCAGTACGGCAGCACCTTGTGTCCCCGGTACAGCAGCGCCTTGTCGTGCAGCCGCTTCAGGAGCCACCACACCGTCTCGATGTATTCGGGCGTGTACGTGATGTAGGGATGCTCGTAATCGAGCCAATACCCGACGCGCTCCGAGAGCGACTCCCAGTCCGTCTTGTAGGTGAAGACGCTCTCGCGGCACAGCTGGTTGAACTTCTCGACACCGTATGCCTCAATCTGCTTCTTGCCGGAGATCCCGAGGGTCTTTTCGACCTCGATCTCGACGGGCAAGCCGTGCGTGTCCCAGCCCGCGATGCGCGTGACGCCCTGCCCCAGCATCGTGTGGTAGCGGCACACCAGATCCTTGATCGTGCGCGCGAACACGTGGTGGATGCCCGGCCGCCCGTTGGCCGTGGGCGGCCCCTCGTAGAACACGAACGGCGGGCCGTACCGGGCGGCCTCCTGCGTTTTCTGGAACAGGCGCTCGTGCTTCCAAGCCGCGAGCAGCTGCTTCTCCAGCGTGTCGGGCGAGAGCTTGGGATCGAACAGCCGGTACGCCATCAGTTGAGGCGCTCCAACACGCCGCGCACCAGCGCCGTGAGCTTGGGCTCGGCGCCGCGTGCCACGGCGATGATCTGCTCCACCGACGTGGGGACCAGCGCGTCGGGCAGGCACTGGTCGGTGATGATCGACACCCCGAGCACCCGGACGCCCAGGTGCACTGCGGCGATCACTTCCGGGACCGTGCTCATGCCCACGACATCGGCGCCGAGCGCGCGGAGCATGCGGTACTCGGCGCGGGTCTCGAGACTGGGACCCGCGACGGCGACGTAGACGCCCTCGCGCAAGGTGAGGCCGCGCTCCAGGGCCACCGCGCGCGCCAGGGCGCGCAGGCCGGCGTCGTAAGGCTGGGACATGTCGGGAAACCGCGGGCCCAGCCGGTCGTCGTTGGGCCCGACGAGCGGGTTGTCGCCCAACAGGTTGATGTGATCGGCGATGAGCATCAAGTCGCCCGGGCTCCACAGGGGATGCATCCCGCCGCACGCGTTCGACACGATCATGGTGCGCGCGCCGAGCTGCCGCAGCACGCGGACCGGGAAGACGATCTGCGGGAGCGTGTATCCCTCATAACGGTGGAACCGCCCCTGCATCGCCATGACGCGCCGCCCGGCCAGCGTCCCCACCAGCAGCGACCCGGCGTGGCTCTCCACCGTCGACAGCGGAAACCCGGGGATCTCCCCGTAGGGGATCCGCGTCTCCACGCTCACCTCGTCGGCGAGTCCCCCGAGCCCGGTGCCGAGGATGATCGCGACGTCCGGGACGAGCTGGGTCCGCGCCTGCACCGCGCGGACCGCATCCGCGATCATCCGTCCCGTTGACCGTCCAGCGCGCGGAGCTCGGCGAGCTGCCGCTCGAGCAGCGCGCGGAATCCGGCCACGTACGCCTGGAACTGGCGCTGCACGTCCGCGCTCTGGCGCTCGACCTCGCCCTGCGAGGCGCGCGCGCCGTCGAGGATCCGCTGCGCTTCGGCCTGGGCCTCGCGCACAATCACCTGCGCCTCCCGCGCCGCCCCCGCGCGCGTCTCCTCGCGCAGCTGTTGGGCCGCCACCAGCGCCTCGTTCATGGCGCGCTCGCGGTCGCGGTACACCCGCAGCTGCTCCCCAAGCGCCGCCACGCGCTCCTCGAGCACGGCCTTCTCGCGCAGGATCCGCTCCAGCTCGTCGGCCACGCGGGCGCGAAAGTCCTCGACGCCGACCGGCTCGTACCCGCGCAGGCTGCGCCGGAACTCCTGCTTCCGGACGTCGAGCGGGGTGAGATGGAACGCGGGCTCGCTCACGGCGTCGTCGCCTCCCTCGGACCGAACAGGACGGTACCCAAGCGGATCACCGTTGCCCCCTCCTCGACCGCCGTGCCGTAGTCGGCGGACATCCCCATCGAGAGCGTCGGCAGCCATAGCCCCTCCTCCTGCAAAGCGTCCCGCAACTCGCGCAGCCCACGGAACGTGCGCCGCTGCACGTCCGGAGCATCGGTGAACGGCGCGATCGTCATCAGCCCCTCGAGCATCAGATGCGGCAACGCGGCCAAGCGGCGCGCCACCGCCGGCGCCTCCGCCGGCGCGCACCCGCTCTTCTGCGCCTCCCCCGCCACATTCACCTGCAGCAACACCCGCTGGCGCGCGCCCTGCGCCGCCGCCCGCTGGTCCAGCTCCTCCGCCAGTGCGGCCGAGTCCACCGAGTGCACCAGCGCGAACCGCCCGGCCACGAGCTTCGCCTTGTTGCGCTGCAGGTGCCCGATCAAGTGCCACGTCGCCCGCCGCCCCACAGGCGTGTCGAGCTTCTCCATCGCTTCCTGCACGCGGTTCTCGCCCAGCTCCGTGAGCCCCGCGTCGAGCGCCGCTGCCACCGCGTCCAGCCCGAAGCCCTTCGTCACCACCACGATGGTCACCGGGTGCGTCCGACCGGCGATCGCCTGCCGCCGAGCGATCTCGGCCCGTACGTGGGCCAGGCGCTCGGGGAAGGCCCCAAAATTCATAACCGCAGAAATTAGCCCAGCGCGCTTATTGAAACAATCGGGGGGTCAGCTGGCGGCAGCGGTAACTCGTTCGCCGCCTTCGAGGTGCGCGATGGCGCCCGAGAGGAGATCGCGCACCTGCTGCGGCGTGAGATGGCGGTGCAGCAGCCCGTGACTGGCCACCGAGATGGTCGAGGTCTCCTCCGAGACCACGAACACGGTGGCGTCGGTCTCTTCGGAAAGGCCGAGTGCGGCGCGGTGGCGCGTCCCGAGCGACTTGTCCGCGACCTTGAACTGGGTGAGGGGGAGCACACAGCCGGCGCCGATGATGCGGTCGCCCCGCACCAGCACGGCACCGTCGTGCAAGGGGGAGTACGGAGTGAAGATCGTGGTGAGCAGATCGGCGGAGACCTTGGCCTCCATCGGGACTCCGGAGGAGATGAACTCCTCGAGCCCGATGTCGCCCTCGACGGCGACGATGGCGCCGGTGCCGGCGCGCGACAGCCGGTCCATCGCCTCGGCGATCTCCTCGGCCACCGACTGGCGCTCGCTCTGCGAGAAGCGGCGCATGAGCCGCGACTGGCCGAGACGGGCCAGGGCATTCCGCAGCTCGGGCTGGAACACCACCACGGCCGCGAACGCCCCGAACGTGAACACGTACGAGAGCAGCGCGCTGATCATCGTGAACTTGGCGAGCAGCGACGCGAAATAGGCGATCGACAAAATCATGACGCCGACCACGATCTGCATCGCCCGCGTCCCGACCAGGAACAGCAGGAAGCGGTAGATCACGAACGCGACGAGCAGGATCTCGACCACGTCCGGCCAGAACCGCGGGATCAGGAACCGGTAGGCTTCGAAGTTCACGTTGCGCTCGTCGTCGCGCCGGCCACCCGCAGCGCCTCGCAGGTGAGCGCGGCGTCGTGGACCCGGAACAGGCGTGCCCCGCGCTCCCACGCGAGCGCGCACGCCACCGCCGTGGCGCGGTCGCGATCCTCGACCGGCCGCCCGGTGGCGGCCCCGAGGAAGCGTTTGCGCGACGGCCCCACGGCTACAGGATACCCCAAGCCGACCACGGTTGCTAGCTCGTCGAGCAGGCGAAAGTTCTGCTCCGGACCCTTCGCGAACCCGAACCCCGGATCCACCACGATCCGCTCGCGCGGCACGTCGGCCCGCTCGGCCCGCGCCGCCGCGGCGCCCAGCTCGGCGGCGACCTCGACCGCCACCTGCCGGTACACGGCGAGTCCCTCCATCGTGTCGGGCGTCCCGCGCATGTGCATGACGATCACGCCGGCTCCCCCCTCCGCCACTACGCGCGCCACATCGGGATCGAAGGCCAGGCCCGACACGTCGTTGATCACCGCGGCCCCGGCCGCGAGCGCCGCGCGCGCGACGGCCGCCTTGCGCGTATCCACCGATATGGGACCCAGCCCGCGACGCGCCAGCTGCTCGATCACCGGCGCCACTCGCCCGATTTCCTCGGTGCTGGCCACGGGCGCCGCGCCGGGCCGCGTCGACTCGCCGCCGACGTCCAGCAGCTCGCACCCCTCTGCCACCAGCCGCTCGGCCTGCGCCACCGCGCGATCCACCGTGGAGAACCGGCCGCCGTCCGAAAAGGAGTCGGGCGTCACGTTCACGATGCCGATCAAGACCGGATGGTCGAGGGAGAGCGTGCGCCCGACGATCTCCCAGCGGCGCGGCGGATCGGCGTAGCTCGCGAGGAAACGGCCCAGCTCGGGCGCCAGGCGCTCGAGCCCCGGCGGCACCCGGTCGGGGCGCGCCAGCGGCGCCAGCCGGCTGGCCGCCGCGCTCACGAGCGCCCATCCCTCGCCGGTGAGCACATCGGCACCGGCCTTCGCGCCCCAGCGCACCAGGGCTTCGCGCTCGGGCTCGGTGACGTCCTCGAGCAGGACGAGGAGGGACTGGAGGCCCGTGGCGGCGAACCACGCGGGCTGGGCGTCCCAGCCCCGCGCCGCGAGCGCCGCACGCACGGCTTCGGGAGTGTGGGCGGCGAGCGGGGTGAGCTTCACCGCACCAGTCTCTCGTGCTACGACGCGCGCAACGCGCTGACGATGTTGAGCCGCGCCGCCCGCACCGCCGGGAGGAAGCCGCCGACGACGCCCATCACCACGGCGAAGATCAGGGCGCCCGTGACGACGCCCGGCGACAATGCGAACCCGAAGCCGATCTCCGAGAAACTCTGGAAGTTGACGACCGAAATCCGCTCGAAAGAGAGGAGCGCGGCGAGCGCGACGCCGAGGGCACCGCCCACGAGCGCCAGCAGCACGGACTCGACCAGGAACGCTCCCAGGACGCTGCGTCGCCTGAACCCGAGGGCCCGCAGCGTGCCCACCTCGACGGTCCGGTTCGCGACCGCCGCGTACATCGTGATCATCGCCCCGATCATCGCGCCGAAGCTGAAGATCGTGGTCACGATGATCCCGAGGGTCCGGATGAACATGGCGAGCGTCTTCGACTGTTCCTGGTAGTAGTCCCGCTCGTGTTTGAGTTCGACGTACTGCATGCGGGGATCGGCCTGGAGTCGGGTCTTGAGCTGGTCGAACCCGCCGGGCTGGGCGAGGCGGAAGGTGACGGACGAATACACCGGGCGCCCGAACGCCTGCATGAACTGGTCGACGTCGCCCCAGATCTCCGAGTCGAAGGCCGTGCCACCCGCGTCGGTGATGCCGACCACGGTCCAGCGGTCGCCACCGAAGGCGAGCTCTGCACCGAGGGCCACGCCCTTGAAGAGCGTCGCGATGCCCTTCCCCACCACGACTTCGTGCGTGCCGAACTGGAAGGGCCGTCCCTGGACGATATGGACCCCGGGCCGAAGCTCCAGCGCGCGGTTCGACACGCCTCGAATCGACACGTTGCCGAGCGCGTTGCTCTTCTTCTTGTAGAGGTCGATGACGAGGATCAGTTCGCGCGACAGGACGGCGCGATCTTCGGTCCCCCGCGCCACGCCGCTCTCGGCTTCGAGCACGTCCGCCGTCGCCCGGTCGACCTGACTCGAGAGCTCGGACGTGGCCGAGCGCCTGAGCACGATCACGTTGTCGGGCGCGCCGGTCTCGACGAGGGTCGCTTCCAGGCCCCGGGCGAGCATGAGCACGCCGGCGAACACGAACACGACGAGCGCCACGCCGCCGACGGTGAGCGCGGTGCTGAGGCGGCGGGCCCAGAGGCTCCGCCAGATGTATGAGAACGGGATCCGCATCATGGCCGGGCTATCCCACCGTCCGCAGGCCGACGACGATCGGCATGCGCACGACCCGGTTCGCGGGGATGGCCGCGGCGGCGAGCCCGGCGAGGAGCGCCGCCCCGATCCCGAGCGCCATCGTGATGGGCGCGACGTTGATCACAGGGAAGAAAGTCGGGAGCGCCTGCGCGAACCCTTTCACGATCGGGAACGTGAGGAGTAGCCCGAGCACGCCGCCCGACAGCGAGATCACCAGCGCTTCGCCCAGCACGAAGCCCGCGAGCTGGCGCCCCGAGAAGCCGAGCGTCTTCAGGACCGCGTACTCGCGGGTCCGCTCGCGGACCGACATGACGATCGTGTTCGCGAGCACCAAGAGAATGATCCCGACGATCACGACCGAGATCACCTGCAGCGACGTAATGATCGCCGACGACATCTGGACGAAGCTCTGTTGGAACTCGCGCTCACTTTCGGTCTTGGTCGGCGAGCGCGAGTTCACGAACTGCGTGTCCACCGCCGCCGCGACCCGCGCCATCGCGTCGGGCGACCCCACACGCAGGACGTACCATCCGGCGTCCACCGGTCGACCGGGCTCGCGCTGGCGGACTTGCTCGAAGAGGTAGTCGTACTGGAAGAACATTTGCGTCTCGTCGGTCGACGGGTCGCGACCCGTGTAGATCCCCCGCACCACCCACTGCCAGCGACCGGGGAAGATGTCGCCCTCCATCGTGATCACGTCGCCGAGCTTGAAGCCGTGCTGCTGGGCCAGCTTGCGGCCGATGACGCAGGCGTTCCGCTCCTTCTTGAACGCCGCCAGCTGGTCCGGCGCCAGCTGGAACTCCGGGTAGAGGCTGAAATAGTTCTCGGGGTCGACCGCGAACCGGGGCCAGAAGTTCTTGAAGTCGTTCGGGTCGCCGTACACGCCCCCGAACCAGTTGGCCCACGAGACGCCCGTGACGCCCGGGATCCTGGCGATCTCGTCCCGGTACGGCAGCGGAATCGGGAAGATCAGCGACACCCGATGGCGGGTGATCATGCGATTCGTGGCCGCTCCCGTGACGCCCGCGTTCCAGGCCCCCACGATCGTGCGGATCAGGCCGAATGCCATCACCGCCGTGGCGATCCCCACGATGGTGAGCGCCGTGCGCAGGCGATGCCGGAAGAGATTCTTGAAGACGAGTCGCAGCAGTTTCACGGCTGGCCCCTCATTGCAGTTCGCCCTTGTCCAGGTGGCGCACGAGGTGCGCGCGCTCGGCGGCGTGCGGGTCGTGCGTCACCATCACGATGGTCTTCTTGAATTCCTTGTTCAGCCGCTCGAGCAGCGTGAGCACCTCTTCGGCGGACTTGCGGTCGAGGTCCCCCGTCGGCTCGTCGGCCACGAGAATCGTGGGATCGGTGACGATGGCCCGCGCGATCGCCACCCGCTGCTCCTGGCCGCCCGAGAGCTGACGCGGATAGTAGTCCATCCGGTCGGCGAGGCCGACGAGCGCGAGCGCCGTCTCGACATGCTTCTTTCGCTCGGCCTTGGACAGGGACGTCAGGAGCAGCGGCAGCTCGACGTTCTCGAAGGCCGTGAGCACCGGGAGCAGGTTGTAGAACTGGAACACGAAGCCGATGTGCGTGGCGCGCCACTGGGCGAGCTGCGACTCGCTGAGCTTCGTGACGTCAGTGCCGGCCACCGAGACGCTCCCGGCATCGGGCCGGTCGATCCCGGCGATCAGGTTCAGGAGCGTAGTCTTGCCGGACCCCGAGGGGCCCATCAAGCCGAGGAACTCGCCCTCGGGGACTTCGAGTGTGATGTCGCGCAACACGGGGATCTCCAAGCTGTCGCGCCGATAGGACTTCGAGACCCCGCGGACCTGGACGATCGAATCGGGCATGAGCTCCTCTACCGCAGGGTGACTTTGGCCCCGCCGCGCAGGCGGGCGCCGACGCTGTCAACCACCTGAACGCCGGGACGCAATCCTTCGCGGATGGCCACGGACGACCCGAGCTGCCGGCCCAGCACCACCGGCAACTCCACCGCGCGGCCGTGCTCCACGACGAACACGACGCTGCGGCCGTTCCGCTCGACCACCGCAGCGCTCGGGACGACGAGCAGGGCTTGCGTGTCCGCCGCCGCGCGCGACGGGCGCGGCAGGAAATGCACCTTGGCGCTCATCTCGGGCAGCACGCGCGCGTCGTAGGAGCGGAAGGCGACCTTCACCTGGACCGTCGCTTTGGCTCGGTCGGCCGTCGGTACGATCTTGGCGACGACCGCCGGGTAGCGAACGTCGGGATACGCGTCCAGCACGATCTCGCAGGGCTGGCCCGGACTCGTCGCCTCGAGGTTCGACTCGGCGACGTCGGCCTCCACCTGGAGCGAGCGCAGATCGGCGATCGTGACCACGGCGCTCTTGGAAAATGCGCTGGCGGCGAGCGGCGCCACCACCTCGCCGACGTCCGCGTTCTTGGTCAACACGGTGCCATCGAACGGCGCGCGGACGACGGTATTCTCGAGTGCGACCTGCGCGCCCTCGACCGCCGCCTCCGCCGAGACAATCCCGGCCCTCACGCGCTCGTAGCGCGCTTCAGCGGCGTCCAGGCTCGCCTGCGACGAGAACCCGCTGTCGCCAAGCAGCCGCTCCCGCGCCAACGACCGCTCGGCGTCGTGCAGCTCGGCACGGCTGACCTGAACGTTCGCCTGGGCCTGGGCCAGCTGGGCCCTGACGTCCGCGTCCTCGATGCGGGCGATCACCTGCCCCGCCCGTACTCGATCGCCCTCAACGACGCCGAGGTAGACGAGCCGACCCGTGCCCTTGGACGCGACGGCGGCCTTGCGCTGGGCCACGACGTAGCCACTGGCGACGAGCACGGCGCCCGAGCGCATCGGCGACACCATGGTCGCGGGCGTCAGATGCACGGGGAGCGCGCGGTCGAGCGCGCCGCCCGCAATCACCACGGCCGCCGCGAGGATCAGGACGGCGGCGGGCAGCGCGATGGTGAGCCAGCCCCGGGACCGGCGGGGGGTTGCCGCCGAGGCAGGCTCGGGTGAGCGCTTGATGCGCAGCGCGGCGAGGTCGGCGTTCTTCGCTTCCATGGCCGTACAATCCTAACACCTCGCGCAACCAGGCGACGCACCCTTCCCAGCCCGACGAGGCAGCGATGCTCGTCGTGCGTCACCTCCAGTCGAATGGTCTACGGTCCTTGGGACTCGCTCGGGCTCACGCCCCGGCGGGTTCGGGAGGCGGGCTCCCCAGCACCGGGCCGCGTGTCGCGGCCGGCTTGTCTCGCACCGCGCCTTCGGGCGAAGCGGCGGCGGGCGGCGTCGACGGGGGCGCCACCGGCGGGAGCGGCTTGCCGGCCATCACGAGGTCGACCTCCTCGCGATCGAGCGTCTCACGCTCGAGCAGCGCGGCGGCGAGCCGGTCGAGCTGGTCGCGGTGCTTGGTGAGGATGTCCCTCGCGCGTTCGTACGCTTCGCCCAGCAGCCGCTTCAGCTCGGTATCCACCAGCTCGGCGGTGCGCTCCGAGACCTCGCGGCGCTGCACCACTTCCCGCCCCAGGAAGATCTCGGCTTCACGGTCGCCCACGGCGATCGGCCCCACGACGTCGCTCATCCCGAACTGCGTCACCATGCGGCGCGCCATTTCCGTGGCCTGCTGGATGTCCGAGTACGCGCCGGTCGTCACCTTGTCGGCGCCGAACACCAGCTCTTCGGCCACGCGCCCGCCGTACGACATGGCGAGCTGACCCAGCAGCCACTGCTTGGTGACGTTGCGCCGGTCCTTCTCGGGGAGGAAAAACGTGATCCCCAGCGCCCGGCCCCGCGGCACGATGGTCACCTTGTGGAT
>Ga0209806_1002430_pt1 | contig 11604 bp, 3 predicted proteins | sample GraSoiAngelo_152_FD_186166 | JGI IMG/M metagenome (GOLD analysis project Ga0209806, IMG submission 186166) | Grasslands soil microbial communities from the Angelo Coastal Reserve, California, USA - 14_1009_12_30cm (SPAdes) (version 2) | ecosystem: Environmental > Terrestrial > Soil > Grasslands ... | reverse complement strand
GCGACGCCGCGTCCTTCGGCGTAGGCTTTGATCGCCGACCACTGTTCGCTCGCGATCCACTGGACGTAACGGAAGAAGTTTTCGCGCTCACGGAAATGTTTTTTCTTTTTCGAAGGCTGTCGCTCAAGCCAGGCCCGCGCTGTCTCGATGTGTTGATGCTCCGGCGGCCACTTGTCCCACGCTTCGCTCTCGCCGTTCTCCTCGACGAGCGCGCGAAAGAACGCGCAATCATTAAGCCAGGCGGCCTCCTGATCGCAGAAATTTCGAAACTTCGATTGTCGATCTTGCGACGCGTGCGCAGAGAAGTTCACGAACGCTTTCTCGAGCAAACGGCGCTTTAGCTTTTTGACCGGTCCGTATTTGACCGCTCCGTGGCGAAGTTTCGTAAGATCGACATCGGCGAGCGCGGCCTCGTAATCGTTGCGCGTTAGATCCTCGGGCGAACCGGGCGCCAGATGGAGTGTCGTCGGTTCGATCGCTATCGCGCTGATCGCGTTGTAGGGGCTGTTGTCGCGGCCCATCTCGTTGATTGGCAAAAGCTGCACGAGCTTGAATCCGATTTCGGCCGCCCAATCGATGAACTCGCGCAAGACCGCGACATCGCCGACCCCAAGATCGTTCTCGCTCCGCAGCCCGAAAAGCGGCGCAAGAATGCCCGCAATTTTTTTCTCCGGCGATAATTCCATCAAACTCTTTCAGCCACAGATTTACACAGATAAAACGCAGATTCAGAAAATGAACCGTTTAAATTCAACCTTCGTTCGTCCAAAATTAATCAATACCCCCACTTTCAACCCAGTGGCTTTCAGTTCGTTAAGTAATTGAGCTTCATCTCGTTTGTCGTATTGCGCCGCAACTTTGATTTCCACCGCGACGCTGCCATTAACAACTAAATCGACGTCGTAGTCTTCGACCACTACGCCTTTGTATTGCACTTGAATTCGTTTTTCGATTTCAGCGTTAACACCGCGTCGACTCTACTTGCAATGCTCGTTGATAGACGCGCTCTAGAAATCCATGACCCAGTTGGTTGTACACTTCGAACGCAGACCCGATGATAGCTTCCGTGATTTCCTTATGCGGGAACGCGTTCTCGTCTTTAGGATCGAATTCACGCATTCTTATCTGTGGAAATCTGTGTGCATCTGTGGCTTCTAATTCAACCCCTTTGCACCTGCCAGTCTTCGACGAGTTTGTTCGGAATTTCTTTCAAGAATCGCGATGGCCGCTGGAAAACGTCGCCGTAGCCGCCGGTCAAACGCATATGCGGATAGGTGAGATAAAGCTCATCCTTCGCCCGCGTGATCGCGACGTAAAACAAACGCCGCTCTTCTTCCAAATCTTTCCGGTCATCCATTGAGCGACTGCTCGGAAACATTCCGTCGGTCAGCCAGATCACGAACACGGTGTGAAACTCGAGCCCTTTCGCCTGATGCACGGTCGAAAGATTGACCGCTTCCTTGTCGCCGGTCTGGTTCGGGGCCGCTTCCGCGTCGACGTTGCTGATCAGCGCGAGCTGTGACAGAAATTCATTCAGATCTTTGAACTGGCGCGCAAACGCGGCCAGCTGGTTCAAATCTTCACGTCGCAGTTCATAATTGGTGAAGTTCACTTTCGCGTAATCGTCGTAGATTGCTTCGACTACCGACGTAATCATCTCTGAGGGCGGATTCGATTGTCCGCCGGGAGCGATTTCATCGAGGGTGTGCGCGAGCTGGGTCCAATGCTTCTTCGATTTCGCGCTCACGCTCATCGCCAGTAAACGTTCGCTAAACGACGTGATCTCGCCGCGCTCATTCAACGATTTGTCCCATGCGTTCCAAAGATTTTCGGCGCTCCGGTTCCCGATGCCGGGAAGCAATTTCACCATTCGTTTGAATGCGACCTCATCGCGCGGATTGGCGACGAACCGAATGAACGAGATCACATCCTTAATGTGCGCTTGTTCGAAAAAGCGGATGCCGCTCGTGATTTGGTAGGGGATTCCGCGCCGCGAGAGCTCTAATTGCAGTTCGAGTGCGTGATAATGTGCCCGATACAGCACGGCGATCTCGTTAAGATCGACATCTTCATCGCGCAATTCGAGAATTCGTTGCGCGATAAACTGCGCCTGCTCGCTACCGTCATTTAGCGCGACCACGGCCGGCTTCGCCGCGGCCGATTCGCGTGTCGGCTGTAGATTTTTCTGAAACTGGTCAACGTTCGCGGCGATGGCCGCGTTCGCGACTTGGAGGATTTCCGGCACGCTCCGGTAATTCATCTCGATCTTAAAAACCTTCGCATCAGGATAACGTTTCGGAAATTCGAGGATGTTTTGGAAATTGGCGCCACGCCAGGAATAGATCGATTGCGCGTCGTCGCCGACGACCATGACGTTGCGATGTTCGCGCGCGAGGAGATCGATGAAATCGGCCTGGATTTTGTTCGTGTCCTGATATTCGTCGACCAGGATGAATTGAAATTGACGCCGATAAAATGAGGCGATGTTCTCGTGCTTTTGCAGCATCGACAATGTCTTCTCGAGCAGATCATCGAAATCGACCGAATTGGTCGCCTTCTTCTTTTTCTCGTAGCGCCCATGGACGTCGGTGATTTTTTCGAGGAGCGGCAGAAAGTAAGGGAACTTTTCGGCGAGTAGTTCTTCCAGCGCCGTCTCGGTATTCACGGCGAAACTGAAAATCTCCGCGAGCACGTCGCCTTTCGGGAAACGGATTTCCTTCGGATCAATCCCCGCGCTCGCGACCACGGTATTGATCAAATCTTTCTGATCTTCGCGGTCCATGATCGTGAATCCGCTGTTGTATCCGAGCGCGCTGCCGTGGCGTCGCAACATCCGGTTCCCCACAGAATGAAATGTTCCGCCCCAAAGTCCGCTCGCGTCGATTGGCAACAGGTTCGCGACCCGATCGAGCATTTGTCGCGCAGCCTTGTTGGTGAACGTGAGCAGCAAAATATTTCGCGGGTCGATCCCGTTCTCGAGCAAGTAAGCGACGCGATAGGTCAGGGTGCGCGTTTTGCCTGAACCGGCGCCGGCGATGATCAACTGCGGCCCGGGCTGGGCAGTGACGGCCGCAAACTGCTGCTCATTCAACTCCGCCGCGTAATCGATATGGATCGAGGTCGATCTTGCGGCGTGCAGTGTGTATTGGCGCGACATAATGCCAGTCCGGCTCGGACCGATTCGCAAAGAACTGCAGCCTGCGCGTCTGCGCAACTCAGCGCACCGTCACGCTACATGATGCGGAACGGCCGTGATCGTCGAGCGCCGTTAATTGATAATCGCCCGGCGTTGATTTCCAGGTCAGCATTTCTGTCACATTGGATTTTCCGATGAACGTTTTGTCCGCGAACCAATAAATTTCGCGCACGTCCGCGTCCGTCTTCGCGCGCAGCGGAATCGCGTTCGACGATGCGAAAAAGATATCGCGTCCACCGGTAGGGGACGTAATTCGCGGCGGGTTTCCCATGCGCGACGCTAGGTCCGACTCCGTTCCGGGCCAAAACGGAGGTGGCAGCCGGCGCGCCACACCCGCGCGCTCGAAAAGTCTTAGGAGATCGCTCGGCCAGAATTCGTAAACGTCGCGCCGGAGCTGTCGCGTTCCGTCATCGATCGGGACCCGTAGACCGGTGGCAACGTCGACCAGTACTTCCTGATGCACATCGCACGTTTTGATCGGTGAAATTCCGGGAATGAACCAACCCTCGACGCGGTGCGTGCAGTGAGCCTCCGGTAAATCGCCCGACACTGCGCAAAATTCGACTCGCTTCAAATTCGCGCCCGGCGGCGGAAGATGCGGCTCGCATCGCTCCGGCCAGCTTGCCCGAAGACTGTCGATGATTTGAAATAAGAGGGGCGCGGTGGCCGAGCGCCCGATGAATGCCGGATTCGGTTTGCCATCGAAATTTCCGATCCAGACCGCGAGCACGTAATGATTGAAAACTGCGATCGACCACGCGTCGTGAAAACCGTGCGATGTCCCCGTTTTCCAGAAAACGGGCGCGACGTTACCTGAATCTGCATAATTAATCTCAGGTCGCGGGACGTTCAGCATTTCGAGCGTGAGGAACGCGGCTTCCGGAGTGACGATTTGATGGCCGTGTCCAGGCATCGGGTCGCCGGCCTTGCGCCGGAGTGAACGCAGCTCGCCGTTGTTGGAGAGCGCCGCGTAAAGTCGGGCGAGGTCTTCCATCTTGATTTCCGCGCCACCGAGCGGGAGCGCCAATCCATAAAGCGATTCAGAGCGCGGCAATGCGACTCCGGCGCCGCGCAGAAATTCGTAAAGCGTCGGATGCGAAAGCTGCGATGCCAATTCGACCGCGGGAAGATTGCGGCTGCGAGCCAGCGCATCGCGCGCGCGAATCGGCCCAAGAAATTCGCGATCGAAATTTTCCGGATTGTAATCGCCGAAACTGCGCGGCGCGTCTGCCAGGATCGACAATGGATGAATCAACCCTTGGTCGAGTGCGAGCGCGTAGATGAACGGTTTGAGAGTGGAACCGGGCGAGCGTGGACTCCGCGTTCCGTCCACTTGTCCCTGAATTTGGGCGTTGAAGAAATCGGCGGAACCAACTTGCGCCAACACATCCATCGTTCGGACATCGACCAGTAGCGCGGCGGCATTTTGAATTCCGCGATTGTGATTTCCCCGGATGTAATCCGCCATTCGCCGTTCGATCAGTTCCTGCTTTTTCAGATCGAGTGTGGTGACAATTCCATCACGTCCCTTTTCCGTGGCCAAAACTTGCTGAACAAAGTGTGGCGCAAGGAACTTCCGTTCTGTTTCCGCGCGCGCGCTGAATTGTCGGGCGGACAGTTGCAGATCGACCTTGGCGCGGTCGTACCAATTGTCCTGCGCAGCATTGAGCGACCGATTCTCTCGGCCGGCATACAAGGCGCGTCGCGTCGGGCTCTGCGGAATGACACTCAACGAAATTGATTCCGGTCGGGTCAAATGCGCCGCGGTCTTGCCAAAGTAGATCTCACTGGCGGCGCCGATGCCTTCGATGTTGCGCCCGTAGGGCGCGAGATTGAGATACGCTTCTAAAATTTCGGATTTTGAATAATGCCGCTCCAGCTCGAGTGCGCGCACGATCTGAATAAGCTTCCCGGTCGGCGTTCGGGTTTGGAGATGAAAACGTAATCGCGCCAGTTGCATGGTAATTGTCGATGCTCCGGTGCGCGTTTCGCCGCGCAGCAGGCCCATTCCCGAGCGAAGCAGCGCAATCGGGTTCACGCCCGGATGTCGGGCAAAATATTTGTCTTCGTATCGAAGCGTTGCATCGATCAGCTCCGGCGAAATGTCTCGTAACGGAGTCCAGATTCGAAATTTCTGGTCCGACGTGAGAGTGAGACGAAGGAGATTACCATTTCGATCGCGTACGGATTGCGAAAATGAAATGCCGTCGAGCAACGGCGGTTTCGGCAATAAGAACCAAACGCAACCGACGACAGCGATACAACACGCAGCGGCGATCAGGGAACGTTTAAGGAGACGGCGCATTGTCACTCCGTCACACTGATTTTCCCACCGACGCCGAGGCCCTTCACCTTGCGCTCATACATCGATTCGGCGAATACCGGCGGAACGACGAATTCTCCGCGGTTGGACGATTTTATTTGATAATTGATTTCGAGCACGCTGCCGGACGCGGTCCCGAAAAACACCGCGCGATCTTCCCGGACATCGACATAATCGATTCCATTGGTTGAAGAGACGCCCGGCTGCAACGATGAACCGACAACTTCAAATCCTCCGGGCAAAAGATCCACAATCGCGACGTTGGTAAACGTTTCGTCCTTCAGACTGCGGACGCGCAGACGGACGTGAATTGGTTCGCCAAGCTTCGTGCGCGTAACCGGCTTGTCTTCTTTGTCGAGTAATTCGCGAAAGACTTCCAATCCGGCGGTAACCGGCTTGTCGGGAGCATGTCGATCGAATCCAGCCTCGACCACCTGGTAAAACGCGCCGATTCCGCCGACCGGCCCAGCGCTTTTGAAGCGAAGCGCAGTCGCATCTTTGGAGAATGCGAATCGTTGCAGCAACTTCGCGCCGCTCGTTAAGCTGACCTCGCGTTTGTCCGGGTGCACCTCAGCAATAGTCAACTGGGGAAGATTTTGCGCGATCGCGTGGGAATACGCTTTTAATGCTTGTACGGCATAAGCGGCCGAGAGGGTGTTGAATTCACCGTCTCCAATCGGCCGCAGGATTTGCTCGAACTCGGCGGCTGAAATTTTCTTGAGCCTCGCCGGAAATTGGCGTGCCACGACCGAGACATACTGCGAATTCGCGCCCAGTGGCTGACAAAAATCGTCGTATTCGCGTTTCGTCTTATTGTCGATCTTGAACTTCTCGATCAAACTTTCCGCGTCCTTGTCCTTGTGCAGAAGTTTGAGCGCGCCGGCCAGATAAACGCCGGTCAAATCGTTTTGCCACTCGTCCTCGTGATTCTTGTCGAGGTAATCGCGCAAATTAAGAATGTAATTGGTGGTGATCACACCTTCGCGCGTGAGCACATAAATCGCGTAGGCAACTCTGCGCGCATCGATGATGTCTGATGGTTGGCGTGCAACCATCTTTTGCAAATTGCGCAATCCGCTCGCGAACATGTCGGCGGGCGGCGGAAAGCCGGCGGCCTTCGCCTCGCTCAGGAAATCCATCACATAAGTGGAATTGAAACTGATGTGCTCGCTGGTTTCCGGCGCCCAATAGCCGAAAGCGCCTTGATCGTTTTGGCGGCGGCGCAAAACAGCGAAAACTTTTTCGAGCTGAGCATTCATTTCGGCGCGATTCAGTCCAAAATCGACTTCATCGGCCAGCATGAGCCGGCAAAATGCGCCGCTGGTGAGTTGCTCGCTGCACCCGTGCGGAAAATTCTTCAGGTAAGCATCGAGACCATGGGCCAGACCGAGTGGCAGCGCGGAGAGGGCTGCGTCTCGTTTGGCAAACTCCGAGTAAATCGCGCGTTTAATCGGAACTTCGGCGCTACCTTTTTTGAAATTGCCGCTTCGAACATCGGTTACATAGGGAACGGGCGGGCGAACGCTGAGTGTGGCGCGGCGATGCGTTTCGGTGCCGCTCCGACTAGCGATGAATTTGATTTCGCCGGAGCCGAGCGCGTCGTTCACGTGAAATTGGAATGTCACGCTTTGTTCGCGTCCTTCCGCGATCCGCAACGTTTGCGCTGACTGACCTTTGATCGATAGTTGCGCCGAAGTTTCCGCGCGCAGCTCGATTTCGGCACCGGCGCCCGAGCCCTCGACGTTGTTTGCAACGGTGACTCCGGCTTCAAATTCATCCCCGGGAGCGGCCAGCACTGGCACGCTCGGCGTGATTACGAATGGTCCGCGAATGAGCGCGTCGCGATCACTGGATCCAGTTGTCTCGCTTGAAACCCCGACTGCCATTATTTTCAAGGTCCCGTCAAAAAAATCGGGGACGTTGTAAGTCACTTCGCGCGCATTGGTATCGGCGTCGAGAATACCCGACCAAAACACGACCGGCTTTTCGGTGACCCGCTTGAACGGATTTAGTCTCTGCACTTCGCCGCCGTCTCCACCGAAAGCGGAAAGCGAGCGGAGCAGCGAAAATTCCGGAATGATAAGATCGACAATCTGCGCCGTCTCGACCCCGAGCGCGCATTTGCGGAAAAAGTATTGGAGCGGATTCGGCGTTTTGTAATCGGTGACTTGCAGAATTCCCTGGTCGACGGCAAAAATGACGATTTTCGACGGACGATCGGTTTTGTAGCCGATGCGCAATGCGTCTCCGGGTTTGACGGTGGCCGCGGTTTGGATGTCGATCTTGAGGCGACGCTTTTCGACGTTCGCTGTGAACGGGACGACGCCGTAACTGAGCGGGCTGACGAAAACTTCCTTGGAATCGAGCGCGCGCACGAAAGCAACGCTGACGTATCCGCTGCCTTCGAAGCCTTCGGGCAGGCGAATGTGCTGGATGCTGCTGGCGGTATTCGTTTGAAACCAGCTGTAGGTGTAGACTTTTTCACGTTCGATCGTGATGAGACCGCTCCCGGCGTACGGTGCAACAATGCTGATCGCGATGTCATCGCCCGCGTTGTATTGCTTGCGGTCGAGCTTGATCTCCAGTTCGGCATTCTTTTCCAGCGAGCGCGCAGTTGCCCCCTGACCGACGACAGAAAAATGCAGCTTGCTTAGGATGCGGTTCTGATCGTCGCGCAACTCGAGGACGTAATCGCCGGGCTCCGTGGTTGGCAGCGCGTAATGCAAACCGCCGGCCGCAACTACGATCTTTTCCGATTTCGCCGACCGCTCCCGCAGGACCGATTCGTAAACGTAATTGCCGTTCTCCTGTTTCTTGAGCACCGAGACGTATTCCTGCGCGATTACGTTGAGTGTCACATTTTCGACCGCGATCCGATTGAGTTGCGAATCAACCGCGATCAGGTCGAGCGCGCGCGGCTTGTTCGCGTCGATGTAACGAAGATCGCCCTCGGCCTTGTACCCGATCACGTAAGGCAATGCCGAGATCAGGGCGTTGACGTAGCCAGTCACGCTGCGACCGCCTTCACCTTCGAAGCCTTCGGCGATGAAACGCATCGAGTAGGTCGAATCCGCGAATCGTTCGAGCTGCAACTCAAACTCCGTGTGTCCGTCATTGTCGGTTTTCTTTTCGCCGAGATCGACTGTTTGCTCGGTCCGAGTTTTCTTTTCGTCGATGAGTGGATCGAAAAAGGTGAAGTCCTTAAATTCGGGAAACGAAAATTCCGCCGGCGCGAGCTCGACCTTGCCGGTTACGCGCCGGTCGGTTGCCGGCGTGCCGTAAAGATTAGCCAGCGCGATCGAGGCGCGCATGTCGTTTGGGTTAACCCAGCCGCGCGGCGTCCCTTTGGAAAGACGCGTTTCAATCTTCATCCGGTCGGGCAGGAATTCTTTGACGCTCGCGGTTGTCGATCCAAGCAGCGTGCCGCGCTTATTGTTCTTAACGAGATAGACGTTGATTATGTAAACGCCGGTCGGCGATTCGTTCGCGGTTTGGTAGTTCAGTTCGACAAAGCCGCTTTCCGAGAGTGTTACCTTTTTGGTTTGCACCTTCAGGTCGCGGGCATCGACGACTTCGGTTTCGATCGGCAGGCCTTTGAGATTGCCGCGCCAGTTGCGTTGTTTGACCACGAGACCGATGTGAATTTCGTCGCCGGGCCGATAGACGCCGCGCTCGGTGAAGACAAAGGCATCGAGCCCTTCGGGTCCGATATTCTGCGCCCCGTCGGTTTCGAAACGCGAGAAATTCAGCACGCGGTCTTCTCGTGCGAACGGCATGAACGCGATGTCGTCGCCATTGCGGGCCACAAACGCGACCGGCGATTTCTCGCGCTCCGATTTTTCAACGGACGGGAAAGTGCAGTGCCCGTCCGCGGCAGTGTTCGATGTTTGGATCGGAACGCCATTCTTGCCTAGAATTTCAACCGTCGCGCCGCTGATTGGTTTGCCGGTCTTGACCGACACCAGAAACACGTCGCTGCGGCCATCGGTGTTTTTCTTGGTCAGAATTCCGACGTCGGTCACGAGCAGGAACCGGCTGTCCTTGATTGACGTGATCGGTTTGTTCTTGGCTGGGTCCCATCCGCGCGCGATCAAAAAGAAAAGTCCGCGCTCGCTCCCGCCGTCCGATGGTTTGCGCAGTTGTTCGGAAAAATCGAAGGCCGAATAATTAGCTTTCCATTTATTTTCGAGAGCGATCGGCTGGTGCTGGACTGCGATTCGCGAAATGTTTTCTTTGTTGAACAAGCTCGGTTCGTGAAACTCCGGGTCCTCGAATTTGCCTCCCGTCTGGCTGACGAGGTGATTGATCTGGGTAGTTGCAACGCGAGCGATTTCGTACTCGATTGCCGACAAGCCCCGCGAGCGAATCGACAATTTCCTTTCTCCGCTTAACGCGAGCAATCCGCCCTGGCTCTGGATCTGCACTTCGCGCGGAAGCTCAGGCACCGCCACGACTGCGTTGTAATCTTCAGCGAGCGGATAATCGCCAAATGCGCGAACGCCTTTCGTTATCCGAATGTAAAGCTCGCCGTCAGTTTCGACCCGCACTCGAAACGCGTGTTGTCGATCTTGCGCTTTTTCCGAAGGGATGGGTGTGAATTCGACAGGCTTGGCTTGCTCGAGCACATCGTCTGGCACGTCGGTCGCGCTCTGCCATTTCGAATTTTCATCCTTTGATTCTTCAGTCGTGTCCTCGGACTCATCCGAAGCGCTGCTCTCCTTGCTTTCAGCGCTGGAGTCCGTTTGCTCGGCACTTTCTGTTTCGGCCGTTTCTGATTCTTCTTTCGTTTCCGGCTTTCGTTTTGGCAGAAGCCAGACCTTGACCGCTTTCGCCAGCTCACGCGTACCGATGTCCGCCGTTGTGCTTAAAATGACGACCTGTTCGGGTTCGCCATTCTTATTTCGCGCAATATTGCCTTCGATCGAATTGATCTGAAACGCGGTCGCGATCGACGGAATCTTCACCTTTTGCTCACTCGCGTCGTGAGTTTGTGCTCCGCCCTGTGTCGTGCGCACGCCTTTGTTCAACTCGAGCTTCATGAAATCTTCGTTTTCCGGAAGCGTGACCGGCGAACTTCGCAAATAGGCCAGCCGACGATGTAACCCGTATGTCATTGCGAAGTGCGGTGGCGGGTCTGACGGCGGGAACACCGCCGATCCGCCGACCATCAGCAATTGAATGTGTCGGTCCAGGTCGCCGGGTTCGACCGCGTGCGTCAGTTCGAGAGTCGCCGTCACCTGGCGCAGTTTTGGATTCGCGGGGTCTTGATAAAGCTCGAGTTGCGAAATCGCTATTGCGAACGGTGGCGTCCGTATTTCATAAGTTAGCCGTTCCATCAAAATTTGCGGCGCGAAGAATTTTTTGTCGAAGACGATTCGATATTTTTGATCGGCCGGCCAATCCTCGGTGGGACGAAAGACCAGTTCCTTGTCCGAGTTCCATGACCACGCGCCACCGATTTGCGGCTCGAGCCGTACGCCTTGGAGCGAAAGTTTCTTCAGATCTTCCAGGCGCGCTGCTGGGTCGCTGAACCGAACGATCAGTGGGGGATATTTTAGCTCCTTCTCAAGTTTCGTAACCGGGATTGCCACGGTTGAAACGGAGACGCGGTGTGGTTTTGGTCGATTCTGATACCAATTCCAAGTCCACGATGCCCCACATGAAACCAGAAAGATTGCAATGAGTCCGGCCGCGGTGATTCGCGGATTGGCTTCGCTAAAACGCATCCAGGCCGTGCGGCTCTGCGAGAACCAATGGGGCGGGCTCCAGGAGACGCGACCGAAGACTGCGAACCAAGTTTTCGCCACGATTTTGCCCAGCAGAACGAACGGGCGAATAATCAGGTCGGGCAGTTTCGAAAGAAAGGCGGGCGTTTTCATGGTGTGAATTCGGCAGTCGAATCCAAATCTTTCAGTTAATCGATAGTAATTGTGCCGACCGGGACGATTGCGCTAAGACAGGTCGGGATGAAAAACGCCGGCTTGGTCGCCACCCGTCGCAGTCTGGTCGATCGGCTGGCGAATTGGGACGACCAGAAGCGCTGGCAGGAATTTTTCGATACTTACTGGAGGCTGATTTATTCGAC
>Ga0209806_1002429_pt1 | contig 11608 bp, 9 predicted proteins | sample GraSoiAngelo_152_FD_186166 | JGI IMG/M metagenome (GOLD analysis project Ga0209806, IMG submission 186166) | Grasslands soil microbial communities from the Angelo Coastal Reserve, California, USA - 14_1009_12_30cm (SPAdes) (version 2) | ecosystem: Environmental > Terrestrial > Soil > Grasslands ... | reverse complement strand
GCTGCGTTCGCTCCGCTCGCACATCGGCTTTGCGTTCGAAGACCCGATCCTGTTCTCGGCGTCGGTCCACGAGAACCTGGTCATGGGCCGGCCGATCGTCTCTGACGAGGAGCTCAAGCGCGCGATCGATGTGGCGCAGGCGGGTTTCATCTGGGACCTGCCGTGGGGCCTCGAGACGCGCGTGGGTGAGCAGGGCTACACATTGTCCGGCGGGCAGCGGCAGAGGCTCGCGCTGGCGCGGGCGGTGCTCGGAGCTCCGCCGGTTCTGGTGCTCGACGACCCGCTCTCCTCCGTTGACGTGCACACGGAAGCCGTGATCGAGGAGGCGCTGGCGCGGGTGCTCGAGGGCGTGACGGGGTTGCTGGTCGTGCATCGCCCCTCGACGCTCGCGCTGGCCGACCGGGTCGTTCTGATCGACGGAGGACGGATCGCCGCTTCCGGGACGCACGCCGAGCTCATGCACTCCAACGCGCTTTACCGAGCGCTGCTGTCGCAGGAATACGAGGAGGCTCTCGCGTGAGCGCAGTGTCTCCAGCCGACCGCTGGCGCGGCGTCGCGGCCGAGGAGGTCGACGAGTTCTCGCCTTCGGTCGCAGGGCTGCTGCGCCGCCGCAGCCGGCGCCTGCTCGCCAGCCTGGCGCAGCCCTACCGGGGCCGGCTGGCGCTGGCGGTGACGCTGATCACGATCCGGTCGGCAGCGTTCCTCTCGATTCCCTCCCTCGTCGGGCTCGGGATCGACAAGGGCATCAGCCCGCGCGGCGGCAACCTCCAGGCGCTGGTGGAGATCGTCGGCGCGCTGCTTGCCGTCCTCGTCGTCAACTCCGCCGCCAACTATGGGTTTCTTCGGCTGTCAGGGCGGATCGGCGCAGACATCCTGTTCGACCTGCGGCGGATGCTGTTCGCGCACGTCCAGGAGCTCTCGCTTTCCTTCTACGAGCGCTACACGTCGGGCCGCATCATCTCCAGGCTCACCTCGGACATCGACGCACTGAACGAGCTCCTGGCGACCGGGCTCACGTCCGTGATCACCTCGCTTATCTCGGTTGTGGCGATCTCCGCGATCCTCATCCATCTCGACCTGCGGCTTGGGCTCGTGGCGCTGATCGCCATGCCGATCGTGCTCGTGCTGACGTACTGGTTCCGCGCCAACTCCGCGCGGTCGTATCGCGCCGTGCGGCGCGCGATCGTGCTGGTCATCGTCCACTACGTCGAGTCGCTGGGCGGCATCCGTGCGGTGCACGCGTTCCGGCGCGAGCCGCGCAACCAGGAGATCTTCGAAGACGTCAACGGCCGCTACCGGGACGCCAACATCTGGTCGAACCGGCTCGTCTCGACCTTTGGTCCGGCGATCAACCTGCTGGGACGCATGACCACTGCGTCGGTGCTGCTCTATGGCGGATACCTGCTCATGCAGGGCCAGCTGACCCTGGGAGTCCTCACCGCCTTCGTCCTTTATCTGCGCCAGTTCTTCGACCCCATGCAGGAGCTGTCGCAGTTCTACAACGTGTTCCAGGCCGCCGGCGCTGCACTCGAGAAGCTGGCGGGGGTGCTCGAAGAGGCTCCTACAGTGACGGAGCCGGCCGATCCGACGCCGCTGCTCGAGGCGAAGGGTGCGATCGCGTTCGAGCACGTGACGTTCGCGTATCGCGAGAAGCCGGTCCTGCACGACATCGACCTGCGCGTGCCGGCGGGCCAGATCGTGGCGATGGTCGGCGAGACGGGCGCGGGCAAGTCCACGATGGCGCGCCTCATCGCGCGGTTCTATGACCCGACCGAGGGGCGGGTCACGCTGGACGGCATCGACCTCCGGTCGATCGCCGTGGGTGACCTCCGCCGCGCGATCGTCACGGTGACGCAGGAGAGCTTTCTGTTCTCGGGGACGGTGGGGGACAACATCCTTTTCGGGCGTCCGGACGCGACGCGGGAGGAGATGGAGCTGGCGGCGCGCGCTCTCGGCGCGCACGAGTTCATCACCGCGATGCCGAATGGATACGACACCGACGTTCGGCGCCGGGGCGTGCGGCTGTCCTCAGGGCAGCGCCAGCTGGTGGCGTTTGCGCGCGCGTTCCTCGCCGACCCCCGAGTCCTCATCCTCGATGAGGCGACGTCGTCGCTCGACTTGCCCTCGGAGCGGTTGGTCCAGCGCGCGCTGCGCACGCTTCTGCGGGGGCGGACGGCGTTCATCATCGCGCACCGCCTGTCGACGGTCGAGATCGCGGACCGGGTGCTGGTGATCGACGATGGGCGGGTGGTTGAGGACGGGGAGCCGGGGGAGCTGCGCCAGAGCGGTGGGCGGTATGGATCGCTGCACCGGGCGTGGGTCGAGTCGTTAGCGTAGGTTTGGGTCGGCCCCTCCGGCGCTTCGCGCCACCTCCCCATGAATGGGGAGGAGCCTGACTCATCGCCCTGCGATACTCCTTTCATGGCGGTGTTTTCGCGGCGGCTCAGGCGTTGGGACCTGGTCCGCGTCGGCGTGTCGGCGGTCGGTCTCGCCTGGCTGGGGCTCTTCGGTGCTTTCGGCTACGCTGCCATCTCACAGCAACCCAACACCGCGGCGCTGGCCGCGGCGGCGGGTGCCGTCCTGATTGCCGCAGCCGGCATTCTGTATGCTTGGCGCGAGCCGGGCGGATAGCAGAAAAGCCGGCGTGTAAAGCCGCTCTTTTCATCACACGGAGTGTCCATGGACTCCCTCCACGCGATTGGTTTCTACGTGTCCTCCGGCGTTTCGCTGGCCGGGGCAATGGGAGTCGCGCTTCTGCCGGGCCGCGGTCTGCGCGGCGCATCGATGGCCGTGGTCGGGGTTGGTTTGGCCGGCATCTACCTGTCTCTCTCGGCCGGTTTCGTGGCGGCGGTGGCGCTGGTCTGCTATGCGGGGTGCGCGTTTCTAGTCGCCAGCCCGCTGTACCGACCACTGGAAGGCGTCGTCGGCCCGATGTGGCGGCAGGTCGGCGCGATCGGGGCCGCGGCCCTGCTCGCGATCCTCGCTTACTCGGCGTTTCGCGGTGACTTCGTCCACGCCGGCTTCTACGGCGGCGCTTTCGGCGTCGCCAACCTCGGACGCCTTTTCTTTGCGCACGATGCCCTGTCGACCGAGGCGCTGGCGGTCCTTGTGCTGGTCGCGTTTGCGGGCGCGACGGCTGTCTGGCGGGTGAGAGAGCGAACGCGGTGACCATCAATCTCGTCGCCGTTTTCTTCGTCGCCGCCGCGTTGATCGCGGCCGGAGCATTCGCGGCCGCGTGGCGGCGAGACCTGACGGCCGCGGTGGCCGGTGTTCCGCTGATGTTCGCGGGTGCGGGCGTCGCCTTCGCGGGGGTCGCGCGCTTCGCCGCGGCCGGTGGACCGCAGCTGTTCGGCCAGGAGTTTGCGGTCGTGCTCGCCATCGCGGCGACCGCGCTGCTTGCGATGGGCCTGGGGATCGCCGGACGGGAGGGCCCTCGCTGAGCTATATCGCCCGCGTCGGCGAGATCGTCGCCGCGGCGTCCGGGGCAGCGTCAGGCGCCAGGTCTGGCTTCAACTTCGACCCGGCCTCGACCCTGCCCTGGGCGGTCCCCGTCCTCCTCATCCTGCCGATGGCGACCTTCGTGCTCGCGCTGTCGAGCGTGCGCACGAGGCGGTCGGCCTCGGCGACCGCGATGTTCGGCACCGTCCTGACGCTTCTCGTGACCTTGCTCGTCGGGTGGGGCCTGACGAAACGGTCGACCCCGTTTGAGGCCCTCTACCACTACTTCACGATGTCGGTCGCCTTCAACGGGCCGACGAATTTCCAGACCTTCGGGATCGACCTGATACTTCGCGCAGACAAGGTCGCGGTCGCCGCGCTGGTGGCGATCGAGATCTGCTTCATCGGAGCGATCGGGTGGCACCAGGTCATGGGACGCAACGAGCCGGGGGCGGCTCGTTTTCACGCCGTTCTCACGGCGCTGCTGTTCTCGTGCGTCGGCGTGGTACTGAGCCGCGACCTGGCCGCGTTGTTCGGTTTCTGGGCCATCGGCGGCGCTCTGACGTATCTGTTGCTCGCGCACCGCTGGGGCCTTGATGCGGTGGCGAGCCGTTCTCGCGTCGCCCTCGCGCTGCCGTTCCTCACCGACATCTGCCTGCTGTGCGGAATCGCGTGGCTCTACGCGCGCTACGGCACGCAGAACCTCAACACCCTTTTGCCGATCCTTCACACGAACCCGGGTTGGACGGTGCGGTCCCTGGTCGTCGGATCGGTGCTGCTGTTCCTCGGCGTGGCCGGACGGCTCGCGCTGTGGCCGTTCACGGCATGGATCACCCAGACGACGATCACCGCTCCCCCGGCCGCCTCCGTGATCGCGCAGTCGGCTTGGTCCGTGCTGGCGATCGTTCTGCTCTATCGCGTGATGCCGATACTCGTCGCTTCCAACCAGCAGACCCTGCAGGCGCTGCTCGGGGTGTGCGCCGTCGCCGCGGTGGTCGCGCCGCTGCTCGGCCTGGTCGGCAACGAGCCCCGCCGCGTCATCGCCCTCGCCGGTTCAGGCGTCGCCGCGATCGCCGCGGCTGTCGTCATCTCAGGTTTTCGCAACCAGTCGACGACCTTCGCGGTGGCCGGCGTCGCGTGCGTCCTCGCGATGGCGCCCGCTCGGGCTGCGGCATGGCTTGCCATCTCGTCGATCGCCAACGCGATGCGGACCGACGACCTGGCCGAGATGGGCGACGCGTGGCGGCGGATGCGCGCGAGCTCGACGGCGCTGCTGGCCTCGACCGTCGTTCTCGGGCTGACGGCAACCGGCGCCCTGGCGTTTGGAGCGACCTCGCGCTCGAAGCTCGGGCTGGCGCTGGGCGAGGCGGCGCTGCTGATCGCGGTGGCCGCACTGCGCGTCTTCTTCAGCACGGCGTTGGGGCCGCTTCGCCGGCGGCGGGCCTTTGAACCTGACCGCGTGCGCGAGGTGCCGCAAGGTGCGCGCAGCTGGCCCTACTGGCTCGCCCTGGGCGGCGCGGCTTTTCTGGGTGCTTCGCTGATCGCGGGCTGGTTGAACTTCCTGGACGGGCAGAAGCATCCCGCCCCCGCGTTGGCAGCCGTCGCGGTTTGGGCCGGGGCCGCGATCGTCGGCATTGCCGCATGCGCCCTCGTCTACACGCGTGCCAAGGACGGCGCGCTGCGCGCGTCGGCCGCCGCCGGCGTCTGGTTGGGTCGCGGCGTCAACCTGATCTTTGGCGTGATCGACCGCTTCCTGGTCGCGCCCGCCACCGACCTCGCCCGCCGCCTGGGTGAGTGGATCCCGGAGGGGGACAGCGCGCTCGGCCGGTTCGCGACAGCGTCGGGACAGCTTGCCCAGGCATCGGCAAGGGCGCCGGCGCTACCGCTGCTCGTCGTCCTCGCGGTCGCGCTCGCGGTGGTGTTCGCGCTGCTCGTCCAGGGTGTCGCGCGATGACCCTGCTGACGGCGATCGTCCAGGCGACGCCCAGCCCCGCGCCGGTTCCCGGCGCCGGCATCTTCACCTCGCCGTTCCTGCTGAGCCTTCTCATCTGGATGCCGGTGGTCGTCGCGACGGCGATCGCGTTCATGCCCAACCCGCGCGGCCGCTACGACGTCCTGGTCAAGCAGATCGCGTTCTTCACGATGCTCGGCGTGATGGCCGTCCTCTTCATCGCCTACAACCAGTTCGAGAACTTCCTTCCTACGCTGCAGTACGAGGAGAAGATCCCGTGGCTGCCCGCGATCGGGGTGACCTATCACCTGGGCGTCGACGGGCCCGGCCTGACCATGCTGATGCTGTCGGGGCTGATCGGGATCGCGTCGGTGCTCGGCTCGCTTGGCGTGCGCGAGCGGGTCCGCTCCTACTTCGCCTTGCTCCTGCTCGCCCAGGCGTCGGTGAACGGCGCCATCGTCGCGCGCGACATGTTCGTGCTCGTCGTCTTCTGGGGAGCGTCGGCCGTTCCGCTGGCTCTGCTCATCCTCGGGTGGGGTGGGCCGCGCAGGACGGCGGCGGCGTGGAGGCTGGTCGGTTACTGGGGCCTGGGGACCGCCGCGCTGGCCATCGGCGTGCTCGGGCTGTATGCGGCATCGGGCGGACAGAGCTTCGATGGGGACGTGCTGCTGAAGGCGCAGCTGAGCCCGCGGATCCAGATCGCGATCAGCGTGGTGATGATCATCGCGGCCGCGACTCGGCTGCCGCTGTTTCCGTTTCACGGGTGGATCCGCGACGTCCTCTCGGAGGCGCCTCCCGGCGTGACCGTCGTCGTCGCCGGCGCGGCGTCGAGACTGGGCGCCTTCCTTCTGCTGCGGACGGTCATCGCAGCCGAGCCTGCCGCCGGGCATCTCCTGTCGCCGCTGCTCGCGGCTCTGGCGGCGCTGACGGTGGGATTGGCGGGGCTCTCTGCTTTGCGTTCGCTCGACGTGCGGCACGCCGCCGCGTACCTGGCCATGGTGCCAGGTGGGATCACGGTGCTCGGCCTGGCCGCGATATCGCCGCTCGGCATCGCGGGCAGCGTGCTCAGCATGTTCACCGGTGGGCTGGCCGCGGCGCTGATCGCGGGGGTGTGCGCCACGCTGGCGGAGCGGGCCCAGTCTCGCAGCCTGCTCGTGCTCAGCGGGCTCGCGCCGCGTATGCCCAACATCGCGTGGCTGCTGTTCATCGCCGCGCTCGCGCTGCTCGGGGTCCCGATCCTCGCGTCCTACACGTCGGAGGTGATGACCTTCTTCGGCGCCTTCAAGAACCAGCCCATCGGGGCATTCGCGGTCGCGGCCGGACTGGCCGTGAGCGCGGTGGCGTTGGCGGTCTTGCTCCGGCGTGTGCTCTTCGGCGCGCCACTTCCTGACTCGCCCGGGGTTTCGGACGTGTCTCTCGGCGAGACGTGGTTCCTCGGCCTGCTCGCCGGCGCCCTGCTGTGGGTGGGCCTGTTCCCGGGCGGTCCGAAGATCCCGGGCACCGACGTGCCGCTGTTCGATCCCGGGCTGCTCAACCAGATGGCGGCCGGGATCTCCGACATGGCGTCGCCGTACTCGCCGGCCACAACCACAACGGCATCGCAATGAAGTACCTGGTCCTGCTGCCCGAGGTTCTCGTCGTCGGGCTGGCCGTGGTCCTGCTCGTCGGCGGCCGCTTCGGATTGTTTCCCCGGGCCTCGCGCGCTTACCTGCCGCACGCGACGGTGCTCGTCGTTCTCGTCGCGTTGGGCGTCGAGCTGTGGGCGGGCGCCACCGTCACGCCGTACTTCGGCGGGGCGTTGGTGCAGGACCGGTTTGCACTGTTCGCCAAGGCCGCCGCGTTGGTGACGGCCGCTGTTCTCCTGACCACCACCGACTGGACCGCGGAGGACTCTGTGCACCTCGGCCTCGCCATGCCGCTGGTCGCGGCCTTCGGCGTCATGGTCGCGGCGTCGGCGGGGGACATGCTCGGCCTGTGGGCGGGACTCGAGGTGGCGGCGGCCGCCGGCGTGGTGCTGGTCTCGCTCCGCCGGCCAGACCTGGCTCTGCGCCTGCTGGTGGTGGGCGGGGTGGCGAGCACTCTCATCCTGGTCGGCCTGGCCTTTGTCTATGCGAGCACGGGCAACTCGGACCTGACCGCGATCCGCGAGGTGCTGGTGAGCCGGGCGCCGACTCTGGCGCTTGCCATCCCCGTGCTGCTGCTGCTGGCGGGCCTTGCGGTGAGGGCAGGCCTGGCGCCGTTCCACATGGCAGCTCTGCCGGTGGGTTTCGGGGCCTCGCCGCTGGGCGCGAGCCTGGTCATCGGGATGACGGCGGTCGCCGCGGGGATCGTGGCGATCAAGCTGGCTTCGGCGCTGCTGCCGATTCCGGACGTCTACGCGCCGTACGCGGAGGTGGTGGCGGCTCTCGCGATGGTGGGTGGCGGCGCCGCCGCGCTCGCGGTCCGGTCCCCCCGGCCTCGGCTCGCATACCTGGCCGTCGGGCAGCTGGGCTGGGTGGCCGCGGGCCTGGCGACCCATTTCCGCGCCGGGATCGGCGGCTCGCTGTTCCTGCTGGGGGCGTTCGCGGTCGCGGCGACCTGCGGGCCGGCGCTGCTGGGACGGGCGGAGGGTGGCGAGCCGGCGATCGCGGGGCTCGGCGCGTTGCGCCCGGTGCGCAGCGCGGGGTTCGCCCTGGCGGTGCTGTCTTTGGCCGGGGCTCCGCCGATGGCGGGCTTCTTCGGGGAGCTCTCGGTGGCCGCGGCGCTGGCCCAGAGCGGGAACTTCGTCCTGCTCGGGCTGGGGCTGCTGGGTTCGGTGCTGAGCATCGCGGCGGCCGTCGGAACCCTACGCGTCCTCTATATACAGAGCCCGCTCGAGGAGGCCCGGCGGGGGGCCGCGGCGGCGCTGCCGGCGGTCACCGGGCTCTCGTCCTTCGGGGCGGCTGCCTTTTGCGTGGTGCTGGCGGCATATGTCGTCTTCGGGTACCCGATCATGGGCCTGGCCGACCAGGGCGCGAAGGCCCTGGGGCTCAGGTAGTACTCGGTCGCCCCTCTCCCCGCCCTCCCCCTGTGGGGGGAGGGTGCCTTTGACTCAATCTTCCGTTCTGTCACGTAGACTCCGGGCCACCGAAAGTCGCCTACGTCGAAGTAAACGTTTTGGAGGTCCCGCCTGGCCCCGCGCAAGAGACGTCCTCGGGCCCGCCCACGAGGTCGCCGAGCTAAGAAGCGGCAGTCGCATCACTGGCTGCTGCGCCTCTCTCTGGTCACGCTGATCGTGATCTCGGCTGTCAGCCTGGTCGGCACGGGCGCAACGATCGGCGTCGTCGACTACTTCGCGGGCGACCTGCCGTCGATCGACGCCATCCAGACCGCCAACCTCATCCAGACCACGCGGATCCTCGACCGCAACGGAAACCTGATCGAGGCCCTGTATCACGAGAACCGGACCGTGGTTCCGCTGGGCAAGATCAGCGTGCACCTGCAGCGGGCGACGATCGACACCGAGGACCGGACCTTCTACGACAACTCCGGCGTCGACTACCGGCGGCTGGTGATCGCGATCGCCTACGACCTGACGCACGGGACGGGGACGCTGGGCGGCTCGACCATCACGCAGCAGGTCGTGAAGAACGACGTCCTCGACACGACGGAGGCGCAGAGCCGGACGATCAGCCGCAAGTTTCGCGAGCTGCTCCTTGCCGAGGAGATGGAGCGGCGTTACACCAAGCATCAGATCCTCGAGCTGTACCTCAACACGATCAACTACGGCAACGGCGCCTACGGCGCGGAGGCGGCCGCGGAGACGTACTTCCAGGTCCATGCGAGCGAGCTGACGTGGGCGCAGGCTTCGTTTCTCGCCGGACTGCCGCAGGCGCCGAGCGACTACGACCCGTTCGGCCGGCCGGACCAGCTGCAGGCGGCGACGGATCGGTGGCGAGACGTGCTGTCGGGGATGGTGGCGGTGGGCGACCTGTCCCTGTCCGCGGCCGATGCCATCTATGGGAGCGACCTGGTCGCGAAGATGATCGCCGCTCACAAGGCCAGGCCGGCCGCGCACAATCCGCTCACCGCGCATTTCGTCGATTACATCGAGCGGTACATCGCGCAGCGCTATGGGGACGTGGCGCTTTACGAGGGCGGGCTGACCATTACGACGACGCTCGACCTGTCGACGCAGGCGACGGCGGACAAATGGGTGAAGTCCGGCGTGCACGCCTATGCGAAGCGGGGCGTGAACACCGGGGCGATGATGGTGATGAATCCAGCCGACGGCGAGATCCTCGCGATGGTCGGCAGCGCGGACTACAACAACGCGTCGATCCGCGGCCAGATCAACCTGACGGGCATGGACCCGCTGGGGTGGCGCGGCGTGGGCTCGTCTTTCAAGGTCTACACGTATGCGGCGGCGCTCCAGGCGGGCCTCGTCACGCCCGCGTCGCTGCTGAACGACCAGACCGGTGTGATCGGCGGCCACTCCTTCAGCGATTGGGATGGAAAGCACGAGGGATACATCCCTTTGCGAACCGCCCTTGCGCAGTCGCGCAACCTGCCCGCGCTCTGGACCTACTCGCAGGAAGGGGGCGACCGTGTCGTGTCGTTCCTGCACAACCTCGGGGTGACGGCGCCGATCCAGACTCCTGAGGGCGTGGCCACGACGCTGGGGCCGGACGCGATGTCGATGGCGGAGCATCTCGCCGCTTACTCGGCCTTCGACAATGGCGGGTATCGCGTTGGCCCGCACGCGGTGCTGCGCGTCACCGACCCGAGCGGAAAGGTTTGGGAGGCTTTCGACCCGAACGCGGGGCGGGTGCAGGTGATCAGCCCCGACCTCGGCTACGTGATGACGGATCTGCTGCGCGGGCCGGTGAAGCTTTACCTGGGCGACCTCGGTGCCCGGCCCGTCGCAGGCAAGTCGGGTACCACCGAGGCTTACACAGGGTCGATCTTTCTCGGCTACACGCCGGACCTCGCGATCGCCGCTTCGTTGATGCACATCGACGCGGGCGCCTCTTGCGACTCGGGCTACGCGTACCTCGCTACGAACTTTCCTCCTTCCGGTTGGCAGTGCCCGACGGCGGTGCTGTTCGGAGAGAACGTGGGGGCGTCGGTGTGGAAGCCGTTCGTCGAGGAGTACTACTCATCGCACCCCTGGCCCGCGATGTGGACGCAGCCCGCGGGCGTGGTGACGCGGCAGGTGTGCGCATACGACGGCGGGTATGTCTCGACCGGTGGGTACAACGAGATCTTTTTGAAGGGGGTGGGGGAGCCGCGTTATCCGTGCGGCGCAAACCCGTATCCCGGTCAGCCGCCGTACAGGCCGCCTGCGCCGTCTCCTTCTTCGTCCCCGTCTTCGTCCCCTTCCGCTTCGCCACACTAGTCGCCGTGCGGCTGAACCGGACCGGCGTCGTCGCCGGTGTTGTGTATCTCGTTTTGGGCGGCGCGTGGGCGTGGTGGGCGCATGAGCCATTGGCGGTGGTGTGGTTTGTGGGTGTCGCGATCGCGGGCGCTTTCATTCCGGGCGAGGCCAACCACGTCACGCTGGCGCGGGCCTACCTGGCGGCGCCCGTTTTGGCTTATGCGGTGCATCGGAGCTTCGGTCCGATCGCGGTCGCGGTGGCGCTGGCGGGGCTGACCGACCTCGCGGACGGAACGATCGCGCGGCGGTTCGCGCGCCCTTCGAGCTTCGGCGGCGCTCTGGATCCGGTGGTGGATGGCGTCTTTATGGGCGGGCTTGTAATCGGCCTGGCGTTGGGGGGAACGTTTCCGCTATGGCTGTCGCTGGTCGTCGTCGCCCGATACCTCCTGCCGGCGTTGGCGGGTGGCGTGCTGATTGCGGCCGGCCGCCGCCCAGAGCTGCGCCACACGCTGACCGGACAGGTGTCGACGACTTTGATCCTTGTGCTGGTGGGCGGTGTCTGCCTGTTTCGCGGGCTGAACCAGGATTCGGGCGGGCTGCTGAGCGCGGCGGAGGTGGTCATACCTCTTGCCACGCTGGCGACGTTTGTGCACCTGGCGTTCGCGCTGCGCCGGCCGGCTGTTGCCACGGAGGGCGGGTAGACTTGCTGGTGGTCGCGCTAAGTGGGCGCGGTGCTGCTTTATCGAGCCGCTAGGCAGGGTGAATCGCCGAGTAACATTGGTGCCGGTCGCGCTAAGTGGGGTGCTGGCGGTACCCTGAACCGGCAATCCGCCTTAGCCGGACCGAATTCCATCGCTGAGGTCTGGGTTCTCAGAACTGGCCGC
>Ga0209806_1002423_pt1 | contig 11620 bp, 6 predicted proteins | sample GraSoiAngelo_152_FD_186166 | JGI IMG/M metagenome (GOLD analysis project Ga0209806, IMG submission 186166) | Grasslands soil microbial communities from the Angelo Coastal Reserve, California, USA - 14_1009_12_30cm (SPAdes) (version 2) | ecosystem: Environmental > Terrestrial > Soil > Grasslands ... | reverse complement strand
TTGCAGTGCAGACGAAGTTTCGCGAGACACGTGGCCATCTTGCTGATCCTGGGATTGGTCCCACTGGCATCTTCCCGGGCCCAGGACCAGAAATATCCTCCGACTATCGTTTTTATGACAGACTTTGGGACGGTGGATGATTCTGTGCCCATCTGCAAGGGCGTGATGTATTCGGTCATGCCGAGCGTGCGCATCGTGGATCTCTCGCACCAGGTCACGCCTTTTTCGATTCTCGATGGGGCGCGTTTCCTGTTTGGCGCCACGCCCTATTATCCGGCGGGCACGATATTTACGGTGGTGATCGACCCGGGCGTGGGCAGTACGCGCAAGGCCGTGGTGATCCAGTCAAAACGTGGGCAATTCTTTGTTCTTCCGGATAATGGCCTGATCACGCTGGTGGCGGACCGCGACGGGCTCGAGGCGGCACGCGAAATTACGAATCCGGACTGGATGATCGGCAAGGCTCTTTCGTCGACGTTTCACGGACGCGATATTTTTTCTCCCGCCGGGGCCCACGTTGCACGCGGTGATGACTGGACGCAGGTCGGCCCGGCCATGGACCTCAAATCGCTGGTTCGGCTCGACCTTCAAGTGCCCAGGCTCGACGCGCAAGGATTGCACGGCGAGATCATTGCCACCGATGGCCCGTTCGGGAACCTGGTGACGAATTTGGACGCCGAAGATTTCCTGAAACTCGGGTACCAGCGAGGAGACACGGTGCCCATCACGATCGGCGACAAGAAGATGGAATTGCCTTTCGTGAAGACGTTCAGCGATGTCGCCTTAGGCAAGCCGCTCATTTACATCGATTCGCGTGGCCGGTTTGGGCTGGCTGTGAACCAGGGAAGCTTCGCGGCGATTTATGCGATCAAGCCACCCGTGAAGTTCACGATGGCACGGAAATGACGGAGACAGACTAGAACCCACCCGAGCTGTTGAGAGAAGCTATCGCCTAGAAGGTATTTCATAATGGACCAAACCGTATAAGCTTCGGTCTGCTCCGGGGCTAAAGCCCCAAATTTTATGCGGTCTCGGACGGCGCGGCTGAAGCCGCGCCCTTTCAAATCCGATTCGATAAGGTAGCTCCCGGTGTTTTAAGAAAGATCGGCGGCAATTCTTGGGAGCACGGCGCGCAATAATGCTTCGAACTGGCCGCGCACTTTCTCTCCGGTTTCGAGCACTTCCTGGTGGGACAGCGGCTGGTCCAGAATTCCCGCGGCCATGTTCGTCACACAGGAAATTGCCAGCACCTTGATTCCCATGTGACGCGCGGCAATTACCTCCGCTACGGTCGACATGCCCACCAGGTCGGCGCCGATGGTCCGAAGATATCGGATCTCGGCGGGCGTTTCGTAACTTGGGCCCAGCAATGCTGCGTAGACGCCGGCTTCCAAGGCGAGGCCGAGCTTGGAGGCCTCCTCCTGCGCGGCTTTGCTGTAAGCGCGGGAGTACGCCTGGGTCATGTCGGGAAAACGAAGGCCGAGGCGATCGTCGTTCGGTCCGACCAGCGGGTTATGTCCCTGCAGGTTGATGTGATCTTTGATGAGAACCAATGCGCCCTGCTGATACTTCAGATTGATCCCGCCGGCAGCGTTGGTGAGGATGACCGAGCGCACCCCCATGCGTCCGAAGACGCGGATAGGAAATGCGACTTCCTGCGCGGAGTAGCCTTCATACAGATGTGCGCGTCCCTGCATGGCCGCCACGGCAATCGCGCCCGCTTTTCCGATGACCATCTGCCCAGCGTGGCCGATCGCCGTTGAGCGCGGGAAGGCCGGGATCTGTGCGTAGGGGACGCGCGAGGCATCGGTGAGCGAATCCGCAAACGCGCCCAGACCTGAACCGAGGATCAGGCCGATCGTCGGACGCAACGCGGTTTGCGAGAGCAGGAACTGGGCGGCAGATTCGGCGCGGGTAAAGAGGTCGTTGGTGGACATGGAAAATCCTTTAGAGCTACGAGCTTCGAGCTGCGAAAACGGCCATCAGCTATCAGCCTTCAGCTCTCAGCCAATCAATACTGCAGTTCGAAATTTCCGAACTCTTTTTCCAATTGCCACTGGACACGGGCTTTTTCGCTGGCATCCAGGAACATGCGGCAGCTCGAGGAAATCTTTCCCGTCTGGGGCCGATCGGTGGAGCACGCCGAAACCATATGGAAATCTCTCTCCCAGAGGCTCTCGCCCGGTACAAAGCTGTGCTCCAGACTTTGTCGGGCCATGCGCTTGAGCTCGGCATAGGAAAGGCCATAGCTCTCGACCGCTCGTAGATATTCGTGCGTCATGTCGGAGCGGGACACTCCTTCGTCATCCGTTGCAAGAGCCACCGGCACGCCATATTTCACGTAGGTCGGCAAAGGATGGCCAGCGCCCTCGACCCCGAGAATGCCCGCATTGCTGGTCAAGCAGATTTCCACGAGAACCTTTCGCTGCGCCATCTGCTTCAGCAAACCCGGGGCATCGTGCTCCTCCATCACTGAAACCCCGTGACCAATGCGCTCGGCGTGGCCGCGCACGATCGACTCGCGAATGTGGAAGCGCAGACCCTCCGGCGGCACAAGCCCCATCGCCAGTTCTCCGGCGTGGAGGCTGATGTGTACCTTGGGATAACGTCCGTGCAGCATGTCGAGCATCTGCATATGCAGGTGGAAGTCATGCATGGGCACGTACCAGTCTTCCGGCATCACAAGGTTCAGCCCGACGAAGCGCGGATCGGCCTGCACCAGTTCGAACCCAAGCACGATTTGGGCGAAGACCTTCTCCCGCGGAAGACCGCGCAGAACCTGGTAGAGATAGTGCACGGTGACCTGGCAGCCCGGCTCAGCTTGCGGAGTTTCGCAATGCAGGAGCTGACGTTTCCTGGCTTCTTCCCGATCAACATGCGCCCGTGTAGCCGCGACCACGTCTTGGAGTCCGCCGGCCAGCAAGTTCTCGCGCATCTTGGCGAAATCGTCGTCCCAGCCCAGCTTGGACCCCAACTCCGCGGCTCCGTTTCCGTCGGCCGTCATCATGAGTTCGACATATTGCAGGTGATCGTCGGCAGCGCGGGCTGCGATCTCAGCCAGTTGGTCGCCCACACTGTTCAGCGACGCGAGGTGGAACTTGTCGAAAGTTGCGAAGAAATGGTCGTGGCCCGATCCCTGGTCGGGAGTCCAGTTGCGCATCGACCACGCATCGACTAGCTGGTTATAGAGAACATGATCGCCATAGGCGCACTGAACTGCCGGTTTATTGGAGTACTTCGTGCACGCGGGATCGCAGGGCGGAGCCAAAAGATTCGAGGTGCTGCGATCTACGCAAAGGTTGTCGCGTGCCGCATAGTCGATCCAACTCTCTGCGTAGATGGCGCCACCCATGTGATTGTGCAAGTCGCCGCCCTTGGGCATCTGCTCGAGAAAGGCGAGCAGCAGGGAAGGATTCTTGCGGACCGAATCGAGGTAGCGAGCTGTGCGTTCCTCGGCCGTTTCCGACACGAAGGCTGTGGTACATGACACGACCACCAGCAACACTGCGAAAGGAGCCATCCGGCTCACAGGCCATTCCTCCTGTGTTCGGGAAAATGCGAATTGTACAGGTTCCGGGGGGAAACAGGCTCTAGGCTCTGGGCTCTAGCGACGCGGTGCTAGGGAGCCGCGAAGGTGAAAGCATCTGACTGTTAGTCGTTGCAGGCCCTCGAAGTCTCGGCAAAAGAGACTTGCCTGTAAAAAATCGCTACGCATCAAACGCTGCTGGAGATTCTTGAATGGCGCACCGCTACTGGATTGTGACGAGATTTCCACACGCAGAGCTCCTCGGACGGCGAACGTGAATTCTGGGGACTGTCATGTGGAATACGTGGAAATACGCCAAAAGTGCGGCGAAGGCACGCCACTTGGCCTTGCGAGGTGCACAAATATTGGTCATAACCCTGTGGACAGGCTGCACTGCGCTGATTCTAAACAGGATAAAACTGTAAAGTTTTGATTGACTCTAAAATTAGAAGGAGTACAAAGGCACTCGTTCTTTGACAACGTTCCGAGTTTTGCCGGTTGGTGCGGCGTCCGGGGCTCAAGCAAAGTCACCTTCAGATTGCAAAATCCGAAGGAGGGCGCGCAAGGGTCTATAGCAAAGCGCTGGCTGAGGAGAACAGGAGCGACCTGTCAAAGGCAAGATAGAGTCCCGAGGCGTTGGACTGGTTTATCCGGTTGGCGGTGAGCCCGGAGCCCAAGCCAGATCGCGCGTTGCAACCCGCAAGGAAGCAACGAATGCAGGTCGGTGAGGGTCTAAACGCGAGCTACTGGCCGAGACGAACGAGATCAACATCACCTCGGGACTCTTATTATGTTCGGCAGGCTGCGGGTGTGCACAACTCTCCGCGGACCGGGCTCTCCCCCAAGTGAGCAAGTGACAATCGGGCCCTCCTGGTTAGAGACGCGGCTCGCCTCCGCGTCTCGTTTTTATTTCCGGCTTGAGTCGAGCTTCGCTCGGCTGGGTAGAGGGGGTGTCTGCCCCTACGCGAATCTTCGGATTACTCTTCCACAAATGTCGATTCGAGTTCGGGCAGGATATCGTCGGGACGCGCCCAGAACACGTACAACGCGGGCAGCAGGATGATGCTGATGAAGAGTTCGACGATGAGGCCGCCCACAATCACAATGGCGAAGGGGCGCTGCGAATCGGAGCCGATGTCGTGCGACATGGCGGCGGGGAGCAATCCCAGGGTCGCGACCAGCATGGTCATCATGATGGGGCGCAGACGCAGGGAAGCGCCTTCCTTGGCCGCAGCAAGGACGGAACGTCCCCGCACGCGCAGCTGGTTGATGTACTCGACCATGATGACGCCGATTTCCACCGAAACGCCGATCAGGGCGAGGAATCCCAGGCCGGAGGACACGCTGAAGTGAGTGCCGGTGAGCAGCAGGCTGAATAATCCACCAAGAGGGGACAAGCCAACCACGGCGAGAATCAGGCTCACCCACTTCCAGGAATTGAATGCCGAGTAAAGGATGAAGGCCATCAGCAGGATGGTGACGGGCACAATCACCGCCAGCCGCCGGTTGGCGCGCTGCTGGCTCTCGTACTCGCCCGTCCAATCGAGGTGGTAGCCTTCGGGAAGTTGCACCTTCTGATGAACTTCGTCGATGGCCTGCCGCACGGTGCTGCCCAGGTCACGACCCCGCACGCTGTACTTGATGGCGATATAGCGCGAATTGCCTTCGCGGTAGATGGTCGAAGCGCCATCTTCTAATTTGATTTCGCAGAGCTGGCCCAGGGCGACCCGTTCGCCGGAGGGCGCGAGAATGCGGATGGCGGCAATGTCCTCGACGGTCTTGCGGAACGGGGCTTGATATCGGACGGTGAGGTCGTAACGCTGTTCGCCGATGAGGATCTGGCTCACCGCCTTGCCGCCTACCGCGGACTCGATCGCGTCCTGGATATCGCTTACGTTGATGCCAAAGCGATCTGCGGCGGCGCGATCGACCACCAGGTTGACGTTGGGCTGCCCTCGCACTTGGAACGTGCCCAGGTCGGCAACGCCAGGGATCTTGGCCATTGCCGTCTGGATCTCGTCCGCCTTTTGCTCGAGCGTTTTTAGATCCGTTCCAAAGAGCTTCACCGCGAGTTCGCCCTTGACCCCGCTGACCGCCTCCTCGACGTTATCGGAGATCGGTTGCGAGAAATTCCAATCCACGCCGGGCAACTTGTTCAACGCTTCGTCCATGGACGCGATCAGTTTGTCTTTCGTCCTGAACTGGCTGCGCCATCTTGCGCGTGGCCAGAGGTCGACAAAGAATTCGGTGTTATAGAAACCGCTGGCATCGCTGCCATCGTCGGGACGTCCTACCTGACTCACGACCTGCTTGGCCTCAGGGAAGGAAGCCAGAATCTGCCGAGCTCTGCGAGCCAGGTCAATGCCGGCAGTTGGGCCGCTGCTGGGCGCGAGCGTGCCGCGCACCCAGATGGCGCCTTCATCGAGATGCGGCAGGAATTCGGAACCAACCACGCCTCCGAAGCCGAGGAAGAGCATGATGGCAACCGCCACCAGCCCCATGGCCAGCGTGAAGTCCAGGTGCGCGAAGCACCAATCCAGCGTGCTGCGGTAATACCGGTTGAGCAAGTCGAGGGCGGGATTCTTCCATTCCTTGATGGTGCCCTTGAACGCGAGGCTGCAGAGCACGGGCGCAATCAGGAGGGCGAACAACAGCGCGCCAAGCAGGGCAAAGGCTACGGTCCACGCCATGGGCCGAAACAATCGTCCTTCCACGCGCTGCAGGGTGAAGATGGGCAGGTAGGCGACGATGATGATGATGCGGGCGAAGAAAACTGGCTTCTGCACTTCGTGCGCGGCGATTCCGATGGTCTCGAGAAAAGAAGTGCGCCGTCCTGAATATTCCATGTGCCGCAGAATGTTTTCGACCATCACCACCGAGCCATCCACCACCATGCCGAAATCGAGCGCGCCCAGGGAGAGCAAGTTCGCAGGAATGTGGTTGAGATCCAGGAGAATCGCTGCAAACAATAGCGAGAAAGGAATGGTGATGGTGACGATCAGGGCGCTGCGGACATTGCCGAGAAACAGAAAAAGGATGAGGGTGACGAGCAGAACGCCGTCGGTCAGGTTGCGAAGCACAGTGTGCGTGGTGTAGTGGACAAGGTCGCTGCGGTCGAGGTGCGGAACCAGCTTCACTCCGGGCGGCAAAATTCCGTTGTTCAGTTGGGCGATCTTCGCGTGCAGCGCATCCAGCGTCTTGTCGGCTTCGGTGCCTTTGCGTAGCAGAACGATGCCTTCAACGACGTCGTCATCATCGAGCACCGTGCCGTCTTCCTTGCGGATCGCTTTGCCCAACTGCCCCAGCCGTACCTTGGGCGCCTGCACGACGTTGGCAACATCGCGCACCCGGATGGGGGTTCCATTGATGACCTTAATGACGGTTGCGGCAACATCATCGGTGGTGGACATCAGGCCGACTGCCCGAATGTTAAGGGCCTGCTGTCCGCGCTCGATAAATCCGCCGCCTGCGTTGGTATTGTTCGCGGCCAGCGCCTGCTCCACCTGGTTTAAAGACAGGCTATACGCCACCAGTTTCCCGGGATCGAGCTGCACTTGATATTCCCGGGTGGGGCCGCCGAAGATGTTGACCTCCACCACGTTTGGCACTGACTTCAACTGGTTGCGCACGCGCCAGTCGTTCAGCGTTTTCAACTCCATCGCGTCGTATTTCGGATTCGTGCTCTTCAGCGTATAGAAGAGAATCTGCCCGGTCGGGCTGTAGTCCGGGCCGAGGGCCGGATTTACGTTGGTGGGCAAGACGGCTTGCTGGAGGCGATCGAGTACCTCCTGGCGGGCGTTGAAGGTGGTGGTCTCGTCGTCGTAGATGATGGTGATGACCGACAAACCTGCGAGCGAGACGGAACGCAGGTGGGTCATGTGGGCGACGCCGTTCAGGTTGACTTCCAGCGGAACCGTGATTTGCTGTTCCACTTCTTCAGCAGCGTGACCGGACCACTGGGTGATGATCTGGACGTAGGTATCGGCGACGTCGGGATAAGCCTCAATCGGTAAATTGTGGAATGAGATGACACCCCAAATGAACAGAACCAGCGATGCGCCCAGCATCATGAGCCGGTTGCGCAGCGCAAAATCGATCAGCGCTCCGATCATTCCTTCTTCTCCGCGACCGCGGTGGAGAAGTCGAGGGCTTTGAGAACCACTTCATCGTCCGCCTTCAGACCCTCGCGCACTTCTTGCATGCCGTCCGCGGCCCCGCCGCTCACATGCACCTCGACACGGCGAAAGCGGCTGGAACCTTCTTTGCGGAACACCCAATCTTTATCGTGCAGGCGCATGATGGCGGTTCCGGGCACGACCAAGGCCGGGCGGAGCCGACGGGAGCGGAATGTGGCAACCGCGAACATGCCGGGTCGCAGCATGCCATTGGGATTGGCCAGCACGATGCGCACTTTCGCCGATCGCGTGCCGGGATCGAGCACACGCGAGATGTCTGCGATGGTGCCCTTAAAAGTTCGATCAGGGAAAGCGTTGAGCCGGATATCCGCGGTGTCACCGATGTGCACGTCGCCGAGATCATTTTCGAAAACGTCGCACACTACCCACACTTGCGACAGGTCGGCGATGGTAAACAGATTGGGAGTATTGTCGAGGCTCTTGACGCCTTCGAAACCAGCTACGTTTTGTTCGACGATGGTGCCGGAGACCGGCGCGCGCAATTCCAGCAGCGGACTTGGCCGCGCCGGATCACCGCCCATCACCCGAACCTTCTGTTCGGATGTTGCGACGTCCACCCTGGCCTTTTCCTCGGCGTTCTGCGCGACTTGCAAATCCTTTTCCGCCACTGCACCGCGATCAAACAACAATTGTGCGCGGTCAAGCGCCTTTTTCGCGATACGTTCATCGGCAAGCGCCTTCTGATAATCGGCAAAAGCCGCCGAAAGGTCTGGGCTGGAGATGGATAAAAGTACCTGGCCCTTTTTCACTGCATCGCCGAGGCGAACTTTCAGATCCACCACCCGGCCGCTTCCCAGCGAAGTCACGTGGATGGTGCGGCTGACGTCAGGTGTGATATTGGCATTCGCGGTTAAGGTCGTGGGCATCTGCCGTAGGGAAACGCGCGCCGCAGGAAACAGTTCGGGATGATCGACCTCAAAAAGGTTGGGATCGAGTGTGACCTCCGCCTTCGTGGGGGCGGCCTTGGTTTCGTGCGAGCAGCCGGGCAATGAGAGAACAGCCAGGACGACAAAAGAAGAGAGCAAAAACGGAAGCCGGCCGCCCGTGCACCTGCGTCTCACTGAATCACCTCCCGCCCCACCGCAAGATTCATCTGGCTCGCAGCGGTTAAGTACGTTCCTACCAGGTTCACGTAATTCAACTGCACGTTACGGTACTCGCTTTCTGCGTTCAGAAAATCCAGCAGAGACGCGCCTCCGTGTTGGTAAGAGAAATACACCGTGTCGCGCACCCGGACGGCCTGTTGCAGGTACTTTGCCTTATAGGGACGTAACAACGTCAATGTGCTATTGAGCTGCGCGAAGGCGGAGTCAACGTCCCCGAAGACCTGCGCTTCAGTCGCCGCACGCAATCTTTCATTGCGATCAATGTCGATTTTTGTGCGCAGCTTTTCGCCCTGGTTGCGATCGAAGGTCCGCAGAGGAATGCTGACACTCACGCCCAGAGTATCGGTGCCAAACGGATTATTGTTGGACGAATTGTGCGTGTACCACGTAGCGAACGTGGGATCGGCGGAGCCATTGGCGATCGCCAGCTTATGGTCAGTCTTCGCCTTGTCGACGGATTCCAAGGCCGCGCGCAGATCGGGACGCGCGTCAAGCGCGACTTTACGGTAGTCGTCGAGCGACTGGAGTTGCTCGCCGAAATCGAACGGTCCGACCACATCGAACTGGTCCACCGGTGTGCGATCGTTCAGCAGTTGGAGCAATTGGATTTTGGCTGTCCTCAGATTCACCTCGGCGCTTTGGACGTCCGCCTCGAACTGCACGCGTTGCAGTTGCAGGCGGTCGAGATCGATCTGTGCAATGTCGCCCGCCTTGTACTGCTCATTGCTCACCGACAGGACGTGGTCGTAGTACTCGAGGTTCGCCTTCGAGACGTCCAACACGGCCTTAGACTGCAGCGTCTGGACAAACGCGCTTCGCAGGTTGAATAAGAGACTTCGTTCCAGGTCGGCCTGCTGCGAAGTGGCAATCGAGGTGCCTTTCTGGGCGCTCTCCAGGCGCAATTCGCGTTTGTGCTGGCGCTCGTGAAGGTAGCTGATGCTGGGAGTTTCAAACGTACCCGCGAGAGGTTGCCAGACGCCTTTGTGAGGGACAATCTGCGTCCCATCGGCGGAGACGGTAAAGGTGGGATTGGGGCGCAAAAACGCAGTAATCTCCTGTGCCTTGGATTCGTCAACGTTCAGCCGTCCAGCGATCAGAGTTGGATTGCTGGTTTCGAAGCGTTCGCGCACCTGTTCCCAGGTCAGCGATTTGTTCTGCGCCTCCGCTCCCGGTCGCAGCAGCATCAGCAGCATGCCGCTCAACCAAAATGCTCTTCGAATCATGTACTCAATGGCTCCCACGGCCTTCGCTGTGCTGCCCGGAGCGCGAGCTAACGGCTTATTCCGGCTTACAACTGTGTATTCAACAGGGAAATTCGTTACAGAGTAAGTGACGAATTGTCTGCTACCCGAGGAAGGACAGAGGTGGCGCGCGCCCCGCACGCGTGATCACTAGATGGTTTGCCGACGGCAGCAAGGTTGGCTGCGCGACCAATCCAGAAATCGCTGGCTCCGGACGTACAGAACAAAGCGTTGCCGGCGAAGCAAAAGAATCGCATGCAGTCCGAACTGAGGCCAAGAGCTTCCCGTGATGCGGGCTTCCGAGCGCATCCTGAGAACTGGCCTCTTCCATCTCTGGCCGCATGGCCTGTAGGTCGTCGGTCGCCGATACCACTGGGAACAGAAGAATCAAAATGCAGGCGAGAGTCAGCCAACAACAACGGGATTGCTGCCTCGGCCACGGACGATCTTTCGCGATGCGCCAAACCCAGAAGGCGGGGAATGCCAGCAGCAGCCAGACAAGATTGAGCAACAGTTCCATAATTGACGCTGCAGTCAATGGGGTAATTCACCAGACACGCTAATGACCGATGGGCGTTTTGCCCACTCTGAAGTCTCTTAGGATACCAGAGTTAAATCAATGGTACCGGAGGGCTTGTACGAGCGCGACAAGGGCGCCTCAGCGACTCAAGGCCCGACCATGACCTGCAGCTTCTCCTTCGTCTGGAGCCGCGTCCGATAAATGGCGTCCTTGGGTGGAACTTCGGCGACAGCATCGACGTGCACCATGTACGTTCCCCTGGGGAGCGTGTCTCCGAACGGTATTTCGAACGAGTCGGTAGCGCTCTTCAGCGGGAAATGCTGATAGCCGATTGCCGTCGCGCGCCCGTCCTCTGCCACCGCCAGCACGACGAACGTAAAATCGAAGTCATCTTCGGTGCCATTGCTGACTACCACCGACCCGTCCACCCGGTTTCCGGACACGTGGGCGTATTTCTTCCACTCCATCAACAGGGGCGCCACTACACGCAACACAAAGAGCCGGGATGCACTCTGCGGAGGAGTGCTGCTATCAGTCACGGAAACCGTGAAGCGAAATTGGCCACGCGCAGGGGGCGTCCCGCTGAGTAGGCCATCCGCGCCCAGCGTCGTTCCCGGGGGCAGGACGCCCCCGGTGAATGCATATTTATAAGGAGGAATGCCGCCATGCGCCTGAAATTGGAATTTGTACGGGTGCTTTGGCGACGCCGGGGGCAGGGTGGCGGGGTCGAGTGCGAGCTTGGCAGGATCGGGGGCTTGCTGTGCGGCTGCCGCACTCAGCATTAGAAAAATCAGGGACAGCACTGCGTGCTTCCGACTTGAACACATTGCTGACATATTTTTCTTTCCGGGGCCCACCATTGGATGCACGATCGTCCCTGCCGTGACCGGTTTTCGTCTGAGGCAAGCGAGTGTGGCGCATTCCCGCGTGCACATTGTCGCATGCACAATCCAGCAATGGGACAGCTAATGTGCCACTAGTCAGACGCGTTTTAACTTTTAGTAATTGAAGGTGATTTTCAGCGCTGATAT
>Ga0209806_1002422_pt1 | contig 11622 bp, 14 predicted proteins | sample GraSoiAngelo_152_FD_186166 | JGI IMG/M metagenome (GOLD analysis project Ga0209806, IMG submission 186166) | Grasslands soil microbial communities from the Angelo Coastal Reserve, California, USA - 14_1009_12_30cm (SPAdes) (version 2) | ecosystem: Environmental > Terrestrial > Soil > Grasslands ... | reverse complement strand
GTCGGCCGGGCGACGCGATCCGCCTCGCCGGCGCAGTGGCGGGCGCTGAAAGCAAGACACCGCACCTGCTCGGGTCCTGGGTGCGATCGGCCGGTCAACTGGACCAGCCCGCATCACATCGAGTTCTGGTCCCACGGCGGACCGAGCAACCTCTCCAACCTGCTTCCGCTCTGCTACTACCACCACCGGCTCGTGCATGAGGGGGGATGGCAGGTGGTCAGAGCGGGCGAAGGTGTGAGGTTCATTCCACCCGATCGGGTGATTGCGCGGCGCAGTCGTGCACCCGGGATGGCTTGGGCGGCTTAGCCGTCGTGCTTCTTGTTGTGCTTCGGTGGTGAGTTGGCCGGAGGCGGGGGTGGGACCTCGGCCGCCGGTGTGGCTGATGGCGCGGCTGGTGGGGACGGGCCGGCCTCGGGCGTAGGCGAGCCGGCCGCGTGCTCCGCTTGAACTCCGCCTGACGCTCTTTCGTTCGGGAAGTGGATCGTGCCGGTCTGGGCGGCCACGCCGACTGTGACGAGGGCGGTCGCAAGGGTGCCCACGAGGAGGTTCAGGGGTCTCCCCATGCATCTAGAACGCCCGGGGCGAAAAGAAAGCTAATCGCCGCTATCGCCGCCTCCGCCGTCGCCTTCGTGGTCGCCTCCGCCGTCGTGCTCACCCGAGCTCGACTTGGTGGCGGCCGCCGCACCGGCTTCGTTGTCGTCGTTGGTCTCGGTGTCGGTGTCGGTGTCTGTGTCGGTGTCGGTGTCGGCCGGCTCGGGCGTCTCGGCGGGCTCCGCGGTTGGCGGTGCTTCGGGCGCTTCCGTCGGTTCGGGAGTATCGGACGGCTCGGTGCGGGCGCCGGTCGCTTCGTCGCCGAACGTGGTCGCATGCTGGCCGACGACCCGGGCCAGCGAAAAGCCCGTATGGGCTGACGCTCCGACAGCGGCGACCATCAGGGCTCCCGCTGCCGCCCCCACGATGAGTACGACTGGTCTTTTCATGCCTCTACAAACGCTCCGCCCGGCCCCAGTCGGAAGTCCGTCACTCGCCCGAGCCCCCGCCTGAACCTGAGCCTTCGTGATCGCCGCCAGACGGCTCAGGAGACTGGGACGGTTCGGGCGATTCGCTCGGCTCAGGGCGGTTTGTCGGCTCGGGTGGTTCGGTGGATTCCGCTCGCTGAGTCGGCTTGGGAGCGACCGGGGGAGCCGCCTTCGGCTGGCTCGGGGGCTGTATCGGTTCGGACGTCGGGCTCGGCGGGGCCTGGTGGATGACAGTCACCGCTCGCTCTGTCCAGACAGCCGGGTTGGCGCTGCCGGTTGCCGCGTAGGCGCTTAGCCCGAGGATGCCGGCGATCCCGATCGCCAGCACGGCAGGCGCCAGACGCCAGGCGCCGACGCGATGGATTTGGACGTAGCGAGGTGACGAGAAGGGCGGCTGGACGCGGTCGAGTTCAGCGCGCAGCCGCCAGCCGAAATACGGCCCGAGGGGGTCGGTGTCAGTCTTCGGCATAGGTCTCACCTTTGTCTGAAGGAAACGCCGCTCGTGGGCCAAGTGAGAAGGGCGCGTCGAGTTCAACGCGAAGGCGCTCGCCGGCCTGGCGGAGCCGCGTGCCGATCGTGCGCTCCGAGACGCCGATCGCGGCTGCGATCTCCCGGTTGTTGTAGCCGTGGTAGTGGCGCAGCACGATCGCGGCCGCGAGCTTGGGAGGCAGCGTTCGCAGTGCGGTCAACAGGTCTGGTCGGGTCGCTGCTTCGGCAGGGTCGGTGGACGTCGCGGGCCGGCCAAGCCGCTTCAGGATCTCGGCCACGCTCCGCAGCCTTGCCCTGCGGCGATAGGAGATGGCGCGGTTCACCGCGATCCGGTGCACCCATGCCTCGGCCGGCGCGTCTGGACGCCAGCGCCGCCATGCCTGGTACGCCTGGACGAAAGCGTCCTGGGCGCAGTCCTCAGCCTCTGCCGGATCTCCCAGGATTGCGGTCAGCGTCCGATACACACGCGGGTACGCAGCCTGGTAGAGCCGGTCGAAATCGTCCCGTGAACCGGGGCGGTAGCCCTCCCCCATAGCTCTGGATAACGGCTTAGGCTACTCGAGCATGCCCATCGTCTGGACCGAGGACCCGGCCGCCAACCAGCTGCTCGAGACCGATCCTCTCGCGCTGCTCATCGGGATGGTGCTCGACCAGCAGGTCAAGATGGAGAAGGCGTTCGGCGGACCGTACGAGCTGAAGCGACGGCTTGGCCACCTCGACGCGGGCAAGATCGCGCGGATGGACCCGGAGCAACTCGACAAGGTCTTTCGCGAGCGGCCCGCGCTGCATCGTTTTCCAGGCTCGATGGCGCGGCGCGTCCAGGCGATGTGCGCCGCGATCGTGAAGGACTACGGCGGCGACGCGGGCTCGGTCTGGCGTGAGGCCAGGGACGGCGACGACCTCGCGGCACGGATCAAGAAGCTGCCCGGGTTCGGCGAGATGAAGGTGCGCATCCTGGTCGCGGTCCTGGCCAAGAAGTTCGACGTCAGGCCGCAGGGCTGGGAGAAGCACGCCGCCACCTGGCACACGGTGGCGGACGTCGACTCCGCCGAGTCGATGGCCCATGCGCGGGACGTGAAGCGGGAGATGAAAGCGAAGAAATAAATTCTGATAAGGTTTGGCCTCCGGCCCCACCGCAGAGAGTGGAGCGGATTAGAAGGGACAAGATGAGATGAGAGACTGCACTCCCACCCGAGAGCACGCGCGGGCCCTCAGTCGGGACTTCGCCCTGGTGCCGGTGTACCGCGAAATCCTCGCCGACATGCTGACGCCTGTTCGCGCTTACTCTCTGCTCTGCCCTCCGGGCGAGCCCGGGTTCCTGCTCGAGAGCGTTGAAGGCGGCGAACGTCTTGCCCGCTACTCGTTCATCGGCGTCCAGGCGCGACCGCTCGACCTTGGGGCTGGAAACCCCCTCATCGCCCTCGCGTCGGTCGCCGGCGAGCAGACCGCGCCCGTCAAGGGAATCCCGCGCTTTCACGGCGGGGCGGTCGGCTATCTCGGCTACGAGACGGCGCGGCACTTCGAGCGACTGCCGGCGGCGAAAGGCGCGGCGCCTCCCATGCCCGAAAGCTCCTTTGTCCGCGCCGAGGACCTGGCCGTCTTCGACCACGTCACGCGCCGGCTCCAGCTGCTGACGATCCACCGCCCCGACCGCGAGGACTACGGCGACGCCGTTGCCCGCCTCGATGGCATGGAGCAGAGGCTGGCCGGAGACCAGCCGCCCGGGCAAACCCACGGTGTCGACGGGGTGCCGTGGCAGTCCAACGTGACGCAGGGCCAGTTCCACGCCATGGTCGACGCCGCGCGCGAGCACATCATGGGCGGCGACGCATTTCAGATCGTCGTCTCTCAACGCTTCCACAAAACCCTCGCCGCGACGCCGTTCGACGTGTATCGATGCCTGCGCGCGATCAACCCCTCGCCGTACATGTTCTTTCTTGCGCTGGGCGGCGACCGCCACGTGGTCGGCACCTCGCCGGAAAAGCTGGTGCAGGTGGAAGGCAGCCGTGTGGAGACGCGGCCGCTCGCGGGGACACGCCGGCGCGGAGCCGATCCCGCCGAAGACCAGCGGCTGGAGAAGGAGCTCCTCAACGACCTGAAGGAGCGCGCCGAGCACGTGATGCTCGTCGACCTGGGGCGTAACGACGTGGGCCGCGTGGCGAAACCGGGCACGGTAAACGTGGATCGGCTCATGGAGGTCGAGCGCTACTCGCACGTGATGCACATCTCGTCGACCGTCAGCGGTCAGCTGCGCGAGGGCAAGACCTCGCTCGACGCGCTGCAGGCCGCCTTCCCGGCGGGCACCGTCTCGGGCGCGCCGAAGATACGCGCCATGGAGGTGATCGCCGACCTCGAGCCGGACCAGCGCGGCGTTTACGCGGGCTCGGCGGGTTATGTGAGCTTCGGCGGCAACCTCGACATGGCGATCACGCTGCGCACGGTGGTCATCGCCGAGGGCGTCGCCTACGTGCAGGCGGGCGCGGGGGTGGTCGCCGACTCGAGGCCGGAGCGCGAGTACGAGGAGACGCTCGAGAAGGCGGGCGCGATGTTCAAGGCCATCGAGATGGCGGAGGCCATGTAGATGTCAATCGCGATGATCGACAACTACGACTCTTTCACCTACAACCTGGTGCAGTACATGGCCGAGCTCGGCGCGGAGCCGACCGTGTTTCGCAACGACGAGGTCACGGTCGACGAGCTGGCGAAGTTCGACGGCATCGTGATCTCGCCTGGTCCGGGGACCCCGGATGACGCCGGCATCTCGAACGACGCGGTGCGCGCGCTGAGTGGAAAGGTCGCGATCCTCGGCGTGTGCCTGGGCAACCAGTGCATCGGCCAGGTGTTCGGCGGCGAGGTGGTGCGCAACGAGCCGTCGCATGGCAAGACCTCATGGATCCACCACGACAACTCAGGCGTGCTCGCCGGCGTCAGCGAGCCCTTCGAGGCGACGCGATATCACTCGCTCATCGTCAAGCGGTCGTCTGTTCCGGCGGAGCTCGTGGTGACGGCATGGACGCACGACGGCACCGTGATGGGTCTGCGCCACGTCAAGCACCCGACCTACGGCGTGCAGTTCCACCCGGAGTCGGTGCTGACCAAGGAAGGCAAGAAGATCCTGGGGAACTTTGTAAGGCGAAGCGAGAAGGTCTCGCTGTGATCGAGGCTCTTACCAAGCTCGTCAAGTGCCAGGACCTCACCGAGGACGAGGCCGCCTCCGCTTTCGAGATCATCATTCGCGGCGACGCGACGCCGTCGCAGATCGCGGGCTTCCTCATCGCGCTGCGCATGAAGGGCGAGACCCCGGAGGAGATCACGGGCTTCGCGCGGACCGCGAGGGCGATGGCAACCCCGATCGAGGTCGAGGGTGCGCTCCTCGATACGTGCGGAACCGGCGGCGACGGCCTGGCCACCTTCAACATCTCGACGCTCGCGGCGATCGTCTCCGCCGCGTGCGGCGCGCGGGTCGCCAAGCACGGCAACCGCGCCGCCTCGTCGCTGTGCGGGTCGGCCGACGTGCTCGAGAAGCTCGGCGTGAAGATCGACCTCGCGCCTGAAGACGTGGCTCGCTGCATCGACCAGGCGGGCATCGGCTTTCTCTTCGCCCCGATCTTTCACCCGTCGTTTCGCTTCGCGGCCGTGACGCGGAAGGACCTTGGGCTGCGCACCGTGTTCAACGTCCTCGGCCCGCTGTGCAACCCGGCGGGCGCCAGATACCAGGCCCTCGGCGTCGCCGACGCGGCGCTGGCGGGCAAGATGGCGGACGTCCTGCAGCGCCTCGGGGTGGAGCGGGCCATCGTCTTTCACGCCGCGGACGGCATGGACGAGCTGTCGGTCGCCTCGCCCTCGGCTGTGATCGAGATCGATGGCCGGCGCCAGGAATATGAGCTCGATCCCGCGGAGCTTGGCCTCGCGCGGGCGCCCGTCGAGTCGATGCGGGGCGGTGGGCCGGAGGACAACGCGCGCCTCGCGCTCGAGGTCCTCGGGGGCGCGAAGGGACCCAGACGCGACGTGGTCCTACTCAACGCCGCGGCAGCGCTGCGCGCCGCGGGCCTGGCGCGGGAGTGGAAGGATGGGCTCGGCCTCGCCGCGGAGGCGATCGACTCGGGGCGGGCCGGCGAGGTGCTGCAGCGGTGGGCCAGAATCTCGCAGGAGTGAGCTCCGAGGATCTCTTGAGTCGCCTGGTGCTCGAGGCAAGACAGGACTTACAGCGCCGGCGTCACCTGATGGGCTCCGACCAGCTCGAGCTGGCGGTTGCCGCGTACACACCGAAGGACTTCATCGGCGCGCTGCGCAAACCGGGGCTCGCCGTCATCGCCGAGATGAAGCAGCGCACGCCGAGCATGGGCGTGCTGGCCGAGGAGTACCGCCCGGCGGACATCGCGCACGCCTACGCCGAAGGCGGCGCGGCCGCGATCTCCGTGCTGACCCACATGGCGGGCTTCGGCGGCCGGATCGACCATGTGCGCGCGGTCCGCGCGGCGACGCAGCTGCCGATCCTACGCAAGGATTTCGTCACCGATCCCTTCGAGGTTGCGGAAGCACGCGCCTGCGGGGCGGACGCGGTGCTGCTCATCGTCGGCGCGCTCGCGGCAACCCAGTTGAAGGACCTCGTCGCGCTGACCAAGAGCCGGGGCATCGCGGCGCTGGTCGAGGTGCACGACGAGGCGGAGACCGCCGCCGCGCTCGAAGCCGGCGCGCTCGCCATCGGCGTCAACCACCGCGACCTGCGGACCTTCAACGTCGACCTGGCGCTGACCGAGCGGCTGCGCAAGCTTGTGCCCAACGAGGTCGCGCTGGTGGCGGAGAGCGGGATTCACTCGGCGGCCGACGCGCGGCGCATGCGCGAGGCGGGCGCTGACGCGATCCTGGTCGGCGAGCTGTTGATGCGCGCGGCGGACCCGGCCGCGCAGATCAGGGAGCTGACCCGGTGATCCGCATCAAGATCTGCGGCATCTGCGACCTGGAAAGCGCGAGGACCGCCGTTGAAGCCGGCGCGGACATGATCGGCTTCCACTTCTGCACGTCCGACCGCCGCGTCACGCCCGAGGAGGCCAGGGCGATCCTTCACGAGCTGCCGGTCCGGCCCAAGGTCGTGGGCGTTTTCATCGACCAGTCGGCGGATGAGGTGCGCCAGGTCGCCGACTACGTCGAGCTGGACCTGCTGCAGCTGCACGGCTCCGAGCCGGCGGGCTTCGACGCCGGACGGCCGGTCATGAAGGTCCTGAAAGTGAGGGAGGGAGTGATCCCCCAGGCCGCGGGCTGGCCCGATCCGATCATGCTCGATTCGTGGTCGGCCGACCAGCGCGGGGGCACCGGACGCACCTGGGACTGGGAGCTGGCGCGGCCCCTCCTCGCCACGCGGAGCGTGTTCATCGCGGGCGGTCTGGAACCGGGTAACGTGGGCAAGGTCGTGAGCGGGTTCAAGCCCTATGGCGTCGACGTGTCCAGCGGCGTCGAGGCTCGCGTCCGGGTCAAGGATCCGGAAAAGGTGCGCGCATTCATCCGCGCCGTTCGACTCGCGGAGGTCCTCGGCTGATGTCGCGCTCGGCGCTAACCCACCCGGTGGATGGACGGTTCGGCGCCTTCGGCGGGCAGTACGTGCCGGAGACGCTGATGAGCGCGCTCCACGAGCTGGAGGACATGTGGCACGAGGCCAAGGCCGACCCGCAGTTCCAGCTGGAGCTGGCCGGCCACCGGCGCGCCTTCATCGGCCGGCCGACTCCGATCTATGCCGCGACCCGGCTGAGCGAGAAGTTCGGCGGCACTCACATCCACTTCAAGCGCGAGGATCTCTGCCACACCGGCGCCCACAAGCTCAACAACGCGGTCGGCCAGGCGTTGCTCGCACTGCGCATGGGCAAGAAACGGATCATCGCCGAGACCGGCGCCGGCCAGCACGGAGTCGCAACCGCGACCGTCTGTGCGCGCTTCGGTCTCGACTGCACCGTCTACATGGGCACCGAGGACATGCGCCGCCAGTCGATGAACGTGCGCCGCATGAAGCTTCTCGGGGCCGAGGTCATCGAGGTCAAGAGCGGGTCGAAGACGCTCAAGGACGCCACCACCGAGGCCATCCGCGATTGGGTGACCAACGTGCGCACGACCCACTACATCATCGGGTCGGTGGTCGGCCCGCATCCGTACCCGGAGATGGTGCGCGACCTGCAGCGCGTGATCGGCGACGAGGCGCGGGAGCAGTACCTGTCTCTCGACGGCAAGCTGCCCGACGTGGTCGTGGCGTGCGTCGGCGGCGGCTCCAACGCGATCGGCATCTTCACGGCGTTCATCGATGACAGGGACGTGGCCTTGGTCGGCGTCGAGGCGGCGGGCAAAGGGATCCGGACGGGCCAGCACGCCGCATCGCTGGTCGGCGGACGCCCTGGCGTGCTGCACGGGTCGTACTCCTACGTGCTCCAGGACGGCGACGGACAGATCCTGCCGACGCATTCCATCTCGGCGGGGCTCGACTATCCCGGGGTCGGACCGGAGCACGCCTTCCTGCGCGACATCGAGCGCGTCGAGTACGTCGCGGTGACGGACCAGGAGGCAGTCGCCGCGTTCAAGCTCTGCACGCGGCTGGAGGGAATCATGCCGGCGCTGGAGCCTTCCCACGCGATCCACCAGGCGGGCGTGATCGCGCGTGAGCTGGGGCCGGGCGGTCGCATTCTCGTCTGCCTTTCGGGGCGAGGCGACAAGGACATGGATTCAGTCGATGGTGGCTGAAAGACTCCGCCTGGAGAATGCGCTTCGCGCCGACGGCGACCTGAAGCTGGTCGCCTATATGATGGCCGGCCATCCGCACAGGAAGCGATCGATCGAGGTGGGGAAGAGGCTCGCCGGATCGGGCATCGCGGCCCTGGAGATCGGCATCCCGCACTCCGACCCGCTGGCCGACGGCCCCGTGATCCAGAAGGCGGGGCAGGAGGCGCTCGCCAACGGCATGACGGTCGAGGGCGCGCTGGAGGTGGCGAAGGCCGTCGCCGCGGAAGGCGTGCCGGTGGTGCTGATGACCTACATCAACCCGGTGCTGCAGCACGACCCGCGCAAGTTCGCCGCCGAGTCCGCGCAGGCCGGGGTTGCTGGCGTGATCGTGCCCGACCTTCCGATCGAAGAGGCCGAGCCGGTCGCCGGCTGGCTGCGCGCGGCCTCCCTGGACACGATCTTCATGGTCGCCCCTACCACGCCTCCCGACCGCATCGCCACGATCTGTTCTCACTCGACGGGCTTCGTCTACTGCGTCACCGTGACCGGTATCACCGGCGCGAGGAAGGAGCTGCCCGAAGGAATGGATGAGCTGTTCTCCGAGGTGAGGAAGCACACGCAGCTTCCCCTGGCGGCCGGGTTCGGCATTTCTCGGCAGGAGCACATGAAGGCGCTGCGCGGAAAGCTCGACGCGGCCGTAGTGGGCAGCGCGATCGTGGACGAGATCGAACGCGGCGGCGACGGCGTCGCCCTGGTCAGGGAGCTGCTCAAAGCTTGCCGGTAAGGGGAATCCGAGGCGCCACCACGACGAGCGCCAACACGGCGGAGGCGATCACGGACGCCACGGAGGAGCTGCTGCGCGAGCTCGTGCGGCTCAACGACCTCGACTCCGCGGAGATCGCGTTCGCCTATTTCACGACCACATCAGACCTCACGGCCGAGTATCCCGCCCTCGCCGCGCGCCGGCTGGGATGGCTCGACGTCCCGCTGATGTGCGGGCATGACATGAACGTCCAGCAGCCCAACCCGCGCGGCGTGCCGATGTGCATCCGCATCCTTTTGCTGTACAACACGCCTCGACCGCAGCAGGCGATGCGATTCGCGTACCTGCGCGGCGCGGACGCAATCAAAAGTGATCTGGACCACATGAGGGGATCGTTGAAACCGTGATCATCGTGATGTCGCACCAGGCGACGCAGGCCGAGATCGAGGCGGTCGTCGACCGCGTCGAGGAGATCGGCCTCAAGACCGAGCTTTCCCGCGGCGAGGAGCGCACGGTCATCGGCGTGATCGGCGGCAACGCATATGCGTACCGCGACGCCTTCTCGCACCTCGGCGGCATCCAGGAGATCGTCCCCATCACCAAGCCGTTCAAGCTCGCGAGCCGCGAGTTTCGAAACAAGGACACGGTGGTCGACCTTGGCGGGGTCAAGATCGGGACCGACGAGGTGGTGGTCATGGCCGGACCATGCTCGGTCGAGGGTGAGGAGATGCTGCTCGAGACCGCGCGGCACGTCGCGGCCCAGGGCGCGAGGGTGCTTCGCGGAGGCGCGTTCAAGCCGCGCACGTCGCCGTACTCGTTCCAGGGTCTCGGCGAGTCCGCATTGAAGATGATGGCCGCGGCACGCGACGAGACGGGGCTGAAGGTGGTCACCGAGGTCGTGTCGCCGGGTGACGTCGCGCTCGTCGCGCAGTACGCCGACATCCTCCAGCTCGGCACGCGCAACATGCAGAACTACGCGCTTCTCCAGGAGGCCGGGCGTTCTGGCAAGCCGGTGTTGCTCAAGCGCGGCATGTCGTCGACCATCGAGGAGTGGCTGCTCGCCGCCGAGTACGTCCTGTCGCAGGGAAACCGGGACGTGATCCTGTGCGAGCGTGGCATACGGACCTTTGAGACGGCGACCCGCTTCACGCTCGACCTTAACGCAGTTCCGCTGGTGCGCGAGCTCTCGCACCTGCCGGTGATCGTCGACCCCTCGCAGGCGACCGGCAAGTGGTCGCTCGTGGGACCGATGTCGCTGGCGGCCGTGGCGGCCGGCGCGAACGGCCTGATCATCGAGGTGCACCCCACACCGAACCAGGCGCTGTCCGACGGCGCGCAGTCACTCGACTTCGCGGCCTTCGACCGCCTGATGGCAGACGTGCGGCGCCTGCTCGGCTCGATGCAAAAACAGCTGGCATAGGTGGCCACCGTCGCGGTGGTCGGACTCGGACTCATGGGCTCGTCGTTCGCGCTCGCGCTGAAAAAGGCACGACCGGACACGGTGATCGTGGGCAGCGACGCCAACCCGCTCGTCGTGCGCAAGGCGTTGGAGCGCGAGATCGTCTCCACCGCCAACACCGACCTCAGCGTGGTGACGATGGCGGACGTGATCGTGGTCGCGGCGCCGATCAGCGCCCTGCGCGCGATCTTCGCGAGGCTCAGCGTGGTAGGCGAGGGCAAGCCCGTCACCGACATGGCCAGCACCAAGGCCGCGGTGATGGAGTGGGCCGCGGCAGAAGGCATCGACCTGGTGGGTGGGCATCCGATGTGTGGCAAGGAGGTCGCCGGCATCGAGGCGGCCGATCCATCGATCTTCGAAGGAGCGCCGTGGGTGCTGACGCGGGATGACCCGGGCATCACCGCGCTGGTCGAGGCCGTCGGCGCGAAACCGTTGGTGATGGACGCGACGACGCACGACAAGCTGGTCGCCGGCGTGAGCCACGCCGCGTTCTTGATCTCGGTCGGCTATGTGCTGGCCCTGTCGCGACGCCATGACTGGCCGGAGGCGTCGAAGCTGGCGGCCGGCGGTTTTCGCGACATGAGCCGGCTCGCGGCGGGCGACCCCGACCTGTACGCGGGTGTGGCGCGCACGAACCGGGAGAACCTGCTCGAGCTGCTGGACGCGATCAGCAAGGAGCTGGGCCGGCTGTACCGGCACCTTGAAGCCGACGACCCTCGGCTCGTGGAGCTGTTCGAGGAAGCACGCAACGTGCGCGAGCGGTGGTCGAAGCAGTGATCGCGTCCGTTCGGAAGGCCCATGGATTGCAGGGCACAGTCAAGGTGCCAGGCGACAAGTCGATCTCCCATCGCGCCTTGATCCTCGGCGCCATCGCGTCGGGCGAGAGCACCGTGCGAGGTATTTCAGCCGGCGCTGACGTGCTGTCGACTGCCTCCTGCCTGCGGGCGCTTGGAGTAGAGATCGAGGAAGGCAATGTTCAGGGACACGGCATGCGCGGTCTGCGCGCGGCGGGGAGGCCGCTCGACTGCGGCAACTCCGGCACCACCATGCGGCTGCTCGCCGGGCTGCTGTCGGCACAGGACTTTGAAAGCGAGCTGATCGGCGACGAGTCGCTCTCCAAGCGACCGATGGACCGTGTCGTCAAGCCGCTGCGCGAGATGGGCGCGCGAGCCGAATGGCCGCCTTTGCGC
>Ga0209806_1002421_pt1 | contig 11626 bp, 8 predicted proteins | sample GraSoiAngelo_152_FD_186166 | JGI IMG/M metagenome (GOLD analysis project Ga0209806, IMG submission 186166) | Grasslands soil microbial communities from the Angelo Coastal Reserve, California, USA - 14_1009_12_30cm (SPAdes) (version 2) | ecosystem: Environmental > Terrestrial > Soil > Grasslands ... | reverse complement strand
CCGGCTCTTCTACGCCGTCTCGGCCGGCAACATGGACTCGATGATCAACCACTACACGGCGAACAAGAAGCGCCGCAACGACGACGCGTACTCGCCGGGCGGGAGGATCGGGCTGCGTCCGGACCGTCCGACGCCCGCCTACGCGCAACGGTGCCGCGAGGCGTTCCCGGGCGTGCCCGTGGTGATCGGCGGCATCGAGGCCTCGCTCCGGCGCATTGCGCACTTCGACTACTGGTCGGAGCGCGTGCGGCCGTCGATGCTGGCGGCGAGCAAGGCGGACCTGCTCGCGTTCGGCAAGGGCGAGGCGACGATCGTCGACATCGCGGGTCGCCTCGCCGCCGGACAGCCGGTGACGGCGCTGCGCGACCTGCGCGGCGTGGCGTACCTGCTCGGCGCCCAGGAGGCGTTGCCGGCCTGGTCCGGCCAGACGCTGGCGCTGCCGTCCCTGGACGACGTGACGCGTGACCCGATGGCCTTCGCGCGGATGACCCGCACGTTTCATCACGAGACGAACCCGTTCAACGCCAAGCGGCTGACGCAGGCCCACGGCGACCGCACGCTCGTGCTCAACCCGCCGTGCCTGCCGATCGGCGAGGCGGCGATGGACGCGATCTACGACCTGCCGTACACGCGCCGGCCGCACCCGCGTTACGCGGAGCCGATTCCCGCCCATACGATGATCAAGGACTCCGTGCAGATCATGCGAGGCTGCTTCGGAGGCTGCACCTTCTGCTCCATCACGATGCACGAGGGCCGCGTCATCCAGAGCCGAAGCCCCCGCTCGATCCTCGCCGAGGTGAAAACGATCGCCGCCGACCCCGCCTTCAAGGGCACGATCAGCGACCTCGGCGGTCCCACCGCGAACATGTACCAGATGCGCTGTACCCGACCCGAGGTCGAGGCGGTGTGCAAGCGGCTCTCCTGCATCCACCCGACGATCTGCAAGCTGCTCGGGACGAGCCACGCGCCGACGATCGAGCTGATGCGCGGGGCCCGGGCCATCCCCGGGGTCAAGCGCGTCCACATCGCCTCGGGCATCCGCATGGACCTGGCCAACCTCGACGACGCGTACGTCGACGAGCTGGCGACCCATCACGTCGGCGGCCATCTGAAGGTCGCGCCCGAGCACCAGTCCGACCGTGTCCTCGCGCTGATGAAGAAGCCGAGCCACCGCGAGTTCGAGACGTTCGCGGGGAAGTTCCGCCGCGCGAGCGAACGGGCGGGCAAGGAGCAATACCTCGTTCCCTACTTCATCGCGAGCCATCCCGGCTGTGGCGTGCAGGACATGATCGAGCTGGCCGTCTTTCTGAAGAAGCACGGCTACCGCCCGCGGCAGGTGCAGGACTTCATCCCGGCGCCGATGGACATCGCGACGTGCATCTACCACACCGGGATCGATCCGCTGACCATGGCGCCCGTCGACACCGTCAAGAAGCTGCGTGACCGGCAGACGCAGCGCGCCCTGATGCAGTTCTTCGAGCCCCGTAATTGGTTCGTCGTCCACAAGGCGCTCGTGGACGCCGGCCGGCGCGACCTCATCGGCAGCGCGAAGCACTGCCTCATTGCCGCCACGCCCCCGCCCGAGGCGGTCGCGGCGAAGCGCCGGGAAGCCACGGAGGCGACCCACGTCCACGCCGAAGACGCGGGGACGCAGCCGACGATCGGCTACCGGCCCGGCCGGAAGGGAGCGAGGCGGCGGTGAGGGCGCTACTCGAGCGAGCGGCGCAGGTCGTCTAGCGTCGCCAGGAACGCGTCGAGCACTGGCGTCCGTGGCTTGTCGCGACGGAGCACGATCCCGATCTGGCGGAACAGCGGCGGATCGAGGCGCACCGCGGCGAGCTTGCGGGCGCGCACCTCGGCCTTCGCCGCGAACCACGAGGTCACCGACAGCCCGAGCCCCGCTTCCACCAGCTTCTTGATCGCTTCGGTGTTGCCGAGCTCCATCGGCAGCGCCGGTGCGGCGCCGCCGCGCTGGAACCAACCGTCGATCAAACCCCTGAGCGTGGCGCCGTCCTCGAACAAGATCAACGTCTCGCGCGCCAGCTCGGCGGCCTTCACGCGCCGTCCGCGCGGCCAGCGGCGGTCGGGCGGGCCGATCGCCACCAGCTCGTCGCGGTAGAGCGAGGTCACCGCCAGCTCGCGCTCGCGGACCGGCAGGCTGATGATTCCCACGTCGAGCTCGTTCGCCACGACCGCCCGCGCGATCTCCGGCGCGTTGCCGGTGACGACGACGAGCTCGGTCTGCGGGTAGCGCGCGCGGAACCGGTGAAGCGCCGACGGGAGCAAGTAGATGCTGATCGAGGCGCTGGTGCCCAGGCGGATCCGCCCGGCGACGATCCCCCGGAGCTGCTGGACGAGCTGGACGCCGTTCTCCAGCTCCCGCAGCGCGCGCCCGGCGTGGGTCAGCAAGACCTCGCCCGCCTTCGTCGGGTAGGCGCGCTTGCCCACGCGCTCGAGCAGCGGCAGCCCGAGCACCCGCTCGAGCTGGCGTACCTGCATGCTCACGGCCGGCTGCGTGAGCCGCAGCTCGCGCGCCGCACGCGAGAAGCTGCCGTGGCGCGCGACCGCCTGGAGGGCAACGAGGTGGGCGAGCTGGAGGGTCATGGTGACTCCAAAAGATATCTGATCGTAACGATCATAACAATTGATTTCTCTGATGATCCGACCCGGGGCATGATGCGCGCCATGGACATCAATCCCGACGCGCTCGAGACCATGGCGCGGGATCGGATCGCCGAGGCCCGCGCCGACGCGGCCCGCCACCAGCTGCTGCGGAGTTGGCTTCGTTGTAGCGGGTGCGTCGCCGGCCGGCTTGGCCCGAGGGTGGCCTGAGACAGATGCTCGTGGCTCCGATACGCCCGAACCCCCGGGTCGGAGCGACGCTCGTGGCTCCGACACGCCCGAACCCCCGGGTCGGAGCGACGCTCGTGGCTCCGACACGCCCGGACACTCGGGTCGGAGCGGCGCTCGTGGCTCCGGTCGGCGCCGGCGCCCGTCACGACCACTAGACGTCACTCTCCGCGACGCGTCCGCGTCCGACCTCGACCAGATCGCCGCGATCTGGAATCACGAAGTTCTCTGGACCGACGCGACGACTGACACCGAGCCCCGGGACGCGGCCGCGCAGCGTGAGTGGCTCGCGCGTCATCCGGAGCCTTACCCCGTCGTCGTCGCGGTCGCCGGCCAGCACGTCGTCGCGTACGGCTCGCTGTCGCCCTACCGGCCGAGGCCCGCGTTCGCGCACACGGTAGAGGACTCCGTCTACGTCGAGGGCGACCACCGCGGCGCGAGCCTCGGCCGCCTGATCCTCGCCGAGCTTGTTCGGCGCGCCGTCGTGGCCGGCCATCACTCGATCATGGCGCGCATCACATCGCGCAACACCGCGTCGCTCCGGCTGCACGAGCGGCACGGGTTCCGCACGGTCGGCGTCGAGCGCCAGACGGCGTTCAAGCTCGGCCGCTGGCACGACGTCACCATCATGCAGCGTCGCCTCGACGCTCGCGGGAGGACTGCCAATGCCGACTGAGACTCTGGATCGGATCATGAACATCGCGGAGCGGCCGCCGATCGTGATGGTGAAGGGCGCGGGGTCGTGGCTCTGGGACCGCGACGGCACGCGCTATCTGGATTTCGTCCAGGGCTGGGCGGTGAACTGTCTCGGCCACTCGCCGCGCGTCGTGCTCGACGCGCTGGCCGCGCAGGGCGCACAGCTGATGAACTGCAGCCCCGCCTACTACAACGAGCCCATGGCAAAGCTCGCGACGCGCCTGGCGGAGGCCTCCGGGCTCGACCAGGTGTTTCTCTGCAACAGTGGCGCGGAGGCGAACGAGGGCGCCATCAAGCTCGCGCGCAAGTGGGGCGCACGCCACCGGACCGGCGCCTTCGAGATCATCACCATGGAGCACGCCTTCCACGGGCGTACGCTGGCGACGATGTCCGCCTCCGGCAAGCCAGGCTGGGGCACGCTGTTCGAGCCGAAAGTCCCGGGGTTCCGCAAGGTCCCGCTCGGCGATCTCGACGCGGTCGCGCGCGCCATCGACGAGCGGACGGTCGCGGTGATGCTCGAGCCGATCCAGGGCGAGGCCGGTGTCTTCGAGGCCGGCGACGACTTCCTGCGCGAGTTACGTGCGCTCACGCGCAGCCACGACATGCTGCTGATCCTCGACGAGATCCAGACCGGCATCGGCCGCACCGGGCGGCTCTTCGGCTACGAGCACGCGGGGATCGATCCCGACATCATGACGCTCGGCAAGGGGCTGGGCGCGGGCGTCCCGCTCGCCGCGCTCTTGGCCTCCGCCGGCGCGAGCTGCTTCGAGCACGGCGACCAGGGCGGCACCTTCAACGGCAACCCGCTCATGGCGGCCGTCGGCTGCGCGGTCATGGAGGCGGTGGATCGCAAGGAGTTCCTCGAGACCGTGGCCGCGAACGGCTCGTATCTGGCCGAGCGGCTGCGGGCGCTCTCGGCGAACCTCGGTCACGGCGAGGTGCGTGGCCGTGGCCTGTTGCTGGCGCTCGAGCTGCGCGGCCTGGACGCGAAGAAGGTCGCGTCGACTGCGTTCGACCGCGGGCTGCTCATCAACGCGCCGCGCCCCGACTCGCTACGCTTCATGCCGGCCCTGAACGTGTCGCTCGACGAGATCGATCAGATGATGGCGCTGCTCCGCGCGAGCCTTCCCGGGCGCTGACGGTCGTGGCGATCCGCGAAGACGCCGCACCGCCGCGCGCCTGACGGCGCTCAGCGGCTCTTCTTCGTGCGACGCTCCAGACGCTTCAAGGTTGCCGTGACGTCGATCGCGCCGGACAGGACCGGCGCCAGCGGATCGCCGACCTTTTCGAAGCGCGCGGGGGCGGTCTTGATCGTGAAGCGCGCGGGATCGAGGCGCGCGGTGACCTCCTCCCAGCGCAGCGGACACGCGACCGGCGCGCCGGGCAGCGGGCGCACCGAGAACGGCGCGACGATCGTCTGGCCGTGGCCGTTCTGGCCCCAGTCGATGTAGACCTTGCCGCCCCGCGCGCGCAGCGGGCGGGCGACCGTCGAGATCGCCGGCTCCTCCTCGACGCCGATCGTGGCGAGCAGCCGCGCGAAGGTGCGCGTCACCTCGTAGTCGTAGCGGGCACCGAGCGGCAGCACGATGTGGAGCCCGGTCGCGCCGGACGTCTTGACGTAGCTCGACAGCTCCAGCTCGTCGAGCACGCCGTGGAGCGTGCACGCCACCTTGACGACGTCGGTGAACGGCGCGCCCTTGGGATCGAGATCGAGCACGAGCCAGTCGGGCCGATCGAGCGTGGGCAGATGCGAGCTCCAGAGGTGGAGCGGGATCGTCCCCATGTTCGCGACGTAGCGCAGGCTCTCGCGATCGTTCACGATGAAGTAGTCGATGTCGCGGTCCGCGTCGTCGGCATGGATCCGCTCGGTCCGGATCCACGACGGCACCCACTCGGGCGCGTCCTTCTGGAAGAACGACTTCCCCTTGATCCCATCAGGAAACCGCGTGAGCACCAGCGGCCGGTCCCGCAAATACGGCAACAACCACGGCGCCACCGCATCGTAATACTCGATCAAATCCGTCTTGGTATACCCCTCCTCCGGCCAAAACACCTTCCTCGGATTCGTGATCACCACCTTCTTCTCTTCCACCGGAACCGCCGAAGAGGACGAAGCATCCCTCGACGCTCGCGCGCCACGTCCGACGCTCTGGCGCCGGCGGGGCGACGCAGTATGACCTTGGTTCGCGGAGGCGTCGTGACCTCCGCGGCGACCGCGAGGGGGCGAGGCGGAGGAGGCGGAGGGGGGCGACGGGACCCGTTCCCGTGAACCGTCGTCGGACGAGGCGCGCCCAGATGGAGCCCAGCCACCCGAGGGCAGCGCACGCGCGCCGCGTGGTCCCGCGCCCCCCTCCGCCTCCTCCGCCTCGCCCCCTCGCGCCTCCACGGGAACCTCACGCACGCACTCCTCGGGACGCTTGTCCTCGCGCAACCCGAGAAAAGCAGGGTGCCGGATCCCGCCATCGCGCGTCCACTCGGTGAAGCGAACTTCGCAGACGAGCCGAGGCTCGACCCAGTGATGACCGCGCCCGGCGGGCGTTCCGGAGGCGAACGGCGGCGTCGCGCGATCCAGCGGACCCAGCTTTTTCCACACGCGGTCGAGCGTCGCGTCGTCGAAGCCCGTGCCGACCTTCGACACGTAGACGAGCCGGCCCTGATCGTAGAGACCGAGGTGCAGCGCGCCGAAGTGAGCGCGCGAGCCCTGGGGCTCGGTGTAGCCACCGATGACGAACTCCTGCCGGAGCTGGCACTTGATCTTGAGCCAGTCCCGCGACCGCTTCGCCACGTACGCGCTGCCGAGCTTCTTGGCGACGATGCCCTCGAGACGCTGCTCGCACGCCGCGTCGAGGAATTCGATGCCGTGGCCGACCACGTGATCGCCGTAGTGGACGAACCCCCGTGGGGGCAGCAGGAGCTTCAGACACTCCTTGCGCGCCTCGAGCGGTAGCCGGCGCACGTCGCGCCCATCGAGCGCGAGCACGTCGAACACGACGGCGCTGACCGGCACGGCACCGCGCGCGTGCTCGACGTCGGCGGGGCGCGTCAGGCCCATGCGCGCCTGCAGGAGCTGGAAGCTCGCGCGGCCCGTCTCGTCGAGCGCCACGACCTCGGCGTCGAGGCAGAATCGGTCGAGCGGCAACGCGCGGAGAGCCGCCGTCACCTCGGGATAGCGTCCCGCGAAGTCCTGGCCACTCCGCCCACGCAGCTCGACGCGGTCGTTCTCGCGCCAGGCCAGCACGCGGACGCCGTCGTACTTGATCTCGAAGAGCCAGCCGGGATTCGAGAACGGCTCCTCGCTGAGTGTCGCCAGCATGAAGAGATCGCCGCGCGGCGTCACCTCGGCGCGGGGCGCCCCGAGCTCGACCAGCCGCTTGCGCAGCGTGTCCAGGCGGCCCGCGCCGTCGCGCAGCTCCTCGATCGTCAGCCCCGAGAGCACCGACTCCGGGAAGCGCTCGACCGGCTCGGTCTCGCTCACGAACGCGTCCGACTTCTTGAGCAGCAGCCAGTCCTTGTCCTTGCCGCTCATGCGCGCCAGTGTCCACCGCCCGCGCAGCTTGAACCCGAACAGCTCGAACTCGAGCTTCCCCCGCTCGATCTGCTCGCGCGCGGGCTCGGGCTTGGTGAGCTGGAAGCGGCCGGCATCCCACACCATCGATGGCCCCGCGCCGTAGTTGCCCTCGGGGATCACCCCTTCGAAGTCGGCGTACTCGAGCGGGTGATCCTCGACGTGCACCGCCAGCCGCTTCTCGTGGGAGCGCATGGACGGTCCCTTGGGCACCGCCCAGCTCTTCAGGACGCCGTCGATCTCCAGACGCAGGTCGTAGTGGAGCCGGCGCGCCGAGTGCTTGTGGACGACGAACCGGTTGCCCGCGCCGGCGCTGGGGCCGCCGAACGGTTCCGGCGTCTGCGCGGGATCGCGCTTGCGCCGGTACTCGTCGAGGCCGCGGCCTCTAGACACGGAGCGCCAACACCACGGAGAGCGAGGCCATCAGGTTGTCCGCCGCGTGCGACGCGATCGACGGCAGGAGGCTGCCGGTCCGCTCGTATGCCCACGCCCACAGGAGACCGCTCCAGAAGACGGCGGCGAAGCCGAGCACGCCGTAGCCGTGGGCGATCGCGAAGATCCCGGCGCTCAGCAGCGCCGCGCCGGGCACGCCGAAGCGCCGGCGAAGGGTCGCGAACACGAGCCCGCGAAACACGATCTCCTCGAACACCGGCGTGAGGACGACCGTGTCGAGGACCGTCAGGCCGACCACGAGCGGCGGGCCCCACGCCAGATCGCGATCGAACCACTCCGTCCAGTGCGCGGTGAGCCCGACCCGCCGCCCCGCCAGGTCGATCGCGACGCCGCCGAGCTGCCCGAGCGACAGCACGGCGAGGAACACGAACAGGAGGCGGCGCATGCCGCCCGCCGCGGGCATCAGCCCGAGCCCCTCGGCGAAGGGCACCCCGGACGGTTCGAGCAGCCGCCGGCGGGCGAGCAGCAGCACTGGCAAGAACGCGGCGTTCGTCGCCACGCCGAGCGCCACCCGCGCGAACGGTCGATCGGATCCGGTGAACGTGAAGAAGTAGAGCGCGACGAGCGTGATGGCGCCGAGCGCCCCGCCGCGAATCAGGACCCCGGCGCCCACCCGTCCCCGCCAGGGCGGCGGGAGCACGACCGCGCCGATGCGCGCGAGCCTGTCGCCCCGCAGCACGAGCCGGACCAGGACCAGCCCCCCCGCCACGAGCAGGACCAGCTCCACCACGATCATCGCGCGCGAGCGGTTCAGCAGCGGCCTCGAGCGGGCGGCCTGCGACGCGTTCGCGCGATCCAGCAGTTCGGCGTCGCCGGTCCGCACCGCGAGGCGCACGGCGATGCGGTCCCTGAACCAGCCTGGCTCGAGCACTTCCGCGAGCGTCTCGTCGTCGAGGATCGCGGCGTCCCCGGTGTCGAGCGATTCCGGAAGATAGGCGGCGGCGACGAGCCGTGCGAGCGCCGGCATGGGATCGGGGCGGCGCGCCCACTCGTCGACACGGCGCCGCACGCTCGCCGGCCGGCCGGATTCGCCTTCGAGGATCGCCAGGTGCAGGTCGACGGCCGGATCGAACGATGCGGCCGCCAGCTCTTCGTACCAGCCGAGCGCCTCGGCGACGTCGCTCGCGTGGTCGCTCAGCAGCAACCGATAGACGGCGCGCTCCCACGCCGGCCCGCGCTCGATGCCCTCGTCGAGGTCCATGGTCCGTCCCACGATCAGCGCGAGCGCGCGCTCGGGCTCCACCATCTCCTCGACGCGCGATCCGCCGTACTGGAGCCACGCCATGAACGCGAGGAACAGGACGAGCACGACGGCGGACAGGATGGTGAGAACCCCGACATGTTGCCTCTCGACCGGCGTCGGGACGCTATCCATGGGAGGGTCCATGCCTGCGGGCATCATAGAGAGCAACATGCTATCGTGCAAACCATGGCACCGCACTCGATCGGCACGGGCACGATCTCCTTCGGCCTGGTCTCGATCCCGATCAGGCTGTACACCGCCGCGGCGTCGGGGAACGTGTCGTTCAACCTCCTGCACGCCAAGTGCGGCTCGCGCATCCGACAGCAGACGTTCTGCCCGACGTGCAACGAGGTGGTCGACCGCGCGAGCCTCGTGCGCGGCTACGAGTTCGCCAAGGACCAGTACGTGCGCGTCAGCGACGACGAGCTGAAGTCGCTCGAGGGCGAGACCTCCAAGGTCATCGACATCGCCGAGTTCGTGCCGCTCGCGTCGGTGGACCCGATCTACTTCGAGAAGACGTACTATCTCGGGCCCGACAAGGGCGGCGACAAGGCGTACCGGCTGCTGGCCGACGCGATGGAGAAGAACTCTCGCGTGGCGCTCGCCAAGTTCGTCATGCGCGGCAAGGAGAGCCTCGTCCTCATCCGGCCGGCGAAGAGCGGCCTCATGCTCCACACCATGTACTTCGCCGACGAAGTCCGCGACTTCGGCGAGATCGACCGCGGGCAGTCGGCGAAGATCAAGCCCGGCGAGCTCGAGCTGGCGCTCCAGCTCATCGACGGGCTCTCGAACGACGAGTTCAAGCCCGAGCAGTACCAGGACGAGTACCGCCAGCACGTGCTCGGCATGATCGACCAGAAGGTCGAGGGCAAGGAAGTCACCACCGTCGGCCCTCAAGTTCAACGCGCCCAGGTCATCGATCTGATGGACGCGCTGAAAGAGAGTCTCGCCAAGCGCGTCGCCTCCGGCGAGAAGCGGCCGTTGGCGAAGGCCAAGCGCGACGCCGCCCCGGCCCCGGCGGCCCCGAAGCGCGCCCAGGCCGCGAAGAAGTAGCTCTCCCTCCTTTTCTCCCCGCGCGAGTTAGAATGAATTCGAGTCTGCTGGCATGCCCAGGATCACACTCGAGCCGCGGTTTCAGGTCGAGTACCTGTCGGTGCTCGACAGCGACGGCAACCTCGACACCGCGCTCGAACCCAAGCTCTCCGAAAATGACCTAAAGGCGCTCTATCGCGCCATGCTGCTCGGCCGGCGGCTCGACGAGCGGATGGTGCGCCTGCAGCGGCAGGGACGGGTCGGCACGTTCGCGCCCATCAAGGGCCAGGAAGCCTCCCAGATCGGCAGCGCCTTCACCCTGCGGCCGAGCGACTGGATGGTGCCGTCGTTCCGGGAGACCGCCGCGATGGTCTGGCGCGGGTGGCCGATCGACAAGCTCCTGCACTTCTTCGCGGGCCGGCTCGAAGGCGGCCAGCCGGCGCCCGACCAGCACGACCTGCCGATCACGATCCCCGTCGCGACCCAGCTGCCCCACGCGGTGGGCCTCGCCTACGCGGTCCAGTACCGCGGCGACGACGCCGTGGTCATGGCGTACTTCGGCGACGGCGCGACCTCCGAGGGCGACTTCCACGAGGCGATGAACTTCGCCGGCGTGTGGCACGTCCCGGTGGTGTTCGTGTGCCAGAACAACCAGTGGGCGATCTCGGTGCCCCTCAAGAAGCAGACGCACTCGCGCACGATCGCCCAGAAAGCCCTCGCCTACGGCCTGCCGGGCCTCCAGGTGGACGGCAACGACGTGCTCGCCGTCTACGCGGCCGCGCGGGAGGCGGTGGACCGGGCGCGCGCCGGCGACGGCCCGACGCTGATCGAGTGCGTCACCTATCGGCTGGGCGTCCACACGACCGCCGACGACCCGACCAAGTACCGCGCCGAGGAAGAAGTGCGGATGTGGGAGCAGAAGGACCCGCTGACGCGCTTCCGGATCTACCTCGAGAAGCGCGATCTCCTCGAGGCGGGGCTCGAGCAGCGCGTCGACGACGAGATCGCGCAGGCGGTGCGCCGCTTCGAGGCCGCGCCGCCGGCCGATCCGCTCACGATGTTCGAGCACGCCTACGCGACGCCGCCGCCCGGGCTGCTGGCGCAGCGTGACGAGATGGCCGCGCGCGAGCACGCCGCCCCGGCGCGCGACAGCCAGCAGCCGCCGGCGCCGGTGGACGCAACGCCGATGCGGGGCCAGCGGCGGACACGGCGCTGACCATGGCCAAGCTGAACATGGTCAAGGCCCTCAACCTGGCGCTCCTGGAGGAGATGGAGCGCGACAACGACGTGCTCGTCCTCGGCGAGGACGTGGGCGTCGACGGCGGGGTCTTCCGCGTGACCGACGACCTGCAGCGGAAGTTCGGCTCGCAGCGCGTGATCGACAGCCCGCTCGCGGAGGCGGCCATCATCGGGACCGCCGTCGGGATGGCGCTCTACGGTCTCAAGCCGGTTTGCGAGATCCAGTTCTCCGGCTTCGCGTTCCAGTGCTTCCACCAGATCGAGAACCACTGCGCCCGCTACCGCATGCGCTCCCAGGGACGGTTCCACATCCCGATGGTGATTCGCATGCCGTACGGGGGCGGCGTGCGGGCCCTCGAGCACCACTCGGAGTCGGAGGAGCAGTTTTACGCCCACATCCCCGGGCTGAAGATGGTCATCCCCTCAGGACCGCGCACCGCGCGCGGCCTCCTCGCCGCCGCGATCCGCGACCCCGACCCGGTGATCTTCTTCGAGGCCAAGGCGCTCTACCACGCCGCCAAGGAAGACGTGCCGGACGAGAGCGAGGC
>Ga0209806_1002420_pt1 | contig 11626 bp, 6 predicted proteins | sample GraSoiAngelo_152_FD_186166 | JGI IMG/M metagenome (GOLD analysis project Ga0209806, IMG submission 186166) | Grasslands soil microbial communities from the Angelo Coastal Reserve, California, USA - 14_1009_12_30cm (SPAdes) (version 2) | ecosystem: Environmental > Terrestrial > Soil > Grasslands ... | reverse complement strand
AGTTGTCGATCTCGCCGCTCGGTGGCGCTTGCCGCGGCGCATCTCCATTCCGGCTCCAGGACCGGCTCCTGGGCAGGGTCGAGTCGGTTGGTGCGAGGACAAAAGAGAGGTCGAGCCTCGCGTCCGGAACCTGTGCCAGCAGCTCGACGCGCCCGACTATCTCCTGGAGGCTGCGCGCGCCCAGGCGTGCCAGGTGCTCGCGGACCTCACCCGCGATGAGGAACAGGTAATTGACGACGTGCTCCGGCCGTCCTTCGAATTTGGCGCGAAGGTCTTCGCGCTGCGTGGCGATGCCCGTCGGACAGGTGTTCAGGTGGCACTGCCTCGCCATGTCGCAGCCCAGGGCGACGAGGACGCCGGTGCCGAAGCCAAACTCCTCAGCGCCAAGCGCCGCGGCGATGACGATGTCGCGGCCTCCGCGGAGGCCGCCATCCGTGCGAAGGGTGACGCGCTCGCGCAGGCGGTTGGCGACGAGGACCTGCTGCGCTTCCGCGAGGCCAAGCTCCCACGGCGAGCCCGCGTTCTTGATCGAAGAGAGCGGCGAAGCGCCTGTGCCGCCATCGTGTCCCGAGATGAGGATGTAGTCGGCTCGAGCCTTCGCGACGCCCGCGGCGATGGTGCCGACGCCCGCCTCCGACACAAGCTTGACCCCGATCCGCGCCTGCGGGTTCACGGTCTTGAGGTCGTGGATGAGCTGCGCGAGATCTTCGATGGAGTAGATGTCGTGGTGCGGCGGCGGGGAGATGAGCTGCATGCCAGGCTGTGCGTGGCGTAGGCGTGCGATGAGGCTCGTCACCTTGAGGCCGGGGAGCTGTCCACCCTCGCCCGGCTTCGAGCCCTGCGCGATCTTGATCTCGAGCTCGTCCGCGCGCTTGAGGTATCGAGGCGTGACGCCGAACCGCGCCGAGGCAACCTGCTTGACCTTGTTGTCGCGTCTGGCGCCGTCCGTGTTGTCGTAGGTGTCAGGGTCTTCGCCGCCCTCACCTGAGTTGGAGCGAGCCCCGACCTGGTTCATGGCGATGGCCAGCGCTTCGTGCGCCTCCGGAGACAGCGCGCCGAGCGACATCGCGGTGCTGACGAATCGCTTGACGATCTCAGACGCCGGTTCCACCTCTTCCAGCGGAACCGGCTGCGGACACTCCTCGATCTGGATCAGCTCGCGCAGGGATTGAGGCGCGCCCATGTTCGAGAGGCGGCGCCACTCGCGATAGGTATCTACGTCGCCCGTCTGCGCCGCCTTCTGCGCGGTCTTCACCGCATGCGGGTTGTAGGCGTGATGCTCGCCAGCCTTGCGGAAGCGCATGCGGCCGTGGTCGGGTGTCGCGCTGGGCCGGTTGCGCGCGATCTGCTCGAGGTCGGAGAGGTTTGCGCCGCCGATTCGTGAAGGCACGGCCGGGAAGCACAGCTCCATCACCTCGGCACCGAGACCCAACGCCTCGAGCACCTCCGCACCGCGGTAGCTGGTCACGCAGGAGATGCCCATCTTCGCCATGACCTTGAGCAACCCCACCTCGAGCGCTTTGCGATATCGCGGCGCAGCTTCATCGCCGGCGGTCGCAAAGGCCAAGTACGGATGCACCGCTGTTGCGCCAATCGTGATCAGGCAGGCGACGTCGTGCACGTCCACCGCATCACCGGCGATGGCGACGATGTCGGCGGCCATGCGCCGTCCGGTCGCCAGGAGATGAGAGTGGACTGCTCCCACGGCCAGCGCCATCGGGATGGGAAGGCGGTGCTGAGCCGAGCGGCGGTCGCTCAAGGCGATCACTCCATCGACGTCTCCGGCTTCGCGACAGAGCCGGTGGAGTGCGTCGCCCAGGGTTTCCTCGGGAGCGTAGGTCGCGTCGAGCACCGTTGCGTCCTGCAGCACGCGCGCGAGCTCGGCCGCGCCCAGCACTGGTGACTCGAGCTCCAACAGCTTTCCATCGGTGGGAACGGCAGGGTGATGCCGGCGCAGAAGCTCGCGGTCGGTGCCGCCCTCCGGCTCGAGCGTGAGGCGGCGTGCCCCGAGCAGGGTTCGCAACGACATCACGGCCTTCTCGCGCAGCGGGTCGATCGCCGGATTCGTCACCTGCGCGAATCGCTGGCGCAGGTAGCCATAAACACGCCGCGGTGTCCGGCCGAGAGGCGCGATCGGGATGTCGTCGCCCATCGAGTACACCGGCTCTGCGGCGGACTCGGCCATGACTTCGACCACGAACTTGACGTCCTCGAATCCCCACCCGTGGAGCGCATGCTGCCCAGGCAGGTCTTCCAGGGGCTCGAGGTCGACGTGGTGCCGCTCGACCGGGACGAGCGCGCGGTCCGCGAGCATCCCGTAGTCGTGTCGACCGGCGGCGCGCTCCTTGGCCTCCGCGTCGCGCAGCAGCGACCCGTCGCGAGTGTCGACCAGCAGCATCTGGCCCGGTCCGAGCCTTCCGCGTTCGATGACCTGTGCGGGATCCATGCTCACGACACCCGCCTCCGACGCCGCGGCGACGAGCCCGTCGCGCGTGCGCTGCCATCGCAGGGGGCGGAGGCCGTTGCGGTCGAGGGCCGCACCGACGACGATCCCGTCGCTGAACGCGAGCGCGGCGGGCCCGTCCCAGGGTTCGAATCGGATCGACTGGTAGCGATAGAAATCGCGGACAGGCGCGGCGAGGTCGCCGCGGCCCTCCCACGCCTCGGGCACGAGGCTCATCAACGCCTCGCTCACCTCCCAGCCGCGGTGCACCAGGAGCTCCAGCGCGTTGTCGAGCGAAGCGGAGTCAGACCCTTCGGGCCAGATCACGCCGCGAAGCTCGGGTTCGAGCTCCGGCTCGCGGGCACGCATCCACGCTCGGTTTCCCGTCACCGTGTTGATCTCGCCGTTGTGCGCCAGCATCCGGAAGGGTTGCGCAAGACGCCAGTCAGGCATCGTGTTGGTCGAGTAGCGCTGGTGGAAGACGGCGAGGCGGCTCTCGCAAGCCTCGTCCTGCAGGTCCAGGTAGAAGTCCGCCAGTCGTGTACCTGCCATGAGGCCCTTGTAGACGAGGGTGCGGCTCGAGCACGACGCGACGTACATCCTCACGCCTTCGTCTTCGGCTCTTTTTTCTGCCGCGCGACGGGCCAGGTAGAGGCGGCGCTCCCATTCGTTTGGGTCGAGGTCGGGGTTTTCGATGAGGCCATGCCAGATCTCCGGCATGGTCTCGCGTGCCCGCGAGCCAAGGGTCTCGGGGTCGAGGGGCACGGCGCGCCACGCCGAGATCCGCATCCCGGACGCGGCGACCGCGTCTTCGGCGAGGCCCCGGGCGCGCGTGTCCCATGCGAACAGGGCGATGACCGCGAGAGGGCCGCCCAGCATTCGATGCGGGACCTGGATCAGCAATCCCGCGCCGTCGCCGCTCTTGCCATCCGCGTCGAGGCCGCCGCGGTGGGCGAGGCGAGCCAGCGCGGTGACGCCCAGGCTGACCGACTCGTGGCCGAGCTCGGGCGTGGCGACAAATCCCATGCCGCAGGCCGCCCGGGATGCGGGAAGCTCCCCGGGCCATGCAAGGCGTGATCGACTCAGGGCGGGGGGCACTGTAGCGGAAGGCTACGTGGAGTCGCCTGCGGGAGCTAGTGCGCCGCTCACAAAAAGCTCGCCGAATTTGTTATGCGATCGCTACATTCCCAACAGCGACTGCACCCGCAAAGCGACCGAAAGGTTGAGTCGCGTCTCCGGGTCTTCGAGGTCGAGGCCGGTGATCTCGCGGATGCGGTCGAGTCGGTAGCGGAGCGTGTTGGGATGGACCCGCAGCCGTTGCGCCGCGTGCTGCTGCTCGCCGGTTTCGAGGTAGGCCCGCAGGGTGGCGACGAGCGCTCCCTTGCGCGCGCTGTCGTGCTCGATCAACGGTCCGAGGTGCCGGCGGCTGTAGTCCACCAACCGCTCGTCGCTGACGGCGGCGAGCAGGCCGGTGAGCCCCAGCTCGGGCACCGCCACCACCTGGCCCCATCGCTTGAAGCGGGCAAGCGATTCCATCACGGAGGTCACCTCGCGCAGCGCTCCGGCGACCGAGGATGGAGCCTCGATCGGCGCGCTGAAGCCGACGGACACCGTGAAGCCCGGCTTCCAGTCGGCCACCGCCTGGCGGATCTGCAGGCCCAGCGCGTGGCTCCGCGCCTGGTGGTCGGCGACCTCGGTGCCCAACGGCAGCAGCGCGACAACCTGGTCGGAGCGGCCCTGGACCAGCGCCCGCGGGTAGGTGGTGCGCACCACGGCGGTGACCCGGCGCAGGAACTCTCGTTTCAGGGCCTGGATCGCATCCTCGGAGATCTGCCGCGCCTTGTTGAAGCCGCGAAAGTCGTCGATGTCGACGAGGACGACGATGTGGCTGCCGTGCAGCGGGTAGCCCAGGTGGCGGGCGCGGCGCTGCGCCGCCGCCTCATCGCCGTACGTGCCGTGAAGCAGGTCCTCGAGGTATTCGCCGCGGACCCGTCCCTCGACCTCGGAGAGCTCGCGCTCCTTCGCGATGGAGAGCGCAAGCACGAGGGCCGCCTGCTCGATCGCCATGAACGCAAGCTCCTCGTTGCGCGGCGGGTGGTCGAGGATGGAGATGTAGCCGAGCACCTGGTTGGAGGCGAAGATCGGCGCGATCAGACGCTCGCGCGACATCCCCAGGTGGGGGAATGCCGGCACTTTGACCGGGCCGCGCTTGGCCTCGACCTCGCGCAGCATGCGCTGGATCTGCGGGTCGAACAGCACCCGCTGCGGCGTGCCCTGGCGGAGGATGGTCTCCTTGCGGTGGGGGTCCGCGCTGCCGCCGGCGTGGGCGAGCAGGTGAAAGCTTGCGTCCTCGACCACGACCGCGCTTTCGAGGAGGTCGGCCAGCGTGCGGCAGATCTCGTTCACGCCCTTGCCGTCCAGGACCAGCTCGGTGAACCTGTGATGGATCTCGATCGAGCGCTTCAACCGCCAGTGCTCAGCGTTGATGATCCGCTCGAGCAGCGGCGACATCAGGTCGACGAACTGGACGTCGGAAGGGATGGTGAACAGCGGGACCTTGAGGCGGTCCGCCTCGCTGACCATCTCCGGCGGCAGCTTGCGCATGTAGGGCAGCGGCCGAACCACCAGTCCCGCTCCACCTGAGTCCGCGATGCGGCCGACGAGCCGGATCTGCGCCGACACGTCGTCCTTGATGGGGAAGCCGCTGGTGAACATCAGGTCGCCGGCCCGCGGCTGCACCTCCGGCGTCTCCATCAGGCGCACCCACTCGACGCGCCGGTCCAACCCTTCGCCGCCTGCGATCAGCTTCGCCTGGGCGAGCACGGATCGCATCGCCTCGCGGACCGTCGGCCGGGGTTCCTGTACCTCGTCCTCGACCCTCTTGGTGGCCATGATTTGCAACTTTAGGGTGTGGGCGGGGGACAGGCAAGGGCGGCTCGGCGTTGTGCCCGGCCCACTAGGACGATGACGACGCGTCGGGTTACCGTCCAGGCATGGCCTTTGAGGAGACACCGGCCTGCGACCGGCACGACCTGGGTGTGTCGATGCAGCTGCGCACGATGCACTCCGATGTGTCGCGGCCGGACGTACTGGTCGGTTTGTTCGAGTGTCCTGAGTGCGGGCACGAGCGCTGGCTGCCGATCAAGACCAGCTACGAGGACAGCGAGGCCGCGGTCCCGGCCGCTTAGGGGTTTAGCTCAGCCCCTCCGGCGCTTCGCGCCACCTCCCCATAAATGGGGAGGAGCCATCTCCCCATGAATGGGGAGGACGCTAGTTTCGAGCGATCAGTTCGCGCAGCACCAGGGGGAGGATGCCTCCGTGGTGCAGGTAGCCGACCTCGGTCTCGTTGTCGACCCGGGCGCGGGTGGTGAAGCGCTTGACCTTGCCGTCGTCGCTCGCGGCTTCGACCTGAAAGTCCTGCCCCGGCTTGATGCGTTCCAGGCCGCGGATGGTGAAGCGCTCCTGCCCGCTCAGTCCGAGCGTCTGGGCGTTCTCGCCGGGCGCGAACTGCAGCGGGAGGATGCCCATGCCGACCAGGTTCGAGCGGTGGATGCGCTCGAAGCTCTCCGCGATGACCGCGCGCACGCCGAGCAGGAGCGGACCTTTCGCGGCCCAGTCACGTGACGAGCCGGAGCCGTACTCCTTGCCGGCGATCACGATGAGCGGCACTCCCTCCGTCCGGTAGCTTTCGGCCGCGTCGAAGATCGTGCTTTCCGAACCGTCTGGGAAGTGACGCGTCCAGTAGCCCTCACGCTCGACTAGCTTGTTGCGCAGCCGGATGTTGCCGAACGTCCCGCGCGCCATCACCTCGTGGTTGCCGCGCCTCGCGCCGTAGCTGTTGAAGTCGGTCCTCTCGACGCTTTGGGCGATGAGGTACTTGCCGGCGGGACTGTCGACCGGGATCGCGCCGGCGGGCGAGATGTGATCGGTCGTCACCGAGTCCCCCAGCACCGCCAGCGCGCGTGCGCCCTCGACGTCGCGCAGGGCGGACGGCTCGGGACCGAAGTCCTCGAAGTAGGGCGGCTCCTTGACGTAGGTCGAGCTCCCTTCCCATTTGAAGATCGGCCCGGTCGGCGAGGTCATCTTCTTCCAGTGCTCATCGCCTTCGAAGATGCGCGAGTACTCACGCTTGAACATCTCCTGCTTCACGCACTTCTGCACCACGGAGTTGACCTCTTCCGGCGAAGGCCACAGCTCTGACAGCATCACCGGCTTGCCGTCCTTTGTATGCCCGATGGGGTCTTTCGTGAGGTCGATGTGCACCGTGCCGGCCAGCGCGTACGCGACGACCAGCGGTGGCGAGCCCAGATAGCTGGCCTTGACGAGCGGGTGGATGCGGGATTCGAAGTTGCGGTTGCCGGAAAGCACCGCGACCACGCTGAGGTTCTCCTTCATCACCGCCGCCTCCACCTCGGGACTGGCCAGCGGACCTGAGTTGCCGATGCACGTGGTGCAGCCGTAGCCGACGAGGAAGAATCCCAGCTTCTCGAGGGGCTCCATCAATCCCGCGGTGTTGAGGTAATCGGTCACGACGCGTGAGCCAGGGGCCAGGCTCGTCTTCACATAGGGATGGACGGAGAGTCCGCGCTCGACCGCGTTTTTCGCCAGCAGGCCCGCGGCCACCATGACCGACGGGTTGGAAGTGTTGGTGCAGCTGGTGATGGCCGCGATCACGACGCAGCCGTTCTCCAGCTTCGCGGTCGGCTCGGCGGCGACCGCGACCGCGGCGCGCCCGTCGACCGGCCCACCTTCGCCGGTCAGGCGCGAGATTGCGTCCGGACTCGGCTTGGGGTCGTGGGCGAAGGCCGCGTTGAAGCTGTCCCAGACCTTGGGCAGCGGCGCGCGGTCCTGCGGGCGCTTGGGGCCCGCCAGGCTGGGTTCGATCTTCGAGAGGTCCAGCTCGAGCAGCTCGCTGAACTTCGGCGTGGGATCGCCGTCGCGCCGAAACAGGCCCTGCTCCTTGGTGTACCGCTCGACCAGGTCGATCTGCTCGCGGCTGCGGCCGGTGATCTCCAGGTAGCGCAGCGTCTGGGCGTCCACCGGGAACAGCGCGGAAGTGGCCCCGTACTCGGGGCACATGTTGCTCATCGTGGCGCGGTCGGGCACGGACAGGCTGGACAGACCATCGCCGCAGAACTCGACGAACTTCTCGACCACGCCGTGCTTGCGCAGCATCTCGGTGAGGGTCAGCACGAGGTCGGTCGCGGTGGATCCCGCCGGCAGCGCGCCGTGGAAGCGCACCCCGACGACGACGGGCGACGCGAGGTACGCCGGTTGGCCGAGCATCGCCGCCTCGGCCTCGATGCCGCCGACTCCCCAGCCCAGCACGCCGAGGCCGTTGACCATGGTCGTGTGCGAGTCCGTGCCCATCAGCGTGTCGGGGACGGCGACCCCGTCGCGGACCTGGACGACCCTGGCTACGTACTCGAGGTTGACCTGGTGACAGATGCCCATGCCCGGAGGCACGAGGGAGAAGTTGTGGAACGCCTGCTGCGCCCAGCGGAGGAGCGAGTAGCGCTCGCGGTTGCGCTCGATCTCCTTTTCGATGTTGCGGGTGTAGGAATCGCGAAAGCCGAACGAGTCGACCTGCACCGAGTGGTCGATGATGAGGTCGACCGGGACCAGCGGATCGACCCTGCCGGCGTCCTTGCCGGCCCGCTGCATCGCGGATCGCATCGCCGCCAGGTCGACGACGGCCGGCACGCCGGTGAAGTCCTGCATCAGGACGCGCGCGGGCAGGAACGGAAGCTCGGAGTCAGGCGACGGCGCGGGCCACTTCGCCAGCGCGGCGATGTTCTTCTCGTCCGTGGTGCCGGCCTGGGCGAGGCGGGTGAGCCCTTCGAGGAGGATCTTCACCGTCATCGGCAGGCCGTCGCCCAAACCCTTCAGCGGATAGAACTCGAGGTCGGTCCCGCCCAGCTTCGCCCGCTCGATCATTCATCGCAAAGATACCGGGTCTCTTGATCCGTCCTCGATCGGCGGCCGAATTGGTCCTTGACAGGAATTTGGGTCCGGAATAGATTCCCGCTAAACCGATTTACTCCCGCTCTTCAATGTGTCTGGAGAGCGCCACGGGAGCGGCTCGACGCACAACTAGGGAGGAGACTCGATGGCCTGGATCCGTTGGAGCAGATCGGTTGGGGTCACGCTGCTCGCGCTGGTCGCCGTGGTGGCAACCGCGTGCGGGAGCAGCGGGGGAAACACCCCGACCCAAACCCTGAACCGCAGCGGCACGATCACGATCTGGCACGGTTACGAGGGCACGTACCTCGACGCCAAGAAAGCGATCTACGACGCGTACACGAAGCAGTATCCGAACGTGACGATCAACCTGGTCCACAAGCCGAACCTGACCGATGCCGTCACCGCCGCGGCGGGCGCGGGACAGGGCCCCGACATCGTGGCGTGGGTCGACGACCAGATCGGTAAATGGGTGAAGCTCGAGGCCATCAAGCCGATGGACGCATACGTGTCCAGGGACTACATGACCTCCCAGTTCACCTCCGCCGCGGTGGACGCCGCGACGTTCGAGGGCAAGACCTACGGCATGCCCGAGGCCGTCGAGGCCATCACGATCATCTACAACAAGAAGCTGATCACCAGCAGCCAGATCCCCAAGACGACCGATGGGCTGGTGAGCTTCGCCAAGACCTACAGCCAGAGCAACCCGGGATCGTACGGCGTGGTCTGGAATCCCAAAGACGCCTACTTCCAGGCACCGTGGATCTACGGTTCCGGAGGTTTCTACGTCAAGGCCGATGGCAGCGTCGGTCTGAACAGCAGCGGCACCAAAGCAGGCTTCAACTACGTGGCCAGCTTCAAGGGCGCGATGCCCGCCGGCGTTGACTACGGCATCGCCGACACGCTGTTCAAGGAAGGCAAGGCGGCCATGATCATCAACGGACCATGGTCGGTCGCCGACTACTTGAAGGCCGGCGTGGACTACGGATACGCCACGCTGCCGGTGGTCCAGGCATCCGGCAAGGCCGCGTCGCCGTTTGTCGGAGTGAAGACGCTCATGCTGGGCGCTTACTCGACAAACCCCGCGCTCGCGGTCGACGTCATGAAGTTCTTCTCCAACTCGACCAACCAGACGAACATGGTCCTCACCACGCGCGAGATCCCGGCCAACAAGCTGGCGCTGGCGGACCCGAAGGTCCAGGCGATTCCCGACATCGCGGGATTCGGCGCTCAGGTGAAGAACGGCGTGCCGCTCCCCAACACACCTTTCATGTCCGCTTTGTGGGACCCGGTCGCGAAGGCGCTGGAGGCCGTGTGGACGGGTAAGCAATCGGTGGACGATGCGTTACGTGACGCCCAAACCGCTGCGGAGAAAAACGTCGCTCAGCTCAAGTAGGTAAGTGATCGAAATGCGGGGGCGGCAGTCTCTGCCGCCCTCCGCTGTCTGCTGACACATGTATCGAGTACGCGCGGGAACGACGCTCGCGTACCTGACGCCGATGATCATCGGCGTCGGCCTGATCAGCTTCTACCCGATTCTCTACAACGTCTTCATCTCGGCCACGAATCAGAACCTCTACCACTTTCGCCACTACACCTTCATCGGCCTGACCAACTACCAGAACCTTCTCAAGACCTTCGACGCCGACTTCTTCATCGTGCTCGGCAGGACTTTCCTCTTCGTCGCCATCTGCATTCCGCTGTTCCTGGCGGTCGGGATGCTCACGGCTCTGGCGCTGAACCATCCGGCGGTTCGCTTCAAGGCGTTCTGGAGGGTGGCGCTGATCGTGCCGTGGGCCGTGCCCAGCTACATCACGGCGCTGGTCTGGAAGTTCTTCTTCAACGGCGAGTTCGGCACGCTGAACCAGCTGTACAGGCTCGTCGCCGGTCCCCAGGCCAGCCTTCCCTGGCTGACCGATCCGAACTGGGCGTTTGGCTCCATCGTGCTGGCGAATCTCTGGATGTCGTACCCGTTCTTCATGGTGGTCATCCTCGGCGCGCTGCAGAGCATTCCCAGCGAGCTTTACGAAGCCGCCGCGGTCGATGGCGCGGGGGCATGGCGCAAGTTCTGGCGGATCACACTGCCGCTGCTGCGGCCGGCGATCCTTCCGGCAACCGTGCTCAGCGCGATCCTGACGTTCAACACGCTCAACACCGCGTACCTCATCACCCAAGGCGGCCCGTTTGTCAGCGCCGCGAAACCGGGCGCCACCGAATTCGTGATGGTCTACGCGTTCCGCGAAGCGTTCCAGCTGTTCAACTTCGGTTACATCGCGGCGTTCGCGGTCGTGATCTTCGCGATGCTGTTCGGCGTCACGCTGGGCAGCCTTCGGTTCAGCGGCCTCGTGCGTGAGGAGGCGCGGTGAAGGCTCTCTCGCGCTACGGAGTGCCGGCTCTGCTCTATGTCTATTTGACCGCGATGGTGATATTCGCCCTGTTCCCGGCCTTCTTCGTGGTGCAGGCGGCGTTCCGTCCGGGGCAGTCGCTCTACTCGCTCACCCTGAGCCTCTGGCCGGACCATCCGACGCTGGACAACTTCATCTACATCTGGACGAAAAAGCCGTTCCCGCTCTGGCTCCGCAACAGTGTCGGGGTGTCGGTGGGCACGATGCTGGCCGGCCTCGTCGGCTCTGCGACCGGCGCGTACGCGCTGTCGCGCTTTCGCTTTGCCGGTAAGCGGATGACCCTGATCCTGCTACTTGCCATCCAGGCCTTTCCATCGGTGCTCGCGCTGATCCCGATCTACCTGATCCTCAAGACGGTTGGCCTTTACGGCTCGCCCTTCGGGCTCATCCTCGCGTACATGTCGATTGCGCTGGTCTTCTGCACGTGGAACTTGAAGGGCTACTTCGACACCATCCCTCGTGAGCTGGATGAAGCCGCGCTCATCGACGGGTGCACGGTGACCCAGGCGTTCTGGCGCATCATCCTTCCCCTCTCCCTGCCGGCACTTGCGGTGACGGCGCTGCTGATGTTCCTCACCGCCTGGAACGAGTGGGTGATGGCCTCGGTGCTGCTGCAGGATGAGAACACGTACACCGTCCCCGTCGGCCTTTGGGGTCTGCAGAACGACTACCGGGTGCCGTGGGGTTACTTTGCGGCCGCCTCGCTCATCGTCTCGGTTCCGGTGATGGCGCTCTTCCTTGGGCTGCAGCGGTACTTCCGAACCGGATTGACCGTGGGCGGCGTCAAGGGCTGATCCGAACCCACCGGCTCGTCATT
>Ga0209806_1002417_pt1 | contig 11637 bp, 10 predicted proteins | sample GraSoiAngelo_152_FD_186166 | JGI IMG/M metagenome (GOLD analysis project Ga0209806, IMG submission 186166) | Grasslands soil microbial communities from the Angelo Coastal Reserve, California, USA - 14_1009_12_30cm (SPAdes) (version 2) | ecosystem: Environmental > Terrestrial > Soil > Grasslands ... | reverse complement strand
GCTCGCTGGCCCGCGATGCCGGCTGGCCGGTTCGTGACCTCCTCGCCACGAGCTACGTCCGGGCGGCCGCCGTCCGCGTCCTCGCCAGCGTCGGGCTCATCGTGGGCGCTCTCCGCCTCCGCCGCGCGGCGGGCACCGGGCGTGGCTGGCTCGCACTGCTCGGGGTGGCGCTGGCGCTCGCCGCGAGCGCGTCGTGGACGAGTCACGCGGCGGCGCGGCTCGGGTCGCGCGGTCTTCTGCTGGCGCTCGATGGTCTCCACCAGGTCGGGGCGGCGGCGTGGATCGGCGGCCTCGCGCATCTCGTCGTGACGGGGCTCGGGCGGAGCGAGCGCGCGTGGCCGGCGCTGCTGCTCAAGCGCTTCTCGGCGCTCGCGCTCACCTCCGTCGCGACCCTCGTCGCCGCGGGGCTCGCGCTCACGCTCGCCTTCGTCGGTGGGCTCGGCGCGTTCCTCGGCACGGCGTACGGCATCATGGTGCTCACCAAGGTGGCGATCCTCGCCGCCCTCCTCACCCTGGGCGCGATGAACTTCTTCGCGGTGCGCCGGCTCCCGGCCGCGGGCGATGTCGGCTCCGCGCGGCTCCGGCGGCTCGTCGAGGTCGAGTTTGGCCTCGGCCTCACGACCCTCTTCATCGCGGCGTCGCTGACCTCGCTGCCGCCGGCGGTCGACGTCGTCGCCGACCGCGCGACGCTTACCGAAGTCGTCGCGCGACTCACGCCCCGGTGGCCCACGCTCTCGTCGCCGGCGATCGACGAGCTGCCGGTGGACGACCGCGACGCCCCGAGGACCGCCGCGGACCGCGCGTGGTCCGAGTTCAACCACAACGTCGCCGGGCTGTTCGTGCTCGCCATGGGGCTCCTCGCGATCCTCCACGCGGCCGGCCGCGCGCGCTGGGCGCGCCACTGGCCGCTGATCTTCCTCGGGCTCGCCGTTTTTCTCATGATCCGCGACGACCCCGGCGCCTGGCCCCTCGGGCCCCTGGGGTTCTGGGAGAGCTGGGCGTATCCCGCCGTGTTCCAGCACCGCGTGTTCGTCCTGCTGGTCATCGTGTTTGCGGCCTTCGAGTGGATGGTCCGCGCGGGTCGCGTGAGCTCCCGGCGGGCGGCGCTCGTCTTCCCGCTCCTCTGCGCGGTCGGCGGCGGCCTCCTCCTGACGCACTCGCACGCGAGCCTCGGCCTCAAGGAGGAGTTCCTGACGGAGGTGACCCACGCGCCCCTGGGCCTGCTCGGGATGCTCGTCGGCTGGGCCCGCTGGCTCGAGCTCCGACTGCCGTCGCCCGAGGCGCGGATTCCCCGGTGGCTCTGGTCGGGCGCGCTCGCGGCGGTCGGCATCCTGCTGATCCTCTACCGGGAGAGCTGACCTGCGCCACGTCCGCGTGGCCCTGCTCGTGCTCGGCGTGGGCCTGCTCGCCGTCCTCGTGGCGACGAACGACCCGGCGGCAATCCTCGCCTCGATCGTCCAGCTCTCCTGGCGCCTCGCGATCGTGGTCTGCTTCCCGGCGGTCCTCGTCATGGTGTTCGACACGCTTGGCTGGCGGTTCGCGTTCCTCCGCGAGGGCGTCGCCTTCCGCACCCTCCTCGGGGTCCGGCTCGCGGGTGAGGCCTTCAACCTCGCGACGCCGACCGCGGCGCTCGGCGGCGAGGCCGTCAAGGCGTGGCTCCTCCGCGGCCGGGTCCCGCTCGACGCGAGCGTGCCCTCCGTGATTGTCGCGAAGACCACGATCACGATCGCGCAGGGCCTCTTCCTGCTGCTCGGCATCGCGCTGGCCTGGACCAGCGCCCTGCCGGGGTCTCCTCTGCTCTACGGGATGCTCTGGCTCCTCGCGCTCGAGACGGTCGCGCTCGCGGGCTTCGTCCTGGCGCAGACGCGCGGCATGCTCACGTGGGGCGGGCGGCTCGTCGCTCAGCTCGGGGTCGAGCACGGGCATGCCGAGGCGCTCGGGCGCATCGACGACGTGCTCGCGCGTTTCTACCAGACCGCCCCCTGGCGGGTCGTCCTCTCGATCGCCTTCCATCTGGTCGCGTGGCTGCTTGGCTCGCTCGAGGCCTGGCTGATCTTGAAGTTCCTGGGCGTCCCCATCTCGCTGACGACGGCCACCGTGATCGAGTCGTTCGGCACCGCGATCCGCTTCGCCACGTTCCTGATCCCGGCGAGCCTCGGCGCCCTCGAGGGCGGCTATGTGGTCACGTTCGCCGCGCTCGGCCTCGGATCGACGACGGCAGTCTCGTTCAGCCTGGTGCGTCGGGTGCGCGAGGCCGTATGGGTGGGCCTCGGCCTGCTCGTCTTCGCGCTGGCGCGCCCCGCGGCCCGGCCGCTCGCGGATTCGCCTTCGGCGAGGCGAATTTAAAGCGCGCTGGCCGGCGCCGCGCGTTGCTAGAATTAGCCTCGCCGTGAGCCAGATGCGTCTCGCCGTCGCCTTCCTGGCGCTCCTGCTCATCTCGGTGGGAGCGGCGGGCGCCACGCTGCCCAGGGTGACCCACGACGGCCGGCCCTACGTCGAGCTCAGGCGGCTCGCGGAATCCCTGAATCGCGCCGGGTTCGAGGCGCGCCCGACGAGCATGCGGGCGCGGCTCAGGTTCCCGGGACACGTCGTGACGTTCACCCGCAACTGGTCCCAGATCCTCGTGAACGAGACGCCGGTCGTGCTCGACGCGCCCGTCCGGGTGAGGCGCGGGGTGTGGCTGGTGCCCGAGTCGTTCGTGGGCCGGGTGCTCCCGCGGCTCACCGCCGGCGTGACCGTCGCCGCCGCTCCGGCGGCGCCCAGGGCGCCCGCGCCGGAGGTCGCCCTCGAGGAGCTCCGGTTCCGCTCCTACCCGTCGTTCACCCGCATCGTCGTCGAGACCTCCGGCCCCCTCGCGTACCGCGTCGAAGCGCAAGGCGCGAAGGAGGCGCGGATCCGGCTGATCGGCCTCGCCGCGGGGACGCAGGTCGAGGAGATCCGCGACGGCTTCGTGGGCGAGGTGCGCGTCGAGCGCGCGGGCGGGGACGCCCTCCTGCGCGTCGTCTTCGAGGGCGTGGCGGGCACCGCGCGCGCGAGCACGCTCGCGGACCCGCATCGCCTCGTCCTCGATTTCACGCGTCCGACCGAGACCGAGCCGCAGCAGGAGGAGGTGACTCCGCTCCGCACGCTCGTGCTCGACGCGGGCCACGGCGGCCACGACTCCGGCGCGGTGGGGCCGACCGGCCTCCTGGAGAAGGAGCTCGTGCTCGACGTCACCCGGCGCGCCGCGAAGCTCGCCGAGGAGCGGCTCGGTGTCAAGGTGCTCCTCACGCGCGACGCCGACGCCTTCGTCGCCCTGCGGGACCGCACGAGCTTCGCGAACCGCGCCCGCGCCGACCTGTTCGTGTCGATCCATGCGAACGCGCACCGCCAGGCCATGACCGACGGCGTCGAGACCTACTTCCTCTCGTCCGAGGCGACCGACAGCGAGGCGCGGCAGGTCGCGGCGCAGGAAAACGGCGTCGTCCAGCTCGAGAGCCCCGCGGGGCGCGGCGGGGCCACGAAGGACATCGTGAAGACGATCCTCTGGGATCTCGCCCAGTCCGAGTTCCAGACGGAGTCCTCGCGGCTGGCCGAGATCGTCCACGACTCTATGACGCAGTCGCTCCGCATCGGCAACCGGGGCGTCAAGCAGGCGGCGTTTTACGTCCTGGGCGGCGCGGCGATGCCCGCCATCCTGATCGAGGTCGGTTTCGTCACGAACCCGAAGGAGGAGCGCCGGCTGAAAGATGCGCGTCACCGGGACGAGATCGCGCGAGCCATCGTCGCCGGCCTCGCCGAGTACAAGCGCAACTGGGACCAGCGCGTCCGCGCCGCCGGCGAGCCCGCGCTGACGAAGGCGCGGTAAGCGCCGTGCCCCGCCCCGACGGCCGCGCGCCCGACCAGCTCCGCCCCGTCACCGTCACCCGGGACTTCCTGCTCCACCCCGAGGGCTCGGTGCTGGTCGAGTTCGGCGCGACCAAGGTGATCTGCACGGCGTCGCTCGAGGACAAGGTGCCGCCCTTCATGAAGGGGCAGGGCCAGGGCTGGGTCACGGCGGAGTACGCGATGCTGCCGCGCTCGACCAACACGCGCACGCCCCGCGAGAACCGCGGTCCGAGCGGCCGGTCGCAGGAGATCCAGCGGCTCGTCGGCCGGGCCCTGCGCGCCGTCATCGACCGCGCCAAGCTCGGCGAGCGCACGGTGTGGGTGGACTGCGACGTGATCCAGGCGGACGGCGGCACGCGCACCGCGGCGATCACCGGCGGCTTCGTCGCGGTGGCCGACGCGATCGCGAAGATCCCGGGGCAGGAGCCATCGGCGGCGATCCGCGACCACGTCGCCGCGATCAGCGTCGGCGTCGTCCAGGGCCAGGCGTTGCTCGACCTCTGCTACGCCGAGGACTCGAGTGCCGAGGTGGACATGAACGTCGTCATGACCGGCGGCGGCGAGTTCGTGGAGGTGCAGGGCACGGCCGAGCAGGTGCCCTTCGGCCGCGCGCGGCTGGACGCGCTCCTCGCCATCGCGGAGGGCGGCATCCGCCGTCTCGTTCGCCTGCAGCGCCGCGCCCTCGACGCGCGTGCCGAGCGCGTCTTCACCCTCTAGGCCGCGGCTCGTCCTCGCGACGCTGAACCGGGCCAAGGCGCGCGAGCTCGCCGGGCTCCTCGGCGACACCCCCTACGAGCTCCACGCGCTCGCCGAGCTGCCGGGCGCGGCGCTTCCCGAGGAGACGGGCGACACCTACCGCGCCAACGCGCTCCTGAAGGCGCGCGCCGCCGCGCGGCTCACCGGGGCGTGCGCGCTCGCCGACGATTCCGGCATCGAGGTGGCGGCGCTCGGGGGCGCGCCCGGCGTGCACTCGGCGCGGTTCGGCGGCCCCGGACTCGACGATGCGGCCCGGTGCGCCCTTCTCCTCGACGCGCTCCGCGGCGTCCCGCCCGAGGCGCGGGCGGCGCGCTTCCGCTGTGTCGTCGCCCTCGTGGATCCGGGGGGCCGGGAGCACACGGCCGAGGGGTTCGTCGACGGCGTGATCACCGACGCGCCGCGCGGGACGAACGGCTTCGGCTACGATCCGCTCTTCCTCTACCCGCCGCTCGGTCGCACCTTCGCGGAGCTCTCGCCCGAGGAGAAGGCGCGCGTGGACCACCGCGGGCGGGCGGTGCGGGCGGCCCGACACTTTCTGACCGGGTGATATACTTTTCTTCCCGGCGCATTGAGTGTTGCGGGGTGTGGCGCAGCCTGGTAGCGCACCTGCTTTGGGAGCAGGGGGCCGGAGGTTCAAATCCTCTCACCCCGACCACCTTTACAACCCCTGCCGCGCCGCCGTTGTGCGGGTTCGTCTTCTCACGCACGCCTGGCCGGGCCGGAAGACGCGCGCGCGGTTCCTTCTAACGGGATGAGGGGCGGCCCGCTGTCGTCGTCCACCGTGCCGACGATCAAGGATCACTCCAATGTTGGGATTGTTGGTGAGGGTTCACGTTGAGTCTGCGTAGAGCCGCTGACTACGATGTGAAACGATGTGGAGAAGCCGTGGTGTCGCCGAGTCCTAGCGTCTCCTTCAGTTCAGGCTTTGATTTCCTGCCGAGGCCAGGACCAGGATCTGTGACCGACTCATGCCCGCTCTTCTCTCCGGATCAGCGAACAGGGTTGCGGAAACGCGCTCGTGAACTCCTCGTTCGCCCAGTCCCGCCCTCGAAAGTACGTGTGCGTGATGTCGCGATCATCCCCGGGCGCGTACGTCATCACTACCAGGGGCGGCAGCAACACCGCCCCGGAGTGGAGATCGAGCAGGGTGTACGCTCCACGCCGCTCATCATTCCACACCAAGTGGACAATCGCGGACTCTTCGCTGCAGATCTGCAGGAGCCGCCTGTCATCCGGAGCCCGCGTCGGGATCTCCGTGTCGCCTACAGCCAGAAGGAGGACCAATAGTGCCATCATGAGTGATACCTGCCTCGTCCCATAGCGAGTGGTGGCGCATAATCAATGCCAGTTGCGGGAGTTCCGTGGAATCATAGGTTTGTGGTCGGTCGGCCACGGTGGGCTCCCCTTGCTCGGACAGAACGTTCCCGGCGAAATGGACAAAACGCACCTTTCGTGAAGCGGATGATCAAGAGTTTCTGGAACGCCCCCGCTGCAGCACATCGAAGAGTGGATCAGTCGTGTTGGCTGGGCGTTGCTACCTGGCTGACGCTTTGGGAGCAGGGGGCCGGAGGTTCAAATCCTCTCACCCCGACCACCCGTCGAGCCTACTGCAGCGCGAGCACGGCGGCGCGTAGCTCCGCGATCTGCGCCGCCCGCACGGAGGTCTGGCCCACCGTGAGCGCGGGATCGCTGTAGGTCGGCGGAGTGCGCCGCGCCGCCTCGTACGCCTGAGTCAACGCCGTCCTCATCTCCGCCAGATGGATCGCCCGGACTGGAGTCACCCCGGGAACGAGCACCGGATCGGCCCACGCGAACGCCGGCAGCGAGCGTCGGGTGCGCTCGCGGTCGATCGCCAGCCTCAGGTCGGTCACGTGCACGGCCTTGACGAGGGTGGCGCCGGCGGCGAGCGGGTCGTCGGCGAATGCGCCTGGGAAGGCCGTCACGAACGTCGCGCTGACCGACCGGGCGGCGGTCATCGGCACGGTGCAGAGCGCGGTCGTCCCGGCGCACGCGCCGCTCCAGCCGGAGAACGTCGCGGCGGCCGCCGTCAGGGCGGTCAGCGTGACCGTGGTGCCGGGGACGAACGCGGCCGCGCACGTCGCGCCGCAGCCGATCCCGGCCGGATTGCTGCTCACGCTGCCCTGGCCCACGGTCGCGACCGACAGCACGAGGCCCTGGAGCACGAAGGTCGCCGTCACCGCCGTGTCGGCGCCGAGCGTGACGGCGCAGGTGTCGCTGCCGGAGCATCCGCCGCCGCTCCAGCCGCCGAAGCTCGAGCCGAGGTCAGCCTGGGCCGTGAGCGTCACGGTGGTACCGGGAGCGTAAGCGGCAGCGCAGGTCACCGGGCAGCCGATACCGCCGTCCGAGCTTCTGAGCACGCCGCTGCCGGAACCGGTCCTCGCCACGGTCAGGGTGACGGTCGCGAGGCCGAACGCGGCGCTCACGCTGGTCGCGCCCGCCACGGTGACCGTGCAGGGAGCGGTGCCCGAGCAGCCGCCGCCGCTCCAGCCCGTGAAGACGCTGCCCGCCGCCGGCGTCGCGCTGAGCGTCACGACGGCGCCCGCGCCGAACGTCCTCGAGCACACGCTGCCGCAGTCGATTCCCGCGGGCGCCGACGCGACCGTGCCCGCCCCCGCGCCGGTGCGAGCGACCGTCAGCGGGAACGACTGGCTCGTCTCCACGATTCGCTGGAGCGTGCCGTTACTGCCCGATCCGTAATGCACGACGTACAGCTCGCCCCCCTCGTCCTCGCCGAACGAGGTGATCTGGAGCGCCGTGTCGATGAGCTGGGCGCTCGACCACGTCTGCCCGCTCTGGATCCCGTTCCAGATGCGGCCCGAGCAGTAATCGCCGTAGAAGTAGCGTCCGGCGAGCTGAGGGAAGCGCCCGCCGCGATAGCGGTAGCCCCCGGTGATCGAGCAGCCGAGCGAATGGTCATACTCGAGAATCGGCAGCGTCAGCGTGCCGTCGTTACAGCCGCTCGACGGGTTGTAGCAGAGGGTCCCCTCCATCCTGCGCCAGCCGTAGTTCTCGCCTCCCGCGCTCGCGGCGGGCTGGAAGTCCACCTCCTCACGGGTGCCCTGGCCGACGTCGGCGATGAAGAGATCCCCGGTCTGACGGTCGAAGCTGAACCGCCACGGGTTGCGGAGACCATACGCCCAGATCTCGGGCCGCGCGCCCGGCGTGCTCCGGAAGGGGTTCGTTGCCGGGATCGCGTAGGGAGCGGCGCCGTTCACGTCGATGCGGAGGATCTTGCCGAGGAGCTCACCGAGATTCTGGGCGCGGTTGCCGGGATCGCCCCCGCTGCCTCCGTCGCCCATGCCGATATAGAGGAAGCCGTCCGGCCCGAACGCGAGCTGCCCGCCGTTGTGATTGGCGAAGGGCTGGGGAACGGTCAGGAGGATCCGCGCCGAGGAGAGGTCGGCGACGTTCGCATCGGCGGACACGTGGTACCGCGCGATGACCGTGTCACCCGCGGTGTTCGTGTAGTCGACGTAGAAGAGCCCGTTGGTCACGTAGTCGGGATGGAACGCGAGGCCGAGGAGTCCCCGCTCCACGCAGCACGACACGAGCGCGCTGACGTCGAGGAATGGCGACGGCAGCACGCGCGAGCCGTCGTGGATCAGGATCCGTCCGGTCTGCTCAAGGATGAACAGGCGACCGGAGCCGTCGCCTGCGTGCGTGACGCCGTCCGGAGAGTGAAGACCGGAGGCGACCGGCTCGAAGCCAAGGGTCAGCTGCGCCTCGGCCCGGCCTCCCGGCCACACCGCCGCTGCCACGGCGATGAGGAGCGCCAGCGCCACGCGTCCCTCCGGAACGGCGGTGCCCACCCGACGATCATACCTTCTCAAGGCGGTTGACGACTCTTCTGGGGCGGGCTAACGTTGCCGCGCGCACTGACCTGGAGGTGCTGACCGTGGCTAACAGATCGGGTCGAGGACTGATGATGGCTGGGGGAATCGTCATTCTCGTGGGCGTGTGCATCGTGCTGGTCAAGGTGCTCCGCGTGCCCGAATACTGGGTCCCCCTCATGGTCGGCGTCGGCCTCTTCCTGCTCGGCCTCATTCGCTATCTGACCCGCAAACACGGGTGAGCGTGTCGGGGCGGTTCGCGGGGCACGTCGTCTTCATCACGGGCGCGTCGTCGGGGATCGGCGCCGCGCTCGCGCGGGAGTTCGCGCGGGCGGGCGCCGACGTCGCGCTCACGGCCCGGCGCGTCGAGCGGCTCGAGCCGCTCGCGGCCGAGCTCGTCGCCGCCGGGCGCCGCGCGCTCGTGGCGCCGGCTGACGTCACGGTGGACGGCGACCTCGAGCGCGCGGTGGCGCGCACGCGCGCCGCGCTCGGGCCGATCGACGTGGCCGTCGCGAACGCGGGCTTCGGCGTCACCGGCCCGGTCGAGTCGCTGACGCTCGAGGACTACCGCACCCAGTTCGAGACCAACGTCTTCGGCGTGCTGCGCACGGTGTACGCGACGCTGGAGGACTTGAAGAAGACGCGGGGCCGCCTGGTCATCATGGGCAGCGTGAGCGGTCACGTCGCCGTCCCGGGCGGGAGCGCCTACGCGATGAGCAAGTTCGCCGTCCGCGCGTTCGCCGAGTCGCTCGGCCACGAGCTGGTCCCGCACGGTGTCACGGTCACGCTCGTCAGCCCGGGCTTCGTCGAGAGCGAGATCCGCCAAGTGGACAACCGCGGCGTCTGGCACCCGGAGCCGCGCGAGCCCTTGCCGAGGCGCCTCGTCATGCCGACGGCGCGGGCGGCCCGGCAGATCGTCCGGGCCGTCGCCCGGCGCCGCCGCGAAACGGTCGTCACCGGCCACGGCAAGGTCGCCGTCTTCCTCCAGCGCCACGCGCCGTGGCTCGTCGCCTGGGGAATCCGCCGCTTCGCGATCCGGGGGCGCGGGGCGCCGCGCTCCGCAGCGCGGACGAAGGGTCGAGTGTAAGGAGAGACGTCCTGCACCGGAGCGAAGGGCGGATTCTCGTCACGCACGTCGGGAGCTTCCCGCGGCCGCCGCGGCTCCGCGAGCTCCTGGTCCGGCAGGAGCGCGGCGAGGCCGTCGACCCGGCCGAGCTGGCGCGCGAGATCGACGCTGCCGTCGGCGCGGTCGTCGGCAAGCAGCTCGACGCGGGCATCGACATCGGCAACGACGGCGAGCAGCCGCGCGTCGGCTTCTCCACCTACGTGGCGCGGCGCATGCGCGGCTTCGGGGGCGAGAGTCGCCGCCCCCCGGCCCGCGACCTCGTCGACTTTCCCGACTACGCGGCGCTGCTGGAGTTTCGCCGGCGCGCGGCCGCGAAGATCGCGAACGCGCCGCAGGCCCTGGCCGAGGTCGAGTATGTCGACCTCGGCGAAGCCGCCCGGGAGTGCGACCTGCTGCTCGAGGCCACGGCGGCGCGGCCCAAGACGTTCGTCGAGCGCTTCATGACCGCCGCCTCCCCGGGCATCATCGCGACGACCCTGCTCAACGCCCACTACGATTCGCACGAGCGGTACGTGTTCGCCCTCGCGCGGGAGATGCAGAAGGAGTACGAGCTGATCCACTCGCGCGGCCTCCTGCTCCAGCTCGACTGCCCGGATCTCGCGATGGAGCGCACGCGGCTGTTCCAGCACGAGCCCCTCGAGCGCTTTCTGCAGATCGTCGAGGCGCACGTCGAGGCCATCAATCGCGCCACGGCGAAGATCCCCGCGGACCGCATCCGGTTGCACGTCTGCTGGGGCAACTACGACGGCCCGCACACCTCCGACGTCCCCCTGGAGGCGATCCTGCCCCTCGTCTATCGGGCGCGGGTCGGGGCGCTCTCGCTCGAGCTGGCGAATCCCCGCCACGCGCACGAGTACAAGGTGCTCCGGCGGCACCCCTTGCCCGACTCGATGCTGTTCCTGCCCGGGGTCATCGACTCGACCACGAACTTCGTCGAGCATCCCGAAGTCGTGGCCGACCGGATCCTTCAGGCCGTCGACGCGGTGGGCGACCGGAGCCGTGTGATCGCGTCCGTGGATTGTGGGTTCGGGACCTTCGCCGGCTCGGAGCTCGTGGCCGAGAGCGTGGTCTGGGCGAAGCTTCGCGCGCTCAAGGACGGCGCCGACCTCGCGAGCGCCAGACTCTGGGGCCGGATGGGCCGAGGGGGTTCTCCTCCCGCGGGATGAGCATGATCGCTCGGTGGCCGCGATGGGCCCGGATCCTGGCGGTGGTCGTGTTGGCGGGGGCGGTCATCGTCGGGGTCCCCGCCATTCGAGGATCGATGCTCCGGGCCGCCGGATGGGTCCTCGTTGTCGACGATCCCGTCGAGCCGGCCGACATCGTCGTCGTGGCCGTTGATGCCGACGGCGCCGGGGTCCTCGAAGCGGCCGACCTTGTTCACAGCGGTATCGCCACGCGGGTCGCCGTCTTCGCCGACCCTCCCGACCAGGTGGATCGCGAGTTCCTCCGCCGTGGACTCCCTTACGAAGACGCGGCCGCACAGCGAACCCGCCAACTCAGGTCGCTTGGCGTGACGGCCATCGAACAGATCCCCCGGGCTGTGCCCGGAACCGAGGCGGAGGCTGAAGTGCTTCCCGACTGGTGCGACCAGCACCAGTTCCGTTCAGTCGTGATCGTGAGCGCTCGCGACCACTCACGGCGTTTGCGTCGAGTGCTTCATCGATCCATGAAGGGCCACACGACGAAAGTCACGGTTCGCCCCGCGCGCTACTCGGTATTCGATCCCGACCGATGGTGGGAAACTCGCACTGGCATCCGCACCGAAATCATCGAGCTCCAGAAGCTGTTGCTCGACGTCGTGAGGCACCCGATGTCGTGAGGCGGGCTCTCTGTGCGCGGACCGGTTCAGTTCGCCATCACCGCGCGCTCGCGGGCCCACACGCGCAGGGCGTCGATCGCCTCCTTGCGGGTGACCGACAGCGGCCGGGTCGCCCGCAGCTCGTCGAGGAGGATGTCGGTAGTGAGCTCGACCGAGCGCGAGAACGCCGTGTAGAGCCCGGAGACGACGGCCCGCTCGATCTCGGCGCCGGTGAAGCC
>Ga0209806_1002416_pt1 | contig 11639 bp, 10 predicted proteins | sample GraSoiAngelo_152_FD_186166 | JGI IMG/M metagenome (GOLD analysis project Ga0209806, IMG submission 186166) | Grasslands soil microbial communities from the Angelo Coastal Reserve, California, USA - 14_1009_12_30cm (SPAdes) (version 2) | ecosystem: Environmental > Terrestrial > Soil > Grasslands ... | reverse complement strand
GAACAGCGAGTCAAATACTGTCGCCTTCATGCGGACGTGGCGCCCGACGCGGACGTTGTCGAGGCAGGTCATGTAGTCGAAGAGTCGGATGTTCTGGAACGTCCGCGCGATTCCCCAACGCGCGACCTGGTGAGGCTTGAAGCCGGTGATGTTGCGTCCATCGAACACGACGCGTCCGCTCGTCGGCTGGAAAAGGCCAGTGACGTTGTTGAACAGAGTGGTCTTGCCGGCGCCGTTGGGGCCGATCAGTGCGAACACCTCGCCCCGCTTGATATTGAGACTCACGTTGTCCACCGCGACGAGACCGCCGAAGCGCTTGGTCAGGTCGGTCAGCTCGAGGATGTTGTCGGCCGGCGCAGGCTGTTGGCTCATGTTGCGTGCTCCATTTCCACCGCGGCTTCTTCTTCCTGCACCGCCGCGTGCTTGAGCTCCTGTTCACGAATCCTGCTCGGCAACAGGCCCTGAGGGCGTAACAGCATCATCGCAACGAGGATGGCGCCGTAGATGATGTAGTTGAGATGCTGGGTCGCGTCCGCCAGACTGTGCGTGGTTTCAGAGCTGAGTCCGATGCTGTTGGCGATGTTCTTGGCATTCTCCGGCAGGCCTGGAATCAGGTAGAAGACGACGTAGTAGAGGACAAGCGCCCCGACGATGACGCCGCTGATGTTGCCCATGCCCCCCAGCACGACCATCACGAGGACGGTGATCGAGACGATGAACAGGAAGGAGTCGGGGCTCACAAGGCTGACGTCCGCGGCGTAGTACGCTCCCGCGAAACCGCTGAACGAGGCACCAATGCCGAAGGCGAGCAGCTTGGTAGTCACGGTGTTGATGCCCATGGCCGCCGCGGCGACCTCGTCTTCCCGGATCGCCATCCACGCCCGCCCCAGCCGCGAGCGGTAGAGATTGCTGACGAGGATGACGGCGGCCGCGATCAGGACGCAGATCAGCACATAAAAGGCGACCGGATCACCGCCGAAGTTGAAGTTCCTCACGATCTGAAACGGACCGTCGCCAGACCAGGGACCCTGGATCCAGGCAGGGAGCACTGGCTGGTCGATGATGCCGACGGCGTTGATGCCGCCCGTCCACTGGTCGAAGTTGTAGAAGAGCTGGGGCACGATCTCGCCAAATCCCAGGGTGACGATGGCGAGGTAGTCGCCCCGCAGGCGCAGCGTCGGAAAGCCCAGGATTGCGCCGGCAGCCCCGGCGACGAACATGGCGACGAAGAGCATCAGCCAGAAGGGCAGGTGGACCGCGTGGTGGGCCGGCGATGACGCCAGTTGAGGAGAGGCCAACAACGCATACGTGTACGCACCGATCGCAAAGAAGGCGGCGTATCCGAGGTCGAGGAGGCCTGCGAAGCCGACCACCACGTTCAGCCCGATCGCGAGGAGGACGAAGTATCCGGCGCGCGTCGCCTGCGACACCAAAGCGGTGCCGTCCGTGGCGTAGATCGTCACCATTGGGAAGACGAGCGCGACGATGATCAAAATGCCGTAGACCGCCTGCTCGCGGTCGCGGATTCTTTCTCGCAGCCGCAACCGAGAGACTAACGAGCCCCGCGCGGCGGCTCCCCTGGGCGCGCTCACTTCTCAGGCACCCGCATGCCGAGCAGGCCGGTGGGCCTGAACACGAGGACGCCGATCAGGATGCCGAAGACCACGACCTGCGTCCACTTGGACCCGATGTAGGAGTCGCTGAACGCGGCGATCAACCCGATGATCAGCCCGCCAAGCGCTGCGCCCGGGATGTTGCCGATGCCGCCGAACACCGCGGCCGTGAACGCGATGAGCCCGCTGCGGAAACCCAGCTGGTAGTAGACGGTGTTGTAGTAGAGACCCCAGATCATGCCTCCGGCCCCGGCGAGGAGCGCGCCGATGAAGAAGGTGGCCGCGATGGTGCGGTTGATGTCGATCCCCATCAGCTGCGCGGCGTCACGGTCCTGCGCCGTGGCACGCATCGCCTTGCCGAGCTTGGTGCGGTTGATGAATATCGCCAGCAGCGCGACCAGGATCGCCGCCACCACCACCACGAAGACGTCCTTGAAGCCGAAGAAGACGCCTGCGATGGTGGTCGAGGCCTTAGGAAGGATGTCGGGGAAGTGCACCGTCGCGGGGCCGTGCCACAAGAACATGACGCCTTCCAGGAAGAAGGACATGCCGATGGCGGTGATCAGCGGAGCCAGGCGAGGCGCATTGCGAAGTGGGCGATAGGCGACACGCTCGATGGCGACGTTGATGCCGCCCATGATGAGCATCACGGCCGGGAACACAAGCAGCAGGGCGATGAGATTCACGGTTGTGAACCCGCCCTCGGAGATGGCGAAAAAGCCGAGGATCGCCGAGCCGACGTACGCGCCCAGCGTGAACACGTCGCCATGGGCGAAGTTGATCAGCTCGATGATCCCGTAGACCATCGTGTATCCCAGCGCTACGAGGGCGTAGATCGAGCCTTGGGTGAGACCGAAGATGAAGATCTGCACGAACTCGGTGGGGTGGATCGCCGCCTGTGCTGCAAGCAGGACCACCGCGGTGGCGCAGAGGACATAGAAGCCGAAGTCGGGCAGGCTCATGCCACCCACCCGAGACGCCCGGAACCTTTTCAGGGCGGAAGCGCCGCTCCCGACCACGCCCGCGTCCAGGTGCTCCCCTCCTTAGTGGTCAAAGGGCGAGGAGGCCGAAGGCGGCCTCCTCGCTGGATTTGGGCTACAGAGTACTAGGCGGGCTTGGCGAAGTCGAATTGCGTCTTCCAGACGAAGCACGCGTTCTTGGTCTTCGATCCGCAAACACCGGTGGAGTCCTTGATGGCCTGGTCGCTCAGACCGCCGTTGACGACGTAGATCGACACGATCTTGAGGTTCGTGTCGCCGTTCGCGTCGAAGTCGTACGTGCCGATCACGCCCTTGAAGCCCGTGGTCTTGGCCATCTCGGCCCGGACCTGCTCCCGGCTCGGCATCCCGTTGGCGTTCTTGATCGCGCGCCCGATGGCGGCCATCAGGGCGTTGGCGGCGTCGTAAGCCTGCATGGTGTAACCGCCGAAGTCGTTGGGGCCCGTGAAGGCCTTGCGGAAGTCCGCGATCGACTGCTTGGCGCCGTCGACCTTGGTGGCGTCCGCGCCGGCCGAGGTCGCGTAGATGTTGGGCTCGTTGCCCGAGGCCTGGTCGATGCAGTCGCTGGTCTCGATGCCGTCACCGCCCATGAACGGCACTGCCCAGCCGATGTCCTTCATCTGCTTGCGCGGGATGCAGATGTTCTGGTCGTCGGTACCGCCGACGTAGACGCCCAGCGCGCCCGCGTTCTTGAAGCCGAGCAGGATCGACTTGAAGTCGCTGGTCTGCTCCTTCTTGTATTCCGAGTGCTTGGCGACGGTGCCGCCCAGCTTCTTGAACTCCGCCTCGAACGACCCGGCGATGCCGACGCCGAACACCGTGCTGTCGTCCAGGATGCCGACGTTCTTGATGCTGAGCTGCTTGTACATGTAGTCAGCCATCGCGGGTCCCTGGTAGTCGTCAGTGGTGACGACGCGCCAGTAGTTGTTCTGGTTGCCCGCCCGCAGGTCCTGCGGGTGATAGGTGCAGCCCGCGATGTCCTTGGTCAGACACGGGTTGGTGTTGGCCGGGCTGATCATCACGAAGTGCTGCGGCGCGGCGATCGGGATCTCCGCCTTCGCGACCGCGGAGTTGTACGGGCCGACCATGCCGAGGAAAGCTTTGTCGTCCAGCATCTTGCGGACGTTGTCGACGCCGGCGTCCGCGTTGTAGGCGCCCTGCCGACAGTCGTCGAAGCTCTGGTACGCGATCGTGTAACCCTCGACGCCTCCGGCGGCGTTCTTCTGGTTGACCGCGAACTGGACGCCGTTGGCGGTCGCCTGGCCGCCGATCGTACAGACTGGGAGGTCAGAGCCGATCTTGATCGTGCCCTTGGATCCTCCACCGCCGGTCGTACCGCCGCAGGCGAACGCAACGAGCGCCGCCGTTGTGAGGACTATCAGTCCCCTAGCTCGAACCATATGGTTCCCCCTTGTGCTTGTTGGGAGGCCAATGCGCAAACCACACCTCACGCCTCCCATCACTTGCCGCCCTCTTCCCAACTCGAAGTCGGGGCGAGAGTGCGCCGGCGGCGAGTGCGGCCACATGGGATGGCCGAACTACTACTCCGAGGCAAACTATCGACTCGGAGGGCCCCCCAAGTCAAGTCGAAGTTGAGACCCGCGTCAGCTTGGGGGCGAGATCAATAGGGAAGTCGGGTGCTGTAGTCCACCGCGTCGACCAGCTTCCAGGAGGCTCGGGGGTCCGCGCCGGCAGCCTCGAACACGGTGACGATCCGGTTGGTCGTGTCCCCGGCGGCGTCGAAACCGAGGGTTCCGGTTGCCCCCGCCAGCCCTGAGGTCTGCGCGAGCTCGGCCGTCACCTTCGCCCTGGCGGGCAAGTGGCCGCCCGCATCCCGAATCGCGCGATCGAGCGCCGCGTAGAGCACCGCGGTCGCGTCGTACGCGACCATGGTGTAAAGGCCGTAGGCCGCGGTGGTCCCGAACGAGGCCTTGAAGTCGTGGATCGAGCGGGCCGCGCTCGGCCGCGACGCAGCATCCACGATCGGCACCGTCGCGTAGATGCCCGGGCTGTTCTCGCCGGCCGAGGAGATGCAGGTGGGGTCCTGCGCGATGCCGTCGCCGCCCAGGAACGGCGTTCCCTCCCCGGGAGGAAAGATCGACTTCATCGCGGCTCGGATGCTGCAGCCGTTCCGGCTGCTGCCCCCGTAATAGATCGCCTGCGCGCCCGCGCCCTTCATGCGCTTGAGGAAATCGCTCGCGTCCCCTTGGCCGGGCTCCAGGTCGAGGTGGCCGAGCACGGCGCCTCCAAGGTTGGTCAGGCGGCCGCTGAAGGAGTCGACAAGTCCCTGGCCGTACGCCTCGTGGTCGGAGATCACCGCGGCGCGCTGGACGTGGAGCTTGCGGTACGCAAAGTCGGCGGCCGCGGATCCCTGCAGCTCGTCGGTCGTGGTGAGCCTGAAGTAGTTGTTGGTGTGGCCCCCTCTCAGCTCCGACGCGCCGGGGAGTCCTGCGTCCTTGCAGGTGATGGCGGTCTTGGCGGGGTTGAGTGGGGCGGGGATGAAGACGTCTCTCGTCAGGCAGGGGTTGCTGGTGGCGGGGCTGACCATCGCCAGGCCCGCGGCGTTGGCGATCGGGATCTCGCGGCGCGCCACCCAGGCGTCGAAGGGACCGATCATGGCCACCACACTCGGGTCGGCGATGAACTTGCCCACATTCGAGGCGCCAAGCTTGGAGTTCGGAAGGCCGTCCCGAGCGTCGTCCGACGGGACCAGGACGACGTCGAAGCCGTCCAGCACCGGGTGGGTCTGGACGAAGAACCGGATCCCGTTGAGCGCCGGCACAGAGGCGCGTGCCTCGTGCCCTGTGAGTGGCAGGTCGACGCCGATCCGGAGCGATGGACGCGCCGGAGACGGGGGCGCCGAGGAGCCGCAGGCGGTGCAAGCGACGAGGAGGGCGGTCACCGCAAGCGAACCCCAAACTCGCATTTGGCGAAGAGGATGACACTCACTTCGCACTATCGGCCTACGTATACTCAGCATTCCTCTCTGCCCTTCAGCCCAGCCATAGGAGCGCGCCTCGTGAAAGCCGACACCAGCGAACACCTCAAGCCACGCTCGCAGTACGGCGAGGATGCGGTGCAGCTTGCCATCGCGGGCAAGTGGGACGAGGCCGCCAAGCTGAATCGCTTCATCATCGAGAGCTTCGGGGCTGACGAGGAGACGCAGAACCGCCTTGGCAAAGCACTCTCCGAGCTCGGCAAGCTGAAGGAGGCGAAGGCCTCCTATGAGGCGGCGCTGAAGCTGAACCCGATGAACTCGATCGCCAAGAAGAACGCGGCCCGCATCAATGCTCTCCTCCACCAGAAGGAAGGACTCAAGGTCGGCGGCACCCGTGTCGACCTCAATCTGTTCGTCGAGGAGATGGGGAAGACGGTGATCACCACCGTCGATTCCCCGCCCAAGGTGGACATCTGCTCCAAGGTCGCGGCAGGCGACGTCGCCGAGCTCAAGATCGAAGACGACGGCATCGTGGCCGAGACGTCGCGCGGCGTTCGGCTCGGTTTGCTCGAAGCGAAGCTGGCGCGCCGGCTCACCAAGTTCATGCGTGGAGGCAACCGCTACCAGGCCGGCGTCACCTCGTGCGACGGCAACACTGTGAAGCTGATCGTCCGCGAGACCTACCAGGACCCGCACTTCGCGGGCAAGCCGAGCTTCCCGATGCGTCGCAAGCGCGAAGTCGAGTTCCGGCCGTACGCGAAGGAGAGCCTGCTGGCGCGTGACTCCAAGGTCTTCGCCGGCGACGAGGAAGAAGAAGAGACGCTGGCCGAAGCCCCCGCGAGCGATGACCTGGAAGAGGGCATGCACGCCGTGGAGGATGAGGGCGAGGCGGTCGACTTCTCGGAAGACGCTGACGCGGACGGCGAGGACGAGGATGAAGACGAAAACTGACGCTCAATTCCCCACGAAATCAGAGGCTGACGCCGTGATTTCGCGGGGACCCCGTATAGATGTGGCCGCGGCCCGGAGGTTTCTTCACCTCCGCTAATCCATCGGCGACACCACAGCTTGGCGGTGTCCCGGGTTTTCGCGACCTGCTTCCGCTCGAGGCGGAGATCCTGCGCGAGGCGCAGGAGTCGCTGCTCGGCGAGATGCGGCGGTGGGGTTACCGCCACGTCATCACACCGCTCGTCGAGAGCATGGACGTGCTCGACGTCGGGCTCGGCATCGAACAGCGGCGGCGACTGTTCAAGTTCACCGACGCGCGCGGCGACGTCGTCGCGCTGGTGGGCGAGCGCACGGTTCCGGTGGCGAGGCTCGTCGCGGGCAAGCTCCGAGCCGCCGCGCTTCCGCTGAGGCTGTGCTACGCGGGCCCGGTTCTATCCACCGATGAGGGTCGATTCCAGCAGCGGCGCGAGACATACCAGGTCGGAGCCGAGCTGGTGGGCGCGTCGGGCCCGGTGGCCGACGCCGAGGTCATCGCCCTCGCCGCCCGCTGCATGGAGGCGACCGGCATCCGCCGCTACCAGATCGACGTCGGTCACGCGGAGTTCTTCCAGGGGATCATGGACGCGGTCAAGCTGCCTGACGATGTGAAGGCAGCCGTTCGCAGCGCGCTGGCGGCGCGGGACTTCGTGGCGCTCGAGTCACTGCTCGAGGACACGCCCCTCAAGTCCGCCGAGCACGAGCTGCTCCTGCGTTTTCCCGCCCTGCGCGGCGGAGCAGAGATCCTGGACGCGGCCGGCGGTCTCGTCCGCAACCGACGTTCCGAGGCTGCGCTCGCCGAGCTGGCCCGCGTCCGTGAGCTGCTGTTGGCGCACGGCATCGGCGAGGTGGTCAACCTCGACCTCGGCGCGATCCGCGACTTCGACTACTACACGGGCGTGATCTTCGAGGGGTATGGGCCGGACTTCGGGCGGCCGGTCGCGCAGGGTGGGCGCTACGACGGTCTGCTCGAGCGGTTCGGACGGCCCGCGCCGGCGACCGGCTTCATGGTCCAGCTCGACCTCGTCTCGGAAATGCTCACGCGAGCGCCGCGACCGCCCGCGCTGCCGCGCCTCGACGCCGCGCTGGCGTGGAGCGGACCTGGACTCAGCACCGCCCTCCGACTGGGCTCGACCCTGCGCCTGTTCGGCATGCGCGCGGTCGTGGACACGGAGTCGAGGAGCACCTCCGAAGCGAACGCCTGGTGGCATGCCGTCGGCGCGGCCAACCTGGTCCACTGTCTGAGCGACTCGGTGGTCGCCTGGTCGGCGACAGGACAGCGCACCCGGCGCCTGCCGCCGGAGCAGGTCGCGGCACGCCTGGCGGGAGGTGTCTCGTGACGTCCGCCGAGCAGGTCGCCATCGCGGTTCCCACGGGCGCGCTCCATGACGGAGCTCTTTCACTGCTGGCGCGGTCCGGACTCGCTCGTCTCGGCGCGGAGGAGCTGGGGCGGCAGCTGCTCGTCGAGCGCGATGGCTTGCGGGTGATCCTCGTCCGGCCCAGTGACGTGCCCGCTTACGTCGACCACGGCGCGGCGGACCTGGGCATCGTCGGCAAGGACATCCTGTGGGAGACGCCCGGCGCTCACTACGAGCTCGTCGACCTTCGTTTCGGCGGCTGCAGGCTCGTTCTGGCCGTACCGGACGCATCGAGCCTCGACGGCCCGGAGACATGGCCGCCGATGATTCGGGTCGCCACCAAATACCCGCGCACCGCGGGGGCGTGGTTCGAGTCGCGCGGGCAGGCGGTCGAGGTTGTGCAGCTACACGGATCGGTAGAGCTGGCGCCGCAGGTCGGCCTGGTCGACGGCATCGTCGACCTGACGGCGACGGGACGGACGCTGCGAGACAACCGGCTGCGCATCACGGCGGTACTCGGCACCTCGAGCGCCAGGCTGATCGCCAACCAGGCGAGCCTCAAGACGCGCACGGCGGCTGTCCAATCGGTGGTCGCCAGGATGCGCGAGGCTTCGAGCGATGCCGGTTAGGAGGTTCGACGTCGGCTCGTGGCTCGACTCGCCCCTGTCGCGGCGAAGGCTCGACCTGACCCAGTTCGCCACGGAGCGCGAGGCGGTGGCCGAGATCTGCTCGCGCGTGCTGGCGGAAGGCGACGATGCGCTCCGCGAGCTCGGCCGGCGATTCGACGGCTGGGCGCCTGCGCCCGGCGAGTCGTTCGAGGTGCCCCAACGCGAGCTGGCCGCCGCCGCCGGCCGCTTGGCGCCGGCGGACCGTTCGGCCCTGGAGTTCGCCGCCGGGCGCATCCGCGACTTCCACGAGCGCCAGTCCGAGCCGGGTTCAGTGGGATTGCCGGGCCTCAAGCTCGTGACGCGTCCCGTCAGGCGCGCGGGTGTTTACGCGCCGGGCGGCCGTGCGGCGTATCCGTCGACGGTGCTCATGACGGTGATTCCGGCGCGCGTGGCCGGGGTGCCCGAGGTCGTGCTGGCCACGCCGCCACGACCCGATGGCACCGTTCCTTCGTCGATCCTCGCCGCGGCGCACATCGCCGGCGTGGATGCTGTCTACAGGGTCGGCGGGGCGCAGGCCATCGCGGCGCTCGCTTACGGGACAGCGAGCATTCCGCGAGTCGACGTCGTCGCGGGCCCCGGCAACATCTACGTGACGCTCGCCAAGAAGGAGGTGTTCGGCGCGGTTGGCGTCGACGGAATCGCAGGTCCGACCGAGGTCGTGGTCGTGGCCGACGCCAGGGCACGGCCGGACTTCGTCGCGGCCGACCTGGCCGCGCAGCTCGAGCACGACCCGCTGGCGTGGGGCGTCCTCATCACCGACTCCAGCCAGCTCGCGGACCGCGTCGAGGAGGAGCTCGAGAGCCTTCTCCGCGGGCTGGAGCGAGCGGACATCATCCGCCAGGCCAACTGCTGCGTCATCGTGGCCCAGGACATGGAGCAGGCGATGCATGTTGCCAACGACTTCGCGCCTGAGCACCTGTTGATCGTGGCCGGCGATGCGGCGCGGCTGGCCGCGCAGGTGCAGAACGCGGGCGCCGTGTTCGTGGGTGCTTACGCGACGGTGCCGCTCGGCGACTACTCGGCCGGACCCAATCACACGCTGCCGACGTCAGGCGCGGCGCGTTTCTCCTCGCCACTCGGCGTGCACACGTTCCTCAAGAGGACGAGCGTGCTGAGCCTGAATCGCGGCGACCTCGAGACCCTGCGGGATGCCTCGGTCCGGCTGGCGGAGATGGAGGGCCTGGGCGCCCACGCCCATGCCATCGAGGTCAGGCTTGAATAGGAAAGGACGCGTCACACGCAAGAGCCGGGAGACCCAGCTGTCGGCTCGGGTCGACCTGGAAGGTCGCGGCCGGGCGGAGGTCTCGACCGGCCTCGCCTTCGTCGACCACATGCTCGAGCAGGTCGCACGGTACGGCGGATTCGACCTGAGGATGCGCGGTGCTGGTGATGTTGATGTCGACCCTCATCACCTGGTCGAGGACGCGGGCATCGTGCTGGGCCAGGCGCTCTCCCAGGCGTTGGGCGACCGCGACGGCATCGCGCGTTTCGCATCCGCCTACGCGCCGCTCGACGAATCACTGGCGCGGGTCGTGATCGACCTCGGCCAGCGACCGTATCTCTCTTACAACGTCCCGGTTCGTGGCCGCATCGGCACCCTCGAGTCGGAGGTGCTCGAGGAGTTCTGGCGCGCGATGTCGATCCATCTGGGCGCGACGATTCATGTCGACTTGATTCGCGGCCGCAACCGGCACCACATCGTCGAGGCGACGTTCAAGGCCCTGGGGCTGGCGCTGCACGATGCGACGGCATCGACCGGCCGCCCGGGCGTGCCTTCGTCGAAGGGTGTCTTGAAGTGATCGCAATCGTCGATTACGGGGTCGGCAACATCCGATCGGTCGAGCGCGCGCTGATCCAGGTCGGAGCCGAGGCGCGACTCACCGCCGATCCCGGCGAGCTCGAGTCGGCCGCCGGAATCGTCCTGCCGGGCGTCGGAGCGTTCGCGCCTGCCCTCGCGAAACTGTCGCAGCACGGCCTCGGCCGGCGAATCGTCGAGCTGGCGCGGCGTGGCAAGCCGGTGCTCGGCGTTTGCCTCGGCTATCAGCTCCTGTTCGAGGAGTCGAGCGAGCACGGCCGGCACGAAGGACTCGGATTGCTCCCGGGCCGCGTGGTCGAGGTCACCACGAGCGATCGCATTCCGGTGATCGGCTGGTGTCGCACCGTGCAAACCGCCCCGTCGCCGCTGTGGGAGGGCATCGCCGACCGCTCCTACTTCTATTACGTGCACTCGTTCACCCCGGCGGAATCGGACCAGCGGATCGGATGCACCGACCACTCGCCCGCGGCGGCGGCCTCGGCGAAAAACGTGATGGGTACGCAGTTCCACCCCGAGAAGAGCGGCGCCGACGGGCTTCGCCTGTACGCCAACTTCCTTGCCATCTGCAACTGACATGCCTGCGAAACGGATCATCCCCTGCCTCGACGTCACCGAAGGTCGCGTCGTGAAGGGTGTCCGGTTTCAGGAGCTGCGCGACGCCGGCGACCCGGCCGAGCTGGCCGCGGTGTACGACCGCGAGGGCGCGGACGAGATCATCTTTCTCGACATCACCGCGTCGTCTGACGCGCGGAACATCCTGCTCGACGCGGTCGAGCGCACCGCGGACCAGGTGTTCATCCCGCTGGCGGTAGGGGGCGGCGTGCGGAGCGTGCCCGACATGGCCGAGCTGCTGACTCACGGCGCGGACAAGGTGTCGGTCAACACGGCGGCGCTGGCGGATCCGACCCTGATCACGCGCTGCGCCGAGGTTTTCGGCGCCCAATGTGTCGTGCTTGCGATCGACGCGCGAAGACGGCGCGACGCCGAAGGGTGGGAGGTTTTCAGCCACGGCGGGCGGCGGGCGACCGGGCGCGATGCGGTCGAGTGGGCCGCGTTGGGCGAAGGGCTGGGCGCGGGGGAGATCCTGCTCACGTCGATGGACAGCGACGGCACGCACGCGGGTTACGACATCGAGCTGACACGCGCGGTCAGCGGTGCGGTACGACTGCCCGTGATCGCGTCGGGAGGTGCGGGCTCGGCGCGGCACATGTACGACGCGCTGACCGAGGGAGGCGCGGACGCGGCGCTGGCCGCGTCCATCTTT
>Ga0209806_1002412_pt1 | contig 11651 bp, 6 predicted proteins | sample GraSoiAngelo_152_FD_186166 | JGI IMG/M metagenome (GOLD analysis project Ga0209806, IMG submission 186166) | Grasslands soil microbial communities from the Angelo Coastal Reserve, California, USA - 14_1009_12_30cm (SPAdes) (version 2) | ecosystem: Environmental > Terrestrial > Soil > Grasslands ... | reverse complement strand
AACGTGACCTCGCGCAGGCGACCGATTTCCTGAAGAAGATGTGGGATCTCCCCGGCTTTGGCTGAGTACACCGTGTAGTCAGAGTTTTCAGCGAGGCGGCGCCGTGGACTGAGCCCTTCCAGATCGCGAAGCAGGAGTTCGCGGGGCAAGCCCGGGAGAATGGCTTCGTCTTTCCTTTGTGGCAAAACCGCGTGCACCGCTGCCGCTCTAGATGCTTTTACCTTACCCCTTTCGCCCAGCAGGTACGTCCGCCAGCGCAGATATTGGGTGGCGACCTGATCGCTGTTAATGTTTTCGATTGCGTCGCCGGGTATGGTGCTGCCGATTCGCAAGGCGACCTGTTTGCCTTGTTGCTGCAGGAATTCTTGCAGCAGGAATGCCAGGCGAAGCCGGGAGTGCAACGCGCCCACGAATTGGAAACGCAAGCTGTTCTGTCCGCAGAAAAAAACAGGCAGGGCAGCGGCGCCAGTCTTGCGGATCAGTCGCGCCGCCGTTTCATTCCAGCGCGGATCGGCAACAGGGCCTTGCGGCATTTGCCAATGAGACACCTCGCCCGCGGGGAAAATGGCGAGCATCCCGCCTTGGTGCAACCACTCCATGGATTGCTTCAGGGCGCGACGGTTGCGCTCTTTAGAGTGGCGTGTGTGCAGGGGATCGACGAAGATGCAGCACTGCTCGAGCTCAGGCACGCCTTCGAGCAGGAAGTTGGTCAAGACTTTGACGTCAGGACGCGCACGCGCCAGCACTACGGCGAGCACGGCGCCGTCGAGCAAACCATAAGGATGATTGGCGACAACCACCACCGGCCCCTTCTTCGGGATACGCTCGAAGTCGGCGGAATTCACCTGCAGATCAATATTCATCTCGCACAGCAGGTTTTCGAGGACCGAATGCTCGCGTCCTTTGCGGGATCTCTGGTAGAGGTCATGAACCTGCTCCAGCGGCAAGAGCTTGCTGGCGAATCCCGGCAATCCGGCAAGCGCGGGAGCATGGGCGAGCACACCCGTGTGGACGGAATCTTCGAGGGGCGACAGAATGGGCATGGTTACATTGTTAGCGCGCCAACTTTTCGCCTGGATGAAAGGCAAATGAAATGTTGGTGAATCCGACGCGAGGGGAACTCGAAAGTAACTGCTCGGAGCGCGGGGCGTCCTGCTGATGCCGAGTACGGACGCGGGAATCCACTTTTTGCTGGAGCTACATTGCGCCTTCGCGTTCTCAAACTCGCGCGAGTGGAACTCGAAGGTCTATCTGATGGGACGACAAGTCCGCCGGGGACGCCCGCGGCTCCATCTGAGAAGCGCTAGGCTGCGAATTCTTCTTCAGGAGGCACAGGAAGGGGCTGGGGCAAACGATCCGTCACTTCTGCGAGCTGAGCCAGTTTCGCGGCGAGCTCTTGCGTCAAGGCGCCCGGTTGCAGCCGCCAACGCCAGTTTCCGTCATTCTCGCTGGGCGTGTTCATGCGGGCTTCGCTGCCCAAGCCAAGAATATCCTGCAACGGGATCACCGAAAGACTCGCGACCGACCCTTGGGCCGCGCGCACGAACGACCAGTGCATGCCGTCGGCAGCGCAGCCGAAATATGCTTCCGCGTGGCGGCGTTCGTCAGCAGTGGCACCGCTCGACCACCAACCGACAAGGGTGTCATTATCGTGGGTTCCGGTGTAGACGACAGTGTCGGGGGTGAGTTGCTGCGGCAGATACATGTGCGCGCCCACGTCTCCGAACCCAAATTGCAGCACGGCCATGCCGGGGATCTGCAATCGCCGGCGCAGTGCGTGCACGTCGGGGGTAATGTAGCCCAGATCTTCGGCGAAGAACGGTAGCCCACCCAGGGCCTCGCGCACTTTCACAAACAGATCGTCCTTGGGACCATCTACCCAATGGCCGTGGATGGCGGTGGGCTCGCTGGCCGCGATTTCCCAGAACTGCGCGAAGCCGCGGAAGTGGTCGAGACGAATGTAGTCGCAGTGCTGCGTGGCCGCGCGCAAGCGTGCCACCCACCAAGGATAACCCTGCTGCTTCATCACGTCCCAGCGGTAGAGCGGATTTCCCCAGCGTTGGCCCGTCGCGCTGAAGAAGTCTGGGGGTACTCCCGAGACGACCTCGGGATTGCGATCTCCATCGAGCCGGAACAGCTCCGGATGCATCCAGACGTCGGCGCTGTCGTAATTAACGAAGATCGCGATGTCGCCCATGATGCGGATCGAACGCTGGGCGCAATAGTGGCGCAAGGCACGCCACTGCTCCGCGAAAGCGAACTGCAGGACACGGCGCATCATCAAATCGTCGGCCATGTCGCGCCGTACCTTGTCGAGCGCGGCCGGTTCGCGATGCGCCAGTTCGCGAGGCCACTCATTCCAGTTGGCGAGTTTGTAATGCGCGCGCAGGCCATCGAAGAGCACGAAATCTTCCAGCCACTCCGCATTCTCCTGGCGGAAACGCTCGAAGCGGGCGCGGGCATTTCCCTGCATGGTCTTGGCAAAGTTGCGGGCGGCTTGCGCCAGCAATGGCATTTTGCTCGGAAATACGGCGGCGTATTCTACGGGCCCGTTGGCTTCGGGCAGTTGCGCGATCAGCGAGCGGTCGATCCAGCCGTGCTCCGCCAGACGCTCGAGGCTGATCAGGAGCGGATTGCCGGCGAATGCCGACGTGGCGGAATAAGGAGAATTGCCGTAGCCTAGCGGACCTAAAGGAAGGACCTGCCAGAGACCCTGGCGCGCCGCGGCCAGGAAATCGACGAACGCATAGGCCGCTGGACCAAAATCGCCAATGCCGCCTCGCGCCGGAAGCGAGGTTGGATGCAGAAGAATACCAGTGGCGCGAGGGAAAGGCATTCGTCGTCTTTACATGGAGTTCGTGAGATTTCTTACGCTGAGAGTGTCCCCGGGCAATGCAACACCGCACCTGGGGGTCGTCGTTTAGAAGCCCTCTTCCCCGCCACCCTGACCTTTCGTCAGGTTCTTCATCTCCTGTTCGTTGATCTTGATCTTCCCCGACTTCTCCATCTGCTGCCGGAGGTTCGCCAGGAACATGCCGAAGAGATCCTGTTGTTTGTTGTGCAGGAGGCCATCGCGGATCTGATCTTTTTTGGCGGCGAAGTCCTGTTCCGTGGGCTCCTGCTTTTCGAGCACGGTGAGCACGACGCCGTTGGTTCCGGCAGTGATGGGACCGCTGATCTCGCCGGGTTTCATGGTGAATGCCACGGAGGCCTGGCCCGCCATGCTGCCGACATCCGGAACCTGGCCCTCGGGAAGGACGAAGTCGCTGGTTTTCACGGTTGCGCCCAATTCCTTGGCTGCTTTCTTCAGGTCGTGCTCGCTCTTGGCACGATCGGACAACTCCTGAGTTTTCTGGTTCAGGAGGATGCCAGCACGCTCATTCTTGAAGTCGTTTTCGAGCTTTGAGCGGATTTCCTCGAACGTCGGCGTGGCCGGAGGCTTAATCCCAAGAAGCTGAAACACTACGACTCCCTGGCCGAGTTGAGCCATATCAGGCGGCGACTTTTCACGCTCGCTGAAGACTGCATCCATCAATTGCGGGGAAGAGCCGACTCCCGGCAACACGTCGGTGCGGCCGACGAAATCGGTGGTGACGGGATTCACGCCTTTGGCGGCGGCTGCTTTCTCGAGGCCCTGAGTACGAGCCTGATCGAGCAACGCATTGCCGGCAGCATCGAGCGCCCGGGTCGTCTTTTGCTGCCGAATCAGCGGCTCGATCTGGTCTTTCACTTCGTCGAGCGTCTTGAGATGCGCTTCATGCTTGTCTTCCGTGCGGATGATGTGGAAACCGTAACTGCTCTTCACCAGATCGCTGGTCTGACCCTTGGCCTGGGAAAAGGCAGCCTTCTCGAATTCGGGCACAGTACGACCGCGGCCAATCCAACCAAGTTCGCCACCTTGCTTCGCGCTGCCCGGGTCGTCTGAGTACTTCTTGGCGAGATCCTCAAACTTCGCCCCGCCTTTGAGCTGCTTCAGGACGTCTTCGGCCTTCTTGCGCGCCTCCTCGACACCTTTCTCGTCGACCTTGCCATCGGGGCCCGCAGGCGGAGTCTTGACCAGAATGTGGCTGACCTTCACCTCTTCCTGCACACGGAACTCTTCGCGATGCTGGTTGTAGTAGGCCTGCAACTCCTCGGGGGTCACCTGGGTCTGCGCCAGAACTTTGCTCTTGTCGAGGAAGGCGTATTCGATCTTGCGCTTCTCCGGAATTGAGTCCTTGTAGCGGGCCTGGTTGCGCGTGTAGAAGGCCTTCAGTTCTTCGTCGGTGGGATGCAGGGCCTTGCGAATGTCATCCTGCGAGAGGAACGCATACTCGAACTTCACCTTCGTGTTGCGCTTCTCAAATTCTTTTCGGACATCGCTGTCGGAGACCGAGGCGCTTCCCGTGATGAGGGTCGCCAGTTTTCGCTCCAGGATTTCGTTCTTGACGTCCTGCTCAAAGGTTGCCACCGTCAGGTTGTTCTGGGCCAGCAGGCTCTCGTATGCCTGCTCTCCGATGAACTTCCCTCCCGGAAACAGGGTCGCGCTGAACCGGCCATTCTGGAGTTCGTCGCGCACGTCTGCGGAGGTAGCCTTCAGGCCCATGCGTTCCGCTTCGGCCACAATCGACTTGCCGGTAATCATTTGCTCCACCGACTGCGCAATGGCGCGGGGCATAATCATGGGCAGCAGTTGCTTCCCCATCGGGCCGTATTGCGCCACTTGCTGCTCGGCGAGGGCGCGGGCGTGATCGCGCACTTCTTGGGTGGTGATGTCGTGGCCCGCCACCTTGGCGAGCACACCCTGGCTGGGTTGGCCGAGCAGGTCGGAACCCAAGCCACCGGGAATGAGGGTGATGACCATGCCGCCACAAATAATGAGCAGCAGGGCGCTTAGAATAATTTTCTTCAACGGGCCAGGCGTTTGCAGAAATCGAATCATGTTTGTACTGTCACTCCAGATTTAGGGGGCGGAATACCAGATTATAAACTATAGGTTGACGCTAGCGGTCCAGCGTGAGTGGAATGGCAGGTCCTCCCGACGCCCAGGCTATCGTCCAAAGAACAGACGCGAACCCGGGGCACCGTGATCCAGCCGGGCGAGGGGAAAATCGCGAGAAAACAGCTATTGAAACGAATCAATAAAACGTGTTATCCCAGAGGGCAGCTTGTTTTCGTTCGGCGGCAGGCGCTTTGATCTCCATTCCCCGAGGGCAAGTAGCATGAGAATTCGCTGGCTGGGCTGGATTGTGTTCCTGCTCCTGTCCTCCGTGTCGTTCGCGCAACAGGCGAAACTGGCCCAGACTAGCTCGAAGCTGCGGTTAGCCGATGGCTGGATGCTGCAGTCCTCGAGCAAGATTGATCAGTCCGGCGAGACGTTGTCCAAAGCCGGCTTCCAACCTAAAGGGTGGTACCCGATCAGCGTGCCGACCACCGTGGTCAGCGCGCTCGTCAAGCATAAGGTTCTCCCTGATCCGATGTTTGGCATGAACCTTCGGCAGTTTCCGGGGGTGAGTTATCCGATCGGCGCGAACTTTTCCAATCTCCCCATGCCACCGGACAGCCCTTACCTGGTCTCGTGGTGGTATCGCAAGACCTTCACGCTCCCTGCCGACTACAAAGGCAAAACGGTATGGCTGAATTTTCGGGGGATCAATTACCGCGCCAACATCTGGCTGAATGGGAAAGAGATTGCGAAGTCGGACGATGTGGCCGGGGCGTGGCGGACCTACGAAATCAATGTGACGGGGATCGCGAAGCCTGATTTGGAGAACGTCCTGGCAGTGCAGGTATTCGCACCCACCGAGAAAGACCTCGCGATAACGTTCGTCGATTGGAACCCCGCGCCGCCGGATAAGAACATGGGGCTGTGGCGGGAAGTGTTCTTGACGGTGAGCGGCCCGGTGGGGCTGCGCTACCCGACCGTGATTTCCCACGTGGATGCAGCAGGCAATGCGCAGCTCACGGTGACCGCGCTACTCAAGAACGCGAGCAAAGAGCCAATCCATGGAACGCTGAAGGGCACGATCGATCAGCTCGAATTTGCTCAAGACGTCGAACTCGGCGCCGGCGAAAACAAAGACGTCACGTTCGACGCGGGAAAGTTCTCCCAACTCAGCCTGACCCATCCGCGTTTGTGGTGGCCCGCGCAAATGGGTAAGCCGGAACTGTACTCACTGAAAATGCAGTTCGTGGTAGGCGGCCGGATTTCCGACCACAGCGAAACTCATTTCGGTATTCGGGAAGTCACATCGGAACTGAATGCAGACCAGCGGCGCGTATTCGCCATCAATGGCAAGAAGATCCTGATTCGGGGCGGCGGCTGGACACCCGATATGCTGCTTCGCGAAAACTCACAGCGGCTGGCGGACGAGTTCCGCTACGTGCGTGACATGGGGCTGAATACGATTCGCCTCGAAGGCAAGCTGGAAACGGAGGAGTTCTTCGAGCACGCGGACCGCGAAGGCATTCTCATCATGGCGGGCTGGTGTTGCTGCGATCATTGGGAACGCTGGGGCGAATGGTCGCCGCAAGATTTCGATATCGCGAAGGCATCCTTGCAGGACCAGATCTATCGGCTGCGCAGCCATCCCAGTGTCGTAATGTGGCTCAACGGCAGCGATAATCCTCCACCACCGGACGTCGAGGAAATGTATCTCGCGGTCGAAAAGCAGCTACTCTTCCCCAACCCCGTGGTCTCATCCGCGACTGCCAAGCCTACAAGTGTGACCGGCGATAGTGGCGTGAAGATGACCGGACCTTATGAGTACGTCGCGCCCTCGTATTGGTCAGAGGACAAGATTGACGGCAGCCATCATTGCAACCCGGGCGGATGTGGCGGGGCTTACGGCTTTAATACGGAAACCAGCCCAGGTCCGGCTGTTCCGCCCATCGAGAGCCTGCGGGCGATGCTGCCGAAGGATCACCTATGGCCGATCGACGATTGGTGGAACTATCACGCGGGTGGCGGACAGTTCAAGGACTTGCACGTCTACACGGACGCTTTGACGGCACGCTACGGGACGGCCGACACGCTCGAGGACTATGCGCTGAAAGCGCAGCTGATGAACTACGAGGGCATCCGGGCGATGTTTGAGGCCTACAGCCGCAACAAGTACACCTCGACGGGCGTGATTCAGTGGATGTTGAACAACGCCTGGCCCTCGATGATCTGGCATCTTTATGACTATTATCTGCGGCCCGGCGGCGGATACTTCGGAGCGAAACGGGCGATGGAGCCGCTGCATCCGCTGTATTCCTACGACGATCATTCCGTGTGGGTGGTCAGCAGCCGATATGACGATGTGCCACGCCTGAAGCTGACCACGAAAATCTACAATCTCGACATGACCGAGAAGTTCTCGCAGGAATCCTCGGTGGATGCGGCTGCCGACAGCACGAACAAGGTTCTTACCCATCCCGCGTTGACGGATGCGAGCCCGGTCTACTTCCTCGCGCTGCGCCTGGAGGACAGCACGGGCAAGCTGGTGGGTTCGAATTTTTATTGGTTGTCGACGAAACCCGAAAGCCTCGACTGGGAAAAGTCGAACTGGTTCACGACGCCGACCTCGTCGTTCGCCGATTACACCGCGCTCAGCCAGTTGCCGAAAGAGGACCTGAAAATCGCGAGCCGCACGGAACGGCAAGGCGAAGAATCGGTCACTCATATCACGGTCGAGAATCCGGGCAAGACGCTGGCGTTTTTCGTTCATCTCAAAGTAGACAAGGGCAAGGGCGGCGAGGAGATTCTGCCGGTTATCTGGGAGGACAATTATTTCTCGCTGTTGCCAGGCGAAAAGCGCGAGGTGACGGCAACCTATCGGACTGCGGAACTCGGGAGCGCCAAGCCGGACGTGGAAGTCAGCGGTTGGAATGTACACTGAGGTCTGGAGTTCGAGTGGGGTCGTTCCTGCAACACTGAATTGCCGCGTTCAAGGACTTTTTCTGAGATCCAACCGTCGGAGCGCGCATGATTTTGCCAACGACCAGCGACCAAGGACCAACGACTAAATAATGGCAACCAACACGACCACGGTAACGAGCAGCGCGCCCCGATTGCGGCGCACGCTCACGCTTTGGGACCTGATCCTCTATGGCGTCATCGTCATTCAACCGGTGGCGCCGATGTCGTCATTTGGAGCGCTGAGCGATCGCGGTCATGGGCACGTGGTTACGGCCATCCTGATTGCCATGGTCGCAATGTTGTTCACCGGCATCAGCTACGGGCGCATGGCGCGCGCCTATCCCAGCGCCGGTTCCGCGTTCACCTATGTCGCGCAGGAATTTCATCCGGGAGTGGGCTATGTGACCGGCTGGAGCATGGTGATGGACTACATGCTCAATCCGCTGATCTGCACGGTGTGGTGCGCGCAGCAGGCGCATGAGTTCGCGGCCGCGCTTCCGGTCTGGGGATGGAAGATCGTCTTCGCCGCGGTGTTCACGTGGCTGAACCTGCGCGGCATCAAGACTTCCGCGCGCGTGAATACGGGCATGGCGGCGGTGATGAGCGCGGTCATCGTGGTGGTGTTCATTGCTGCGATCCGGTACATCTTCGGGCATCCGCATAACGATCCCATATTTTTCACGCGGCCGTTTTATGATCCTCAGACTTTCACCTACGGCAATCTCTTCGGATGCACCTCGATTGCCGTGCTCACCTACATCGGCTTCGACGGAATTTCCACGCTCTCGGAGGAAGCCGAGAATCCGCGCCGCAATATTCTCCTGGCAACGGTGCTGACTTGCGTGGTAATCGGCATTCTCTCCGCCGCCGAGGTGTATGTCGCGCAATTGGTGTGGCCGGCTTCGCAGCCATTCTCGAATCCGGATACCGCCTATGTGTTTGCGGCCGCGAGGACCTGGGCTCCGCTATTCGGAATTGTCGGCTTCACGTTGCTGGTCGCGAATTTCGGGTCGGGTTTCGGGTCGCAGATCGGGGCGGCTCGCCTGCTTTACGGGATGGGACGCAGCAATGCACTGCCAAAGTCCTTCTTCGGCGCGGTGGACGCAAAAAGCCGCGTGCCTCGCAACAACGTCCTGTTTGTTGGGGCGATTGCCTTGCTGGGCTCGTTTTTCATCAGCTATGGGCGCGGGATTGAACTACTGAATTTTGGCGCTCTGATCGCGTTCATGGGCGTGAATGCGGCGGCCTTCATGCGCTATTTCGTGCGCGAACCGGAAAAGAAGATTTCGAACTTCCTGCCGCCGATCCTCGGTTTCCTGATTTGCCTGGCGCTGTGGTGGAGCCTGAGCCGCGATGCGTGGATCGTTGGTGGAACATGGATGCTGCTCGGCATCGCGTTCGGCGCATGGAAGACGAAGGGGTTCCGGAGCGGCGCCATCAATTTCGAATTGCCTCCGGAGGAAGAGGCCTAGGCTTTCGCGGATTTCTTCGCGTGCTTTGCGGAATTTCTTTGCGGCATTTGCGATTACGAGCTTTCGATAGAAAAACCTTTAACCGCGAAGTTCGCGAAGGAATCGCAAAGATCGCAAAGAAAATCAAACTCGGGATTTTTGGCACTTCATGATTGTCTGGCGGCTCAGAATTCTTACCCTCAATCCACCTGGGCGCGCTTGCCCAAAGCTTCAGCATTAGCCAGGAGAAACACCGTCATGCCCTCTCTTCGTTACATTCGGCTTATTTACGTTCGTGTGTCCTTGATCGCATTTGTCATTTTCATCGGCTCATTGCCAGTGGCTTCCCAGGCTGCCCCTAAGTCGGTCCAGGAACGGCTCGGCTATCCTGCCTTGGCGCGTTTGCTGATCCTGCACGCGGATGATCTCGGCATGAATCACTCGGTCAACCGCGCGACTTCGGAAGCACTCGAACATCACTGGATTACTTCCGCCAGCATCCTGGTCCCCTGCCCCTGGTTCCTCGAAGCCGCAAATTTCGCCAAGACGCATCCGGACGCGGACCTGGGCATTCACCAGGCCCTCACCAGCGAGTGGACGACTTTCCGCTGGGGTCCGGTCACGTCCAAGGATCAGGTTCCCAGCTTGCTAGATGCGCAAGGATATCTTCCCAGCGACACGCCGGAAGTGGCCAGCAAGGCAAAGAGCGACGAAGTGGAGAGAGAGTTGCGGGCGCAGATCGAGCGCGCTCGCAACCTCAGCGTAAATGTCAGCCACCTTGACAGTCACATGGTCGCACTGTTTCAGACCCCGGAATTGTTCTCGACTTACCAGAAGCTTGGGGCGAGTTTCCGAGTCCCAATCCTCGCGGCCCGCGTCGGCTCCGATCATGCCGTGCCCGCGTCGGTGAAAATGGCGTCCGATGAAGTTCTTATCGAGCGTGTGATTGAGATGTCTCCGGGTGTCGACGCTCAAGACTGGCTCGCCTGGTACGAAAAGCAACTTTCACCACTCGGCCCCGGCGTTTACGAGGTGATCCTGCACCTTGCCTACGACGACGATGAGATGCGCGGCGCGACATTCGACCATCCCGATTGGGGCTCGGCCTGGCGGCAGCATGATCTCGATATGGTCAAGAGTCCGGAGTTCCAGAAATTCCTGAAAGATCAGGGATTCATCCTGGTGGGATGGAAGGATGTGGCAAAGGCGCTGCCGAAGAATTACGGGAGCACGCAGTGAGATACGAGCGATGAGCTTCGAGCTACGAGCTTCGAGCTACGAGCTTCGAGCTTCGAGCTACGAGCAAGCCCGTACATTCTTACCCGTTAACATTGAAACCTGGTCTTCTCGAAGCTCGCAGCTCGAAGCTCGAAGCTCTTCTACAGTAAAATGGGATTTTCTTCATTCACGGAGAGCTCTATGCAGCGGGCATTCGGACTCGATATTCCGCAGACACTTGAAGACGTTTGCGATCCGGCGTCATTGGCGCTGATCGTCTATGACATGCAGGTTGGGATCGTGCAGCAGGTTGGCAACGGTCGCGAGATCACCGGCCGCGTGCTCCAGGTGCTTGAAGCGTGTCGCGAAGCGGGAATTCGCGTCATCTTCACACGCCATATGTCGTTGCCGAAGGAACTGATGGGTGCCTTCCAGTTCCGCACCGCAATGGCATGGCAACGAGTAAAGACTCCCCAAGAGGTAAAGCCCTGGTTCCTGCGCGATGCGCCGGGTTTCCAGCTGGTTCCGGAATTGAAGCCGCTGCCCAGCGAAGCCATCTTCGACAAGATCACGATGTCCGCGTTTGAAGGCACGCCTTTGGATATCGCTCTGCGGGATTGCGGGATCCGCGCGTTTGCGATCGCGGGAATCGCGATGGAAATCGGCATCGACCCGACTGCGCGTCACGGCGCGGATCTTGGCTACATTCCTGTTGTGATCAAAGACGCCTGTGGTTACGGGCATCACGATGCGGCGGAGCGTTCGATCGCGAGCCTGGAGTTTGCGGGGGATTCGCTTCTGACTACGGTCGAGACATTCTGTGCTCAGCTCGGAGCCAAACTGCCGGCGGCAAAGTAAAAAAAATCCACCACAAAGGACACGAAGGTACGCAAAGGATCTCGAATTTCCTTCGTCTCCCTTTGTGTCGTTTGTGTTAATGCTTTTGACTTTTCGCGGGAGGATACTGATACGCGTAGCCGGGCTCTTCGTTTCCAGAAACATGCCGCGTGTTGTACTCAAGCAAATAGTCCAGATGCTTGCGGTCTAATGGATACGACTCGCGATAAGGGTACCCACTCATTGCCTTGAACGGCAGCGGG
>Ga0209806_1002410_pt1 | contig 11656 bp, 12 predicted proteins | sample GraSoiAngelo_152_FD_186166 | JGI IMG/M metagenome (GOLD analysis project Ga0209806, IMG submission 186166) | Grasslands soil microbial communities from the Angelo Coastal Reserve, California, USA - 14_1009_12_30cm (SPAdes) (version 2) | ecosystem: Environmental > Terrestrial > Soil > Grasslands ... | reverse complement strand
ATGACAAGATACAAAGAATTGGGCAAGACGAGGCCGCCGGGCTGCTTCCGGCGGCCTCTTTTTGTGACGGGCCTGAATTGAATTGCTGCCAGCACCCGCCCAAGCGGAGCTTGGACGGGGCACCCAATTCCAGCCGCATCCTCACCCACGTGAATCGATGTGTCGAGATGGCGTCGCTCGGTCGACGACCACGATTCATCTTCCGTTGTCAGCCGTTAGCCAACGACCATCAGCCAGCCGTCAGCCAACAACTACCAGCCAACAACTACCAGCCAACGACTACCAGCCAACAGCTGACGGCTGATGACTGAAGCCTGACGATTGTTCTTTAGTACCTGCCGTTGTACGTGGATTGATAACCGGCGCGGTAGCCGTCGGTGTACTGCGACCTGTAGGCGCTCTTGTCTCCGTAGTCGCGGCGGTAGCCGTGGTCGCGATCATCGAAGCGGCCGCGCGGATTTGGGTTGAATGGCTTGTTGCGATATTGATCGTCGCGCGCCATGGTGACGCCGTCCTGGTACCCGGTGTCGTAGCCGACTCGGCCGTTATAGGCATCATTGCCGTAGTAGCGGTTGCCGCGGTAGCGATCGTCACGATCGCCGTCGCCGCGCCAGCCCGGCCGCTCGCTGTTGAAGCCGGAACGGAAGCCGTCCGCGTAGCCCTGCTGGTAGCCGTTCTGGAACGCGTTCAACGGGCCCATCCAGTTTTTGTAGCCGTGGCTGGCCTGGCGCCAGTCCGGCGTGTGGTAGTCGTTGGGATCGTTCTCGCGACCTTCGTGGCGGCCGCGTTTCTCGCCATCTCGAAAACCGTTGTCATACCCGTATTGGCGCGTCTGGGCTACGTCGCCGCGGTAGTAGTAGTCGTCACGATCCTGCGCGAGCGCAAACGTGCCCAGCGCCATCACCAGGGAAGCTGCCAAAGCTGCCATTCTCAATTGTCGCCGCATATTCACCTCCGTCACCGGTTGATGCTTCCGGTCTCTGCTCAGTTGGGATGCCGGCGGCGAGGAGCGCGATGCCTTGACACGCGCCGATGTCTGCCTGCGATCATTTCTGAAGCCAATCTGAAAACACAATGTTTATGCGGGCCCGCAACTTTTTCTGCGGAGTGGTGTTCAATACGCAACCGTCTCGCGGAAATCCGCTCGGCTGTTCTGATAGACTTTTTTGTTCCCTTACATGATTCGGAGTAGCTTCCGCATGCAGATCAAGCGAGTGGGCGTGGTGGGTGCAGGCACGATGGGAAACGGCATTGCCCACGTGTTTGCGCGCAGCGGCTACGCGGTCACGCTGTATGACGTGGAACAGCGTTTTCTCGATCGCGCGCTCGACGTCATCGCCAAGAACCTGGCCCGCGAAACCGCCAAGGCGAAGATCACGGCCGAGCAGGAAGCCGCCGCGCTTGAGCGAATCATGCCTGTGCTCGACCGGTCCCGGCTGGGCGAGTGCGATTTCATCATCGAGGCCGCGACTGAGAAATTCGAAATCAAGGCGGAGATCTTTCGCGACCTCGATCGCATTGCTCGAGCTGACATCGTGCTCGCGTCCAATACCTCTTCGATTTCCATTACCAAGCTCGGAGCTCTGACCCAGCGGCCGGCGCAGGTTATCGGGATGCATTTCTTCAATCCCGTGCCCATAATGAAGTTGGTGGAAGTGATCCGCGGGCTGGCGACCTCGCAGTCCACGTACAACATGGTGCGTGACCTGGCGGTCGCACTCGATAAAACGCCGGTCGAAGTGAACGATGCGCCCGGCTTCGTATCGAACCGCGTGCTGATGCCGCTGCTGAACGAGGCCATGTACGCGGTCATGGAAGGAGTGGCGACGGCGCCTGCCGTCGATGAAGTCTTCAAGCTCGGCATGGCGCACCCGATGGGTCCACTGACTCTGGCCGACTTCATCGGGCTGGATGTGTGCCTCGACATCATGCGTGTGTTACACGACGGTCTGGGTGATCCGAAGTATCGTCCGTGCCCGCTGCTAATCAAGATGGTGGATGCGGGCTGGCTGGGGAAGAAGAGCGGGCGGGGCTTTTATCAGTACTAGCAAGAGCAGGCTCCAGGCTTTAGGCTCTAGGCTCTAGCAAAATCTCAGCGCCGTACCCTAGAGCCTAGCGACCAGAGGCTAGAGCCTGATCTTTAGAATTGGGATTTTTGATGACTACCGCATGGGGACAAGTTTTACCAGAAGAGCAATCGAGTGTTCGTCGGGACACGGGTTTTTATGTCTTTGCCGCCGGCGCCGGCATGTTCGCGGGCTGGGTGGATATTAAGGCCGGAGACCTCCTGTTGACCGCGCTGCTGGTGCTGGCACCCTGCATGTTGCTGGGACTGATGCGTCCAGAGAAGCCCTGGCGTTGGATAGCGATCGTGGGAGTGTTTGTACCCATTGCCGAGTTGCTGGGCTATCTGGTGTTGACCCAAAAGCCCTATCGCGCGCAAATCTACGAATCATTTCTGGCGTTTCTGCCGGGGATCGCAGGGGCTTATGGAGGCTCGCTGATGCGGCTTGCGATCACGAACATCTCCGGCAACAAATAACGCACGCCACCCGAAAGTCTCGGCTAACCAAAAAAGTACTCACGTTTTCACAGGCTTAACGAGTATCCTGCGGCATATGGCAGTATCAGTTTCGGTGCTGGCCAGCGGCAGCCGTGGGAACAGCGCCGTCGTGCAAACTTCGACCACCCGAATCCTGGTCGACGCGGGAATTTCCTGCCGGGAGACCTTCAAGCGCATGAAGGTTCTGGGCGAGGATCCACGCTGCCTGTCGGCAATTCTAATCACGCACGAACACTGCGATCACATCTACGGTCTGGCGACGCTGGCCAAAAAATTAAAGATTCCCGTGTTCATGACGGGAGCCACGCATCAGTGCTGGGCGCGAGCCATGCGCGATGAAGATGGCGTTCGTCCGAAACTGGAGCGGCTCGAGGTGTTCGCGGCGGGCAAGAGCTTTCAGGTGGGCGATATCGCCATCACGCCGTTTACCATTCCCCATGACGCCGCCGATCCGGTGGGGTTCACGTTCCGGGCGGAAGGCGTGAAGATCGGCTTTGCGACCGATCTCGGTTATGTTCCGGCCAGCGTTCGCGATCACTTGCGGCGCTGCGAAGTTCTGATCATGGAGTCGAACCATGATGTCGAGATGCTGCGCGTCGGTCCCTATCCCTGGTCCGTGAAGCAGCGGGTCATGAGCCGGGTGGGGCACCTTTCCAATGACGCACTCGCGGAATTCTTCACCAACGACTATGATGGAGAGGCAGCCTACGTGGTGTTGGCGCACCTCTCCGAGCACAACAACCATCCCGAGATAGCCCGGAGAGCGGCGGAAAAGGCGCTCGGGCCCCGCCGTACGTTACTCCACAACCGCGTGGTGCTGGCATTACAGAACGAGCCGTTGGAGCCGATCCGGCTATAGTCAATAAAGTATGAGCCAGTGTGTCGACCCCCTCGTAGGCAAGATTCTGGCCGGATGGCGGTATGATATCTCTGGCCTCGCGCCCGAGATGCGCGAAGACTACGAGCACCACTTCGCCGCCTGCGAACACTGCCGCAGCCGGCAGAAAATCCATCGCACCATTGACGTTTCGCTGATTGTACTGGCCTCGTTGTCGGCTGGAGTTTTCCTGCTGGCCTTTGGAGTGATCCGGCATTTCGGGCCGCGCCACGCGTTGTTGTTAGAGTTGACGGCGTTAGGCGGATTCGCGTTGTCGGCGCTGCTCTGGCTGATCGTGGCCGTGGCCACGCCTGCTCCCACCACCGTGGTGGATGTGGCGCGGCTGGGGGCGCGGCGCGTGCATGATCGACTGCCTGCGGAGATTCGCGAGCGCTTGCCGGAAGATTTGCGGTTGAAAATCACTGGGTCTTGAGGTCGGACCCTCGCGACGCACAAATATTTTGCAGCGGCGTGACTTATTCAGGCCTTCGCACATCTGATTCAGAAAGCATGAAACGGTTACACAGCATCCTGACGTTATTGTTGCTGGCGGCGAGCGCAATGAGTTTGCTCGCGGCACAGGCATCGACCGCTCCAGGCATTCACGACGAGAAGCCTGCGGGATGTCATGAGCACGGAAAGAAAGCCCCCGTGCACCCAGCTTCCGATTATGCGTGTTGCGTGGCAGGGCATGGCTCTGCTCTTGTGCAGGCTTCGTTCGTTCCGCAGCCACAGCAAGTTTCAGCCGCCTTCGTGCTGACCGTTCCTGCCCTGCATCGATCAGGTCTCGATGGCGAGACGGTTTTGCAGGCTTATTCCGGCACACCTCCCAGGCTGACTCCGCTTCGCATCTAAATTTCTCCACCCACATTTCCCGCGGCATCGCCGGGCACACCGGGTATGTGCGCTCGCCCGCGCTGCCCTGCTGAAACCAGAATGAACCCGGAGGTCGAGTAGTGCGAGTGTTCTTACACTTATTCATCCTTTGCGTGCTTGCAGGGACCACGCTTGCGCAAGAAAATGGGCAGTCCATGGAACGCCATGAACATCAGGCGATGAAAGACATGCCGGGCATGGACATGTCCGCTTCCGCCAGTGATTGGAAGCCGTCTCCGCATGCAGGTTCGGGCACGAGTTGGCAGCCGGCGTCAGTGCCCGGGTATTTCTGGATGACATCCCGCGGGCATTGGGACTTAATGGCGCATGGCGTGCTGTTCCTGACCTACAACCAGCAAGGCGGGCCTCGGGGTGCCGGCAAAGCGGAGTCGGTCAATGTGCTGATGCTGATGGAGCAACACAAGCTGGGTAAAGGAACACTGCTGTTGCGCCAGATGTTCTCCGCGGAGTCGCTGACATCGCCTCACCCGGGATTTCCGCAACTGTTTCAGACAGGCGAAACCTATCACGGCCAGCCGCTGGTTGATCACCAGCATCCGCACAATGTGTTCGCAGAGTTGTCTGCGTACTATTCGAGGCCCATCACGGAGAAAATTTCGTGGCTACTCTACGGCGGGCCTTCGGCCGAGCCGGCGCTTGGCCCGGTTACTTACATTCATCGAGCCTCGGCTGCGGAGTTGCCGGCTGCGCCCTTGAGTCATCACTTGCAGGATTCGACGCACACGAGCTTTGGCGTGGTGACGACAGGCGTGATGATCGATCGCTTCAAATTCGAAGGCTCGGTGTTCAACGGACGCGAGCCGAATGAAGAACGCTGGAGCATTCAGTTGGGCGCACTGGACTCCTGGTCAGCGCGGGCCTGGGTGGCTCCCGCACGCAACTGGACGGCGCAATACAGCTATGGACGTCTGCTGCATCCGGAAGCGGCGGAACCGGGAAACGAGAAGCGGCAGAGCGCTTCGGTCGAGTACAACCGGCCGTTTGCAGAAGGGAATTGGGCGACATCGCTCATCTGGGGACGCAAGCACAAGGACGAGACTGGGATCAATTTGAACAGCTATCTGCTGGAGTCAACCGTAAACTTCAAGCGCAGCAACTATGCGTATACCCGCCTGGAGTTGGTGGACAAAGACGAACTGTTTCCACAAGCGCCGGTGCATCCTGCCTATCGCATCGGCGCGTACACTTTCGGCGGAGTGCGCGATCTGGTGCAGAGCCACAGTTGGCAACTCGGCCTGGGAGCGGATATCACGTTTAACACCAAGCCCGCGGTGTTGGATTCGACTTATGGCATGAATCCGGTGTCGTTTCGGATATTCCTGCGGGTGCGTCCGGGATTGACGGAACATACGCATTAGCAGGCTTCAACTCTTTTCGATGAGGAAAATCCCCACCCTAACCTCGCAAAGAACGCGAGGTTAGGATGGGGCACCCGGCGAGTGAAACGTTGAAACCTGAAACTTTGAAACCTGAAACTTTTCTCCTGTTGCCAAGCGCGGCACCGTTACGAAATTTTGAGGAGACCTGCCGAAATTCAGGCACAATATTTACTAAGTGGAGAATGCGGTCAAGATCGTTCGGATCATTCAGATCGCGATGTTGCTGAGCGTTCTGTTGCTCGTGATCGCGGGGGAAATGGTTGGCTCAATTCCCAAATTCAGCAACCCTACGCTGTTCTACGCACTGTCGCTCGCGACCATTACGATTGTGGGCGTCATCCTGGTGGTGCGGCGCACGCTGGTATTGCAGTCGGCGAACGTGCTGGCGGCGCGGCCCAACGATGTCGCCACGCTGAATCGCTGGCGTGCGGGCTACGTAATGACTTACGCCCTTTCGGAAGCGATTGCGATGTTTGGCCTTCTCCTCCGGTTCATCGGGTTCTCCCTGTCCCAGGTGGTGTCGTTCTATGTGGCAGGATTCATCCTGCTGCTCTTTTTCGGGCCGCGCCGGCCGGTTCGCGAAGTTACGTAGTCTTTCCCGCGATTTTCCCGTACGATTCTCATTAGGAGAACAACGTGTCGATCAGCGGGCCGGAAGAGCTGGAAGCGTTGCGCGCGGCGGGAGCGGTCGTGCGTCAAGTGCTCGAGGCCATGAAGAAAGAAGTGCGCCCCGGAGTTACAACGGCGGAACTCGATGCGATTGGCGCTCGGGTGATGGAAGCCAACGGCGCGCGGTCGGCTCCGGCCAGCGTGTATGGGTTTCCGGGATCGAACTGCATCAGCCTCAACGAAGAAGCCGTGCACGGGGTTCCGGGCAACCGGTCACTGCGCGCCGGGGACCTGTTGAAACTCGATGTCACGGTCGAGAAGAACGGCTTTATGGCCGATGCCGCGGAGACGGTGGCGGTCGGCGTAGTAACGGATGAAGCGCAGCGGCTGATGGCTTGCGCCCGCCGGGCATTCGAAAAGGCGATGCTGGTCGCGAGGGCGGGATTTCGGGTTTCGGATATCGGGCGGGTCATCGAACGGGAAGTGCGCCGCAACGGGTTCTCGGTGATCCGGGAATTGGGCGGACACGGCATTGGGCGCACCATCCACGAAGAGCCTCGGATTCCCAACTATGCGGACCCGGATGCCCGTCACATCCTCACCGAAGGCCTCGTGATTGCCGTGGAACCCATCATTGCGGCCGGTTCGGGCAGGGCGGTGCTGGCCAAAGACGGCTGGACTATGAAAACTGCTGACCGCCGTCCAGCGGCACATTACGAGCATACGATCGTGGTAACGGATGGAGCTCCGGTACTGCTTACGGTTTAAAGCCGACCTGTTTTTGTTCTGAGAAAATCCCCTCCCTAACCTCGCAAAGAACGCGAGGTGAGGATGGGGCACCAGGCTTACGGCCTGACGGGATAGGGCAGCCACCGCGACCTCATAGCACAAATGGGCCATCTCTATGTATATCAACGGGTTGACGTGGTCGTGCTTTCCGGTTAAAGTCCAACCCTAGGATTGTTCCGTCCCAGGGAGTTTCGTGTTCCGTCGTTTCCATTCTTGGTGGGTTCCCGCCGTCGTGCTGTGTCTGGCAGCGCTCGGCCTGCAGGCATGGGCAGCCACTCCTGGCTTTTCGCCGCAGACGCGTGTCGGGCTTCGATCCGGGGATCAGTGGGAACCGGCCATTGCCGCGGATGGATATGGTCACGTCTACGTCCTCTACCCGCAATATCTTCAGGTGCCGGGCTGCCCAAGTTGTCCGATTCCCGCCATGATTCTGGTGGAGAGCGCAGATAACGGAGCAAGCTGGCGATCAGAACGGCGGATTGCCACGCGCGGCTCGGCACAGTTCGATCCGCAGATCGTGGTTGATCCCGTGGACCGGCGCACGGTGTATGCGGCATGGCTCGAGAATGACCGACGCGACATTGTGATTGCCCGGTCCATCGATTTTGGCCTGACCTGGACAGAAGTGGTGGCCACTCGCACGGAGACGGAAGCCGACAAGCCGGTGCTGGCCGTGCATGGGCTGGATGTGTACGTGGCCTACAACCGTGCGGCCAAAGTCTGGGTAGCTGCTTCGCACGATGGCGGGAACTCCTTCACTGCGGTGAACGTCAACCCAAGCGACGGTATGGGATGGGCGCAGGCGGGCGGCGCGGCGATCGATCCCGCCGGAAACTTCTTCGTTTCGTGGGCCGGCTACACGCGCGCAGGCAACGGGCAGGGACCAGTGGACCTCTACGTGAGCCGTTCCGGGGACGGCGGCAAGAATTGGTCGACGACGCTGATGGACGTCTCGGGAGCGCCTCCCGAGTGTGCGACCAACGAATGCGGATGGGCGTATCTGGGGGCACAGATCACCATGACGGCGGATGCTGCAGGCACACTGTACGCGCTCTGGAATGCGGGTCCCGTCGATAAGGGTGCGGAGAGGGTGTATTTCGCGTCCTCCACGACCGCTGGGCTGACTTGGTCCACGAGGATCGACGTGTCCAACGCCGCCTACGGCGTCGCGCATGCCTTTCCCACGATTGTGGCGGGAACCGTCGGGGACGTGCGCATCGCCTGGATGGACACGCGCGAGAATCCGCTATGGAACACCTACTACCGGAGCTCGACCAACGGCGGGGCCACCTGGTCGTCGGTCGTGCAATTGTCGAGCTATGTTCCCGGGTTCAATTACATCGACCGCAAAGGCTTCAAGTTCCCGTTCGGCGATTATTTCGAAATGGACATCGACAACCGTGGCGATACCCAGATCGCCTGGGGCGAGGGACTCACCTACGAGTCACCAGGTAGTATCTGGTATAGCAACGGTCGTTAGGGCAAGCTCTTCGTGTCGGTTAGCGCGCGGTTGCTGACGGATAAAGGAGACGGCAATGCTCTTCATGGGCGTCAATCTGTGGGCCGTGCTCGGCTCGGCCGTAGCCACAATGGTGATTGGCTTTCTCTGGTACTCGCCGGCTCTGTTCGGGAAGCCTTGGATGCTGGCGATGGGCTACGATCCCGAAGATAAAGCCAAGATCGCCGAGATGCAGAAAACTGCCGGCCCGAAATATGGAATTGCGTTCCTGGCGAGTCTCTTGAGCGCATTTATGCTGGGCAAGATCACCTTCCACCTTGCCGTCAGCACCTACTACTACGGAATCAAGGTTGGTTTCGGGGTGTGGCTCGCGTTCGTGATGACAGTGCAACTCACGGACAAGCTCTTCAGCAATCGGCCCCTCAAGCTTTTTCTGATCAATACTGGGTATCAGTTTGTGTGTTATCTGGTGATGGGAGCCATTGTTGGCAAGTGGGCGGGGTACTGATGCTTGGGCACGGGCATCTTTGAATGCGCTGTTGTCTATGGAGCGGCGGGCGTCTCGGCCTGCCAGACGGGCGAGACGCCCGTCTCTCCACTCCTTACTCTAGGATTAATCCCCCGGTCAGGTCGGCGAGTTTGGGAATGTTGTGCTCCACGCAGTACTCCTGCAGTTCGTCCACGATTTTTTCCGTCGCGCATGGATCCCAATAACTGGCTGTGCCGATCTGCACCGCGGTTGCGCCGGCAAGCATGAACTCGATAATGTCGGCGGCTGCAGAGATCCCTCCCATTCCAATGACCGGAATTTTCACGGAGTGAGCCGCGTCATAAACCATGCGAACCGCGATGGGCTTGATAGCGGGACCGGAGAGCCCGGCCGTCAGATTCGCGATGCGCGGCTTCCGCGTCTCCGGATCAATCGCCATCGCCACGAAGGTATTGACCAGCGAGACCGCATCCGCGCCCGCTTCCTGGGCGATATGCGCCATCTGGGCGATGCTGGTCACGTTGGGGGACAGCTTCACGATCAGCGGCCGTTGCGCGACACGCTTCGCGGTGGTGACCACTTCATCGAGCGAACGTGGATCGCTGCCAAACTGGATACCGCCGTGCTGCGTGTTGGGACAAGAGACGTTGAGTTCGTAGGCGGCAATGCCTTCGCCTTCGTTCAGGATCTGCAGGGTGCGCTCGTACTCTTCGCGGGTGTAGCCGAATACGTTGGCGAAGACGACCGTGTTCTTGATTTCCCGGAGCTTGGGCAGCTTTTCATCGACGAAGGCACGTGCCCCGATGTTTTGCAAGCCGATCGCGTTCAGCATCCCGGCCGCGGTTTCGTACAGGCGCGGGGGCGGGTTTCCTGTCATCGGCTCGCGCGAGAGGCCCTTCACGACGAATCCGCCGAGCTTGTCGAGATGCACGACATCCTCAAATTCCAAGCCGTAGCCGAACGTCCCGCTGGCTCCGATGACCGGGTTCTTCAGTTGAATTCCGGCGAAGCTCACATGCAGGTCTGGATTGATCGCGCCCCTGGCTGGAGAACTCAAGGCTGGCCTCCATCGCTGGCGATAAGCGCCGCGGGTTTCAATTCGCTGGGGGGACGCAGCGGCCGGGGAGACTTTCCGGCCGGTGGTGTGGAGTTATCCGCACGATGCGGCGGAGCCAGCGCCTCGGTCAGCACGCGTCCGGTGGCATGCGTGGGCGCGTTGATGCCGAGGAGGGACGCGAACGTTACCGCCAGGTCGACCGGCTCGGCGTGGGTGTAAAAGGTTCCCGGCTGAAATGGGACGCCGTAGAAAGCCAGGGGCACGTGCGTGTCGTAGCTGTAGGGAGTCGCGTGATCGGTACCCTTTTTGCCTCCGACCGCAAACGGCGCGGGCACGCCCATCACGTACCATCCGCCTTCTGGCGAGTAGCTGTGCAGATATTTATGGCCCAGTTCGGTGTCGGCGACAGCACCTTGGGCAAGCTGCCAGCGGGTGTAGTAGCCGCGTAACCCGATCTGCTTCAGGGCTTCTCCCACCGCGCGCTCCGCGTCTTCTTCCTTCACCTTGAGCGATGAGAAAGCTTCATCGTTGAGCCATGCGACCGGATAGTCAAACGACTTCACAAAATCGACCGGCTTTCCGGCGGAGAACCTTGCCGCGAGAGTCTTGTTGATCTGGGCACCCAGACTGGCGGCATCCAGAGCTGCCGCTGGAATGTGGAGTTTTTCGGCAACCGTGGGTAAAGGCGCAATGCCGTGGTCGGCGGAAAGCGCGATCCAGAGATTCGCCAGGCCAATCTTGTGGCCGAGAAAATTGAAGAACTCCGCAAGTTCGTGATCGAGCGCCAGCGCCATGGCCTGGATTTCCGGAGAGTCGGGCCCGACCTGGTGACCGAGAATGTCATTGGCTGACAGACTGATGGTGAGGAGGTCAGTACTGGCGCCTGTTCCCAATTGCTCGTAATTGATCAGGTCCTTCGCAAACTCGAACTCGTACTCGTTCGCAAACGGAGTGGAGCCGACCACCTCATAGAATCCCGCATCCGTGCCGTCCTTCGTCTTTCGATGGGCGGTGGTGCGGAGGGTGTTGCCGTTGCTATCACGCCAATCCCGGTCCCAGTATTTGCTGGAGCGATTGCTGGAATTGAAATCAGCTGCCCAGTTGGGAAGGTCGTTGCGGTAATAAGTCGATGTCACCCATGCGCCCGATTGATGGTCGATCCAGTAGGCAGCGTCGGCGGCATAACCGGCAGGCAAAATCGCTGCGCGGTCCTTTAAGGCAATGCCGAAAACGTGAGACCGGCCTTGCGTGGCAAGCTTCAGTTCGTCGCCCAGTGTGCTCGCCATGAGATTGTGCGGCGAAGCGCCCTTTGCATCGCCGGCCACACCGACCAGGCGGGTGGAATCGTCCTCGACGGAAGTCACCATGCGCTTCTTCTGAGGATCCCACCACTCATTGGCAGCGATGCCGTGTCCGCTGCTGTAGGCGCCGGTGAGCAGGGTGGCATGCCCGGGGGCCGTTCGCGTGTTGGCGTAGTCGTAGTTGCAGTCCGTGAAATAGGCACCACGATCGAGCAGCAGGCGAAACCCACCCTCC
>Ga0209806_1002408_pt1 | contig 11660 bp, 10 predicted proteins | sample GraSoiAngelo_152_FD_186166 | JGI IMG/M metagenome (GOLD analysis project Ga0209806, IMG submission 186166) | Grasslands soil microbial communities from the Angelo Coastal Reserve, California, USA - 14_1009_12_30cm (SPAdes) (version 2) | ecosystem: Environmental > Terrestrial > Soil > Grasslands ... | reverse complement strand
TCAGCACGTAAGGGATGTTGACGAGGAAAAGCAGGTCAAGCCTGCGAGTTACACGGTCGAGACTCTTACTGGAAAACATTCCTTCCTCACGGAAGAAGGCACCATTTTCATCGAAGTGAAGGGAGACATGGTGTTGGTGAGCGAGAGCCTCGATCAGGATACGACCACCCAAGTGGAGCGGCAGGTATTTACCCAGGGCGCGACCAGGTAGAGCGCAGAGTACACAGACACATTCGAATAGAAGCGGGTTATTCCAGCGTGCTGGCGCATTAATTTCCTTTGTGCGGGTTTTTGCGGGGACTCTTTACGGGCGTTGGTCCGGCGGCGAGGAAACGCCGGACCGGCGCATCGACGGTGAAGCGCTTGCCCTCGCGTTCGAGGGTCAACGTCCGGACCTGCCCGGGCGTGCCGCCCAGCAGGGACCAGACCTGTCCCATGGTAGCGCCGGTCGCCGGCGCGCCGTCGACGCCGACCAGAACATCTCCAACCTTCACCTCCGGGACCGACGGTTTGCCATCGTAATCTGCCACTCCAATGATGGTGTAGCGGCGATCAGCCTCCGGGCGCAGCATCAGTCCAACGACGTTCATGTCCGGCGCCGAGTTGCGATTGGTGCGCTCCAGGTAGACCGTGCTATGCGAGTAATCGATCCCAACGCGATCGTCGAGGAGGGCGTTCGCTCCAATCAGGCCCATGGTGGCCACGCCCGCACGATTCTGAAACCACTTCAACTCCTCGTCCGGAAAGGATGCGGCCGCCACATTGCTCAGGGTGGCGGCGCCGAATTGAATGCTGGGAATGCGCAGCATCGGCCAGCGGGCCTCTTCCTCGCTTCCCCACATGTTGCCGGCGGCGACCCCGCCAATCATGTAAGGCCAGGATGGCTCGGCTTTGTGCCATTGCACGATCTGCTCGCCAGAAAGAAGTGTGATCGATGCGCCCACGTCGAGCGCAAGGTTGAATTCCTGGCCTTCGATCTTGCTCGGCACCTGAATGAGACCATTCTTTGAGTCCAGCAAAAGCTTCGAGCTCACGCCCTTGAAAGAAACCGATCCGGGCGCGCCGATAGTGAACTGGCGGTTGGGAAAATCGAACAACACGTCGTAGCTGCGCAGCACACTTGAGGGAATTGTGATTTCGGCGCTGCAGCCGGGAGCGACACTTTCGCGATCGAGGATCGCTTGCCCCTCGTGGATTCCGGCGAGCGAGATGCTCATGCCACCGATCTGCAAGCTGTTCGGCGCTTGCACCGCGCGCTGTTTTCCGTCCAGCGCCGGTTTGGCATCTCCATTGAACGACAGCCCGAGCTGCTTGGCGAGATCCTCCGTCATCCACAGTTCCGCATTGCCGTTGTCAACCCAGGCACGAACCCGCTTGGTCTTTCCATCGGGTAAGGTTAGGTAGACGTCGATGATCGTGCGGTTGTGGTCGAGCGTAATCGGGACCGTCACGGCTTTGGTGACGGATTGAGCTTGAACGCAGAGGTTGAGGATGAGTGTGGCAATCAGTGCTCCGAGGAGCTTCATGCGGAAAATTGTAACGTGTTTATGGAGCGACGGGCGTCCCAACCGTCCATGCGGGCGAGGACGACGGCCTCTCCACGTGAGCATGCCGGGACGCCTGCGGGCTGTTTTGTATAATCGTGAGTTTGGTTCGAGCAGCCGAAAGATTCAGGAGGACGTTTGCCGCAGGCAGAAATCGGAATCATCGGGGGCAGCGGGCTTTATTCGATACCCGGGCTCAGCGATATGCGCGAGGTGAAGCAGGATACGCCCTTCGGAGATCCCTCCGATGCCTACGTGCTCGGAACACTTGCGGGCCACAAGGTCGCGTTTCTTGCCAGGCATGGGCGCGGGCATCGGATTCTGCCGACAGAACTGAACTTTCGGGCGAATGTGTATGGGTTTAAGCAGCTGGGAGTGGAGCGGATCGTGTCCATTTCGGCGGTCGGTTCGCTTAAAGAAGAACACAAGCCCTTGGAGTTCGTGATCCCGGACCAGTTTTTCGACCGCACCAGACATCGGGTGGATACTTTTTTCGGCAACGGAATTGTCGCGCACATTGCGTTTGCCGATCCGGTATGCCCACAGCTTTCGCAAGTCGTGGAGACTGCCTGCAAAAAAGCAGGCGTGACTGGCAAGCGGGGCGGAACGTATCTGAATATGGAGGGCCCGCAGTTTTCGACCAAGGCGGAATCGAACATCTATCGCAGCTGGGGCATGGACGTGATCGGCATGACCAACCTGCAGGAGGCGAAGCTCGCGCGTGAAGCCGAGATCTGCTACGTGACGGTGGCGATGGTGACCGACTACGACTGCTGGCATCCCCATCATGACTCGGTCACCGTCGATCAGATCGTCGCCGTGCTGGTCAAGAATGCGGAGAACGCGGCAAAGGTTGTGCGTGAAACGATTGCAGCGATGCCGACGGGGCGGAGTTGCAAGTGCGGTTCGGCGCTGGCGCACGCTATTCTTACCGATCGCGATAGGATTCCTGCAACAACCCGGCAGAAACTCGGCTTGATCCTCGACAAATACCTTTCCGCGGGAAAATAGAACTCACACTTCATCATGAGCATACTCGTCGTTGGTTCGGTGGCATTCGACAACATCACCACGCCTTCCGGTAGCGTGGAGAACATTTTGGGTGGCGCGGCCACGCATTTTGCATTGGCAGCGAGTTTCTTCACCGAAGTGCGCGTAGTGGCCGTCGTGGGCGATGATTTCACGGCGGAGCACGAAAATGTGCTCAAGAAGCGCGGCATCGACACGCGCGGCATCGAGCGCGCGTCCGGCAAGACTTTTCGCTGGGGCGGACGCTACACCGATAATCTGAATGAAGCGAAAACCGATTTCACCGAACTGAATGTTTTCGAGCAATTCCAACCGAAAATTCCCAAGGAGTACGCCGACACGCAATTCTTGTTTCTCGCCAACATTCATCCTTCGTTGCAGGCCGCCGTGCGTCACGAAATGGACGGCGTCCGTCTAACCGGCGGCGACACGATGAATTTCTGGATCAACAAAACCCCGCGCGAACTCGCGGAGATGCTGAAGCTCGTCAACGTGCTGTTGATCAACGACACCGAGGCCAAGATGATCGCGCACGAGACCAACTTGCCGCGAGCCGCCCAGAAAGTCCTCGCCCTGGGGCCGCAGGCGCTCGTGATCAAGCATGGCGAGTACGGGGCAACGATTTTCTTCCGCGAAGGGGCATTTGGCATCGGACGCCATCCCTTCCGCGCGCCGTCGCTTCCGATTGAGGAGGTTAAGGATCCAACCGGCGCGGGCGATTCGTTCGCGGGCGGTTTCATGGGCTACATCGCATCGCAAGGAGACATAAACCGCGAAGTGCTCAAGCGCGCGCTGTTCTATGGTGGCGTGATGGGATCGTTTACCGTCGAGCGCTTTGGGACCGAGCGCCTGCAGGAGTTGACTCGGGAAGAGATCGACGCTCGCTTCCAGGTTTTCCGGGAACTGACCCACCTCGAATGAAAGCACCTCACATGAAGGACGCGCCTGACCTTCGGGGGGAATCAGAAATCGCTTGGGTCGCGGCGCTGGCGGCGTTCGCCTCGGTCATTTCCTTCCTCATTTATTTTCGAAACGGTGACATCCTTCTTTACGGCGACGCCGTCGCGCACATCAACATCGCTCGCCGTGTCTTCGATTCCCGCACCCCGGGTCTGCTGCAGTTGGGGACGGTGTGGCTGCCGCTGCCCCATCTGTTAATGATTCCATTTCTGATTTCGAAGTCAGCCTGGCAGACGGGTGTCGGCGGGTCTTTTCCGTCGATGGTGGCTTACGTCTTTAGTATTGCAGGAATCTTCCGGCTGGTGCGGGGCGCAGTGGCCACATCGGGACGAACGCAGACAGCAAGTGTGACCGCGTGGTTTGCGGCCGGGATCTATGGGTTGAATCCCAACTTGCTCTACCTGCAATCGACCGCGATGACCGAAGCCCTGTATCTTGCTTTATTCGTCTGGGCAGTGGTGTACTTCAGCGAATTCCTCCACGCGGCCAGCGGGCACGAATGGAGTTCAGCCGCAAAGCGATCACTGTGGAAGTGTGGAGGCTGCCTTGCCGCGGCTTGCTTGACGCGCTATGACGGTTGGTTCCTGGCCGCATGCATCGCTGGCGCGGTCATCGTGGTGGGATGGCGGTCGGGCGCCCAAGGCACATGGCGCACGGTAAGTACGTTCGTGTTGTTGGCAGCAGCGGGGCCTCTGCTTTGGCTTTCGTACAACGGCATCGTTTATCGAAACAGTCTGGAGTTCGCGAATGGGCCTTACTCTGCGCGCGCGATCGAACAGCGAAACGCAGTCGCCGGGTTTCCTCATCCGGGAACGCACAATCTTCCTGTAGCCGGATTGTACTTTCTGAAAGCTGCCGAGTTCAGTGTTGCGGAAGGAACTCTAGAGCGCCTGTGGCTGTTTCTTGCAGTGGTGGGATTTTTGCCAGTGCTGCTGGACAGGCGGCTTGCAGCACTGTTGTTACTTTGGATGCCCCTTCCGTTCTACATGCTCTCCGTGGCTTATGGAGGAGTGCCCATCTACACGCCGGCGTGGTGGCCGCACTCGCTCTACAACCTTCGCTACGGAGTGCAGTTACTCCCTGCGCTGACGGTTTTCCTGGTGCTGGCCGTGCAGTATCTGGTTTCGATCGCGCCGTCGGGTTACGCGAAATGGGTCATTGCTGTGCTTGGCACCGCAGTGGTGATCGTCAGCTACGCGGGTCTGTGGAAAGCGCAGCCAGGGTGTTATCGCGAGGCTTGGGTGAACTCGCGGACGCGGCTGCAACTGGAACGTGCCCTCGCCGAGCAACTGAAAGGACTCCCGCCGCGTGCGTCGATATTGATGTACCTGGGCGAGCATGTGGGAGCACTACAGGACGCCGGCATCCCATTAGATCGGACAATCAACGAGGGAAATCATCGCGTCTGGAAGCAGCCCTCAGATCCTGAGGGTCTATGGGAGCGTTCGCTTGCGGATCCCGGCCGCGATGCTGATTTTGCGATTGCCTTCGAAGGCGATCCGGTTTGGCGGGCGGTACATGAGCGCGGCTTGCCCTCGCTGGTGATCATCGCGGTGAACGGACAGCACAAAGCGGGCATCTATCGAACTCACTGAAGAGCTCAACGGAGCATGCGGGTCGCGAACGCGTAAAAACCATGTTTTTGGTGTGCTTGGGTAACCATGCGGGTTAACTGCACGGGCCAGAGAATGTAAGGCCCCCATTTTTGCAGTGTTAAAATCCACTCGCTCACGATTCTCGGCAGACCTATGCCGGACTTCCATCACACTATCGGCTCGTTAGGTAGCCACATGGGAACGGTGTTGTCGACCACCATCGCGCGCCTGGTGGTGGCGGCCATTCTCGGTGGAGTCATCGGGCTGGAGCGGCAGCTTCGCCACAAACCCGCCGGCCTGCGAACAAACATGTTCATCTGCTTCGGGGCAGCCATGTTTACGGTGTTGTCGGACCAACTCGCTGGCGGTTTGGGCGGAGATCACACGCGGGTTGCGGCGCAAATTATTCCGGGCATCGGTTTCATTGGCGCGGGATCGATTCTGCACGCGCGCGGGTCGGTAGTGGGCCTGACCACGGCTGCGACTCTGTTCGTCGTGGCCTCCGTCGGCATGGCCACAGGCGGCGGACTCTATGTCACGGCGATTTTCGCGACCATCGTCATCCTGATTGCGCTGGCTCTCCTGGGCAAGCTCGAGCGAAAGTTTGGAATGCGCTCGATGCTGGTCACCTACGAGGTGACGGGGGTAAGTGCGGAGACGGTTCTGGTCGAAGCCAATCGTGTCCTCGACGAAGTTCACAGCGCCATGCAGAATGTCCGCATCGCGGGCTCGCCTGGACACGTGCGCTTGCTCTTCAACGTCGACGGCCCGCACGAGGATCAGGAGCAGATTAACATCCTTCTGCATCAATCGACCGTCTTCGCCACCGTGGGATCGCTCGGTGCCGTCGAGCACGAATGACCGAACATGGTGATCCCCTTCACAAAAGCTAGCGCCTGCGGCAATGATTTTCTGATCATTGATGGGCCGCTGGTTTCCTCCGACCTCGCGGAATTTACGCGGCGGATTTGCGACCGCCACAACGGCGTGGGTGCTGACGGTGTGGAATGGCTGTTTCCGTGCGTTGACGCGGAGATCGAGGCGCGGCTGATCAACGCGGATGGTTCGGCAGCAGAAATCTCCGGCAACGGAACGCGATGTGTCGCTGCATATTTATGTGCAGAGAGTCAGAAAGAGTCGGTGGTGATCCGCACCGGCGCTGGGCTAAAAACTTGTACGATCAAGGCGCACAGTGGGAAGACGTTTGAGTTTGAGAGCGCGATGGGCATTCCACAAGTTAACGGTGAGTCCGCGGTTCGCACTTCGTTTGGGGACGTGAAGGGAACTCGCGTGTCCATGGGGAATCCGCATTTCGTTGTGCTCGTGTCCGAGTTCTGGTCGGATTGGCAGAAGCGCGCTGCAGAGCTGCAGCATGACGCGAGCTTTCCGGAGGGAGTGAACATCGAGCTGGCGCGCATTCAGGATCGCCGCGACGTCGACGTCCGCTTTTTCGAACGCGGAGTCGGCGAAACGCAGTCCTCCGGAACCGGATCGTGCGCCGCAGCCGTTGCGGTGATTGCCAGCGGTCGCGCCGATTCACCGCTGCGAGTGCATGCCCCGGGAGGAACTCAGGTGGTTCGCTTCGAAAAAGAAGTGTTCCTGCAGGGCCCAGCGCAGCTTATCTTCCAAGGGGAGTTTTTCGTCTAGGATGGAATCTTGAACAGTCCGAGTTCTCAGAGATCGCGCATCAAGCCACGAGCTCTCCAACTTGGAGATACGGTCGGCATTGTTGCTCCGGCCAGCAACATCAAGCGCGAATTGCTCGAAAAAGGCTGCGAAGCATTGCGCCAGCTTGGATACAAGCCTTTCTACTTCGAGTCTATTGTCGAACAGGATTTGTACTTCGCGGGGTCTGTCGAGCGCCGCGCTCGTGAATTGGAAGAGATGTTTACGCGGGACGAGGTACGTGCCATCATCTGCGCCCGAGGCGGCTACGGTTCAAACTACCTGCTCAGGGAGCTGAACCCGCAGAAGATCGTGCCTTATCCGAAAATTTTCGCGGGCTACAGCGACATCACCACCCTGCTCACCTGCTTCGCCGATTCTGCCGGCATGGTCGCGTTCCATGGGCCGATGGTCACCAAGGACTTTGTCCATCCCGACGGAGTCGACTTGGCTGCATGGGAAGCAGCCCTCGGCGGAGTTTCCCAGTGGGAAATTGATGGCAACGATGTGAAACCGCTTATCGAAGGGAGGGCAGAGGGAATTCTGTATGGTGGCTGCCTCTCCATGCTGGTGGCCTCTCTGGGCACGCCGCATGAAATCCGCACCAGCGGCACGATCCTGTTCCTGGAAGATATCGCCACCAAGCCGTACCAAGTCGACCGAATGCTCATGCAACTGAAACTTGCCGGCAAGTTGGAGCGTGTTAAAGGGATCATCTTCGGCGAAATGGTGGATTGCGTGCAGACGAAAGCTCAAGGCTACACGCTGGAAGAAGTTGTGCTGCATGTAATTGGCGACCTCGGCGTACCCGTGGCTTTCGGCCTGCCGTCCGGCCATGTCACGCGCAGAAACATCACCTTGCCGATTGGGGTGCAAGCGGCCTTGCGCGTGAGCAGCACGCAGGTAAGTTTAACAATTCTCGAATCGGCGACTACGCCCGCGGCAGTAACCACGCGATCGAAATCATGACAGTAAAGAAGCACATTCATTTAATCGGTATCTGTGGCACAGCGATGGCCTCGCTGGCCGGCATGCTCAGACAACGCGGGTTCAAAGTGACCGGCTCGGACATGGCAGCGTACCCGCCAATGTCGAATTTCCTGGACTCGCTTCGCATTCCCGTCTACCAGCCATTTTCACTTGCGAACTTGCAGTCGAAGCCCGATCTGGTCGTGGTGGGTAATGCGATCTCGCGCGGCAATGTTGAGCTGGAATACGTCTTGGACGAGCGGCTTCCGTTCTGCTCGTTGCCGCAGATTCTGCACGACGAGTTCTTGCTGGGCAGAGAAGTACTGGTCGTCGCTGGGACTCACGGGAAAACCACGACCACTTCGATGCTTTCCTGGATTTTCCACACCTGCGGACGGCAGCCCTCGTTTCTGATCGGGGGGATCGCCGAGAACTTTGGCAGCAGCTTCGCTCTTGGCCAGGGCAGGTACTTCATTTTGGAGGGCGACGAGTACGACACCGCGTTCTTCGACAAGGGGCCAAAATTCCTGCACTACTTTCCAGATTCGGTAATTTTGACCTCCGTCGAATTCGACCATGCGGATATTTACAAGGACCTGGACGCTGTAGAAACTGCTTTCAAGCGGCTGGTAAACCTGGTGCCGCGCCGCGGACGCCTGATTGCATACGACTTCGGTGAGAGTGTTGAACGCTGCGTTAGCCGGGCATTTTGTCCTGTCGAACGCTACGGTTCGGGCAACAATGCGACGTGGCGGGTCACCAATTTGAAGTTGGAGCAGACTCGAACTGCGTGGTCCGTGCTGCACGATGAACAGCACTGGGCCGATTTCGAGTTTTCTCTGGGTGGGGAATACAACGTATGGAATGCCACCGCTGCGGCGGCGTTGGCTTTTGATTACGGCATCTCTAAAGAAGAAATTTCTGCCGCACTGAAGACTTTCAAAAGCGTGAAGCGCCGTTTGGAAGTGAAGGCACAGGTCAACGGCATCACCATCATCGATGATTTCGCTCATCACCCTACCGCGATTGCGGGCACATTAACTGCCTTGCGCTCCCGATATCCAGGGGCACGCCTGTGGGCGATTCTTGAGCCCCGCTCCAACACTCTCCGCCGTAACGTGTTTCAGGATGATCTCGCAAAAAGTCTTGCCCTGGCCGACGAAGTGATCATCGCCAGCGTTTTTAAGGCGGATGCCATTCCGCAAGCTGAGCGGCTCGACCTTGACGCGATATCCGACCAGATAGGCAAGTACGGGAAGCGCGCGCGAGTCATCGCTGATGTGGACTCGATTATCGCCAGCGCGGCTCCGGAGATGCGCTCCGGCGACGTCGTCGCTATCCTTTCCAATGGCGGCTTTGGCGGCATCTATGAGAAGCTGCCTCAGCGATTGAAACTCATCGCCGCTAATGCCTCGGCTCCGAGCTCGGTCAAAAACTCCTTGGAGGCGCCAACCAAAGCGTGATCCGAACTGACCGGGTAAAGCTGACGCTTTTTCTCGTCGTCGTGGTTTGGGGTGGTTCCGCATGGGCGCAAAAGCCTGAAACAGCCAAACCAGCTGCCGTGCACTACACGGTTTCGCTCGCGCATCCCGCCGATCACCTTGTGAAGGTTGACGTCGATCTCGCTCCGGGATCGGCACAACGCGATCTCCAGCTTCCCGTCTGGAACGCGCTTTACCAGGTACGGGACTTTGCCCAGTACGTGAATTGGGTAAAAGCACAGGATCGCGACGGAAAGGCTCTTCCCGTTCGCGCCCTGGACAAGACTACCTGGCGCGTTACCGGGGCGGAACATGGTGCCCGGATCGAATACGAAATCGTTGCCGATCAGCCCGGCCCCTACGGAGCGCAACTTAGTTCTGCGCACGCGTTCTTCAATCTCGCGGAGATGCTGATGTATCCCGTCGGCGAGCGGGATGCGGAGATGGGAGTGCGCTTCATCGACCTGCCTGCCAATTGGCGTATTGCTACGGCCCTCGCCGAGTCAGACAAGAGCGAGTTTCGCGCGGCCAATTACGATCAACTGGTGGATGGACCGGTTGAGATCGGTACGTTTAAGGACTCTTCCTTTCAGGCCGGCGGCGCAAAATACCGGGTTGTGGTGGATGCGGCTGCTTCCGACTACGACATGGATAGAATCGTTTCCATGGTGAAGAAGATAGTCATAGCCGCGACGAGTTGGATGGACGACCGTCCGTTTGACCATTACGTTTTCATTTACCACTTCCCACGCGGTCCGGGCGGCGGCGGTATGGAGCACGCCTACTCCACGGCGATTGAGCTCAATGCCCGTGTCCTGACCACTAGTCCAGAATACCTGCCGGATGTCACCGCCCATGAGTTCTTTCATCTGTGGAATGTGAAGCGCATCCGTCCGCGATCTCTTGAGCCTATTGACTACACCCGGGAAAACTACACGCCCTCCTTGTGGTTCTGCGAGGGAGTAACGAGCACGGTAGGGCCGTACATCTTGCTGCGTGCCGGACTGCTTGATGAATCTCGATATCTGAGGGATCTCGCCGAGCAGATCACCAGCCTGCAGCGACGCCCGGCTCACAAGACGCAGTCGGCGGAGGAATCGAGTCTCGACGCATGGCTAGAGAAATACGGCTACTATCGCGTTCCGCAACGCAGCATCTCGTATTACAACAAGGGCGAACTGCTAGGTGTGATGCTTGATTTGGAAGTGCGGGAAGCAAGTCATAGTTCGGCATCGCTGCGCGACTTGTTTCATTGGATGAATGATCACTATGCCAAGCAGGGCCGCTTCTTTCCCGATTCCGATGGAGTTCGCCAGGCCGCCGAAGCTGTCGGGCATACCGATCTGCGATGGTTCTTTCAAAAATATGTGGCCGCAACCGAGGAAATTCCTTACGACGATTTCTTTAAGACGGTTGGCCTACGCCTGGTCCGCCATACGATCGTCGTTGCCGACCCCGGCTTTACTCCAGTACGCAATTTTGGCGCTCCGCCTTCGGTCGGGACAGTAGTCTCGGGGGGAGAAGCGGAAGCGGCTGGCCTGGCGGTCGGCGATTCGATTCTGGAGATCAACGGCCAGCCTGCCAGATCCGACCTGGAAGAGCAAATCGCGAACCTTCGTCCGGGAGATAATCTCCATTTGACCGTCGGCAACGCCAGCGGTCAGCGCGACCTTTCTTGGAGGCTGGGAAGTCGCGAAGAAATTGAGTTCGAATTGAAAGATGTGGACAATTACACGCCGCAGCAGCGTGCCCGCCGTGCAGCTTGGCTGGCGGGTGAAGATCAAAAGCCGGAAGAAGCGCACCCGTGATTCGCACTGTCCTGATGCTCGCGTTCTGGACCGCGGCTCTGCCCGTCGCCGCGCTGGTAGGCTTCCCCTGGACATTCATTTCCGGTCGGGTGGACCTCCTTTACCGCATGGCCATGTGGGGTGCCTGGACTGGCATCCGTCTGGCGGGAGTGCGGGTAGAAACCGTTGGCCTGGATCGCATCGACCCCACGCGTAACTACATCTTCATGTCCAATCACGTGTCCAATCTAGATCCTCCCATTCTGATCCCATTGATTCCCGGACGCACCTCGGTGATGGTAAAGAAAGAACTATTCAAATATCCCATCCTGGGCAAAACCATGCGGCTGGGATCGCTGGTGCCCGTGGATCGCGGGAATCGCGAGGCAGGTATTGCGGCGGTTCGTGAAGCGTCGGTGGTCTTGCGGCAAGGGATCAACATGACGATTTATGCAGAAGGAAAACGTTCGTTCGATGGCCAGCTGCTGCCGTTTAAGAAGGGCCCTTTCTACTTGGCGATGGAAGCAGGCATCCCGGTAGTTCCCGTGACGACCGCTGGAACCCACTATGTCATGCCCAAGCGGAGGTTCTCGATCAAGCCCGGCACAGTAACTGTGATCTTTCATGAGG
>Ga0209806_1002405_pt1 | contig 11678 bp, 12 predicted proteins | sample GraSoiAngelo_152_FD_186166 | JGI IMG/M metagenome (GOLD analysis project Ga0209806, IMG submission 186166) | Grasslands soil microbial communities from the Angelo Coastal Reserve, California, USA - 14_1009_12_30cm (SPAdes) (version 2) | ecosystem: Environmental > Terrestrial > Soil > Grasslands ... | reverse complement strand
TGTGCGCGGAATCCCGAATGGCGACGCCCTCATCCGGTTGAACCAGAACGAGGCGATTGGTACAAGCCCAATCAAGAGTCTGACGTGTACGCCGAGGAGGAGCCATTCCCAAGGTACTGCGGTGGAGAAGAGCACTATGAAGGTCAGGATTGTTAGTCTGTTTCGGATTCTACGAAACCGTATCATCTGATCGTTGTGGGTGAGTTGTTCTTCTTCCTGCGCGATCAAATGCGCGAATCCGGCCATTATGAACAGAGAGCCTGAATAGTCGAACGTGAACAGGATCGATGCATAGTTTTGCACATCTGGCGTATTGATCAGGGACACTGCTTGATCGAATAGGTAGGGAATAATCGCGACAAGGATCAAGAGAATAACATTCAGCAAGGTCACAAGACGAGTCTCGATAGGCAAGACCGACATGTCGCTGGTGTAGATTATCCAGCTCGTAATCAGGATCAGAAAGACGAAAAGAAACTCGAGAATGTTCCTGTCGATATCGATCGCATTTGATTGAGTGCTATTTGTTATCACAAGGCTGATCGCTCCGATCGACAGGGAGAGTCCATAGATCAGGTCGGACAACGTCTCTAGTCGAGGCCGAGCATGTCGATGTTGTCGTTCTTCGTTCTGCATGGACAACGACTCTCTCTATTACAAGGCTGGCTCAGGAGGGTGTGTAGAAATAAATTGGGATGAGTTCATGAAGAACTGGCAGGATCAGCCGTGCCTGGCTCCAGTGAGGCAGCATAAACGCCTGGCCTCCAGCAGCTCATCGTCCTAGCCGCAATGGAAGAGAATGAAGTCGCTCGTGGGATTTATCGAGCTCAGGCTGTTATTGTTTGGTCTTGGGCGTGAATGCAATTATTGGGATGGTCCTCTTGGTCTTGCGTTGGTACTGTGCGAACTGCGGGTAGAGAGAAGATTGTTGTGCGTAGATTCTGTCTCGTTCTTTACCCGTAATTTCCTCGGCGCGAACGTCAATGGTCTCGTTTCCGACCTCGATCTTGACATCTGGGTGGGCTTTGAGATTGTGATACCAGTCGGGATTGGTGGGGGCTCCTCCTTTCGAAGCGAAGACAACATAGCGGTGGCCGTCTTTGAAGTACATCACCGGGTTAGTCCGGGATTTGCCCGTGTGAGCCCCCTTGTGATTGATAAGTAGCAAGGGTGCGCCCTCGAACTGGCCGCCTACCTTTCCATGGTTCTTGCGGAACTCCGCAATAACCCCCGTGTTCCAATCGCTCATCGTGCTCGCCAGAAGGGTGTATCGCAAGGGGATTTAATGACTAGCATTGAGAAACCTGTCAGGTCTAAGCTATCGTGTAGGCTACGGTTGTTGGCTGTGTGATGGTAGTCCCGTCGTCGAAAGTGGCTGTTACGTCCACTGGATATGCCGTTCCGAGCACAAGCAGGACAGTCTGAAGACTAATCACCGATTGACCCGAGATCGTAGCGCCTGGCTGAAGTGGCAGCGCTGAGCTAAAGGTCAGCGGCAAGGAGACGCCCGCAAGAGAAACTGACAAGGCCATGATCGAGGCCTCGCCGTCGTTTTGTCCCTGGACATAATAGTCAGTATGCGCCAAGTCGCTCTCCTGGGTCAAGGACTCTCCTATAATCTGGAATGAGTGCTTCCTCAAGACACCTGTCCCCGACGTCTGGTGCGCGATGACTGTGTGTACGCAGTTCTGTTGAGCCGGATCGCTCGACGAAGTGTACTGGCTTGTGCAGTCGGGGTTGGGAAGATTATTGCTGTTGGACGGTGTGTGCATGTCGTTATCGTAGACAATCGTCGCCATACCTGTGGTCGGATCGGCTGTAACTCCAAAATCATCGAAGAGGCCCCGGTATGATTGGCAGCCGCTGCCGTTGAGGCAGACGGGTCCCATGTGGATTACTCCTGTGGCTTGTTGTTGTGTGAATCCTGTGGGAGAGGTGAAGACGTTACGGTTCTGGGCGAAGAAGACACTCCAGGTTGCGCTCTGCTGGCAATTATCTGCGTCGGTGATTGCGGCGCCGCAGTTGTTTGTGCCGTACCAGACGATGTCTATCTTGCCTGGGTCTCCCGCTGTCAGCCAGGGTTCGATGGCCCAGCTCGACGGGGCCTGATTCACCTGGTAGGGTCCATGCCATGTCTGGCCTGTATCTGTTGAGTAGCTGTAGAAGAGGGAGACTCCGTCCGAGTATGCCTCGTACAGGTTTCCAGCCCTGTCGATTGCCATTGCCAGGAAATTGCTTCCATAGTTTACCTGATTGTTGGGGTTCACGTAGACGGTATAGTCGGTGAATGTTAGACCGCCGTTTGTGGAGACCGCCATGTATACGGTGTGGAGTTTGTAGGGACAATTAATTCCGGTAAGCCCACCGCACGCTACCTCTACGGGATTAGCCGCTTCTGTTGCACTGGCTAATCCGGAGAACGGGACGTACATGTATCCTGTGTTCGGGTCGATGTGAATAGCCCCTGGAATACTCGTCTCGGCTACCAGCCAAGAATGGAGGGCGTCGAAGGCTGAACCTACCTGGGTGAAGGTTAGTCCCGAGTCATAGCTGCACCACACATCACCGATAACGGCGCCCTCGTGGACCGAGATGCATACCTCTGTTGATCCGTAGGCTGCGACCCATGGTCTGTCCTCGACGAGAGGATTAGCGATTGGGTTGGTGAATTGGATAGCGAAAGGATTGTTGGACCATGTCTGTCCACCGTCCTGGCTTGTTGACTCTCCGACACCGACGAGTCCGACGACAGCTGCTTCGAGACTCACGACATAGACATTGTACTGACCATTGAGGTTCTTAGCAGGGGCTACGGCGACGTGTGTATCGCCTCCCCACAGAGTTATCCCATAACCGCTTTGGAAGTTGGTGTTGGGCGAGGTTAGGGTGGAGAAGTGGTTTCCTCTGTCAGTGGACTTCCACGCACCCGTTCCTCCACATATATACAGGGTCTGGGAGATTGTCCCGCCTGTCGGGTCGTTGCACTCACTCGGATGGTTGAACGCCGTGTTCTCCGAGGTCGCATAAATCGTCCCATCAGGAGCTGTTGCGATGTTGGGCTCACCGTTCCAGTTCCAGCAGTTGGTCCCAGTGTTCGGGCAGGTTACGCCAGCATGCGCCAGGTCCGAGGACCGAGCCACCTCATAGTTCGCAAATCCAAATGCTGGCGAGGCAGCTGCCACCGACTTTAGAGACATCACGCCGAAGATACTGAAGGCTAGAACTAAGACGAGGGAGAACGCACACAATTTTGCTGGGCGCCTCATATGGTTCAACTGGTGAAATCAGCCGCCCGAATGGCCTTATAGGGAATGTTCCAAAACAGAATATTTTCTAGACTCGATATTATCGGAAAACCAAATTATCACACTTCGACATATTGGGGGTGTTTTGTCTCTGAACCAATCAAGTCAGGATCTGCCTCGAACCAATCATTCTTCTTCTGACGAGTACTTGGTTAAGTCGGTAGAAATCCTAAGTATCGGCTGACCCGCGGCAAGTCAGGACCCGCTGTTATCTCTAAGAGAGCTCTGGATCATGGCACGTTACCGTGGTTCATGGCACAAGGGTTCAGTTCGACTCTTTTCCCGGCTCACCTATTCACTCCCGTAAGACTCGATGAAGACTTCGAACATTCTCCTAGTTGTCATTGTGGTAGGAGGGGTCTTGGGAGGATTGCTCATGTGGGAGACTGTTGGTCCCTCACCCTTGTGCGGAGGATGCTATCGCTATAATGCGCCTGGATGCATTGTCACCCCGTGCCCGGGACAAGAATCACTGAACGTCGAGACCTCACAGGTCAACTCTCCTACGAATATGACCTTGAACGTAAGGAATGTGGGGAGCGTATCTACAACTTTCAACTCTTACATTGTCAAAGACTCAGTCGGTAATCAGTATACAAAGAGCAACTGGTCCGGACCGACGCTGAATCCCAACTCGCTTTTAGCAATCTGCATCGTCATCGATGGAAGTGCGTTCACGTTCCAATCCAAGAGTAGCTACACCGTAACCCTGGTAACGTTACGGAACAACCTGTTCAGTTTCACAATAACCGCATGACGGGCTTACTCGCCTGGGTCTCGACGCGGTCCTCTTGCTTCCAGGCAAGTCTCGCGTAGGGGAAGACGATTCCATATCCGATGGCTGCGTAGAACGCTGCGTCGAGGATGAAGAAGCTGCAATTGTAGCTCGTAGGTGGCAGCGGACTTGGCATAATTTCCCCAGTTTTTCCAGGGAAGTGGAAAGCCATATTCTAATTTGCCATCGGTACTGCGTACCCAGAGACTGGTAGCTAACGTGGTCAAGACCGCGAGTATGGGAACCAGCACGTAGAGGATGGAGAAGTGTCCCGATTTCACACTCAAGCCATCCCCGTCCAGCTCTTAGGTTAACTCAATAGAAATCCTAAATATCCGCTCAGGCCGCGGCAACACAGCACCTTCTTTGTCATCACAAAAAACAGAAAAGATCGAAATAGCGGTCAGGCCTGCTAACACTGTCTATCAGGCGTCGGGTCGGATCCAGGACGGAACATTTCGCGGTCGCTGGCACTTCTCGTTCGACATGTACAGTAGTCCGCGGTACAATAATTTCGGAAACCTCCGCGTCCTGAACGATGATACGCTAAGTCCTGGCGCTGTCTGGCCTCTTCATCCTCACACTCAGAATGAGGTTGTGACGTATGTTGCTGAGGGCGAGTTTCGTCATGAAGACGAGCGCGGTAAGGGTGGCGTTCTCCACAAGGGAGGAGTACAGCACACGACCGTGGGCCGTGGAATGTATCATTCGGAGATAAACAACCGGAAGGACATTCCGATGCGGTTCATCCAGATATGGTACATGCCCGAGCGGCTCAACATGACACCATCCGTGGAGCAAATGGAGGTAGATCGCGCCGACCGGACGAACGTCTGGCTCCCGCTAGTCTCCAAGAATTACGAGGATACTCTCCCGCTCCGGGCCGACGGCGCAGTCCTCGCCTCATTCCTCCAACCCGGACACAAGATTGATTATGAGTTGAGAGACGGTCATGGATTATACCTCTACGTTCTAGAAGGTGGACCCGTCCGCCTCGGCGACCAGCTTCTACCAGAATTCAACGCGGCAGAAATACGAGGACAAGGGAACATAACGACCACGGCTGAGGGAGACGCCGAGCTGCTGCTACTCGAAGTCAACCTGACGAAAGGCTGGCCAACGCATTAGGCCGTTGATGTTACGGCGTGTAGGTCCTTCCCTCTCGCGCTTGGAGCTGATCTCAATCTTGAGCCATGGCAGGTCTCAGGCGATCGCTTTGCGTAGCAGGACCTCGCCTGGGACGACGAGCATTTCCCTGTACATGTTGAGTGTGTGGAGATTCCCGTGCTTCTTGGAGACTTTGCCGAAGCTTGTTCGTGTGAACCCTTCTGAGGCGAAAAGTGCTTCCGAAGGTTTGTTGTCTGCTTCCACGCTAGCGAAAACTTCTTCCACATTCAAGGCCTTGAAGTGTCGAAGAGCGTCTTCCAAGAGCAGTTTTCCGATCCCTCTCTTTCTGTTGGCCCTTGCCACGGCTATGTAGTAGACGTAGCCGACGCTTCCGTTCTCAAGCGTTTTGGTCATCACCAACCCAACCGGTTTGCCGGATTCTATGGCCGCTCTGACCAGCTGTATATCTCGAAGAGTCCTCTTCGAGTACATCAAGTACCATCCTTCAAAGCTCTCCTCAAGTATCCATTCTAGGGCCGCTCTCTTCTTGGTGGGTATGTCAACGATCGCGACCTCCTCTTGATCGGTCATAGTCTGAAGACCCGCTCCGCGTTATGCCGGAGTATCTTCTCCTTGTCACGCTCATCAACATCCAGTCTATTCACCAGAGCCAACGTTTCGGAATGTTTCGTGACCGGATAGTCGGTTCCAAACATGACCTTTTGCGCCCCAGCTGCAAAGTAGATGGCTTCGCTGATCTTCTTCGAAAGCCACTCGGCATACTTCTCGGCGTACGCACCATCCATAATGAGTCCGGAGATGTCCGCGTAGACATTCGGATGCTTGTAGATGAGCTCGGCGACATCCTCAAACCATGGGTTACCGAAGTGGCAGAGGATTATGATCAGCTCCTCCCGTTTGTTGGCCAATCCGTCCAGGTTCAACGGGTGAGACAGGGAGAGGTTCCCGGTGCTGAACGCCGTGTCTCCAGTGTGGAATAGTACCGGGAGACCCCTTGACTCGGCATAGTCGTAGAGCCTGTTGAAGACGGGGCTTTGGGCAGCTGCCTTCACGTACCCTAACCTCACCTTGAAGGCCTTCACCTCCTTCCTGTTTTCCTCGGCGAGTTTGACTGCTGTCTTCACTTCTTTGGCGGTGGGCTCTACAGTAATCACCGGCGAAAGCATGCCGCCGCTCCTCCTGCACAACCCGATGACATCATCGTTTGGAAGTGGTACGCCTCCTTGGAGGGGTGGACTGAGGAGCAACCCGCGGACGATCTCGTGCTTCCGCATCGTGTCCAGTAGTTCGACTAGAGTGTATCTTAGTCCGTTCACACGGGCAAAGCGATTGAGGCCGTCGTCTTGTCGCTCGGACAGGTGCGTGTGGGCGTCGATTATTTTTTGCAATGATTTCTCACTCGGCGTCTGAATCTGGATAACACTTGTTCTACCAGACCCATGTCGTCAGGACGTACGTCGAATATGTGATCGTTTTGCGCTAGCTTGTCCACTGCCATGCATACCAAACAGTTAGCACGTTAAACCCAAGTCCTACAATTATCAAGAACTTGTCGTAGGCGGAAGGGTATCCCGGCAACCCGATGAGATTGAAGCCAAAAAAGACAATGGCTACAATGATGTTTGCCCAGCGAGTCACAGGATAGTTCAGCGTCAGGGAAAGGAACATCATAACAATCGGAGTCACCATTAATATTGCAACTCCCAACCACTGATTCCCTGTTATTTGGATCCGCCCGATTTTTCCTGCTGCAAAATCACCGCTGTAAATTCTCAGCACATCCCCCAAAAGATAGGTCAACATTAGAGCCACCCACGATGCTGAAAGAATTATTCTCACATCTTCCATAATTCAATCCCTACTCGTGCACTATGCTCCAACCGTAATGACCACATTTCCCTTCTTCTGTCCTGTGTCGACATACCGGTGAGCCTCGGCAATACGTTCCAACGGATAGCGTCTATCGATGACCGATTTTGTCTTGCCTTCCTGAACAAGCTCTTTGAGCATCACCAGATCTTCCGCTTGGCCTGATCCCCCAAAAATTACCTTCTTGCCGGTTCTCCGCGAAACCCATCCCCCCCGAACCATATGCGACAGCCTCGGGTTTCCCAAGAGGTAACGTCCATTCTCTTTCAGCGATCTTATACTACGTGAAAACGAACTCTTACCGATCACGTCAAAAATCACATCATACATCTGACCATTCTTGGTGAAATCTTCCTGCGTGTAGTCAATAACATGGTCTGCACCTATCGACCGTAGCATGTCCAGTTTCTCGGTGCTGTCCACCCCAGTCACTTCTCCTCCATAGTACTTGGCAATCTGTACGGCGAACGTGCCGATGCTTCCACCTGCACCATTGATCAAGACCCTTTCTCCACTCTGGACGTTTCCTTTTCTCAGTAAACGCAAGGCCTCAAGTCCTCCGACCCCAAGGGTCGCGGCTTCATCATAGCTCATATTGACCGGTTTGACCGCCAGTACCCCTCCTTCACGTAGACACGTGTACTCGGCATAACCACCTAGATGGAAGCCGGTCCAGGCAAAAACCTGTTCTCCTTTTTTCAACAGTCTTACAGCGTTGCCTACAGATTCAATTTCCCCAGCCACCTCCTGTCCTAGTATCTTCATTCTCGGTCCCCTGAAACCAAATCCTATTCGGACAAGGGGCTGAGACAACAGGGGGAACTTGAGACTCCGCAAACCACAATCCCCTGCCGTTACCGTTGTCGCATGGACTCTAATCAGCACCTCATCGTCCTCGGGAGAGGGTTTCTCTATCTCTTTTAGCTGAAGAACGTCAGGAGGCCCGTATCTCGTGCAGACAATTGCTTTCATGCGTTTCACGTTCAAAGGCTTCAATTATATGAGCGGCTGGTATTCGACGAACTGGAAATATTTCCCTGCTAATTCCGCAAGAACAAGGCTCGGCGAGACTTTGGATTCTTGGAGTGGTCACGTTATTTCTAGGAGTCAACCTCTCAGCTGGTGTCTTTCTCTACGTTCTTCTCGATGGTACTGGACCACTGAGTCTGCTCGAAATTCTGTTTTGGGGCGGACAAATAATGAACGTCGTGGGATTCGGAATTATCCTCGTTGCTAGATCTTTGAGGCGGACCCGGAGTGGTGACAAAGCACGTTAGTGCCGTTTTCACGAAAGCGCGGTCATTTTCATTTTCACGCCTCGCTCGGCTAGCCTGTCAAGTACGAACTGGAATAGCCCCTCGTCTTGAGCGATCATCTCTGGAGTAACAATTCCAGTTTCTTTAATCTCGCCGCGTCCCAGGAGTAGCGCGACGGATGTGCATGGGTAGGCTGTCGTCCGGGCCATCGCGGAGACCCCTGAACGGCGGTCAAAGTGGTCGAGAAGTTGATATCTTAACCGACTTTTCTTCCCGTGGGATAGGCCCTTCACTTCAACTCTCAAAGCCAGAAAGTCTTCGGGAGGCCCATGTGACATTGCTCCGCGAAGCCGCTCTATCGTCAGCTGCCGAGGTTCTAATTCGACATCGCCAATTTTGATCGATTTACGTTCAAAGAAGCCTAGGACCCGAAGCGTGCGCATCATATGCGCATGCCCCGGATACCTGAGCGTGAATTCGTGCATTTCTCTAGTTTTCGGATAACTTCTGGGGAGTGAGCCGAGACCATCCGTGAGAAAATATTCCAACTGGCCAACCCGGGGGATGCTTGTGTAGCCAAGGCCGGACAGTGGGTCAACTTTCTTGCGCTTGCCCTTCTCGACGACTAGCGCGGGACGAGTGTACTCGTTCACTACGTCTTCAAGGGAAAACACGACGCGGTAGTTCAGGGGAGGTTCAGGCTTCTCTGGGAGGCCACCCACAAAGATTTCCACCGAGCTCATTTGATCCAGCCTCCTCGAAGCGTCACCAACACACATGTTCGTGAAACCCGGCGCCACACCACACTGAGGCACAACCCGACAACCAACCTCCCGCGCCTTACCTTGAAGCAGGAAAGCGTCCCGCGGAGTATAGGAAATGTCCACAGTATCCTTTCCAGCCTTGACCGTTTCAGTCATCAGATCAAAGCCAAGCCGTCCCGGCAAAGCACCACAGACAAGATCGACTTTTCGGAGGAGCGCGTGAAAACGAGCCTTCTGCGACATGCTCAGCTTAACAGTCTGGAGCTTCCTGCGAGCCCGTTTCCTCAGGAGCTTCAAGTTCTGAGAGCTAGCATCCATCGCAACCACGGAATCAACCTCGTTTGACCCAGCAAGATCCCGCGCGATCTCTGACCCTACTTTCCCGCATCCGACAACGAGGATTTTCATAGACAACTTCTCTGAGGACAGCGCTAAGGCTTCTTAAACTGGACGAGGATCGGTCTTGAATGATAGGAGTCTGTTAAGAGGGGTTGGGTCAATTTCTTTATCGGATCCAGCCGGTACGTCACGATATGTTAGCGAATGGTTCTACTGAGTCCGAGTCGCGCATCGTCTCTGAGCATTTCAACTACCCGAAGCAACTTGCTTAATGATCCCGCGGTGAAGAACAAGGTTTGCCCTGCGGAATTGTTCCCTTACAAAATGGCACTATTTGGCCCTGACAACGCCAAACACGATTAGGAGAATATCGCCTTGACGGCGTCTGCTGCAACGCGCGGGAGTAGGGTTGCGACTTTTCTCTTTTTCAGCATGCGAGTGATGATTTTCCCCTGGAAATCCATGTCTCCTTCCTCCTCGATCTCGGAAACATTGTCCCGCAAAACCGTGAACAATCGATCAAGTGTTTCATCAGAGAGGCTGGCGAACAATTTCCGTGCTAGACCCATCTTTCGCAGGTCAGACCCGAATTTTTCTCTCCACTTTGCATCGTAGTCCCGGAGAAACTGCTCAGAGTCTACTCCAACATGGGCAGCGGCAGACGCTGCCGCGATTCCGGCTAGTTTTCCGCAGTAGCCTCCGATAACAATGCCTCCTCCAGTCGTCTGTTTGACCTGTCCAGCCGCATCTCCGACCACGATAAAGCCAGGCGACCAGCATCTCGATACTGGCCCGGCGACAAGAACTGATCCTGACTTGGTCGCATCGACTATGGCTTTCGGCCATTGTTCTTTCGCAAGGTCATCGAGAAATTTCTTCACATTACCCTTCTTCGAGGCGAGACCAACTCGTGCACTATTTTTTCCAGTAGGAATGCTCCATGCGAAGAATCCGGGTGCTCTCTTGGACCCGAAGAAAAGCTCGACCAGATCACCCTGCTCCTTCATCTCAACCAGTTCGTACTGCAAGCCTGGCAGGATCTGCGCCCAATCAGGCGTCTGAAGTCCGGCCTGCTCCGGCAGCCTACTCCCCGCGCCACTCGCATCGATGACGACTTTGGTATGAACCTTGGACCCATCTCCAAGGGTTAAAAGACCGCCATCAGAGGTCCTTTCGAACTTCGATGCTCTAGTCTTCGCGCGCAGCTCCGCCCCCGCCGCCACAGCTTGCTTCGCCAGAAACTGGTCCAATTTCATCCGGCTCAGAATAAGCGCAACAGGATCTTTCTTCCGAACCTCTATCGGTTCACCGTGAGGAGGATAGAACCTCGCACCATGAATCAGCTTCTGGCTAAAACTAGAATGAGCTTCCAGTCCCAAGAGTTCGAGTCCTTTGAGGCTCACAACACCAGAACAATGACTCGGCAAGCCCACCTGGGGATGTTCTTCCAGCAGTAGAACCCGGGCGTTTTTCTCAGATGCTTCTAGCGCCGCTTCGCAGCCAGCAACTCCTGCTCCAACCGTAACCACATCGTAGCGATCGGAGGGGCTTCCCAAGGGGAAGATCAGCCTTCGAACTCTATCCTGAGCGTTAGCCTCTTCAATTCACGCGCGAGTTTCTTGACGACTTCAAAATCCACAGGGTTTCGATAAGGTCTTCGTCCGTTAAGGATGACCTTGGTCTCCCGGCTACCATCTGGCAGCCAGATAGTATTAATCGTCAAAATCGAGAAGGGCGTGAAAAGCCCCTCGAGAAAGTCTCTATCGTCTCCACCCTGGCTAAGGACCTTCACTCGTCTACCGACTCGGTCACCGAGATTCTTGGCCAGCTTGGCACCGCTGGCAAGGAACGCGTCCATCCCCCTCCTGTCAACCATGAGCGCCATGATATCACCCGCCTCAACCGCCTTGTGGAAGGTAACGTCCTGTAGTGTCGGGTTCTCTTTCTCCAATTCAGTAATACTACGAATAACCCGGATATCAAGGTCGGTGATTTGACCCTTCTTCAGCTTCTCCTCACACCGAGAGCAGAAGATTCCGCTCTTAACACAGAAGTTATCGAGGATTGTCTTTACCATTAATTCCTCGACCCGTCTGGATAAAGTGACAGCGTCCAGTCTGCCTGAGTTTCTCGAATCTTGGGATTCTCTCGCCCGAACAAGCGTTGACCTATCTTAATCGGCTTAAGCCGACTTCTCACCTGAGGTAAGGTACTGCTTCATAAATGCATTACCCTAGGCGGT
>Ga0209806_1002395_pt1 | contig 11707 bp, 8 predicted proteins | sample GraSoiAngelo_152_FD_186166 | JGI IMG/M metagenome (GOLD analysis project Ga0209806, IMG submission 186166) | Grasslands soil microbial communities from the Angelo Coastal Reserve, California, USA - 14_1009_12_30cm (SPAdes) (version 2) | ecosystem: Environmental > Terrestrial > Soil > Grasslands ... | reverse complement strand
AGTCCTGCCCAAACTCGAAGTGCACCATTCGACGTCCTAAGGGTTCAGTCATCGGTACAAACAGGAGCAAAATTGCGAAACGAACTCTCGTAAGTCCCCAGAATAGATGCACATAGACTCCGACAGATGTGCAAAGAAGCCCGTTCTTACCTTGAGCGCAGCATCGACCGGTTAGGGGCGCGAGCGGGCACCAGATTCTTAAAAGTAACCTTGTTAACCCTATTCAGCAGCTGGCTATTGTTTTAGCTACTTCTTCACGTACTTTTTCACGTCCATCGTGAATTCCGCCCCATAGATATTTCCCGCCGCATCCGCGGCAACTCCTTCCGATACTGTGGACTCAGCGGAGGGCGGATAGGGTCCAGGGTCGGGCACGAAGTATTTTACCGAGCCGTCCTTGGCGCTACCGATGCGAATGCCCCGTTGACAGCCCGGGTTGTATCCGTAGCCTTGCTCGCCGCCGCGGGATTCCGAGTCAGCGACGTACAGCACATCATTCCTGTCAATGAAAATCCCGCTCGGGCGGCCGAATTGCTTCCACTCGGCAATGAAGCGGCCGTCCTGGTCGAAGATCTGGATGCGGTTATTCTGGCGGTCGCCCACGAAAAGGCGTCCCCTCGAGTCGAACGCCAAAGTATGCGGACAGTCGAATTCGCCGATCCCCGTTCCTTTCTTTCCCCAGGCTTTGATGAACTTCCCGTACTTATCGAATTTCATGATCCGGGCGTTGGCGGTGGGAGCACGGCCGTGGCCGTCGGCAACGAAGATGTCGCCGTTGGGAGCTACGGCAACCTCGGTCGGCTGATCAAATGTGTCTGAACCGGGTCCAGCCACACCGGCCTTGCCGAGGGTGAGCAAGAGCTTGCCATCCTGGTTGAATTTGAAAACCTGCTGGCCCCTGCCGTCTTTCAGGCCATTATCGGCGACCCAGAGATTGCCATCTTTGTCGACGGTAATCTTGTGAGGGCTCACGAACAGCCCATGACCAAAGCCCTTGAGGAACTTGCCGGAGGGATCGAATTCGAGGACAGGGTCGAGCGGTGAGTCGGCGCAGTTTGTGCCTTGCGATCCGAAGGCGCCACATCGGTCGATAGCCCAGATGTTGCCGTCCGTACCGATGGCGATCCCAGCCGTCGATCCCCATTTTCTTCCGTTGGGCAGTTGCCCCCAACTGAGGCCCAGGCGATACGGATTAGGAAGATCGTTGCGAGCACCAAGCGGCGACACGGGGGGCGCTTGCGGGACAGTGGATTGCGCAACGCGTGATGCTCCAGTTCCCACAACTAACGCGGTTGCGATCAGCAGAGGAGTGAAGCAATTCACAGGCGAAATCGCCAGAGGTCTGAAGGACATCGGAACCTCTCTTTTTTCCCATTCCATTTACGACCGGGGATTTGCGTTTTTATTGCCGGCCGACCGCCAACTTACAACTGACCGTCGGAGAATGCAATGCTCGCTCCGATATGACGCCTACCAGTACAGGCGAAACAGGGCCACGCCTTGTCGCGGGAGCGTGAATTCCAGCGTCCCCGTATGCGGCTTTGAGTTATTCATCTGTAGTTTCGGTGGCTCCATTGCTTCGAGCATGCCGGCCTTTTCCAACTGCACTTGCTGGGTTGTGGTCGGTTGCTCTGGGCTGCCCATCTTCCGCCAAACGGCGTAAGCGTTGCTATGGTCCGAGTCCATACGGAATTGCTCGACACGCATTTTCTGTTCTGGCAGGTCTTCAATCCGCAGCCGGATGGCAGCCGGATCCGTCGCGACATCGTCATCGTGATAGTTCCACACCAGGATGTCGAGTTCCTGCGGTCGGCGCGTGGCCATGGCATTGATGTCCGGAGTGTCCACAACGCCCTCCCGAAGGATAGTGCTCAACGGCTGGGCCCCGTTGCTTTGCACCCTGACCCAATCGCCTCCTAGCATCCCCAGCATGCGAAAGACATTGAGAACCGGCTTGTCCACACCGTTCGTTGCCAGTTCGCGGAAGCCGGCGAAGTACGGCTGATCCTCAAACTCAAAAGCCCAGGTGACAATCCCCTTGAGATTGACATTGTATTTCTGCGCCAGCTCGTAGGTTCGCGCCGTAGCTTCGGCGATCGTGACTCCATATAGCGGTCCGTTGCGGTAACCGTTCTGCGCCCCCTGACAAGCGGCACACCCTTCGGGGTCGCTTTCTCCCAGAAGGATAGGGGTGTTCTTCCACATCGGGAAAGACGCAACGATCTCCATACCGCGATCTACCGCGAGCAGCTGGGTGGCGATGCCCATCCTCACGTGTCCATCCACGAATTTCGGACTGCCCTTGGGATGAAAGCTGATGAAGTCGAGCGGCGCGCCCACCCCTCCGGTGGCAGCGTTCCTACCTCGTGCACAGTGTTCCAGGAACTGGCTCAGGAAAGCGCCGGCTTTTGCGCTTGAGGGACGCGTTGTTTCCGGACCACCAATCCGAGCTGACGGTAGTACTTGCCGTATGGCCGCCGCCGTTACGTCGTAGAGCCGGTTGTATTCTTCGAGAGTGCCGTGCCAGTAGGGGATGTCCGGCTCATTCCAGACTTCCCAGAACCAGTTCTTTACGTTCTCGCCATACCGCCCATGGAGGTGGCGGACCCACGCAGTGACGAGCGTGCGCCATTTGTCGTAATCGCGCGGCGGATACGACCAGCCAGTGAACACATCGCCGCGCGGGAAATCATGCCGGTAAGGTTGCGGATGAGTCGAGAGCGCCTCCGGCATGAAGCCGACCTCCACCAGCGGCTGGACGCCATTTCGCGCGAGCGCATCAAAAATGCGATCCGTGATGGTCCAGTCGTACACCGGCGTGCCGTTCGACAGTTCCGTGTAGACATTCGTCGATCCCCATTTCAACGACCCTTCGCCGGTGCCGGTAGTCAGCAGATTGTGAGCGCGAAAGTAGACCGGCACAGGGCTCAGAGCGGCCAGTTCGTGGAGCAATTTCTCGCCGTTGCGCGCATAAACGTAGTTGGGCTCATCGGCCCCCCAATAATTCCATACGGGCTGGTATCTGCCGGTTGTCTGGTTGGCGTGGACTGTGATCAGGACCGGTTCGGCGCCTGAGGCGGGAAAATGCCCCGCACACGCAAATATAAGGAGCGCCATTGCGGCGTTTCGAAGCGAGCGCGGATGCAAGGTTAGGACCGGAACAGACGCCATGAGACCTCCGAGGTAATGTTCAGCCAATCGCTGGCCGCTGGCCTGCTGAGTTTCTGTCTAGGCAGCTTCTTGCGCGCATCAAATTTTCTGCACGCATGGCTGAAGGAACTGCGTTTCCTGGATGTTCCGCGCAGCAGTGCCGAGGCACACGATAACACGGGCCTATTACGCTATGGGGCTTCTTGGAAAACCAACCGGGGCCGACCGACCAAACCAGAAGGCAAGGGCTGCAAGTTCTCCATGTCTTGAGGAACCGCGCGCACTCCATACTTGCTGTTAAGCAGCTTGTAATCCGGGAGTGAGCGGCCCGCAAGAGCATTGATAGCCAGATTTCCAACGACGATTTTCAGATGATTCTCGCCGGAGTGGAGCATGCCTGAAATGTCCAATTCAAAGGGAGGCTTCCAGATCGAGCCCGCAGGCTCGTCGTTCACGAAAGCTTGCGCGGCTTCACGAACGGGACTTTCCAGCCAGGCGCGCATGCGCGGGCGGCCGGCTTGCGGCCGTTCGACAACTGTTCCCGGACCGAAGTCGAGGTACACGCGAGTTCTCGGGTTTAGAGTCTTTGGGGAAACGGTGATATTTTTCTCGTAGACGGCCCTGCCGGAATAAAACCGCGTCTCTTCGTCATCCGTCCAGGAGTGCAGTTTATCCATATGAAGGATTCGACCAAGCTCTGAAAAATTGACAGTCCAATCGGTTCCCAGATCGAGCACGTCGCGAGGGGGTACTGACATGGAAGTCTTTGGTTTAGATTGAGCAGCGACGTTGGCATTACCAGCAGAAAAGACAATGACCCGTGATTCGTAGGGCTGCAAATTCAGTTCGAGCACCGGGTTTGTGTTGGCTGGCGAGATATCCCCGGAAGAAGGGTCCCACCATTCTGCATGGGGTTCCGAGGCGCGAAATGTAGCGGTTGTGGAAATGGGCCGGTTGCTTGTATTCGCCAGGAAGTAGATTTCGGCAGAGGGCAATTTGCGATGCACGAAGCCAATTTCCGGCGTCGGAGTAAAAGTCTTGAAGTCAGGCTTGACTTGCTGCGCCAGCACTTTGCCAAGTTGGCTTTCATCAGAAATAAGAAGACCTTTTCCGCTAGAAGCGTGGAACAAAACCTGCGAGATTTGGCGGACTTGAGGAGTATCTGCTTCCGACTCCAGCAAGCCGGGAGCCCGCGAAGGGAGATTCCGGAGAGCAATCACGATGCCGCCATTGCGTGCGTACGTCTCGATCTGGCGATAGGTCGCCAGGGACAACCGTTCTACACCTGGCAAGACCAGAACCGCATAGGGAATGCCTGTCTTAGCGATCGCTTCCGGGTCGATAAAATCGAAATTGAACCCGGCATCAAGAATTTGGGGAATTACGACCGGTCCAAGCAACCGCTCCATCGATTCGCTGACAGAGTCCTTCCCAACTGTGAATTGTGCCCAGGCATCATCCGTGGGCAACAGAAGCGCGACATCATTCGGGGGCTTGCCTTGGCGGAGCACATAGCTGACCCTTTGCAGATAGCGCGTAACGTCCGGCATGACTGGCCACCACGGATTGTGATCATTGAGCGCCCCGGCAGCGTAGAATGCCCATCCCGGCTCGCCAGCCTCTTTCGGCGAATACGGCCATCCGTGCCCGACAAGCTGATTGACTCCTTGCAGAAAAAACAAGTCGGCTTCCGCTTTCATATCGAGTGGTGTCGCTCGAAAGGCGGGAGAATGCAGCCACGTCCAGGTTTCAGCGGAAGTAATATTCCCTCCCAGAAGGTGGTTCGCCGATGAGGCCCAACGGGTAGTTGAGAAACTTCGCCATTGTGTGCCTTCGCCTTCCGGCAGGTCCACCAAAGCATTACTGGACAGCGTAACAGCGGGGATCCCGTATGTCTGAGAACGAAAACGTGTCTTGTGCTGGGCCGCCCACTCTCGAATTGGAGCGAGATAACGCTCATCAATCAGTTCGGTAAGCGTCTTACCCCAATCATGGCGGATGTCCGAAGTCTTCGGACCGATGTCTTGCACCAGGGCTGGCAAGTACGGTGTTAAATCATAGCCACGGCGCTGGTAGAATTCTCGCAGTAGGTCGCTGGTCCAGTCCGAACCATACACTTCCAGGCTGTCGCTGAAGACGGAATAGGGAGGAACATCTCCAAAGGCTTGGATCAGGCGGTCTCCGACGGCGTGAAGATGATTCTCGATTGCTGCGCGGTCAAAGTGATCGAGAACGAACCCTTCGGCGCCAATAGCGGGCCGCTTGACCATCATCCCTGTCCGGCTTGCGATGAAGAACACGAGGACGTGCGGGCCAGTAAGGTTCCTTGTAAGGCGAAGCCGGCCATTTTGAATCTCGAAGACCTGCCGCGCTTCGGAAGCGGAGAAGTTTTTCGGCTCGCCGGGCGCCAAGAACCCCGCGATCAACTGCTCGCCAGCGCCAATGCTGGGGACGGCTATTGAATATGCTCCCGGGGGAACAGTCGTCGTTACAATTCGCAGTGCACCAGCCGCCTGTGTTATAGGGATGTGCGGCCCCCCAAAGGGCCAGCCGCTCCCAAGCGTCACGTCTATGCGCAGACCGAGTCTGCGCGCTTCGTCCGCCGCAAAGTGCAGATCATCGATAAATTCATCGGACAGATAGGGGAAGTTGTGGAAGCCGCGCACAGGATCGTCGAGTTCGAGTGGGTAGACGGGCTGAACTTCGACTCCCCCGATTCCCCCTTCCTTCATCTTGCCAAGTTCCCGCGCGAGTTCCGGCTTTGTCACCGCAGGCCCGAACCACCACCAGCGCATCAGGATTCGGCTGTCGTCAGGTGGATTCGCGAAATTTTGACGAAGCGTCTCCAATTCGGCCGCAGGGCTCAGTGGCCTGGCCGCATACACAAGGAGAACTGCAACGATTGGCAGCAGAGCCAGCAATCTTCGAAGTGTTTTCAAACAGCTCCTCTACCAATGCACTTTGAGCCCAAGTTGCAGAATTCTCGGGTCGAATGCGCTCGGAACGAAGCTCGGCGTAGTCGCGCCGCTCTGGCGTCCAAAGTTGGACGAATTAATGCCCGCCGTTGTGCCGGGACCTCCAATGCTCGGATTAAAATGATTGATAGCGTTAAACGCTTCGAACCGGAATTCAATCTGTTTCTGCTCGTGGATTGGGAAGATCCGGGTAATGGCCAAATCCACATTGAACGTCCCCGGTGAACGTAAGAAGTCGCGCCCAACATTTCCGAAACCGAACGTGCCGCTGGGAAAGGCCGCGAAAGCAGCCTTGTTGAAAACCACATAGCACTGAGTTGTCCCCGTTGTATTGCAGGGCTGCCACTGGTTGATATAGAGCGGCTGCCCGGGGACAATGTTGGGCCGGTCATTGCCTTCACCGGTGGCGGAAGTGTCCGTCCCTGTTCGAACGTCAATGGGCCAGCCGGTCTGCGCGCGGATCCCCGGTGCGAGTTGCCAGCCGCCCAAAAGCCAACGCGTTGCTCCCTTCCCGTGGAACGGACTGTCCGCAACCATCGTCGCATTGAAGATGTGGGTGATATCAAAGTTGCAGACGGCATAGTCGGCGCGCGGATTGTTCTGGATCTGGAAGTATGTGCCTCGGAGATCTCCGTTAAAGTCCCCGATGCTCATGCACTTCGAGTACGTGTAGTTGGTATTCAGCGAGAAGCCTTTGCTGAAACGATGGTTCAGGGCGGCGAGAAGGCCATGATAAGTCGAAAAGCCGTTGGGCCATGCAACATCTAGTGTCCCAATAGCACCCGGGTTTTGCGGTGCGCTCGTTCCGCCTGCGGCCAGCGTCAGAAAGCGGCGCGCATTCGCATTCGCTGCATCATTGATCTTGCATGTGCCGCCCGGCGCTGCTGCGCACGCACCTGCCGTCACCTGCGGCGCATTGAGATCATAGGACAGTGGAACGTGGACGCTGCGATTGCCCAGATAGGAAAGCGAGAGCGCCCAGTTGCCGAAGAACTGGCGTTCCCAGGTCAGGTTCCACTGCTGCATGTACATGGGCTTCATGTCCGGCGGCAGCGAAACCCAGAACGAGCCGCCGGGGAAGATGGCGCCAGTTGGCGGAAACGGATTCTGGTTTGCATTTGCAGACCCGCAACCGGCCGCCTGCGAGTAGTTGAGCCACGGATTTGAGAAGGTTCCACACCCATTGGCATTGTCAATCTGATTGACGACCGGAGGGTTTGACGCGAGCCTTTGCGAGTACCAAACCATTGCAGAGTCGTAGAAGATTCCATAACCGGCGCGGATGCTTTGCTTGCCGTTGCCCGAGGGATCCCAGGCGACTCCGATGCGCGGCGCGAAATTCATCAGATGGTTGTTGGTGAATGCCGCCGACACACCCGGGTCTCCGAAGAACAACATGCCTGCGGGCGCATTGGGATACACTGAGCTGTGACGATTCTCGAGGAAAGCGTTCATGTCGAAGGTGCTTCCGCGATGGAACAGGTCGGAAGGCCAGAGCGTAGGCTCCCAGCGCAGACCGAGCGTCAACGTCACCTTCCTGCCGAGCCGGATCGTGTCTTGGCTATAGAAACCAGGAATTGTCGAGCGATAAGCCACCTGCTGCGCGCGACTTTGCGTAAATCCCGTACCTCCGCTTCCGTTGTAACGTCCCAGGAGAAAATCGGCGAGCCCGTCACCCGTGAAGCCCCCATTAAAGGAAAAGGTTCCGTTCTCGTCGTATCCCGTTAGCGTGTTGTTCTGAGTGCGAATGACAAGCGCGCCGAAGGCGAAGTGGTGACGCCCACGGATCCAATCCACGTCGTCGGCTTCCGTCCAGGAATTCACGTTGAAATGCCCCGGAGCACACGTTCCGCAACCAACCCCGAAATAGCCGGAGATTGAAAGCAACAGGAAATTCGGGATAGCGACAAACATGTTGCTGCCTAAAGTTGTTGGGTTGATGTCACTCGGGTTCACGCCGCGGTTATCACGGCGGCGTGACGCGGTCACGTGAAAAGAGTTGACGAAGCGGGAACTAAGGGAATAGCTGTCGCCGATAGTGAGGCTTTGCGCCCGTTCCCAGTTGCCCGGCGTTTGAGTCAAAAACAGGTTGTGTATGTCGAACGGCGGCGGGGCCTGGAAATCATCAATAAAATAGCGCCCGTAGAGATTGTGCTTGTTGTTGAAAACGTAGTCGATGCGGCCGATTTCCTGGTTTTCATTATCAATCGCAGGAACAGAATACTTCAATAAGCCGCAAGGGTCCGTCGAAATCGGGGCGTATCCACCGCTAAACAGCTTGACAGAGGTGGAGTCAAATGAGGATGGGTTAGTCTGGTTTCCTGTGAATGGCGCTTTCAAAGTTTTGCCCGTGGTTGTTCCGGTACAGCCAGGGGATTCGAGGGCGGTGAAATCGCCACCCAGCGCGGCAGCAGTCACCGTGTGCGTGCTTGGCGTTCCTGCGGAGTGTTGACGAGTGCCTTGATAACCGGCGAAGAAGAACAGCTTGTCCTTGATGATCTTCCCGCCGACTACACCACCGAACTGATTGCGGAGGAGGTTGTCGGGGGTGGAGCCGCCGCTCGCCGTGAGGAATGAATGCGGAGCGGCGTTAAACACGCCTCCGCGGTAGAACTCAAACACGCTCCCGTGAAAACTGTTTGTTCCGGACTTGGTAATCAGGTTTACGACACCGCCGGGGTGGAGTCCGTTTCTGGCGGGCAAAGAACTCGTCTCTACGCTAAATTCCTGCAGGGCGTCGGGGAAGGGAAAGGGAAGATTGACGCTGGAAAATGTGTCATTATTGTCTCCACCGTCGAGGAGATAGTTTGTTCCATTGGCTTGCCCGCCGGCCACAGAGATGGCGACCGAGCTGTAGAAATTCTTACTGCCAACTTCGTCGCCGCCAGGCGCCATCATCGACGCGCCCGAAATCAGAACGAGCTGTGTGACATAGCGGCCGTTCAAGGGGAGCTCGGAGATGCGCTGCGAGTCCACCACGTTCGAGACCGAAGCGTTCTCAGTCTGGATCAGAGCGGTAGCCGCTTTCACCTCCACCGTTTCCGACACCGAGCCGACCGCAAGAACCGCGTTGAGCGTTACGTGGTCGTTCACCTGCAACACAATTCCTGTTTGGCTGTAACTCTTGAACCCCTCTTTCTTGACTTCAAGCTGATAGGGCCCAACTGGCAGTCCCGGTAGAACGTACTCTCCCTGTTGATCGGTGGCAGCCGTGTGCGCGATGTTGCGCTGGGTCTCGATCATCCTGACCTCCGCTCCAGCCACAGCCGCTCCCGTGCCGTCAGTGACTCGTCCGGACACTTGAGCGACGTTTACCTGCTGCGCTCTGGCATTCGGGGACCAGAGGCCAAGCAATGCAGCGTATCCGGCCACACAAATCGTTCCGAAGAGAGCCGTAGGGGGCATTTTTGATCTCCTTTTGACGGACACACTAACTTGCCGTTCCGTCGGAAGGCCGAAATCAATGCAAATAAAGACATACCTCGCGGAAGACTCTAGTCCCCTGCCGGAGCGGGCGCCAAGCGATTCGAGACGAGCCAAACGTGTTCCCCAGTGCAAAACTCCTCCCGAAGTCCCAGGTGACTGCTGCATCCTGAGGCAATTGGACTTAGTGAAAGATCATCTTTGGCTTGCATGCGACGCGCGCTCCGCCCATAAAGTAGCTCGTTTCGCCCCACAAAACGATCAATTGAAGAACTTGCAGTGACGAATCGGAAGGGCCGATAGGAATCCGCTAATGCAGCAGCGCAAGGTAGTTGCCATAACCAACGATGGCAGTCGACCCGATCAGCAGGGCAAGAGCGAAGAAAAGGCACCAACCTGCGCGGACTCCCGCTCCTTTCCACTCTTTCAAGCTGATCCCCCATAGGCTGCTAAAGATGATGATGCTAGCCATGTGGAGCGTCCAACTGGAAAACTTGTATCTGCCCATCTGTGTTTCGCCCATTGTGTAGAAGAAAAACTGGAAATACCAGGTCGTGCCGGCCAAGGCGCAGAACAAATAGTTCGCCAACATGGGGACTCGGACCAGATGTTGCTTTGTTGTGGGAGGTTCGGCCGCGGGAATCACGGACCTTTGTTCGAAATCTACTTTTATGGAGGAATACACGTGCTCGACCGCTTCTCGACTAGGAGAATCGATGGCTGTTTCGACTGGGTCAAGTGATCGCGACTGTGAACGGAAATACTGGTGTCCGGTCTTGTTCCGGATATTGAGGATCACACACCAGATGAAATTTGTGGTGAAGCCGCCAATCAAAATCACAACCAGCACTGGCAATCCCTGCCAGAGAACCGGTGTGCCATGCCTCAACGTTAGTGATTTGATGGGATCTCCCGCCGCCAACCCGTAGGCAAAGCAGGCGCTCATGACTCCGGACAGCGTGGCCACAGCAACTCCCTTTTTCAGGTTAAATTCGTTGATTGCGGCCTTCTGCTGTTCGGGCGACATGGTCCGTTCTTTGTAAACGCCTGCCAATCCGGCAAGGGCAATACCAACCAGGCAGACAACAATTCCCAAAAGAATCACTCGCCCCGAGTTTGTCCCCAGGACCTGCGTCATGAACTCACCACGAAAAATCGGCGGCATCAGCGTTCCAAATGCAGCACAGAGGCCTAGAACAACCGCCATGCCGAGCGACAGCCCCAGATAACGCATCGTCAATCCGAACGTCAAGCCGCCAATTCCCCAGAGCAGGCCAAAGAAAAAAGTCCAGAAGAGCGTGATCTTGGGACTCTCGGAGAGAACTGCTCCCAAATCTTTGGTGATGAGCAGACCCAGGAGCCAGGGCGCAATGATCCAACTGAATACGCCGCCTGCGAGCCAAAATGTTTCCCACGCCCAATGTTTCACGCCGCGATAAGGCACATAGAAGCTGCCGGACGCGAGACCACCGAGCCAGTGCAGAAACACTCCCAGGGCAGGATTTGGAGTCATTTCGTCATCAAGTGCGAACTACAAATGAAATACTTCTTCCAACGGAACCATCATACGATCCGGCAAAACGCCATCAGGCTGCACGAAAAACCCAGCCATTTCGCGCTGCCAGCGTTCATTTACTTCTCGTTTGGCCATCTCCGCACGCGCACGTTCGAAATCCGTGGTTTCCAAATAACCGACGAGCAGCCCGTCGGGCCGGAGAAACAGTGAGTAGTTGTTCCAACCGGCTTCGCGCAGTGCCGCCTGCAACTCGGGCCAAACAACACGATGGCGTTGTTTGTACTCCTCGAGACGATCCGGCTTCACCAGCAGCACAAAACACACGCGCTTCATGACGTCCTCGCCTATCGTAGGAATGCTTCGGACAACCCGCCATCCACAGGAATCAAATGACCGGTAGTTTTCGCGCTCTGGTCACTTGCCAGCCACACAATCGCATTTGCACAGTCTTGGGGAAGAATCGGCTGCTTAGTCAATGTGCGCTGCGCATAGAACTCCGCTAGTTTGGCGCGCAACTCTATCGTGGATTCCGACTCCGAGAACCCCATTCCATATTTCTGAAGTGACTGGATCACTCGATCGCGGGGGAACATTGTCGATCCGGCCACCACCGTTGCGGGAGCAATTCCGTTCACTCTGACGT
>Ga0209806_1002390_pt1 | contig 11721 bp, 9 predicted proteins | sample GraSoiAngelo_152_FD_186166 | JGI IMG/M metagenome (GOLD analysis project Ga0209806, IMG submission 186166) | Grasslands soil microbial communities from the Angelo Coastal Reserve, California, USA - 14_1009_12_30cm (SPAdes) (version 2) | ecosystem: Environmental > Terrestrial > Soil > Grasslands ... | reverse complement strand
CAACAACGAGCTGTCGGCCCTCCGGCGCGGGTTCAATCTCGCGATCGAGAAGGGTATCCTTGGCACCGCACCGCGCATCAAGCTCCCGAAGGTGGACAACGCGCGCGAGGGGTTCTTCGAGGACGACGACTTCGCCGCGGTCCTCTTGGAGCTGCCTGCCTACGCGCAGCCCATCATCCGGTTCCTGCGCGTCACGGGCTGGCGCGTCATGGAAGTGCTCCGGCTGACCTGGGACCGGATCGATTGGGAGCGGCACGGGATTCGGTTGAGTGCGCGTCAGACGAAGGGCAAGCGGGCGCGCCTTTTCCCGTTCGGGTTGGCCCCGGACCTGAAGGCGGTGCTGGAGACCGCGTGGGAGACCCGTGAGGGACCGTTCGTGTTCCAGCGGAATGGGAAGCCCATCGGATACACGACCCTGGTGCATCACTGGCAGGGGGCGACGAAGCGCGCGGGTTGCACCGGATGGATCATGCACGATCTGCGCCGGACGGCGGTGCGGGACTTCCTGGAGGCCGGGGTGGACGAAGGCACGATCATGTTACTGTGCGACTGGAAGACGCGCTCCGTGTTCGACCGCTACAACATCATCAACCAAGACCGCCTCGCTGCGGCCGTAGCCAAGCGGTTCAATGGCACAGTTGCGGCACAGTCCGAGGGTTCTCCAGCAGCCCCTGATCTGGTAAGTTCAAGCCCTGTATAGCCCGGCGCCGTAGCCAAGTGGTAAGGCAGAGGTCTGCAAAACCTCTATTCGTCGGTTCGATTCCGACCGGCGCCTCTCCCAGAATCCGACATGGCCCGCGTCCTGATCATCGACGACGACGTCACGCTCCGGCAAGCGCTGACGAAGCATCTGGAGCACGCCGGCCACGAGGTCCGGCAGGCTGCGGACGGCGACGCAGGGGTCCGCGCGTACAAGCGACACGCCGCCGACGTGGTGATCGTGGACATCTTCATGCCCGGGCAGGGTGGGCTGCAAACCATCGGCCGGCTGCGCCGCGAATGGCCGGCGGTGAAGATCATCGCAATGTCCGGGGTCAAGAGCGCGGGATCGATCGATGTCGGGGGACACGCGGTGGCCCTGGGGGCTGATCGCTTCGTCACGAAGCCGTTCGAGCCCGCGACACTGGTGACCCTGGTCGCCGCCCTGCTCGGCGACAATAAAGACGGGGCTCCTTAACCGTCGCTAGCCCGCGACGGCCGCCGCTTTCGCCCGCTCGGGCGGGGCAGCCGACACAATGACCCCTTGGCCGAGCGAGACGCCCGGCGAGGGCGTTGCCCCCTGCTCGCCGAAGTACGCTTCCTCACCATGCTCGCTCAGGTCGAGCCCGGAGAGCTGCTCCCGCACGCCGGCCTTGGCACCGAGCGTCGCCTGCACCAGCGCCATGATAATCGCCGTGCCGACGGCGGCAATCGCCACGGCGGCGAGGATCGCGACAACCTGCACGCCCATCTGGGCGAAGTTGCCGGCCAGCCAGCCGTCGCCGCCCGCGGGGTTCGCCAGTTTCGTGGCGAAGACGCCCGTCAGCAGTGCCCCAGCCACTCCTGCGAGCCCATGGCAGGAGAATACGTCCAACGAGTCATCGAGCCGTGTCTTCGCACGGATCTGGATGGCGGTGTAGCTCACGAGCGCCGCCAGCGCGCCTACGGCGAGTGAGGCCGGCGCGGTGATGTAGCCCGCCGCCGGCGTGATGCCGACGAGGCCGACCACGAGGCCCGTCGCGGCGCCCACGGCGGTCGCCTTCCCGGTGCGGAGCAGGTCGAGGCACACCCACGCGACCATTGCAGTCGCGGCGGCGGTGTTGGTGTTCGTGAACGCGAGGGCGGCGAGCCCGTTGGCAGCGAGCGCGGATCCGGCATTGAATCCGAACCAGCCGAACCACAGGAGCCCCGCGCCGAGCAGCACGAGCGGGACGTTGTGGGGCACGATCGCGGTGCGCTTGAAGTCTTTCCGGGGCCCGAGCATGCGGGCGGCTACGAGCGCGGACACGCCGGCACTAATGTGGACAACCGTGCCGCCGGCGAAGTCGAGTGCGCCGAGCTTTGCCAGCCAGCCCCCCGACCCCCACACCCAGTGGGCGAGTGGGTCGTACACGAACGTCGCCCAGAGGACGAGGAACACGACGTAGGCGCGGAACCGCATGCGTTCCACGATCGCGCCGGAGATCAGGGCCGGCGTGATGATCGCAAACATGAGCTGGAACATCGCGTGCGCCTGCAGCGGGATCGTGGCGCCGTACGCGGGGTCGGGATCCAAGCCCACGCCCTTGAAGCCGAGCCAGGAGAGCCCGCCCCACCAGGGAGTGCCGTGTCCGAATGCGATGGAGTAGCCGACCAATACCCACTGCACGCTGATCAGACCCAACGCGACGACGCTCATCATCATCGTGTTGAGGGCGTTCTTGGGCCGCACCAGGCCGCCATAGAAGAACGCGAGGCCCACTGTCATCACCATCACCAGCGCACTGGAGGTGAGGACCCAGGCGGTGTCGCCCGCCGAAATGGGGTTCAAGGCGCCTCCTCGCCGGCCACGGCACCCGCGTGGTGCGCGCTCTCGATCGCCGCGCGCTGGACGACGTCCGCGTTCACGGCGGTGAGCGCCGCGTTGTCGTTCTCGCCCGTGCGAATCCGGATCACGCGCTCGATCGCCTGGACGAAGATCTTCCCGTCGCCCACTTCACCGGTGCGGGCGGACGCCAGGATGGCTTTGATACACGGCTCGACGAACGGCTCGGAGCACACCATCTCGATCTTGACCTTCTCGTGAAACTCCATGACGACCGTGTTGCCGCGGTACTGACTCACGATCTCCTGCTCGCCCCCGTGACCGCTCACGCGACTCAGCGTGATCCCGGTGACGCCGGCCTGGAACAGCGCCGCCTTGACTTCGGGCAGGCGTTCGGGCCGAACGATAGTTGTGATGAGTTTCATAATGGGAAGGTAGCCCCCCGTGAGACACGGTGTCAACGGAATCGTGCGTGAGATGCACGAAATGAGTATCACGTAGCAGTCGTGTACGCACAGCATACTATATGCCGTTGTCGCCGGCCTGCAAGTCGTGCAGAAGGGCTGATCAACCCATCCTACCGGGTTAGCCCGGTTGTGGGGGGATGCCAGGGTCGCCACAGGGGTCGTAGCGGCGGCACAGCTCCCGCACATGGGGGGACGGTCGCCTGACCGCGCGCGAGGACACTGCCGCCGTGGCCGCATGCTCGCTCGGTCGGGCATAGAAGTCGCCTGAACTCCGGGCCGTCACCGGCCAAGGAGGGCCCATGCATTCGACCGCGCGAGTCATCGCTCTGCTCGCGGTTTTGTCCTGCGCGGCGGCTGCGGCGCGGGCGCAGTATCCGCAGCGCCGCGACGGCTTCTGGATCGGCTTCGGGCTGGGCTACGGCGCGGCCAACATCACGTGCGACAACTGCGTGGACAGCTCCAGTGTTGGCGGAATCACGGGGTTCGTGAAACTCGGCGGCGCGCCCAGTCAGAACCTGCTCATCGGCGGGACGATCAACGCCTGGTCCCGTACGAACGCGGGACTAACGGAGACAATTGCCAATGTCACGGCGTCGGTCTATCTGTACCCGGCCACGAGGAGCGGATTCTTCGTCACGGGCGGTCTCGGCGTTTCCAGCTATCACGCGAACACGTTCCCGTCTTCAGACGGCACGGGGTTGGGGCTCACGGCGGGTGCAGGGTACGACATCCGGGTCGGCCGCGACGTGTCGCTCACGCCGGTCGTGAACTTTATGTTCGGCGCGCTCGGAGATTTCGACGTCCCGCTGAGCGGTGGGGGATTCGCGACGGCGAGGGGCTGGAAGCAGCACGTGATCGACGTCGGTTTGGGCGTGACGTTCCACTGATTCCGGCACGCTCCTGGCTTTTCATTATCTTCACCCACCCGCAATGCTCATGCTGCTCGTGGCGCTCGGCTCGCAGGCCCCCGCACCGTGTCCGCACGCCGCGGCGGCAGGCCGCGAGACGACCACGGGTTGGCGGGCCTACCGGCGCGAGGCCATCGCCGAGGCGGCGACGCACTTCGCGGCGGCCGATTCTCTGTGCCCAGGTGATCACGCTACGCAAATCGGGCTCGGTTTCGTCCTCCTGAGGCAGCGTCAGCCGCGCGGCGCTGCGGAGCGCTTCCTTCGAGCCGTGGCGAGCGACACGAGCGACGCCGAGGCGTGGTATGGGCTCGGCCTGGCCCGCTCGCGCCTGGGCCAGCGCGCTGCGGCGGTCGACGCGTGGCGCCGCACGCTACGCCTCGCCCCCGGGTATGAAGACGCCGAGCTCCAACTCCTGGCGCTCGGCGACAGTGGGCTCGCACTCCCCGCCGTGGTGCGGCCGGTCGACCCTGCTGTGCCGGCCCGGACGGCGGGGGACGGCTTCGAGATCCACACGAACGCCGGGTGGCGACCGTTCTACGTGAAAGGTATCAACCTCGGCGTCGCGCTTCCCGGCCGCTTCCCCTCCGAGTTTCCTACCGACGATTCGACGTACGGCCGTTGGCTCGAGCTGATCGCGGGCGCGCACGCTAACGCTGTCCGCGTCTACACGATTCTTCCGCCCGCGTTCTACCGGGCGCTCAAAACGTGGAACGAGGCGCACCCCGATCGCGCCCTGTGGCTGCTGCACGGCGTGTGGACCGAGCCGCCGCCGCGGGCCGACTACGATGCGCCCGGCTGGAAGAGGGACTTCCGCAGCGAGATGCGGCGCGTGGTGGACCTGGTGCACGGGCACGCCTTGATCGCGGCGCGCCCGGGGCACGCGTTCGGCCGCTATGAGAGCGACGTGTCGGATCACGTCCTGGGGGTCATCATCGGGCGGGAGTGGGAGCCATTTTCGATCAGGGTCTACAACGCGCGGCGGCGCGATCACACCGCGTTCGCCGGTCGGTTTCTCGCGCTGGATCGGGGCACACCGGCCGATGCGTGGATGGCGGAGCAATGCGATTACCTGGTCGCGTACGAGTGGGATACCTATCACGCCCAGCGGCCCATCGCGTACACCAACTGGCCCACGCTCGACCCCCTCGTCCACCCGACAGAGCCCACGCTCGAGGAGGAGCAGGGACTGCGTCGCCGCTACGGATTCCCGCCCAATCCGCGGCTCAAGGAATACGACAACGACCGCGAATCGCTCGATGCCATGCTGGTGCGCACGACGCCCGCGGATCTCGCGGGCTATTTCGCGTCGTATCACGCGTACCCCTACTATCCCGACTTCATCGACCTCGATTCGGCGTACGCCGCAGCAGGGTCAGCCGAGGGCCGGTCTCGCTACTTCGGCTACCTGCGCGCCCTCAAACAGCATCACGCGGGACGACCGCTCTTGATCGCCGAGTACGGCGTTCCCTCCTCGCGTGGCGTGTCGCATTTGCAGACCGACGGCCTGGGCCACGGCGGGCACGACGAGCGCGCAATGGCCGACATCGACGCGCGGCTCACGCGGGAGGTGCGCGCGGCGGGGGCGGCGGGGGGAGTCCTGTTCGCCTGGCTCGACGAATGGTTCAAGCACACCTGGGTGACGATCGAATTGGAAGTCCCGCCGGAGCGGAGTCGTCTGTGGCACAACGTGGAGGACGCGGAGCAGCATTACGGGCTGATGGGCGAGTACGGGGGCGCGTCGGCGGACGCGACGCCCGCGCCCGGAGGCGACCCAGCCGCGTGGCGGGCGCTGTCGGTGCTGGCCCGTGGCGACTCGCTCGTATTGCGCGTCGGGGCCGACCCGTCCTATCTGTATGTGGCGCTCGCCGGCCGACCAGAGTTCGATTCGGCCCGCTACGTCGTCGGGATCGACACCTACCGCCGCGACCGCGGTCAGTTCCGGCTGCCGGGCGTGGCGGGGCCGGCAGGCGAGGTGGGATCCGAGTTCGCGCTCGTCCTGAACGACACGAGCGACGCGCAGCTCATGGTGGCGCCGTGGTACAACCCGTTTCTCGAACCGCGGAGCGGGATGGGGCCGACCGGCCTTGACCGCTTCCATAATGAGGCTGCCACGGTCGACGTCGCCCGGTCCGACGGGGCGCTTGATTCGCTGTTCGTCACGACGAACCGCTGGCGCATCGCTCGGAACGGTCGGACGTATCCGCCGCGGGGAGTGAACCGCGGGCGATTGCGACACGGACGGGCGGCGGAGGCGAGCCTCGCCGACTGGTACGTGGACCGCGCTGCGGGGCTTGTGGAGGTACGAATCGCCTGGGGGCTCCTGAACGTCACCGATCCGTCCTCGCGTCGGGTGATGGTGCGGTATCGGCGGGCTGGGGGTGGCACGTTCGAAACCGCCGTGACCGATGGGTTTCGGTTCGAAGTGGCCGCGCTCGACCGGGTGCACGGCGGCGTGGTCGCGCACCTCGGACCCGAGCGGACCTACGCCTGGCCGACCTGGGAGGCACCCACGTGGCACGAGCGCCTGAAGCCCGCGTACGACGCGATGCGGGAGGTGTGGGGGGGGGAATCGTGGTGACGCGGCACGTGGTACTGGCGTTCGGGATTGCGCTGGTCGCGCATCGGCTGGCCGCGCAGCTGCCCGTGGCCGACGAGGCATTTCACCGGGGGGACTACGCCGCCGCCCGCGCGGGCTACGAGCGCGTGCTCGCCGCCGACTCGTCCAACGAGCGGGCGTTGTACCGGCTCGCGATCCTCGACAGCTGGGATGGCAAGCTGCTCCGCTCGCTGGCCCGCTTCACGAGGCTGCGACGGATCGACCCCCGCGATTCCGACATCATGGTGACGCACGCACAGGTGCTCGCGTGGGCGGGCAAGACGGCCGCGTCCGAGGCGCTGTACGACTCGGTGCTTGTCCGATTCCCGGATCGTGCCGACGCGCTCGCCGGGCGCGCCAGGGCGACCGCCTGGAGCGGCGACTTGGATCGCGCCGAGGACCTCTGGCGCAAGGCCTTGGAACGGCATCCCGACGATCCGGAGCTCTTGGTCGGGCTGGCACAGACCCTCTACTGGAAGGGTCAACCCGATCTCGCCGAGGTCTATGCGACGCGGGCGCGCGCCGTCGCGCCCGAGGACCGCGCGGCCCGTGATCTCGCGCGGGCCGTGCGCGCCGCGCTTCGGCCAGAGATCGCGACGAATGTGGATGGAGCGAGCGACTCGGACCACAATGATTTCGTGGCACAGGAGGCGACCGTCACGGCCTCGCTCGGCTCCGATCTGCGCGGCAGGCTGCGCGCCGGCTGGCGACACGCCACCGACCAAGCGGGGGACGGGTCGAGCTACTGGGCGGGTGGCAACGTCATCGCGGCGCTGGGACACGGCGCCGTGCTGCGCGCTGGCCTGGGGGCGCGGCGCATACAGCCGGACGTTGTGGCGGCGCGCACGCCGCTCACCGCCGAGCTCGGGCTGGGGATACGGCCCGCACGCTATGCCGCGGTGAGTGTGGGCTACTCCCGCACGCCGTTCGACGAGACCGCCGGGCTCATGCGCCAGGACCTGACTGTCGATGCCGTCGACTTCAGCTTCGATATATCGCCGGGTCCGGGCTGGTCGCTTTCCGGTGGCGGCGGCGGCGCCTGGCTCTCGGACAGGAACCGCCGCTACTCGGCCGTAGGTGCCGTGCTCGGCCGCGTTGTCAAAGGGCTCCAGATCGGCCCGTTCGCCCGCGTGATGGGGTATCGCGAGCCCAGGTCGGGCCTCTATTTCACACCGGTCCGCTTCAGTGTGATCGAAGGCCGCGCAGTATACCAGTGGCAGCGAAACCGCTGGGGCCTGCGAGCCGACGGCGGGCTGGGATCGCAGCAGGTACAGGCGTTCGACGTACCCACGGCCCCGCACCAGACGGAATGGCATGTCGGACTCTCGCTATCACGCGACTGGGGCGCGAACAACGAAATTGCCCTGGTCGGCTCCGTCACCAACAGCGGAGCGGCCACGAACGCGGCCCACGTGACGACCGAAGGCTTCCGCTATCGCACGCTAGGGCTGCGGTTCCGGCAGGGGCTCTAGCCGCCCTCGGCGGCCTCCAGCCGCCTGGCCGCGCCCAGCCCGAGCGCGCGCAGCAACCGGACAGCCCGGGCCTGCTCGCGCGGCGGCAATGCGGCGACGGCCTGCCGCATCGCGGCGGCGTGCGTTGGAAAGATCGCCTGGATCAACCGCCGTCCCGCGGGCGTCAGCGCCAGCAGGACCTCCCGGCGGTCGGCCTTGCTGTGACGTCGTCGCACCAGGCCGCGTTTCACGAGCTTGTCCACCACGTAAGTGGTGCTCGACGACTCGACCAGGATGCGGCGTTGCACTTCGCACACCGGCAGCTCGCCCTTGTGGTGCAGCACCTCCAACACCCCGAACTCGGTCGTGCCTAACCCGAAGCGGGCGATGCTCGCCCGCGAGTGGTGTTCGACGGCGTCGAACGCCCGGGCCAGCACCACCCACAGCTTCAGGGGCACGGACGCACCGCTCGGCGAAGGTTTCATTCCACCCCTCGGAACCTCCCGGCCTGGGAAGTTGTTCCCGATGTTGTTCGATGTAAAGTATTTCGATTTCGAGACAATATCCAGGAGGTGTCGAATGTTTACAGATCTGGGATTGCTGGCCCTGCGGCTGGTGCTGGGGGCGGTGTTCCTGGCGCACGGCGCGCAGAAGTCGTTCGGGGCATTCGGCGGTCCGGGGTTCGAGGGTGCCGCCGGGTTCATCGGGAGCATGGGATTCCGGCCGGCCAGGTTTTGGGCTGGGCTGGCGGTAGGGGGTGAGCTGATCGCAGGGGCCCTGTTCCTGCTCGGGCTATTGACGCCGCTAGCGGGCCTGCTGGTGCTGGCTACGATGGCCGTGGCGATCGCCAAGGTGCACGGGCCGAAGGGCTTCTTCGTGCAGGACGGTGGGTACGAGTACAACCTGGTGCTTATTGTGACGGCGCTCGCCGTCGCCGCGATCGGACCGGGTCGGTTCTCGCTGGACTACCTGCTCGGGCTCGCGCGGTAAGGGCAGCGGGCCTCGTTAGATTCTCTGCGTCGCGTACCGGCCAGGGGATCTGGAGAGGCTCGTCCCGAAGCTCGTCACCACGCTCGCTGGCTACACCCGCGAGCAATTCCTCGCCGATCTGAGCGCGGGGATCATCGTCGGCATCGTGGCGCTCCCGCTCGCCATCGCGTTCGCGATCGCGAGCGGGGTCAGCCCCGAGCGCGGGCTGTTCACCGCAATCATCGCCGGATTTCTCATCTCCGCCCTGGGCGGCTCGCGCGTGCAGATCGGCGGGCCGACGGGCGCGTTCGTCGTCATCGTCTACGCAATCGTGCAGCGCCACGGGGTGGAGGGCCTCGCCATGGCGACGCTCATGGCGGGGATCATCCTGGTAGGCTTCGGCCTCGCGCGGCTGGGCGGCGCGATCAAGTTCATTCCCTACCCCGTCACCATCGGCTTCACGAGCGGAATTGCCCTGATCATTCTCTCGGGGGAAGTGAAAGACTTCCTCGGGCTCGAGGGTCCGGTGCCCGTCGAGTTCCTGGCGCGCTGGCGGACCGTCGTGGCGCATTTTGCCTCCGTCAACCTGTGGGCCGTGGCAGTGTCGGTCGCCACGCTGGCGATCATCATCCTCTGGCCGCGGGTCAACCGGCGCATCCCCAGTCCATTCGTCGCGCTCATCGCCACCACCGCCGCGGTGCAGCTCCTCCATTTGCCGGTGGCCACGATCGGCAGCCGGTTCGGCGTGATCAACGCGGCCCTGCCGGCTCCCGCGCTTCCCGCGGTCACGTTCCACCAGATACCCGCGTTGATGGGCGCGGCGTTCACCATCGCGCTGCTCGGCGCCGTCGAGTCACTGCTTTCGGCGGTCGTGGCGGATGGCATGATCGGCGGTCGTCATCGTTCGAACATGGAGCTCGTGGCGCAAGGGATCGCGAACATCGCCTCGCCGCTGTTCGGCGGAATCCCGGCCACCGGAGCGATTGCCCGCACGGCGACGAACGTCAGGAACGGTGGCCGGACGCCCATCGCCGGGATCACCCATGCGGTCACGCTGCTCCTCATCACGCTGTTCTTCGGCCGCTGGGCCGGGCTGATTCCGATGGCCACGCTGGCGGGGATCCTGATCGTCGTCGCCTACAGCATGAGCGAGTGGCGCACATTCCTGGCCGAGTTCCGGGCGCCGAAGAGTGACGTGGCCGTGCTGCTTACGACGTTTCTCCTGACCGTGCTGTGGGACCTGACGGTCGCGATCGAGGTGGGGATGGTGCTCGCGGCGTTCCTGTTCATGCGGCGCATGGCGGAGGTCACGAACATCAGCGTCCTGACGCACGAGCTCCAGGATCCCACGGACGATTTCGAGAACGATCCCAACGCGGTGCGGCGCCGCGTCGTGCCCCCGGGGGTGGAGGTGTACGAGATCACGGGGCCGTTCTTCTTCGGTGCGGCGGAGACGTTCAAGGAGCGTTTAGGGCGCATCGCGGTGCGGCCCAAGGTGCTGATCCTCAGGATGCGGCACGTCCCGGCGATCGACTCGACCGGCCTGCATGCGCTCCGGGACCTGGTGCGGCGCAGCCGTCATGACCGCTCGCTGGTGATCCTTTCCGACGTGCACGCCCAACCCGTGGTCGCGCTGGAGCGCTCCGGCTTGTACGATGAGCTGGGCGAGGAAAACATTCACGGCAACATCGACGACGCGCTGAACCGGGCGCGGGAGCACCTCGGGCTCGCGCCGCTGGCGGCGCCGGCGTTCGCGACGCCCACCGTAGCGCGGGAAGGCAAGGAGCCGGCCTAGCGGAAGTACGGGTGCCGGGGTGAGCGTTGGAAGAGGAGGACGTCGATGGCACCCCCGATCATCGCGGAAGGCACCTGTTACGTCCTGTTCGCCTACGACGTCGCGCACGCGTTCGACCTTGCGGCGGCGGAGCGGCGACTGGCGAGCGCCACGCAGCGCCAGACGGTCAAGCAGAAGCGGCGCGCTCCCGCGTTCTTCGAGTACGACCCCGCTCCCCTGCGCGTGACCGAGCCGGCGGAGGCGCTGGCCATCGGTGAGCACATCACGGCGCCCTCCGTCGAGTTCGTGCTCTACGATTTCGGCGCCGTATCCGTGAGTTACGCCATCCCCCTCCAGGGCCCGCTCACCGGACTCCCGGGACTCAGCACGGTCCTGTACGGCAACGAGCAGCTGCAGGCGGACTCACGGCGTCGGGTGCAGCAGCTGGTGGAGGCGCTCGGCGAGGCCGCGATCCGATCCCGCGTCGCCGACTTCGTCGAAGATTACGTGGTGTTCCAGATCGAGGCGTTCAGCGAGCCGCTCGAGGCGTCCATGCTGTGGACCGAGCACGCACAGACCGTCGCCCAGGTGCTGCGCGCCGAGTCACGCCCCCTGTCGCAGCAGGAAGTGAGCGACGCCCTGGCGTCGCGCCTCTCGTTCGGGCCGAACGACGCGACGCTGATCGACACGGACGTGACGCTGCTGTTCGACCCCGAGGGGGAGGACGTGCGGGCGGTGATCGAGTTCGCCAATACCCAGCTGCTCGAGATGCGGTACCTGGACGCGCAGCTCGACGAAGCGCTCGAGCAGGCCTACGAGTTGCTCGGGCGCACGCCCGGCTTGCGCCGGTTCCTGCCCAGTCCGTATGGGCTCCCGCTCCGCCGGCTCGGCCGGCTGCAGCTCGACGCGGCGGTCCTGTTCGAGCAGGTGACGAATGCCCTGAAGCTGATCGGCGAGCAGTATCTCACCCGGGTGTACGGCCACGTGTCCCGTCGCTTCCACCTGGCGGAGTGGGACGTGAGCATCACTCGCAAGCTGCAGACGCTCGACGGC
>Ga0209806_1002387_pt1 | contig 11730 bp, 14 predicted proteins | sample GraSoiAngelo_152_FD_186166 | JGI IMG/M metagenome (GOLD analysis project Ga0209806, IMG submission 186166) | Grasslands soil microbial communities from the Angelo Coastal Reserve, California, USA - 14_1009_12_30cm (SPAdes) (version 2) | ecosystem: Environmental > Terrestrial > Soil > Grasslands ... | reverse complement strand
GCCGTCGGCGGGAATGCCGCGGTGGAGCGGGCGTTCGCCGCGCACCAGTCGGGGATCGAAGTCACGGCGGAAGGCTCGGTCACGCGGCTCCTCTCCGACGCCACCGGGCCGTCCGGCACGCATCAGCGCTTCGTCATTCGCCTCACGGGCGGGTCGCAGACCGTGCTCGTCGAGAACAACCTGGATATCGGAAAGCGCGTCCCGCTTGCCACCGGAGACGATGTGGTCGTGCGCGGCGAGTACGTGTGGAATGCCGAGGGAGGGCTGATCCACTTCACCCATCACGATCCGGTGCATACGCACGAGGACGGGTGGATCGAATGGAAGGGCGCGCGCTATGGCTGAGGACTAATTCCCCGCGCCGTTCTGGTGGGACGTGGCGTCGACGCCTCGCTCTTTCAATTGAGCGACCGGATCACCGGACACGAAGTGCCGCGCCGCCGCGTGTTCCTTCAGCACCGCGGTCAGGTGCGCGAGCCCAAGACCGCGCGTAAAGAGGTGCGCGTGTTCAGGCGAACAGAGCCCAGGCTCGTCGATCTGATCGGCGAAGTGCTGATGATCGGCATGACGAAGAACGAACATCCACTTGGTGGACGGAGTGCGCTCGAACAATTCGTATTGTCCGGAGAGCGGCGTGAATCTGTCCTTCTCGGCGATGAGGAACATGGTGGGGACCGCTCGTTTCCAGGCGAACGTGAGGGTCGCGGGGATGATTCCGGGGAGCGGCTTCGAGTTGCCCGCGGGGGCCAACGCGAGCGCCGCGCGAAAGCGGTCGTCCACTTCCGGCGCCGCCAGGGCGGCCCAGCCGCCAAAGCTCCAGCCGATCACACCGATGCGCTGACCATCGATGTGATCCGCGACGTCACCGTTCGCGCCGCCGAGCAGCTGGTCGAGGAGAAAGCGCAGATCCGGCACGCGGTCGGCGATGATTCGCCGCAGGCGACGCTCGCCCTCTGCCGGCGTGAGCACTTCTCCAGCGGCGACGCGCTCGGCTCGCGCCGCGAAGTCCGCCGCGGTGTTCCCGGTGTGATCGGCCGCGGCGACGACAAAGCCATGGCTCGCGAGATGGGTACAGAGGAAGGACGACTGCCGCCGGTGTCCGCCGCTCGCGTGGCTATAGAGAACGAGTGGGTGGCGTCCACTGTGAGCGTCCGCGTCGCGTACGGCTGCTTGATCTATGAGCTCCGCGCCCGGCAGCACCGCGAAGCGATCTTGCGTTGCGGCGCTCTGATCCAGCCCGGAGTATCGCGGACTCGCCGGATACCAGACCTCGAACTGGAGCTGCCGGTCGTCACGACCCCTGTCGATCGCAAACCCGCTGCGGACGCCCACCGGATAGGGACCGCCGACAAAGGGGTCAAACACGGGGTCCGTCACGAGACTCGGTGGGCTGTGCTGGATTCGAACCAGCGACCTCTGCGATGTGAACGCAGCGCTCTAACCGGCTGAGCCAACAGCCCGTGACGAGAAGGTAAGGATACGCGTCACCAACTGCCACCGCCTCCTCCGCCACCGCCCCCGCCGGAACCACCGCCCGAGAATCCGCTGCCGCCGCTCGAGCCAGGCGTCGACGAGATCGCCGAGCCGACGTTCGACGAAAAGCCCTGGAGGGATGACGACAGGACGAGCGCGTTGAACGGCGCGTTTCCGACGTACCACGAGTTCGTCTGCGCGGACAGATCGATGTCCTTGAACGCGCGGGCCCAACGCTCCACGCAGCCGAAGACGATCGCGTAGGGCAGGTACGCGGAGAAGATGTTCTCGCGCTCGGCAAAACGCTGGCGGTCCTTCTCCGCGACCTCCATGTACTGGCGGAAGCCGAGCGTGCGGCGGAGGAGCTCCGCGCCGGCGGCCGTCTTCGCCGGCATCCACCGCGCGACCCCGAGCGCGACGAATCCAACAACGATGACCGCAAACCCGACCAGGCCGGCGCCCATCGTGCGGCCGAGGAGCCACGCCAGTCCGCCACCCGCCAGGATCACCAAAACGGCCAGACCGGCATAGCCCTGCCGCACGCGATCGGGCCGGGTTGTGAACCATCTCTGGCGAGCGACGTCGGCGTAGAGCTCGCTCTCGGCTTTTCGCAGGGAACCGACGAAGTGCGTGCGCAGCTCCGAAATCTTCACCTCGCTCGGATGGTCTTGGAACAACCCCTGGTAGACGATCGCCTCGTACGGCTGGAGATCGGCGACCACTTTCCCCGTCTCGCGCAGCGTCCAGTCCTTTTTCGCGAAGAGGCGCTGCGTCGGCGCCTCGGTGATCGTCAGGTAACCGCGCACCGCCAGATCCACGATCGTCGCCGTCACGTCCTTGGTGTCGGCGCTCTCATCGAGCACCACTCCGAGCTGCGCCGGCCGCAGCTTGTCGGGGGGCTCGTACTCGGGAACGATGGTCACTCGCTCGCGCGCGTCGCGCCCGACCGAGTACCAGCGCCAGAAGAGGAGCGCGAGTCCCGCAAAGAGGACGAACGCGGCAAGCGCGAGCGCCGCCGGCTGGGGTGCGACGTACGCGAGGACGTTCGAGCTGTCGGTCTCGATGATCGGCGTCGGCTCCGCCACGGTGCCCTTCGCGATCGCCGTCACGATCGTGAGCTGCTCGGTCGGCGCGAACGGACGGGTGGACGAGAAGTCGGCCCGTGTGGTCGTCGTGCTCGAGCGACAGGCCTCCTGTGACCCGGTGCGCCCCTGGAAGCAGGTCGCCCGCCCCAGACCGCTCGCGACGTGAACCGTGCCGGTCACGGCCAGCGCCCGCACGTCCCACGCGCCGCCGTTCACGTTCCAGAAAACCTCGTCGTGATCGGTGAACGCGTTCATGGCGCCGAAGACGTCGTACGTGATCCGGTATGTTTGCGGCCCGGTCACGAGTCGATTGGCGTCACCGATCTTGATCACTTTGTCGGCGCCGGCGTCGCTGATCGAGAAGCGGACCGGCTTTTCGGCGGCGTCGGTGACGGACCGGACCTCGAGGCGGTAGACGCGAAGATGCGTGTCGTCCCAGCGGTAGCGGACCGGGATATTCCGGAAGATGCCGTGGTGCTGTTGCGAGCCAAAGTCGACGTCGATCGCCTCGACGATGTGAAGCGATGAGTCCTTCTGGACGGTGATGTCCGATCCGAATCGCTGGATGGTCCAGCCCTCGTCCGCGGAAGCCTGCGCCGCGAACGCCAACGCGAGGGCTGCGAATCCCGCCACTGCGACGATGACGCGCGGCATCTGGGTTAGAGGAACTGTAGAAGGATGGTCGCGAGTCCCAGGAACGAGAGGAAGCTGCTGCAGTCGGTCACGGTCGTGAGCACGATGGACGACGATTGCGCCGGGTCCTGGCCGAACGCCTTGAGGATGAGCGGGATGGCCGCCCCGGAGACGCCGGCCATGACCATCGCCAGGATCATCGCCGAGCCGATCACCACGGTCAGCCCGATCGATTGGCTCCAAATGAAGACGCCGACCATCGTCGTGGTGGCGACGGCGACGCCGTTCAGGATGCCGACGCCGGCCTCCTTCAGGATGAGCCGCGGCCAATGCGAGAGCCGGACCTCGCGGAGCGCGAGTCCGCGCATCGTGACGGCGAGGGCTTGCATGCCGCTGTTGCCGGACTGGCCCGCCACCACCGGCAGCAGGATGGCGAGCGCCGTGAACTTCGCGATGGTCCCCTCGAAAAGGCCCACGACGAATGCCGCGAGGAACGCCGTCGCGAGGTTGATCTCGAGCCACGGCAGCCGCTGCCGGACCGCGAACGACACGCGCGATAGTGCGCGCTCCTCCTTGCTGACACCGACCATCGTCTGCATGCTCATCGTCGCCTCGGCCTCAGCCGCTGCCACCAGCGCGCGATAGCGAATCACACCGACGAGCCGCCGATCGCTGTCGATGACCGGCAGCGTTGCGACGCGCTGCTCGGTCAGGTAGTTCACGATCTCCTCGCGCGTCGCGGTCGCGTGCACCCCGACCGGATTTCCTTGCACGAGGTCCTTGAGCTTGGTCTCCGGTGTCGCCGTCGCGATCTCGCCGAGCGGGACCGAGCCGACCAGACGGCCGGATGCGTCGGTGAGGTAGATGGCGCCGAGCTCCTTCTCCTTGAACGTGCGCATCTTGCGAAGCGCGTCGTCGACCGTCGTCTCCGGCGCGAACGCGGTGATGCGCGGGTCCATCAGGGCGCCCGCCGTGTCGAAGGGATAGGTGAGAAGCTCGCGGACCTCGGACGCGAATCGCCTCGGGAGCCGGCTCAGCACGCCCTCACGCTCGGTTGCCTCGAAGCTCGCCACGATCGGCGCGGCGCGAGCCGGGTGCATCTGATGGAGCGCGATCTTCGCCGCCTCGACCGGCAGGTTCCGCAGCACCTCCGCCGCGACACGCGGATTCAACCGCTCGAGAAGGTGGACCGCTTCCTCCGGACCGGCGTCGTGGACGATGAGCGCGGTCTCGCGCGGCATTCGCTCGTCGAGGAACCGCGCCACTTCGTCGGGGTGGTGACGGAGGTACTCCGCGATAAGCGCGCGACGGGCCTCGAGCTCGCTTGGCGCGGGCGCTTCGGCGAGCGGGACGGCGCCCTCAAGCGGGACCGAGGCGATCGCTTCGCTCACGCCCGCAGTATCACGAAGAAGGGGGCTTCAGGCGGGTTCTAACGGGTGTCCGTGCGTCGGACCTCGATCTTTCCCTCGGCTTCGCGGACCTCGAAGTGGGGCTGGTCGAAGACCGCGGGCCCGCGCACGACGAGTCCGTCGCGAAGCCGATACCGCGATCCGTGACACCCGCACTCGATCGTTTCGCCGACGATCTTTCCCTCTGAGAGGCTGCAGCCCTGGTGGGCGCATACGTCGTGGAGCGCCTCCAAGCTCGTGCCGCGGCGTACGACGACGAGCGTCTGGGCGCCGGCCTTTGCCTTCACCGGCTTGTCAGCGGGGATGTCCGTGACGTCGAGAGCCGTCCACTTCGTGCCTCCGCCTCGCCACGCATGCCGATCGACCTGGGTGCCGAGGTTGTAGACGAGCTCGCCTCCGACGTACGCGCTGCCGATGACGATGAGGAAGCCGATGAAGGAGAGCCAGACCTCCGCCGGCGACGCCACGGCGCCGAGGCGCATGAGAAACGAGATGACGTACAGGACGAGCGCGACGAGCATGAGCGAGGAGTGGACCGTGCCGAATTGCCGAGTCTTCCCCTCGAGGTCGATGTAGTCGGCGTATCCGGCGAGCGCGGCGAGCAGCATGAACACGATTCCGACGCCGATCGCGGCGGTCGCCGCGCTGCGCTGCCCGGAAAGATCGAGCACGAGCGCGACCACGTACGCGCCGATCGGCACGTCGGTGATCGCGGGATGCAGCGGGTGGCCGAACCAGACGCCGTTCAGGAAATCCTTGAGTGCCGGCACCGGCCGGTACAGCGCCCCGAAGATAGTGACGAAGAGCTTGCCAAGCGGATCGGCCCAGAAGCCCTGCGCTTCGAGGATCCGCTCGATCGCGTTGTGGAGCACGCGGCGAGTCTATCGAGGGAGCGCCGCTCGGTTCCCCGACCGGGGTCTTAACGCACGACGATCGAGCTCGCCCCGGCGCTGATGGTCAGCGTCACGCGATTTTGGGCGGCAGCGTAGCCGCTCGTCTCGACCGTGGTGCCGCCGGCGAATACGCCGCGGGCGGTGTCACCGTTACCGAGCCGTGCGTTCTCGCTTCGGAGCGACAACAGGCCACCCGTGGTCGAGATCCGCGCTTCGACCCCGTCGGGGACCACGACGCTGATGTTCGACGCGCCGCCGTTCATGCGGATGTCCACGTTGCCACTGGGCTTCGGAAGCACGAACCGCATCGAAGACGCGCCCACGTTGACGCGCGCATCGGTGACACGCACATCCGAGAGGTCGATGTCGAAATCGCCGGCCCCGACGTTGATGACGACGGACGTCGGCACGTCGCTCGCGATACGAATCTGAATGTCACCGACCGCGACCGGACGCGGGAAGCCGTTCGGCGATACCTGGTCGACCCGAACACTGGCGCGCGTGGTGCCGGACGTCCGCACGCGGAGATCGGGGCTGGTGCTGTGCGCTTCCACGAGCGCCGTCGCTCCGCCGCTCACGTGGTAGCTGCGGGTCGCGCCGCCGTTCAGCGTCAGCGTGAGCTGGGTCGCGTCGCCGCGCGGCACCGTGACGTCGCTCTCCCCGGAGCCATCGCCGTCTCCGAAGACGAAGATCCCCGGAGAGAGATTTGGCGAGTAGGCGAGGAGCGCGAGGCCCGCGGCGATCACGGTCACCTCTACGACGAGCGTGGGCAGCGGCCAGCGTCGCGCGAACGCGATGTCGAGACCGATGAGGACCAGAAGAAGCGGCCACAGGCTTGCCAGCGCAAGCCAGGAGACCCCCGTGATGAATCCGAAGTTCTGGAGCAGGAAGATGAGGCCGAGGGCGATGAGCAGGAGCGGCCAGAAGACGCCGCGCCGCGGGCGCACACTCACGGCCGCACCCGCTGGACGAGGAAGAGGACGCCAACGCCGATGAGCACGAGCGGCCAGATGTACTGCCACTGCACGAAGCGGAAGGCACCGGCGTTACTCAGGAAGAACGCGACTCCGAGCGCGATCAGGAGATAACCGAACGCCATCCGGCGCCGCTCGGTCGCGGCCTCGTGCGCCACGGGATCGACCGGCGCCGTCGTCGCGGGCGTGATCGCGCTCGGGTCACCCTCCATGCGCGCTGTCGCGTCGGCCGCTCCGCTCGACCCGGTCGGTGTCGTGAACGGCGCGGGGTGGCCCGGCAGGGGCATCAAGATCAGCAGGACGATGTACCCGAGGACGCCGAGCCCCGCGGTGATGAACGCCGTCACCACGAACACGACTCGCACCAGCGTCGGGTCGACGGCGAGGTATTCGGCGATTCCACCGCACACGCCGCCGATCACGCGGTTGGTGGTGCTGCGCTCAAGACGTGACTTCAAGGACACGCTCCCTTCGTTGCGCGTATTCGTAAGCGATCGCGACCGCCAGCGCGGCGATGGCCGCGATCGGAACGGTCGGTTGTGCCGCGAGGGACAGCAGTGCGCTCACCGGGATCGCCACGCGCGTGAGCGTTTCGATGCCGGCCGCGAAGAGATCCGACGCCAGCGCAGGAGCCACCGTCGGGAGCGCCATCGCGATCAGGCCGACGAGGCCCGCAGCGGCAACGCCCGCGAGGACCCGGGAGACGAGCGCGGCCACCGCGAACGCCGGCCGCTCCGCACGAGCGTCGGCGACGATCGCCGCCAGATCGATCCGAGGCGGAAGCTCCGACGCTTCGAGCCGTAGCGCGCGCCGAAGACGCGCTTCGTCGAAGAGGTCGTCGTTGTGGCGGTCGCTTCTCATGGCTTCACCTCGAGAGCGCTCCGCAGGAGCGCACGACCGCGGAGCAGCTGGACCCCCACCGTCGAGGCGGGCCGTCCGGTGACGTGCGCGATCTCGTCCACGCTGAGCTCGTTGAAGTAACGAAGCACGATGACGACGCGGTAGAGCTCTGGCAGAAGACTCACCGCGGCGCGAATCCGCTCGCGTTCCTCGCGAGCCATCGACTCGGTGTCAGGCGCGGCCTTCGAATCCGGGAGCGCCGTCGCCTCCTCGACGTCGACGCTGCGGCGCAGCTCGCGCCCTCGCTTTCGGACATAGCTGATCGCTTCGTTCGTCGCTATCCGCAGCAGCCAGTGGCGAAGGGGTCTGGTCTGATCGAATCGGTCAAAGGCGCGGTACGCCTTGAGGAAGGTCGAGCTGGCCACGTCCAGCGCCGCGTCGCGATCGCCCGTGATGCGGAGGGCCACGCCGTAGACCTCGTCCTGGTGGTCGCGCACGCCGTCCGCGAACGTCACCGGCGAGGTCACCCCGAAGACCGGCAGATCGATGCGCAGGGCAACACTCGCGGCCATTCCCCCTCTGTACGCCCTAGCCTGCGCTCCTATTTCATATCGCGCCGGCGGTCGCGCTATCTGTAGAGACCGGCGAGCGCGGCCTGGGCGCTTCTGGGCAGGCTGAGGGTCTTGTCGCGCGACGTGCTCCCCTGTTCCAGCCGGACGTCCGCGGTCCGCAGGCCGAGCGCCGCCGCCAGGAGCGCCTGCGCCGCCCGGTTGGCGGCACCCGCTTCGGGCGGCGCCGCGACGCGGAGGACGAGCCTCCCGGCCCGCACGACGTCCACGCGATCGGCTTTGGACCGTGGGATAACGCGCACCGCGATCTTGATGCGCTCGCCCACCCGGTTAGACGGCCGGCGGAAGGACGCTCAGGAGCAGGCTCGACACGATCTGGATCGCGATGAGCGCGACGAACGGCGAGAAGTCGATCCCGCCGAAGAACGGCATAGCCCGCCGGATCGGGGCGAGGATCGGCTCGCTGACGTTCCACACGAACTCACCGACCCCGAACGGCAGGCGCACGTTCGGGATCCACGAAAGCATGACCCGCACGAAGATGGCGCCCGCGAGCGCCCAGTAGAGCACGGTGATAAAGGCTCTGATGTATTCGTTCAGAAGGCAGGGGCCGCACACGATCCCTAGACGTCCAGCCGGTAGCGGGACGGGGTCGGCCCGGTCTGCCCCTGATACGAGGAGCCGAGCTCAGGTGACCCGTACGGCCGCTCCGCGGGGCTGGAAAGCGGGAAGAAGGACAGCTGGCCGATCCGCATCCCCGCGTACAGGGTGATCGGGATCGTGTTCACGTTCGAGAGCTCGAGCGTGATGTGACCGTCCCACGCCGGATCGATGAATCCGGCCGTGCTGTGGATCAGCAGCCCGAGTCTGCCGAGCGAGCTCTTTCCTTCGACACGCGAGACCATGTCGTCAGGGAGGCGGATGCGCTCGCGCGTCGAGCCGAGGACGAACTCGTTGGGATGGAGGATGAACGGCGTCTTCGGCGGGACCTGGACCAGCTCGGTGATGTCGTCAAGCGGGCGCGCCAGGTCGATGAAGGCGTGCCGGCTCGAGCGGAACACACGAAAGCGGTGGTCGAGACGAATGTCGACCGAGGCCGGCTGGACGCACTTCGGATCGAACGGATCGATCCCGATCCGGCCGGCATCGATCGCGGCGCGGATGTCACGATCGGAGAGGACCACGGCGATCGAGTATGCCGGGGTTCGGTCCAGTCAGCGCGAGCACGGCGTCACAGGGAGGGCGGTAGCCCGAGTCTTATCGCCGACGGCGGCGCGGCGGGCCGGCGACAACGGGCTCGGCGATGGGCAACGTGATCTGCTCCGCGACGCGTCGATCGCGTGCCTCCTGGCGGATGCGCACGAGCGACGCGAGCTCCTCATACAGCGCGTCGATGTCCTCGAGGCGCGAGTAGACGATCTTGAAGCGAAGGTATGAGAGCGGGTCGCGTTCGGCGAGGCGCTCAAGCACCATTTCGCCGATCCGTCCGGACGGGATCTCGGATGCCCCGCTTTGCCGGACGCTCGCCTCGAGCTCGTCGATGAGCCGGTCGATCTCATCGCCGGAGAGTCCTTTTGAAGCAGCTTTTCCGATCGCGCTCGCGAGCTTTCGGCGATCGAACTCCTGGCGGCTGCCGTCTCGCTTCAGGACCTGAATACGCGCTGACTCGCTTCGCTCGAAGGTGGTGAAACGCTCCTCGCAGCGATCGCACACACGGCGACGGCGGATCGAGTCGCCGTCCTCAGCCTCGCGCGAGTCGATGACGCGCGTGTCCGGGTTGCCGCAGCCGGGGCACTTCACCGACACAAGATATGGGACTTCGAGCCACTAAATCTAGTGGTCGGAAGAACGTGTGGCTATGTCTACCTCGAGGGGTTGATTAGTGCCCGACGCCGAGCAGGAACAGGATGATGATCAGCGCGAGCGGCGCGCCAAGAAGCCAGAGCAGGATGAGGATCATCTCGCTACCTCCTTTACATCCGTGTGGTCCGGTCGCCGGTCGGGCGCGTCATGCGCACCCCCTCACGCTCGCGGAAGCTGAAATCCATCCGCTCGCCCGAGCCCATCCAGCCCCCGACGACGCTGCCGACGAGGCCGAGCAGGATCGCGACCGCCGCCGCGGCGGCACCGGCTGCCGCGGCCTTCGCCACGCTCGGGTCGATCGGTTGACCGGCGGGGGTCGGCACCGCGGGTGCGGGCGCTAAGCCGACGTACCACCCGTTGAATACCGCCCCGCCAAAGCTGGCCAACGTGAGCAACACGACGGTCGCGACGAGGAACGCGATGGCCGCATGCAAGATCGCGGGCTCGGCGCGACGGATGCCGGCGATCCGCGCCGTGACCCATCCGCCGATCACGAAAGCGAAGAAGGAAGCGAAGACTGCGTACGCGACCGCCACGCGTCCAATGCCGCTGAAGTCGGTGACGCGACCCTCGTTACCGGCCTTCCACGACCCCACCGCGGTGCCGATCACGCCAAAGAGAACGACCGCGACCACCGAGGCGAGGGCCCCGACGATCACTGGAGTCCAAAACACCGGCCACGCCGTCCACGATTCGCGGACGGTGGCACCTTCCCGCACCATGTGCGCACCCCCATCTCGAAAATTCATGTCGTTTGGCCATGGGGATGCAGCCGACATGCCAAGCAGCGGGAGCGGCGGACGGACCGCCGCTCAGTTCAGCGGCGCCTCAGGAAGCTTGGAACCTCGAGATCGTCGGCGGCATATTTCTTGTGCTCTTCTGGTCTGGGCGCGACGGGCGCGGGCGCGACCGGAGCGGCCATCGCCGCGGACCGTTGCTCGACCGAAGGTGCCTGCCGCTTGTACGTCGGGCCCTCGAGCCTCCGGACCGCGCGAGCTTGCTCGAACGCGGTCGCGATCACCGAGATCTTCACCTCGCCACCCATCCGCTCGTCGATGACCGCGCCGAAGATGATGTTGGCCTCGGGGTCGGCTGCCGCGTGAATGATCTCCGCGGCCTCGTTGACCTCGAAGAGCGTCAGGTCGGGACCGCCGGTGATCGTGAAGAGCACGCCACGTGCGCCATCGATGGACTGCTCCAGGAGCGGCGACATGATCGCCTGGCGCGCGGCGTCGGCGGCACGCGACTCGCCCGAGCCGTGACCGATGCCCATCAGGGCGGACCCCGCGTTCGTCATGATCGTCTTCACATCGGCGAAGTCGAGGTTGATGAGGCCGGGGACCGTGATGAGGTCGCTGATGCCCTGGACGCCCTGCCGCAGGACATCGTCGACGATGCGGAACGCGTCGACCATGCTGGTCTTCTTCTCGACGACCTGCAGCAGGCGATCGTTCGGGATCGTGATGAGCGTGTCGACCTTGTCCACGAGCTCGGCGATGCCCTGCTCGGCGAGGAGACGTCGCTTCGCGCCCTCGAAGCTGAACGGCTTCGTGACCACGGCGACGGTCAGCGCCCCCACATCCTTGGCGATCTCGGCGATGATCGGGGCGGCGCCGGTGCCGGTCCCGCCACCCATGCCGGCGGTGACGAACACCATGTCCGCTTCCTTTAGGGCCTCGTAGAGCTTCTCACTGTCGTCCTCGGCGGATTTGCGCCCGACCACGGGGTCGGCGCCCGAGCCAAGGCCTTTGGTGACCTTGTCGCCGATGCGGAGCTTGTGCGGCGCGTCGGACAGCAGGAGGGCCTGCGCGTCCGTGTTGACGGCGATGAACTCGACGCCGAGGAGCTCGGCGCGGATCATCCGATTTACGGCGTTCGAACCGCCGCCGCCTATACCGACGACCTTAATGAGCGCGAAGTTCTCGATGTCGCTTCGGAGGGGCATGGGTAAGCCTCCATGATGTCCATGCCGCTGCCCCTCCCCTAGCGGT
>Ga0209806_1002384_pt1 | contig 11743 bp, 8 predicted proteins | sample GraSoiAngelo_152_FD_186166 | JGI IMG/M metagenome (GOLD analysis project Ga0209806, IMG submission 186166) | Grasslands soil microbial communities from the Angelo Coastal Reserve, California, USA - 14_1009_12_30cm (SPAdes) (version 2) | ecosystem: Environmental > Terrestrial > Soil > Grasslands ... | reverse complement strand
TCCGTTAGTTCCACGGGGTTGTCGTCCACGAACACGAAGGAGTCGAGCCCGAGGTTCAGCTGGTTTGCAAGGTGTTTGATCTGGGCCGACTTCGCGTGGTAGCTCGCGAGCACGGCGACGAAGTCGTTCTCTCCGAGCAGCATCCGGCCGCTCCGGAGCGGCTCTGTCGCCACCTCCACGTCGTTCCGACTCACGGCGCACAAGAGCACGCCCTCCCGCTTGAGTCTCGCGAGGAGGCTTTGAAAGATGAAATGCCGGTAGCCGCCTCCCTCGGGGGCGAAGGCGATGCCTTCCATTCCGTCCTCGGCAATCACCCCTCCCCAAAGCACGTTATCAAGATCGGTTACGAGTACCTTGGAGCTCGCAGCGACCTCCGAGAGGGCCAGGGCGATGACTGCTTCGGCTATTCTCCCGAGCCAGGCCCCCCCGATCGGGCAGCCAGCTGCCAAATAGATCCCGAGTGAGAATGCGTCCCTCGGTAGCACCCGCGCGTTCAGCGACCAGGCGAGGCTGAGGAGCCAGTGTGCGAGTGAGGCGTTCTCAGCCGGATCCGACAACATCGGCGGAAGCGGAGCCGGCACGTACAGGACACGGCCTGCGCAGCGGGCCCGCAGCAGGTCCGCGGTGCGCTGCGCTCCACGTCGAAGCTCGGCGGCGCTCGGAGGATTTGTCGGAATGCCGGACCGCCAGTCGGCCTCGGGCGCGAAGTCCCACGGTAGCAGGAGGAAGACCTCGCGCTCTTCGGGCCTCGGAGCGGCGCGGAGCGCTTGACCCAAGGTGTTGAAGGGGAGCGCACGCATCTCGGCAGCGCGCCCGCGTTTGGCTGCCGCTGCCCGCACGAACAGGTCGAGGGGATCGGCGGTGCCCGACATGGCCAGGAGGAACGGTAGCGGGTCACCACGCTGGAAGGCCGATACGATCTGGCGGGCCTCGAGGAAGGTCATGGCACTGCCGGTCTCGGGTCACCGCTTTCGCGAGATGGCACTCCTCGTTCGAGCAGCTCTACGAAGTTCCCCGCCCGCGTGCAGCACCACGCGATGCGGCGGCCCGCATACGCGACGGCGCTCATCGGCTGCTCGAGGACGAGAGCGCCCACAGCGCGGACGTGCTGCAGCGTTCCTTCGAGGTCATCGACCTCATAGCACACGTGATAGAAGCGGTTTTTCGTCTTGAGGAACGCCCCAACCGGGGAGTCCTCGGAGGCTGGCTCTACAAGCTCGATCAGAGTCCCGTTCTTCTTGCCGTCGGACAGAAACAAGACTCTCACCTTGTGTATCGGGTCGTAAATGAGATCGGATACCACCGTGAGGCCGAGCGTGAGCTGCCACTCCTTCGCGTCGAGTAGGGCGTTCGGGGTCGCCACCCCAATGTGGTGCAGCGTGCCATTGAGGATCGCCGAATCTGAGGCGCCTGTCGATGCGAGCATCAGACTGGCTCCGGCCCATCGCCGTCGCTACGCGTGAGATGGCAGTAGCGGTCTTTCGCGGCCGCTCTTGTAAGTAGGTCTTCAACCGCGGGAGACCGATAGAAGGCACAATTGCTTGGTCCTCTCATGAGACCGATGTCAGAGGCCGCCGCGCACCAGGCCGGATGCGACTGGTACGTCACGATTAGATCGACGTCATCGTCGACGAGGTAACGGAATCCAGCCTCCATCACTTCGGTCACATGAACGGGGTGCGCTAGACCGTCGGTGAGGATCCCTACCCGGAGGTTGCCGAAATGTCGTTCCAACCGGGTCCCGAGGGCATTGATAGATCGGGCACAGATCCAGCCCAGGTCGCGACCGCTGGACTGGACTCGGAGTCGTGTCAGACACCTGAAGCTTTCGGGGTAGAGCGAGTTGAGCGCCCGGCTGTCGCGAGCGGCAATGAAACCGTAGGAATCACGGCACCGCTCCCAAAGGTGATCAGCCCAGGCGTCGAATCGGTCCACCACCGAGTATGTGCATTGGCGCGCCGGCCTCCCTCTCATCACGGCGCTGGCGCCTATCAGTAGCTTGTTAGCGGTCCAGGCAAGACCACTCGCGGCGAGGCCATCAGCGAGCATTCGTCGTAACCGGGTCGTTCGGGCGTACGCTAGGCGACGCAGGACCCTGGACGGATGAAGCAGGGAGAAGAAGAAGGGGAGTGAGGAGCCGGCCCAACGCGCCGCGGCAAGGATCTTGGCAAACGACCCAGCGTGGCCGCCCATCCCCAACGCCATGAGGTGTGGCTCCTGCCGAAGCAGGCTGAACAGGAGACTTGCGGGTACACCTGCGGCCTTCCCGTCTATGAGACTCTCGGCGACGGGATATACAGTCCAGCCGACGCGTACTGGGCGCCCTTCTGACCAAAACAGCTGCTCCCTGAGCCAGATGCCACCACGGATCTCCTCACCCGCGGCGGCCACGTACAGTCGTTGGATGATGGGCTCCGTGTCGAGGCGTCGCTCCTCGCCGCGGCGGGAATCCTCATGACCTACCCGATGGGGCAGCCCGGCTGCGGCAAGCCGCCCATTGAGGCGTTCGATGGCCGGCTCGTCGGCGGTCCTGAACCGCCTCACCACAACGGTCACGATGCGGCCCTCGCCGGCGAGCTGCCCGAAGCCCGTTCAAGCCGCCGTTGAATCGCGCCGACTGAGATCAGATTTGCGATCTCCTCTGCGTCGAATTGGACGCCGAACTCGGCCTCCAATGCCAGGATGAGGTACACGTGATTGAGAGAGTCCCAACTCTCGATCGTGGCTGGAGAGTCTTGCTCGGAGAGCTGAGAGACCTCCCGCCCAAATACCGCCTCGAAGACTGCTTGTAACCGTGGGTCGACACTCATCGTCGCGCGCTCACCCTGCGCGACGGCGACACTGCGCGCCGCGGCCGGGGGAGCCCCGTCTCCGTGTTTCGTTGCCGAGGCATCGTGTGGTCTCCAACGCATGCTCGTGTCCTGCCGCAGAGGTTGATGGGAAGCCTTGGATCCGACCTCGTGGTGTCAGGTGCACCTCCAGTCCGAGTCGGGCCTCGCGCTTACGGGGTGTCCCCTCGCTCTTGCAAGGATTGTGCGGCAGGGTTCCGGACGAGTCCGAGGCAGTCGGCACAGGCCTGCAATCCTAGTGTTGCGCAGGCGCTACAGGTAAAACGGGGAGGGAGAGCCAGTCGTCTGGGTTGATTCTCGATCACATGAGCGTGAGCACGCGTGTCATCCTGCGATCAGCGCGGCGGCGCTTCGCCCCGCGCAGTCCTGCCCTTGTGCGCGCTGGCATCGTCCTTGCCACCGTCGCTATCCGTTCCTTCAAGCCTGCACCGCGGGCTGCGCCGAGGCGCTCCCTGGCGTCTCTCTGTGCTCCGTGCCAAGGACGTCGCACCCCCGGCCCTCACAGCGCGAGGTAACCATCGATGTCGTTGTGGCGCGTGGTTCCGACAGAGGAGGCGCAGCGGGGCGTTGGGGGGCGACGGGAGGTGGGAACCATGGTGAGCAAGCCGATGACGTCGGAGCTGAATCCTGGTCCCGGGTTCCGGATGCGGCGCCATATCTGCCGCCCCGATCCCGCGTTGGTGGCGGGGTTCCGGGAGTTCGAGACACCGATGATTTCGGATCTGATGAATCGCCTGTACACGATGTGCACCGCGATCCGAAACGTCACGGCTCCCCACCTGCGAATCCTCGGCCCCGCCTGCACCGTCAAAGTGTTTCCCGGCGACAACCTGATGGTGCACAAGGCCCTCGATCTCGCCGCGCCGAATGACATCCTCGTGGTCGATGCGGGTGGGTCCGCGATGAACGCGGTGCTCGGGGACTTAGTCAGCACCAAGGCGCGGCATCGCAAGATCGCCGGCTTCGTGGTGGACGGTTACGTGCGCGACATCCCCGGAATTGTCGCTCTCGACTTCCCGGTCTACGCGCGCGGCGTGACACCGATCGGCCCGCTCCACCGCGGCCCCGGGGAAGTCAACTTCCCGGTTCAGTGCGGCGGGATCGTCGTTCACCCCGGCGACATCATCGTGGGGGACGAGAACGGCGTGGTGGTGATTCCCCAGGATGCCGCCGCCAGCCTGCTCGAGCGCCTGCGGATGCGCCGGGAGACCGAGGCCAACTATGTGGCGGCCGTGGCGCGGGGCGAGTTTTCAAACGCCTGGGTGGACGCCCTCTTGACCCAGGGAGGGTGCGAAGTGGTCGATCCCGATTGAGGAGCCGCATCGTCGCGCTCTCGTCATGAAAGACGAAGCACCAATGACACAACGCCTATACAGGTCGCTCAAGCAACTGCCTGGCATTAGGGCCCTCATCCAGACAACTTGGTGGAAGGTCCGTAGGCATCGGCTGACCTTAGCGCTTAGTCCCAGGCGGAACTGTCACTTTACCTGCTTTCTCAGGCTGCCCACCCAGTTTGAGGCACTATCCGGGCTGGCATTGGATTTCCTAACGCAAGACGGGAGCGCGAAGCCTTTGGATATCGCCGTCATCGGATGTTCCACGGGAGCGGAGGCCTATTCGATAGCATCGGTGTTACGACAGCGGCACCCTGATCTCGTCTTTACTGTGCGTGCCTATGACATTGACGGGGAGTGCATCGAGAAAGCCAGGAGTGGTCGGTATACGCTGGAGGAGGTATTTCGCACTGACCTGTCAGGAAGAACGACGGTAACAGCGAATTTCATTAGGGCAACGTTTGATATCGAGGATGGCTGTTATGTCGTCAAGCGTGATGTGAGGGAGCATGTTCGTTTTGGTTTGGCTGATGCGCTAGCCCCGAACCTGAAGGAACGTATTGGTTCAGCGGACATTGTCTATGCGCAGCATGTGCTTATTCATCTAGCAGCGCAAGATGCGAAACGGGCGTTTCGAAACATTTGTCTCCTTTTGAATCCTAGAGCCGTGCTCTTTGTCGCCGGCATGGATCTGCATATTCTTCAGGAGCAGACGCGGAAGCTTGGTCTCGTCCCATCGGGATACAAGGTGGAGGAGATCTACAGGGAATTGAACGCGTTTAGCGATGGTTGGCCGTGGAATTACAGCGCACTAGAGCCGTTCATGACTGTTCGCAAGGAATGGCACCGAAGATATTCAACGATATTCTTTAAAGAGTAGTGTGGGGACTCAGGGCGCGAGCGTGCTACCGCCGGTCATCCTGCTGGGAGGCACGGCGAACGCCCTGTCGGTCGCGTGGACGCTTCGGCGTCGCGGGATTGCTGTGTATGCGCTCGCCCCCCCGAGCGCGCCCATCCGCTACTCGCGCTACAGTCGCTGGATTCCCGTGCGCGAGAACGGAGATCGCCAGGGCGCTTGGCTGGAATGGCTGACGGGAGGCGGCGCTGCTGCGCTCCAGGGAGCCGTGCTGCTGCCGTGCGGGGACGACGGGGTCGAGCTCACCGCACGCAACCGCCCGCGGCTCGCGGCGCGGTTCCGGCTGATCGAGGGGAACGACGAAATTCTCCTCGCCATGCTGGACAAGGCATCCACCTACGCGCTGGCCGCCCGGGTAGGCGTGCCCGCCCCCGCCGCCTGTCCCGCTCGCACGCTACCGGAGGCACTCGCCGCAGCGGAGCGGGTGGGCTACCCTTGCGCGTTGAAGCCGCGGTACTCACACCGGCTGCAAAGGTTCTTCAAAGAGAAGCTGTTTGTGGTCACCAGCCGGGAGCACTTGTGCTCGGCGTTCGAGCAGGTGCAGGCGCACGGGCTCGACATGCTGGTGACGGAGATCATTCCCGGTGGAGACGACCGGTTTTGCAGCTACTACACGTACCTCGACGACCGGCTCGAACCGCTGTTCCACTTCACCAAGAGGAAGCTGCGCCAGTACCCCAATGGGTTCGGGACCGGGACCTACCACATTTCGGACTGGAACCCTGAGGTCGCACGGCTGGGCCTCAGGTTCTTCCAGGGCGTCGGACTGTCGGGATTCGGCAACGTCGAGTTCAAGCGGGATCCCAGGGACAATGAGCTCAAGCTGATCGAGTGCAATCCGCGCTTCACGCTGCTGCACGAGATGGTCCAGCTCTGCGGGATCGACCTGTCGCTCCTCGTCTACAACCGGCTGACCGACCGGCCCCTCCCCACGGTCGGAGAGTACCGACGGGGCGTGCGGTTCCTCGTTCTGCGCGAGGACTTTTACTCGTTCCGGGAGGCGCGCCGGCGGGGCGAGCTCTCCTGGACGCGGTGGCTACGCAGCCTGCTCCACCGGCAGCACTTCCTCTACTTTCGCTGGAGCGATCCCTGGCCAGCGACGGTCCTCGCGTCGTGGTACCTGCGCGACCAGGTCCGCCGGCGGCTGTGGGGTGTCTTCGCACGGATACGGTCCGCCCTGCCTCGAGGACTCGGTGACGCCAAACATCGCGCCTGAGGCGCATCGGCGGTTCGTGCGGGAAGTGTTGAGGGCGGTGGGCGCCGCGCCGGGTGACGCGGACGCTGTCGCCGACGGACTGCTGTGGGCGGATCTGCGGGCGCGGCCCGCGCAGGGCCTGCTGCGGCTCCCGATCCTGGTGCGCCGCGTGGCCCGGAAGCTGATCCGCTCCCCCGCACCGATGGCGTGGACGGCCGTCGCCCCGGCGGCGCACTCCCTGGATGCGGCCTACGGGTTCGGCCACGTCGCCGGTCGCCTCGGCATGACACGGGCGCTCGAGCTCGCGGGCGCCGAGGGGATCGGCCTCGTCGCCGTGCGGCGTAGCCTGCACTACGGGGCCGCAGGCTACTACTGCGCGCTCGCCGCGGACGCCGGGTTCCTCGGCTTCACGTGCAGCAATGCCTTCCCGAAGGTCGCGCCTTTCGGCGGCACTCGAGCGGTGCTCGGGACGAACCCCCTTGCGTTCGGATGCCCGACGCCGTCGGGAGCCCCGCTGCTCGTCGACCTCGCCACCAGCACGCTCGCTGGCTCCGACGTGCGCACCATCCACGGCGCGCGCGGCCGGTTGCCGGCAGGGTCCGCGCTCGACTCCGCGGGGAAGCCGACCGACGACCCGGAAGCAGCCGCCGGCGGCTGCCTCCTCCCCGCTGCGGGGCCCAAGGGGTTCGGCCTCGGGTTGATGGTCGAAATCCTGAGTGGCGTCTTGGCTGGGGCCGGGGTTGGACGTGAAGTCGGCTCGCTGTTCAGCACGTGGGATCGCTCGATCGACGCCGGCCACGTCTTTGTCGCCATCGATCTGGAGCGATTCGTGCCGCGCCAGACGTTTCTCACGCGCGTCGGGCAGCTGCTCGATTGGGTGCGGACGGCGCCCCCAGTGGAGGGGGGCGACGCCATCCGCTACCCGGGGGAGATCCGGGCGTGTTACGCCGCGGCCTACGGCCGCGACGGCATCCCATGCGACGAGGCAATGCAGCGAGTGATCGACGAGCTGACGGGAGAGGTCGGCGTGGCGCGGCCGTGGTAGCCGCCGGGAGGGGAAGAGTGCCTCAGCCGTTGCAACCGTGGCGAGCGTACCGCTGGATGCGACTCCTGATCAGCTTGGCTGCTGCAAGCGTGGTGGGGGGAGCGACCGGTACGACCTCCCCACGCGGCGTCGTCACGACCGTCGCAGTGGGCTCGGCCACCTTCACCGCGACGAGCGGGTGGCAGAGTGGCAGCGTGGTCGCGCTGGCGGCTGCCACGAGTGACGACGAGTGTGCCGCACCACGGCCGGGGTGGATCTGGTGTGACGACTTCGAGCAGGATCGGCTGAGCCAGTACTTCGAGTACGACAACGCCGATGGCGCATTTGTGCGGGTGAGAGGGGCAGGTCGGGACGGCTCCTACGGAATGCGGGCGCAGTTCGCTAGGGGGCAGGTCTCGGCGGGGGCGCTGCACCTCGCCATGGGGAAGGTGCCTGGACGCTATTTCCGGACGGTGGACGCGGGGACGGCGATCTACCGGGAGGTGTACTGGCGGATGTACGTCCGGAATCCGGCTAGGTGGGTGGGCGGCGCAGGCTACAAACTCACACGGGCCAGCAGCATTGTCACGTCCGAGTGGGTGGAGGCCATGGTAGCCCATCTGTGGGGGGGCGATTCTCCCGACACGAACTCTCTCCAGCTGGACCCCGTGTCCGGCACCGACGCGGCGGGGAACCTCCAGACCACACGGTACAACGATTTCGCGCACTTCCGTTGGCTCGGAAGAAAGCCGGGCGTCACCCCGCTTTTCGACGCGAGCCACGTGGGCCCGTGGTATTGCGTGGAGGCGCATGCCCGGCTCAACGACACCGGGCTGTCCAACGGCGTTTTCGAGTTCTGGATCAACGATAACCTGGAGGCCCGGGAGACAGGACTCAATTGGCTCGGAGGCTTCGGCGCGTACGGCATCAACACCGTGTTCTTCGAGAACTACTGGAACACGGGGTCGCCCGTGGCCCAGGAGCGCTACTTCGACAACCTCGTAGTGTCCGTGCAGCGGATCGGGTGTTAGGCGTGGGGCGCACCGTCCGTGGCCCTACGTCGCTTGCACGTCCCCCCTCGTAGGGGTCCGGCATTCGGTAGGACGCAAGGCCAGCCGTTCCATTCTGTGACACGATCGGTCGGCTGCGAAACGACCCGCCACTTTGCGTGGCAACGCGTCCGAGCGTATCGCAGTGTACAGCCGAACCGCTGCAGCAAACCGCGCCGCACCGCGCAACCATCCGATGTATCATGTGCTCCTGTTGCTACTTAGCCCTGTCAGGTCAATCCTGACTTGCGTCGCCAAGTATGTGTTGCGAAGTTGCGGCACCCGTTGGAGCAGGGCAGCACCTGTACGGTTGCTCGACCGCTCCAAACGAGTCCCGCGGCGCGCCCCCGCCGAACAATCCGAAGTCGCTGCTCAGAGCAAAATCGTCGAAAGACGGTGACGCAGAGCTACGGGACTAACGCGACTGTGGTCGCCATGTCCGCCGGGCCGCCAGCGAATCGACCATGAGTCGAAGCTGGCGGCCTTTTTATATCCGGGAGTAGGACCGATGCCGTTCACTTTCAAGCTGTCGAAGCGCCTGGCACTCATGAAGGCGTCGCTCGTCCCTGCGGCGGCCGCGGTTCTTGCCGCGTGCCAGCTGCAGGATAGACGAGGGATTACTGATCCTACCCTGCCGAGCAACTCCGTAGTGCAGGTTGTTACTTCTCCCGATACCGTCACGCTCGAACCCTCGGTAACTCAACAGTTCCTTGCTTATGGCCGGACCGAGGCGGGCGATAGCGTTGCGATCACCATGACCTGGAGCACCACGGACGGCGCCATTTCGTCGGGTGGCCTGTACACTGCCGCCCCCCTGCAGGGCGACTATGACGTGACCGCCACCGTGCTCCAGACCACGGCGACGGCCAGCAGCGCGACGTCCCAGGGCCTCGCCCGCGGTCACTCCATGGTGCATGTCCGCTCCAACCCCCAATTGGCGCAAGTCGTCGTCGTGCCCCGCAGCGTGAGCCTGGGGTCGGGCACCACGCAGCTGTTCGGCGCTTATGGGCGGCTGAACAACGGGGACTCGGTCGCGGTGAGCGTGACGTGGGGCGCCCAGGGCGGCACGATCTCGTCCTCCGGCCTGTACGTGGCGGGCTCAGTTCCGGGTGGCTACGTCGTGACCGGGACGGCGAGCGGCATCGCAGGCACGGCGCTCCTGGCGGTCACCAACGTCTCGGTGGCCTCGGTCGCGGTGAGCCCGGCGTCGGCGACGTTGTCGATGGGTGCGACGCAGCAGCTCAGCGCGACCCCGAAGGATGCGGCGGGGAATGTGTTGACCGGCCGTGTGATCACGTGGACGAGCTCGAATGCGGCGATCGCGAGCGTGTCGGCCACCGGGCTGGTGACGGGGGTGGCGGCGGGGGCGGTGACGATCACCGCGACGAGTGAGGGGCAGAGCGGCACGGCGAGCGTCACCGTGGCGAACGTCCCGGTGGCGTCGGTGACGGTGAGCCCCACCGCGCCCAACATGTACGTCGGCGGCACGGTGCAGCTCACGGCCACGCCTAAGGACGCGGCTGGGAACGTGCTCGGCGGCCGGACGGTGACGTGGACGACGAGCAACGGCGTGGTCGCCACCGTCTCCGCGAGCGGCTTGGTCACGGGTGTCGCAATCGGGGCAGCCACGATCACGACGACGAGCGAGGGGCAGAGCGGCACGGCGGCCGTGACGGTCTCCAACGTCCCGGTCGCATCGGTGGTGCTGAGCCCCGCCACGGCGAGTGTCTTGGTGGGGGGCACGGTACAACTCAGCGCGACCCCCAAGGACGTGGCCGGGAACGTGTTGACCGGACGGGCGGTCGCGTGGACGAGCGCGAATGCGGCGATCGCGATGGTTTCATCCACTGGGCTCGTGACGGGCGTGGCGGCGGGTTCGGCGATGATCACGGCGACGAGCGAGGGGCAGAGCAGCACGGCTGCGGTCACCGTGTCGAACGTCCCGGTGGCGTCGGTGACGGTCAGCCCCGCTGCGCCGAACATGTACGTCGGCACCACGGTGCAACTCACGGCGACGCCCAAGGACGCCGCCGGGAACACCCTCACGGGTCGCCTCGTCACGTGGTCGAGCAACAACACGTCACTCGCCGGCGTGAGCGCCAACGGCCTCGTCACCGGCCAGTCCGCTGGCAGCGTGACGATCACGGCGACGAGTGAGGGGCAGAGCGCCACGGCGGCGGTCACGGTCTCCAACGTTCCCGTAGCGTCGGTTACGGTCGGCCCCACGGCGCCGAACGTGTACGTCGGCGGCACGGTGCAGCTCACGGCGACCCCCAAGGACGCGGCGGGCAGCGTGCTCAGCGGGCGGGTGATCAGTTGGACGAGCTCGAATGCGGCGATCGCGACGGTGTCGGCCACCGGGCTCGTGACGGGCGTGGCGGCGGGAGCGGTGACGATCACGGCGACGAGTGAAGGGCAGAGCGGCACGGCGAGCGTCACCGTGGCGAACGTCCCAGTGGCGTCGGTGACGGTCAGCCCCACCACGCCGAATATGTACGTCGGCGGCACGGTGCAGCTCACGGCCACCCTCAAAGATGCAAGCGGCAACGTGCTGACCGGCCGGACAGTGACCTGGACGACGAGCAACGGCGCGATCGCCACCGTCTCCGCGAGCGGTCTGGTGACGGGCGTCGCGGTCGGGGCGGGGACGGTCACGGCGACGAGCGAGGGCCAGAGCGGCACGGCGGCGGTCACGGTGTCCAGCGTCCCGGTCGCCTCGGTGGCGGTGAGCCCGGCCACGGCGAACGTCTTCGTGGGGGCTACGACGCAGCTCAGCGCCGTGACCAAGGACGCGGCGGGCAGCGTGCTCAGCGGGCGGGTGATCAGTTGGACGAGCTCGAATGCGGCGATCGCGACGGTGTCGGCCGCGGGACTCGTGACCGGCGTCGCGGCGGGGTCCGTGACGATCACGGCGACGAGCGAGGGGCGGAGCGGCACGGCGAGCGTCGGCGTGGCGAATGTCCCGGTGGCCTCGGTGGTGATCAGCCCCGCCACGGCCGTCGTGCTCGTGGGGGCGACCGTGCAGCTCACGACGACTCTGAAGGACGCAGCGGGCAACGTGCTCTCGGGCCGGTCCGTCGCCTGGGCGTCCAGCGCCCCGGCGGTGGCGACCGTGTCCTCCACCGGCCTCGTGACGGGCGTCGCCGCGGGCGCGGTGACGATCACGGCGACGAGCGAGGGGCAGAGCAGCACGGCGGCGATCACGGTGAATCGCGTGCCCGTCGCGTCGGTGAGCGTCAGCCCGGCCTCGGCGAGCATCCGGGGGGGTCAGACAGTCCAGCTGACGGCGACGCCGAAGGATGCGACGGGCAGTCCGTTGAGCGGCCGGGTGATCACCTGGGTGTCGAGCGCCCCGGCGGTGGCGGCCGTGTCGACG
>Ga0209806_1002383_pt1 | contig 11743 bp, 5 predicted proteins | sample GraSoiAngelo_152_FD_186166 | JGI IMG/M metagenome (GOLD analysis project Ga0209806, IMG submission 186166) | Grasslands soil microbial communities from the Angelo Coastal Reserve, California, USA - 14_1009_12_30cm (SPAdes) (version 2) | ecosystem: Environmental > Terrestrial > Soil > Grasslands ... | reverse complement strand
GCCTTCACGCAACTCCGGATCGATCTGGAGAGCGTTCTCGAAGGCAGCTATTGCCCCGGGGAGATTGCCACTCTGTCGCAAGGTCTGGCCGAGCTCGTACTGGACGCGGGAGTTGTTTGGTTCGACTTTGGCAACTCGTCTCAGATGTAGCAGAGCCCCTTCTGCATCTCCCTTCTGACGCAGAGCGATACCCAGGTTCAGATGGGCGGTCGCGCTATTGGGCTCGAGCGTCAGCGCCTTCTTGAATACTTCAATCGCTCCCGTGAGGTCGCCGCTAGTGGAAAGCGAGGAGCCTAGATTCGCGTATGCCCGCGCGTACTTTGGATTAAGCGAGACTGCTTTCCGCAACTCGGTGATGGCTGCCGGCAAATCTGATCTTTCCATCAAAGCAACGCCCAGCCAGTTGTGGGCCTCTGCAGAGGTCGGTCCCATTTTTACTGCCTGCTGAAAGGCCTCGAAAGCACTCGCAGAATCATTTTTGTCCCAGTAGGCCAGGCCCAGCTCAACGTAAAGTTTAGGATTGTTAGGATCGCGTTGGATCGCGGCTTGAATCTGGTCGACCGAAGCAGCAGTTCTTCTGTTGTCTTGAGCGACGGCGGGCAGGGTCAGGACGACGAGAAGGATGGCACTGAGCCAGATTCGAAACTGCAGGCGGCGGCTCATTGATCGGGATCCAAGAGTCGGAGTTGCAGGCGCGACGTTTTTTCATCTTCCACCCGAAGCGACTTTGCGAATTCCAGTTGTTTGTCGGCTTCCTGCTTGTTTCCCATGCGCGCAAGCAATAATCCGAGCTGATAATTGGCTTTCACGGATTTTGGATTCAAGTGGACAGCCTTTTCCAGATTCTCTTCCGCTTCGGGATACCTGCGGGCATTCATCAGCAATTCGCCCAAAACCTCGCAGGATGGCGCGTGATCGGGATATCGCTGGAGTAATTTCTCCAATTTCTGGATGGCCTCGGTTTCATTGCCCTGGTCTCTGGCGATCAGAGCAAGATAATAGTAGGAGGCCAACTGGTTGGGCTGCAAACGGGCACTCTCGGTCAAGCGCGTTGCTGCTTCTGCGAGGTGTCCTTCCAGGTATAGGACTGAGCCGAGTGCATACTGCAGTTGAGACTCCTGGGGGTTTTTCCCGGTCAACTTTTCCAGGATCGTCTGTGCATCTTCAAACTGTTTCTTGCCGACTTTCGCGGAGGCCAGCGTGTACTGGTATCGGGCCTCATTCGGGCGAAGGCCGGCAGCCTTAGTCAGCGCGGGTTCCGCGTCGTCAAGGAGGTCCATCTTCAAGCAGACTCGGCCAAAGCCCAGTAGAATCTCGGGATCCTCCGGCTCAATCTTCCTGGCACGCATCCAGTAGGAGAGAGACCGCTCGAGCTCACCCTGCCCTTCCGCGATTACAGCAGCTTGCTGCAGGGCCGGAGTCGCCTCCGGCTTCAGGCGCAGAGCCTGGTCGTAGGAGTCGAGTGCCAAGGCCCAATGCTTCTCAAGCTGATAAGCACCCGCCAGGTTGAACGCCAGTTCGTACGTAGGCGGACCTTTCCGTTTAAGACCCTCGAGGATGTCGATGGCTTCCGAAACAACTCCCTCCTGCGCGAGGAGCAGCGCAAATTTCATCGACCAATCCGAGGATGGATCCGGCAGCCGCATCCATTCGGTTGCGAGACCTGCGGCGGCATCGCGGTCACCGGTTTTCAGGTAATCCGTCGCAAGCATCAACAGGCCGTCTGGAGACTGTTTCAGTGTGGAGAGAGCGGGCCGGGCTAATTCCAGGGATTGTTTGTAGTTGCCCTTCGCGGTCTCTGAACGCGCCAGTTCCAGCCTGGCTGTGCTGTTCGAAGGATCCAGCGTCAATACCCGGCGGTAGAGTGGAAGAGCCAGCTCTGGCTTTCCCTGAGCGGTGTAGACCTCCGCCAGACTCAGGTGGGCACCGACTAAATGCGGCTCCAGCCGAATGGCTTCTTTGAGCAGGGTGGCGCTTTCTGGAAATCGTTTCTGCTGCAACCGAATGGAACCGAGAACAGAACACGCGGCCGCACGGGTTTGGGGATCGGTCAAAGCTAACTGGGCTTGCTGGTCGGCTGCCTCGATCCGGCCTTGTTCGAAGAGGCTCACTGCTTTCTGCAGAGCCAGACGCGAATCGCTCGCCAAAGCAGCGCTCGCGCCCAGAACCAGCAGCAGGCAGAGAAGTGGCGCTCGAGCACACCACTCCCGCTGCTTGATCATGCAGTTCCGGTCACTACTCGCGATCACCAATGGCCGCCATGGCTCCGACTTCCTATGAAGTCGAGGCCGGGTCCCGTTTCTACTAGTACGTCAACTTCAAGCCAAACTGAATCGAACGCGGCTGGTTACATTGTGTGTTAACCGTGCCGAAAGTTGGAGCACTGAAATTCCGGTCGGGGTCACAAAAGACCGTACGATTAAAGATATTGCCGAACTGACCTTCGAAGCGCAAGACCAGTTGCTCCCTCAACGGAAAGACCTTGAATAGATTCAAATCCTCGTTGTAGTTGGGGAAGCCACGCACCGCTCCATCCGCTCGGGGTGCATTGCCGAATTGCAGAGCTCCGGGATCGACCCAGGCCCCAGCATTAAAGTAGTTGGTGGTCAGAGGATTGAAATTGCTACCCCGCTTTACAGGACTGGCGCCGCTCACACGATTGGGTCGCTTCTGTCCGTTAAAGAGAAGGCCGCCGAGGTCGTTGTTCATGAAGATGTTCAGCGGACGGCCACTTTCATAGCGCAAGGCCCCAGCGAGATTCCAGCCGCCCAACAGAGCTCGACCGGGTCTCGATGACATACTCTTGGCGAAAGGCATTTCCCAGGTGAATCCCACTAGAAAAACATTGGGGGTGTCGTCTTGACTGAGACCCCATTCACACCTGTGTGGGCAAGCGGGGTTCTGGATAGTGGCGTTCACACCATTGCCGCCCTGCGCGCTCTCTGCGCCATCGTTGTTGAGTCTGGAGTAGGTATAGCCCACACGGAAGCCAAGACCGTGCGAGTAGCGCTCCTCGAGGACCACTTCCAGCGCGTTGTAAAGGCTGCTGCCGGTGGGAACATCGCGCCAAAGGACGTTCTGATACTGCGGGTATTTGCGTAATGCTTGCGCGACGTCGCCATTAAAGGTTGGATAAGGCAAAGCCACGCCTCCCTGACAAATACCAGAAGGAAAGAGCGTGATGTTGCACGTTGAACTCAAGGTGGACGCCCCCAACCCCAGGATTGCAGGATCGTTCATGTTGGCGGCCAATCCCAGGGATTGCCAGTTGTTGGTCAGCCGGGTTCCACGATCGGCGATGTAGGAAACGTCAAGCCTCATGTCGTTGGTCAGTTGACGCTCAATTGTGAGCGACCAGTTCTGGTAGCGCGGCAAGGTAAGGCCGTTTTTCGCTACCGCAATGGGAGAAGTTCCATTCGCGATGGTGGGATCGATGAACGGGGGAATCTTAACTACGCTTTGCGGAAAGCCGCTGTCCAAGGAAAACGCTGCATGAACGCCATTGTCCGGGTTCGGAGCTGTCGGATTGGATTGGAAGCCAATTGTCGGCTGGCCGATGAACTGATCGAATGAGATTCCGGAATAGTAAATTCCGTAGCCACCACGAATCGCGGTTTTATCTCCTAAGCGATAGGCGAACCCTAGTCGCGGTCCCCAAGCGTCATGATTAGGATGTTCAAACGTCCGAGTGCCCGCCCGGCCGGTTCCAGATCCTGCGAAGATCATCGCACCCGGGATATTGTTGGCTCCGGGATTGGGAGTGTTGGGATCGAAAGTCGAGTACTGATCGTGCATCTCGGTTCGGGCAAACTGATAATCGAACCGAAGTCCCAAGGTGAGTGTTAAGCGGTTCGTGGCCTTGAATTCATCGTTCACCCAAGGCGCCATGTAGGCTTCGTGGAAGGTGGGGTGGAACGGGATGGTTTGCGTCGAGGAGTGGACTTGCCCAAGCAGGAAAGACGCAAAGGAATCGCCCGTCGTGGCGTTGAGATTGTTCCCGCTGGCGTCATATCCGGCAGTCTCGAGGCTGCTGAAAGCGAATTCGCCTCCTTGGTTGCCCGTGGCCCAACCCGCGAACGGGAATTGATGCCAACGATACTCGAAACCCACTTTGAGGGTATGTTTGCCCTTCACCCAAGACAGATCGTCGGAGAACTGCCAGCGATTGTTGGTGAGGAAGCCAAATTTACCCCAGCCATAGTCGCCGATGGAGTTATAGGGAATGTTGTTGCTGGCCCCATTATTTCCACAACAAAAGTCGAGGTTGGGCGGCCCTGCGGTGCCATCCAGAAGTCCGCCGCCCTGCGCGTTTGTCGCACCTGGTGTACCCGACCAAAGTATTTGCGGCCAGCCGGCGCCGGCAGAAAGCGGATTTCCTCCCATAAACCAGCGATCCCATGCGATGGTGGTGTGGTTGAGCAGGTTTGGCCGGATGATCCAATCAAATTGCGTGTGAGCGTGATGGGTGGCGATGCGCTGGTAAAAGCCGTTGCCGTAGTAGTTGGTGTTCTTCTGAGGCGAGGTTTCACCGTCGAACTGAGTGACGCAACCGGCCACTTCACCGCAGTTGCGAATCGAAGGGCGATGCCCCCAGTAGAAGCTCTCGCTCATCCGGAAACTCGGCGTGAAACTGTGGTCTACGCGGAACTCAATGGTGCGAGCATTTAAGAGCCAGGTCTGATCGCCGGCAGGGTTGCCGGCAACGTTGAAGGCATTCCCGGGACGATCCGGGTGGACCATGAGACCAGCAACCCTAGATGCCACGGTGCTGATCAGCGCTGATGGAAGCTTATTGCAGGGGGTGCCACCACTCTGCGTGCCAAATCCAGGTCCGGGCGTCAGGTTTGGCGTAATGGGATTTCCTGTGCTGTCGCACATGAATGGATCACGACTCGGAATCCCCCCCGTAACCGTGGTGCTGTAGGGATTGTAAAGTTGGCCCGGCAAAGAGCTAAAGTCGCCGGCCTTAAACGCGTCTATCGGCGTTGTGTTCCCGAAGCCCGGCAGAACGCCGGAGCGGAAACGCGTCCAGTCGAAGTTGGTAAAGAAGAAAGTCTTGTTGTGCCCGTTATACACCTTCGGAATCACTACCGGCCCACCCAGGGTGAAGCCAAAACTGTTGTTTCGGACCGGGGTCTTATTTCGCGGAGTGCAGCCCGAGGCGCTGCAGTCGGCGTCGAAGAAGCCGCGCGCATTCAAAGCATCGTTGGCGAAAAATTCATAAGCGCTGCCGTGCACGCTGTTGGTGCCTGACTTGGAGGTGTACTCGATGAACCCTCCGCTGGTGTGTCCATACTGCGCCGAATAGGTGGTCGTGATGACCTTTACTTCCTGGATGCTTTCCGTGGGGGGCGAGCTTTCATGGCTTTGCTGGTGGCCGACGGCATACCCGAAGGCCGCACCATCGAAGAAGTTCTCGGTTGCCATGGTTTGCCCACCGTTAATACGTGAGTTGAACTGGCTTCCACGGAACATCGGGTCGCCATTCGGCTTCATGGGCAAGAAGCCGGGTTGGATCTGCAGCACAGATTCCGCCAGGCGGACGTCAGCTGCTGTGATGATGGGGAGGTCCTGATAGTACTTTTCGTCCACCACGTGGCTGACATCGGGGGTGGTGACGTTCAGCTCCGCTTCCGCCTTGACCTCCACGGACTCCGTAACGGCGCCCACCGCAAGCGCGACGTCCTTGCGAATTGTCTCCGCTCCTTGCAACGGGATGCCCGAATTCACGGACGTCTTGAAGCCGGGATGATTGACCGTGACGGTGTACATGCCCAGCACGAGAGGTGGTGTGGTGTAGGCACCGGCGCCGTTGGTGGTCAGCGTAGTCTCGACGGCTGTACCTTCATTGCGCACTTTGACTTCGGCGCCCGCGATTGCGGAACCGGTCGCTTCGGTGACGATGCCGGTAATGATGCCGCGATCGGCTCGCTGGGCGAGAAGGGGACAACTCAGGCAGAAGGTAACGAGTACAGCCGACAGCCCCACAACAAGGTAGGATCTCATCGCGATGCCCCCCGATGTGCGTTTCCCGACAAAACGAGTAAACGCTTGCTGTATGGCCGCCCACGCTACGCCCGATCCAATTGACTTGTCAAGAAAAATCTAATTGTTTTCTACTAGACAAGGTCCCCGAGGTACAGGTAAGCCCCTAGTTTTGCTCCTGCTTTCACCGGTCTAGGGCGATCGGGAGAGAATGGCAATTGCACAACTCTCGACGAGATAAGCACGCTCAGGTTTACTGCTAAATCGCCTTCCTCAACGAGCATCGGCGTAAACGCTTTCCAGCGGTGCCGCACTTCATACCGAGAACTCTGTGGCGCCGAGAGGCGCCAGTGGTGGGAGTCGAGGGACGGGGCGTCTCGCCCGTTTGGACCTGCGAAACGCCCGTCTCCATTATGTCCAGTTAACCCGCCCACTGAATGACAGTGTAGGAACGTGCGGGCACCTCGAGCTTGGTACGCCCACCGGCGGCCGAAGGTTTGTCTACTGCCTGGGGAACGACGCGCTTTGGGGTGTCGAAGCTGTTGAAGGCTTTCAGGTCGCTGCCGGTGAGCGTGGTGGAGTTCAGCACCTGGCTCGGCGCCTTTCCTTGCCAATTGATCTCGACGACATGAGCCTTATTCAGATCGCGATTCAAGATAAATAACGAAAGCTTTCCATCCTCGGGGTTCAGGGTTCCCGCCGCATCCACGTACGGAGCTTGGCCCATCTGAGAAACTTCGTATGTGGGCGACTCCACGAGTAAGTTCAGCACCGTCCCGCGTGCGAATTGCAAGGCGAAACTATAGGGATAGAAAATTGTCTGGCGGAGTGAACCCTTGGAGTTCGTCATGATGGGAGCAATGACGTTAATGAGTTGTGCGAGACAGGCGATTTTCACACGGTCGGCGTTACGGATCAGGGTGTTCAGAATTCCGCCTACCAGCAATGCGTCCTCGAGGTTGTAGACCTCCTCCAGGAGATGCGGAGCCTCCTGCTCGTGACCATTCACCGCATCGCCGCTGCGGGCGCGGTACCATACATTCCATTCATCGAAGGATAGCCAGAGTTTTTTGGGTGATCGTTTGTGCCCCCGCACCAGATCACACACGGCGAGCGATTCCGCGATCTGCCGCTCCATACTCAGGTTCATTGCGAGGTACTTGGTGCTGTCGCCACCAGTATCTTCCTGCGTGTTGCCGAAATAGCGATGCAGCGACAGACCATCGACATGCTCATAGCAATGCTCGAGGACTTCACGATCCCACTCCAGATAGGTAGGCATCCCCGGATGACTCGATCCGCAGGCTATGAGTTTGAGTGAGGGATCGACGTAGTGCATCTGCCGGGCGGCGTCCTGCGCTTTCATGCCGTATTCGGCTGCGGTCATGTGTCCGATCTGCCAAGGACCGTCCATTTCGTTGCCCAGGCACCAGTGCTCGACTTTGTAGGGCTTTTCAATACCGTGACTGCGCCGGAGTTCGCTCCACTTGGTGCCTTTCTCCACATTGCAGTACTCGACCAGGGCGGCGGCTTTCTCCGGCGTTCCCGTTCCGAGGTTGAGCCCCATCAACGGCTTTGCACCGACCAGCGTGCACCATGCCATGAATTCGTTCGTTCCAAACTGGTTGGTCTCAATGGTGTTCCAGGCCTTGTCGAGGGTGCGCGGCCGATCTTTCCTGGGTCCGACCCCATCGAGCCAGTTATAGCCGGAAACGAAATTACCGCCGGGATAGCGAATAATCGGAACTCCTAGTTGGTGTACCTCGTCCATGACGTCCTTGCGGAAGCCGTTCGCATCCGAGAGGCTGGAGCCGGGATCATAGATACCTTCGTAGATGGCACGGCCCAAGTGCTCCAGGAACGAGCCAAACAGGTTTGGGTCAAGAGGCGAAATGGTGCGACGGGAATCCAGATAAATGTGCGTGACGTCGCCAGAACTGGCGGGAGAAGTTTGACCGTATGAGAAAGGACGAAGGAGGAGGTTCGCAGAGCAAGCCACGCCGGCACCGGCGACCTGCTGCAGGAAGTGTCGTCTTTTGTCGGAAAACATGTTTGAGTTTCTCCTGTGTGTTGCACAGCCAAAGAACTGGAGTCTGCAAGGGGCTTACGGATCCGTCGGAACATGGCAAACGTTTGCTTTTCATACGTTCGTCCAGGCTAGTCCTTTATCGGAAGGCATTATCCACAGATCAGGTGCCCCTGTAAACGATTACAGGTTTATGATTCGAATCCCCGTCCCCAACAAGGCGCACAATCATGGCCCAAGAGACAGCACAGGAGTTCCGTTTACCACGGTCATCAGCTGTAGGCATGCTGAATTATCTTCGTTGGATCTTCCCAGCAATTGCAATGCTCGCTCTCTTGAGATCAGCGTGTTCGGCACAGGCATCTTCGGATTCGGTCAGTATTCGGGTCGCGGCCGACAAGTCCCAGGGCCCGATGCCGGCCGTGTGGAACTATTTCGGCTACGACGAGCCCAACTATACGTACGCTCCGAACGGGCAAAAACTGCTCCGCGAGCTGACAGCTCTCAGTCCAAAACCAATTTACGTTCGGGTACACAACCTGTTCACTAGCGGCGATGGGTCTGCTTCGTTGAAGTGGGGGTCTACCAATGTCTATAGCGAAGACGCGAATGGCAATCCGATCTACAACTGGGCAATCGTCGATCGCATTTTCGATACTTTCAAGGAAACGGGGATCAAGCCGCTGGTGGAACTCGGCTTTATGCCCCAGGCGCTTTCCATTCATCCTGAGCCTTATCGTCACAACTTTCCACACGGTGCCGTCGACAGTATCTATACGGGATGGGCCTACCCGCCCAAGGATTACCGGAAGTGGTCAGAACTGGTTTTTCAATTCGCGCAACACTTGCGAAGGCGTTATGGCGATGCAGAACTGAAAGATTGGTTATGGGAAGTCTGGAACGAACCGGACATCGGCTACTGGAAAGGTACTCCGGAAGAATATTTCAGACTCTATGACTATTCCGTCGATGCGCTGCTGCGCGCCTTGCCTGCAGCGCGGATCGGCGGGCCTGATAGCACGGGCCCCGCTACTCCGCATGCTGCCGAGTTTTTGCGAATGTTTCTCGAGCACTGCGCGCACCAGCCGAACTATGTGACTGGCAGAACGGGATCGCGCTTGGACTTCATCAGTTTTCACCCGAAGGGAGCTCCGAAATGGCAGGGTGATCACGTGCAGATGGGGATTGCGCGTCAGTTGGCAGCGATCGAACAGGGCTTCAAAGTAGTGGCATCTTTCCCGGAGTGGCGTAAGACGCCGATCGTGTTGGGCGAATCGGATCCCGAGGGATGCGCCGCCTGCTCCGCGAAAACAAATCCTCAGAATTCTTATCGCAATGGGCCGCTGTACGCCTGCTACGAAGCCGAGGTGCTGAACAATATTTTGGCACTCGCGGCAACCGGTCATGTTGACGTTCTGGGGATCGTGACATGGGCGTTCGAGTTCGAGGGCCAGCCCTATTTTGAGGGCTTTCGCACATTAGCCAGCAACGGGGTCGATAAGGCCGTCCTGAACGCGTTTCGCATGTTTGGGATGTTAGGTGGCGCACGCGTGATGGCCACAAGTCCCGCTGCACTGCCGAACGCCGAGATCGTTCGGGACGGGGTGCGGAAGAATCCAGACATCAATGCCATCGCTACTGCGAAGGAAGGGGAGATGGACATCCTGGTCTGGAATTATCATGATGACGACCTGGCCGCGCCCGCTGCCCGGATTGATCTTTCAGTTGGCGGCCTGCCTGCGAATTTAACCCGCGCGTTGCTCGAACACTTTCGCGTCGATTCCGATCACAGCAACGCATACCGAGCATGGAAGGAAATGGGCTCGCCGCAGTCACCGACGGACGGGCAGTATGAAAAGCTGCGCGCGGCGGGGCAACTGCAATCACTGGATTCACCGATGTGGATCGGGATTCAGAGCAGGAGCGCACATCTACAATTTGATTTGCCGCGGCAGGGTTTGTCGCTGGTGCGCATCACCTGGTAGGCCTACTGAAGCGGCATTGCAGCGAAAGCGCGTCGAACCTTAAAAACATGGTCGTCAGGCTTTGTTGAAGGCCTTGGTCACTGCAGAAAAATCCTTATCTCCGTGGCCAGCCGCAACCGCTTTTTTGAATATTTCCAGCGCTGACGCGGCCGTTTGCAGCCGAATTCCCTTCCCTGACGCTTCCTGCACGGCGTATGCGAGGTCCTTGGCCATCAATCGGACCGTAAAATTTGGATCGCCACCTTCGCCGCTTAGTTGGGTTGCGATCCTTTTCACGATCCCGCTCCCGGGGGCGCCCTCGGTGAGAATACGCACAGCCTTCGCTTGATCGAGACCGGCCGCGTCGACCATCGCGAGCCCTTCCGCAAAAGATGCAGCCTGTACGCCGCATACAAAGTTGTTGATTAGTTTCATCATGGCACCGCTTCCATGCGGGCCGAGATGAATCACCTCACGACTCATCACAGAAAGAACAGGCCGCACTGACTCAAGCACATTGATGGGGCCACCGACAAGAAATATCAGTTCGCCGGAAGCGGCGTGAGGTTTCGTACCGGTGACCGGAGCATCGAGAAACTCGCAGCCGCAACGCAAGGCCGCGTCCGCCAACTCTTTTACCCAACCCACGCTGAGCGTGCTGGATTCGATCAGCACCGCACCGCGTTTGGCTCCAACTAGTACGCCATTCTCGCCCATCCACACATCGCGGGAGGCGAGGTCATCGGCAACCATGCTGATGAGGATCTCAGCGCGAGACGCGGCTTCGCGCGGCGACTCTGCTGCCCACGCCCCCCCTCGGGAGAAAGGCAGAGTCTTCTCAGGATTTCTGTTGAAGACTGTAAGAGGAAAACCTGCGGAGAGCAGGCGTCCCGCCATCCCGGCGCCCATTGTGCCAAGTCCCAAAACTGCCACGTGCGGCTTTGACATGGAGTTCAATCACCTTAAGGGAAGGACTTCAATCAACGGAGCGGTCGTAGTCCTCGCAACCCGCACCGGGTTGCGTAGTGGTCGTCCGAAGCCCTCCGGAGCAACTTGCATCACATCTCCCTCCTGCAATCGAATACCGTCGCTGAAACTGAGACAATCAGTGCCGACGAAGTGCACGTGCACGTCTCCCGGGCGGCGATGCGCCTGGTATTTGAAATGATGATGTTCGATGTTTCGCAGACTGTGACACATTTCTCGCTCACCGCTACGGAAAGTTTTCGACCAGAGAGTATGTCCGTTGCGCTCGATCTTTATCGCCACCTGCACAGACTGAAAATCTGGATCCACCACGAGTTCCGGTCCAAGCGCGCAAGTGCGAAGCTTTGAGCCCGCGAGGTTCAGGTAGTTTTTCTTTTCGAACTGGTGATCGGAGAATTCGTTTCCAGCCGTCATTCCGATTCGACAAGGTTGGCCATCGGGAGCGATGACATAGACGCCCGCGATCTCCGCTTCCTCGCCACCGTCTTCCGCATGGGATGGAATGTCGAGTGACTCGCCATGCCCTCGCACGGTGGTGCCTGTACCTTTATAAAAACACTCCGGTGGAGTGCCTGTGCGGCCTGCCGATGGGCGGCCTCCTTCCACTCCCCAGCGAAACATCTTCATACTGTCAGTAAGGTCCTCGGGACGTTCCTCGTGCATGGACTGGCGATTTTGCGCACTCCCAAGGTGGGTTAATCCCGTTCCCGATACCAGGCAGCGAGCTGGCTCTTCCGGATGGTCGATAGCGGGCAAGATTCGCCATTCCGAACGGCCGTTA
>Ga0209806_1002382_pt1 | contig 11749 bp, 9 predicted proteins | sample GraSoiAngelo_152_FD_186166 | JGI IMG/M metagenome (GOLD analysis project Ga0209806, IMG submission 186166) | Grasslands soil microbial communities from the Angelo Coastal Reserve, California, USA - 14_1009_12_30cm (SPAdes) (version 2) | ecosystem: Environmental > Terrestrial > Soil > Grasslands ... | reverse complement strand
CTCCAGGTGTGGGCGTAGCGGCCCGTGTGCAGCTCGATCGCCGCGACGCCGAGCGCGGCGGCCCGCTCGATCGTGCGCGGCTCGGGATCGATGAACAGGCTGACGCGGATGCCGGCTCCGGCGAGGCGCCGGATCGCGTCCGCGAGCTTGCGGTCGCGCGGCCGCAGGGCGAGCCCGCCCTCGGTGGTGATCTCCTGGCGCCGCTCCGGCACGAGCGTCGCCTGGAAGGGGTGGAGGCGGCAGGCGAGCCGCAGGATCTCCGCGCTCGCGCCCAGCTCGAGATTCAGCACGGTGCGCACGCGCTGGCGCAGCGCGCGCACGTCCGCGTCCTGGATGTGGCGGCGGTCCTCGCGCAGGTGCACGGTGATGCCGTCCGCGCCGCCGCGCTCGGCCGCCTCGGCGGCGCGCACCGGGTCGGGCTCGTCGGTCTTGCGCGCCTCGCGCAGCGTCGCGACGTGATCGATGTTGACGTAGAGCCGCATGCCGTCTTACCTTCGGTTCACTCCGCTCACCTCAGGGTGCCGCCGTGAGACGACGACTCACCGTGCTGTGCGCGCTCGCCGGACTCGCCTGCGGTGGAGCCCCCGGCCCCCAGACGGTCTCGCCGCAGTCGATGAACCAGACGCTCGACCAGTTCTTCGCCGCCGTGAAGGCGAACGACCTGCAGCGCATGGGGGCCCTGTGGGGCACGGAGCGCGGCCCCGCCAACGACTGGATGAAGTCGGACGAGCTGCGCCAACGGCTGCTCGTCATCCAGCGCTACCTCGTGCACGTGGGCTACCGCGTCATCGAGGGCCCGCTGCTCGTTCCGGGCACCCCGAACCAGCGCTCGTTCCGGATCGAGCTGCAGCGGGCGACCGGGTGCAACTTCGTGTTCCCGGTCGACCTCGTGCGCGCCAAGAGCGGCAGCTGGCTCGTCAACGACGTGCACCTCGACATCGTCACCAATCCGGCGGGGGCGTGCAAGCCCGGGCCAGGAACCGGATCCTAGGGGCCGGCGTTACACTTACTCGGTCAGCTCCAGCAGGATGCCGGCCGTCGCCTCGGGGTGCAGGAACGCGATGCGCCGGTGGCCGGCGCCGCGCCGCGGCACCTCGTCAACGAGGCGATACCCCGCCGCCCGGCAGCGCTCGAGGGCCCGGTCCAGGTCCGGCACCCGGTAGCAGATGTGGTGGATCCCCGGCCCCCGTTTCGCGAGGAATTTCGCGACCGGCCCCGTGGGATCGCGCGGCTCCAGCAGCTCGACGTGGACGTCGCCGAACGCCAGGCTCACGATCGTGGCCCCGTCGGCGGACTCGGGGGGCCCCGGTGTGAGGCCGAGCACGTCGCGATAGAACGCCAGGGCTTGGGCGATGCTGGGCACCGCGATGCCCACGTGGGCGATGCTGGGACGGGCGTCGGCCATATGGCAGTCAACTTAACGGCCAAGAGAGACGGAGTGGAGGGTTTCATGGCAGCAGGACATCCCGCGGCGGTCAGTGACGCCTCGTTTGCGCAGGAAGTGGAGCAGCACATGGGGCTCGCCATCGTGGACTTCTGGGCCACCTGGTGCGGCCCGTGCCACATGGTGGCGCCGATTCTGGAGCAGCTCGCCGGCGAGTACAACGGCAAGGTGAAGGTCGTCAAGCTGGACGTGGACGCGAACCAACAGACCGCCATGCGCTTCAACGTGCGGTCGATTCCGAGTATTCTATTCTTCAAGGACGGGCGCCACGTGGACACGCTGGTCGGGGCCTATCCGAAGCCGGCGTTCGTGCAGAAGATCCAACAGCATCTGGCGTAGCATCCTCCCCGGAGGACCATGCGCGCGAGCACCGCTCGCCTGATGAATTCGCCGGTTCGCCTCGCGGATCTGACGTTCCCGCAGGTGAACCGGCTGATTCATCGGACCCGCCTGGCCTTCATCCACCTCGACAACCTGCTGGCCTTCGCCAAGCGGGACCGTGACGGCCGCGTGGACGGCTACATCACGGCCTACCTGCCGGAGGAGTGCCTGCTGCTGTTCTTCCGCAAGGGCGAAGCCGTGAACGCCGCCTCGCTGCACACCACGGGGCGGCAGCTCCTCACGATCACGGAGGCGCTCAAGCGCATGCGCGGTGAAGTGGAGCGCGGCGAGCTGGTGTACGCCGCCGCGCCGATGGAGCAGCTCGCCTGGATGTATCAGTCGTGCGCCGCGCCCGTCCAGAGCCGCTTCGTAGACCCGGAGCAGCCGGGCGCCTTCTTCCCCGCGCTGCAGCAGGAGCAGGTCAGCGGCGTGCTCGAGCTGATATCGAACGGCCGCGTGTCTTACCTGCGGTTCGAGAGCGGCCGCTTCGCGAGCGGGTATTTCTGCGACCGGCCGGACGCGCTGCCGGTCGGGAAGTACATCGAATCGCAGTTCGCGCACACCCCCGACGGCGCCGTGCCGGCGGTGGCCGCGTGTCTGTTTCCGCCCGAGGCCGAGCTGCCCGCGCAGGCCGCCAACGCCCTGATCAACACCTACCGCGAGCTGTACTGGCGCATTGTGGACGAGGTGGACAAGGAGTTTCCGGGCGAGGCGAAGCGGCGCGCCCAGCGCGTGTGCGCGGGGATCGTCGGGACGCACAAGGCGCTGTCGCTGCTCTCGGTGCCGCGCGGCGCGGACACGCCGGACGCCGTGGTGCAGCCCGACGAGCTGTCGAGCGCGCTCAGCGACTGGTCGCTGCAGCTGCTCGAGGGGGTGGAGGTCGTGATGCCGGGCACGGCGCCCAAGATCCTGCGCGAGGCCACCAAGGAGCACCGCTACGTGCTGCAGGCCGCCGGCTTCTACACGCGGCTGCCCTGGCAGGTGGCGTGGTGAGATGGCCGGCACGCTCTACGTCGTGGCGACGCCACTCGGCAACCTGGGGGACCTCTCGCCGCGCGCGGCCGAAACCCTGCGCGGCGTCGCGGTCGTCGCCGCGGAAGACACCCGCCACACGAAGACCCTGCTCGCGCACGTCGGCTCCGGCGCCGACCTGCTGAGCGTCCACGCGCATTCCTCGGCGGCCGCGCTGCGGCGCGTCCTCCACCTGCTCGGCGCCGGCAAGGACGTCGCGCTCGTCACCGACGCCGGCACGCCCTCCGTGAGCGACCCGGGCGCCGAGCTCGTCGCCGCGGCGCGCGCGCGGGACGTTCCCGTCGTCACGGTCCCGGGCCCCACCGCCGTGGCCGCCGCGCTCTCGGTCTCGGGCCTCGCGGCGGACCGCTACCTGTTCCTCGGGTTCCTGCCCCGGAAGGGCGGCGAACGCCGCCGCCTGCTCGACGTCGTGGCGGAGAGCGAGTGGACGACGGTGCTGTTCGAGGCGCCGCCGCGCGTGGTGGACCTGCTGGGCGACCTCGCGGCCGCGTGCGGCCAGGAGCGCCGTGCCGCGGTGGCGCGCGAGCTGACGAAGGTGTTCGAGGAGACGCGCAGCGGGACCCTCGCCGAGCTCGCGGGTTATTACGCCCGAGCCCCGGTGCGCGGCGAGGTGACGGTCGTGGTCGCGGGCGCCGGCCGGCCCGCGCGCGAGGAGCGGCCCCCCGATCCCGAGGAGCGCGCCCGCGCCCTGCTCGCGCAGGGGATGACCCGCAAGGACGTCGCCGACCGCCTCGCGGCCGAGACGGGGATCACGCGGAACACCGCATATCGGCTCGTGAACGAACTGTGAAAACCCTGGCCATCATCCTTGCCGCACTCTGGCTGCCGCTCGCCGGCCGACCCGATTGCGGATTGCGGATTGGCGATTGCGGATTGGGCACATCTGACATCGCCCCGTCGAATCCGCAATCCGCAATCCGCAATCCGCAATTGACCATCGGTCGTTTGCATTACGACGGCGGCGGCGACTGGTACGCGAATCCATCGAGCCTGCCGAACCTCCTCACCGCGCTGCGCCAGCGCACCGCGCTGCAGGTCGCCGAACGGGAGCGCGTCGTCACGCTCGCGGGACCGGAGCTGTGGGACGTCCCGTTCATCTATATGACGGGGCACGGCAACGTCCGCTTCTCGGACGAGGAGCTCAAGGTCCTGCGCCGCTACCTCGAGCAGGGCGGGTTCCTGCACGCCGACGACAACTACGGCATGGACAAATCGTTCCGGCGCGAGATCGCGCGCGTCTTCCCCGACCACCCGCTGGTCGAGGTGCCGCTGTCGCATCCCGTATATCATCTCGTCTACGATTTCCCGCGCGGCATTCCCAAGATCCACGAGCACGACGGGCTGCCGGCCCAGGGGTTCGGCGTCTTTTTGGGTGACCGCCTCGTGGTGTACTATTCCTATCAGTCCGATCTGGGGGACGGCTGGGAGGATCCCGACGTCCACCACGACCCCCCCGAGTTGCGTGAGGCGGCGCTGCGCATGGGTGTGAACCTCTTCACGTACGCCGTGAGCTCGATCCGGTGACGGAGACGGCGGTCCGGCTGCGGCGGCTCGGGCTGCCGCACGCGCGCGCCCGCGCCGGAGCGATCCTGGTCTCCAGCGCGGGCGTGGCCTTTGCGATCGCGGCGGCGGGCATGATGCTGGCACCGCGGGTGAGCGCGGTGCTCGCGGCGTGGGCGGCGATCCTCGGTGTGGCAGGGGCAGCGGGGTGGGCGGCGGCGCGCGCCGGCGCGGCCGCGGCGCCGCCCGCGCTTGGCCGGCTGGTCGAGCAGACCGCCGGGACGCGCTCGGGCAGCGTTCAGAGCACGGTCGCGCCCGTCGCGGGCCGTAGCGGAGCGAGCGCCGACCTGTTCGCGCTCGCGGACCGCCGCGCCGCCCGCATCGTGGAGCAGGCGACGCCGCAGCTGCGCCGGGCGCTCGCGCAGGAGACGCGCCGCGCGCTCGGCGTCGCCGCGGGCGTGGCGCTCGCGGGGGCCGCGCTGTTCCTCGCCGCCTCCCCCGCTACCGGGCGCGCCGCGTTCTGGCACCCGCTCCGCACGCTGCGCGACGCGCGCGCGCCGGTGCGCGTGCTCTTGGACCGCGCCACGGTGCGGCGCGGCGACAGCGTGACGGTGACGATCGAGGCGCCCGCCGCCGCCCGCGCGGTGCTGTGGACCCGCGGCCCCGGGGAGCCGTGGCGCGGGGCGGCCGTGGCACTCGACTCCGCGGGCCGCGCCGTGCGACGCGTCGGGCCGCTCGAGACGGACCTGTACGTGAAAGCGGCGAGTGGCGCCCGCACCAGCCCCGTGCGGCGCGTGACGGTGGCGCTCCCTGCCTTCGTCGCCGCGCTCGAGCTCACCGCCCGCTATCCCGCCTACCTCGCCCGCGCTGACGAGCCGCTCGTCCCGGGCGCCGACACCGTGCCGATCCCCGCCGGCACGGAAATCCTGACGAGCGGCTCGGCGAGCGTGGCGCTGGCACGCGCCGCGTGGAGCCACGCGGGCCGGGGAGCAGCGTCGCGGCTCGCCGTGGAGGGCGCGCGCTTCTCGGGCCGGCTCCTGCCGGCGGCCTCGGGGACGTGGCGGCTGGACCTCGCTGCGGCGGATGGCGGACCGCTCGAGGGCGCGGCGCCCGAGCTCGAGCTGCGCGTGATCCCCGATTCCGCGCCCGTGGTGCTCGTGCCGGTCCCGGGCCGGGACACGACACTCCCCCTGTCGCTGCGCCAGCCGCTCGTCGTGGACGCGCGCGACGACCACGGCCTCTCGCGGCTCGAGCTCGTGAGCTGGCGGGTGAGCCGCACGGGGAAGACGGGGCAGCCGCTGCGGCAGCCGCTCGACGTGAGCGGCGTGGGGGAGCGCGCGATCGTGCAGGGCGACCTCGACGCCACCGCGCGCGGCCTGCTCCCGGGGGACACGCTGCGGCTGCGCGTGGACGCTTGGGACAACGCGCCCGTGCCGCACCGCGGCCGGAGCGCGGAGTACGCGCTGCGTCTCCCGAGCCTCGAGGAGCTGCGGGCCGCGACCCGCGAGGCGGCGCAGGACGCTGCGGCGGCGGCCGATTCCCTCGCGGCGGAGCAGCGCGCCCTGGGCGAGCGCACGGGCACGCTGGCGCAGGAGCGCTCGCGCGACGCCGCGACGGGCGGTACGCGGACGCTGCCCCCCGCCCCCGGGGCCGCTCAGGCGGGCACGCTGCCGTTCCAGGCGACGGAGCGGGCCGAGGCCCTGGCCCGCGAGCAGGAGGCGCTGCAGCAGCGCGTGCGTGACCTGGCGCGCGAAGTGGCGGAGATCGCCCGCGCCGCCCACGCCGCCGGAATCGACGACACGGCGTTCCAGGCGCGCCTGCGTGAGGTGCAACAGCTGCTGGAGCGCGCCATCAGCCCCGAGCTGGAGCAGCGGCTGCGCGATCTGCAACGGGCGCTGGCGCGGCTCGACCCGGAGGCGATGCGTCAGGCGTTACAGCGGCTCGCCGAGGCGCAGCAGCAGCTGAAGGAGGAGCTGGAGCGGAGCGGCGAGCTGTTCCGCCGCGCGGCCGTCGAGGGCGCGCTGGCGTCGCTCGCCGCCGATGCGGCGGAGCTGAAGCAGCGCCAGGCCGAATGGAACCGCGGGGATGCGCCGCGCGCCGACACGGCCGCCGCCCGAGGAGAGCGTGCCCTCGCGGCGCGGGCGGATTCGCTGACGCGGGGGATCGCCCAGGCGGCGCAGGACCTGGCCCGCGCGGCCAATGTCGCCAACACGGCGACCGACGCGCAGCCGCTCGCCAGCTCCCAGGACGCGGCGCGCCGCGCCCAGCGCGCGATGGGGCAGGCCGCCGGCGCTGCGGTGGCGGGCGATCCGCGCGCCGCGGGCGCGGCCGGCACCGAGGCGGAAACCGCGCTCGCTGAGATACCCGAGGCGCTGCGCGCCCGGCGCGACTCGCTGGTGCAGGCGTGGCGCGAGGAGACGCTCGCCGCGCTCGATCAGGCCCTGTCGGAGACCGCGGCGCTCGCTCGGCGGCAGCAGCAGGTCGCCGAGGCGCTGGAGCGCGGGGAGGGCGGCGCCGCCACGCGGTCGCGCCAGGCTTCGGTCGAGGAGGGGACCGCAATGGTGGAGCGTCACATCCGCGAGGCCGCCGGCCGGCACGCGCTCGTCTCGCCGCAGCTCGAGCGCGCCCTCGGCTTCGCGGAGCGCCAGATGGCGGCGACGCGCGAGCAGCTGGAGCAGGGAGAGCCCAACACGCCGGCCGCCGCCGCGCTCGCGGGCGAGGCGGTCGACGCCCTGAACGCCACGGCGCTGGCGCTGGCGCGGAGCCGCGGCCAGGTCGCGGGCGCGCGCTCGGGCACCGGGTTCGCCGAGGCGGTGGAGCAGCTCGCGCGCCTCGCCGAGTCGCAGCGCGGGCTGAACGGGCAGGCGCAGGGACTGCTGCCGCTGATGGGCCTGGGCGGGCAGGCGGTGCTCGAGCAGCTGCGCGCGCTGGCGACCCGCCAGCGCGCGTTGGCCGAGCAGCTCGAGCGCCTGCAGGCGGCGGGCGCGAGCCCCGCCGCGGGGCCCCTCGCCGAGGAGGCGCGCGAGCTGGCCCGCCAGCTCGAGGCCGGCCGGCTCGACCGCCAGACGATCGAGCGCCAGAGCCGGCTGTACCGCCGGCTGCTCGACGCGGGCCGCACCCTCACGGGCCCCGAGCCGGACGAGCAGAAAGAGCGGGTCAGCCGCCCCGCCATCGGCGACAGCGTCCATCTGCCGGGCGTGCTCGCGCCGGGCGCCACGGGCGCGGGCCCGAAGCTCCGCTACCCGACCTGGGACGAGCTGGCCGGCCTCACCCCCGAGCAGCGCCGCCTCGTGCTCGAGTACTTCCGGTTGATCAATGCGCCACAGCATTAGGGCGAGGCGGAGCTCGTTCTTCTTGGCGGCACTCGTGCTGCTCGTTCAGCCGGTTCCCCCCGCCCGGGCTCAGGTCATCGGCGAGGCGGTTGAGCTGGAGCGCACGGGCCGGCAGGCCAGCGCGGCCGTGGTTTACATCGCCGTGCTGCGCGGGGAGCCGGCGAACCTCGCGGCGCTGCTCGGGCTCGAGCGCGTGCTGCCGCCGCTCGGCCGCCTCCCCGAGCTGCTGCCGCTGGTGCGGCGGGCGCTCGCCGCGGACTCGGCGAACCGCGCCTTCCGGGCGCTCGAGGTGCGGGCGCTCGCCACGCTGAACGAGCCGGACAGCGCGGAAGCCGCGGCGCAGCGCTGGATCGCGCTGGCGCCGGGCGACGAGGGGCCGTATCGCGAATGGGCGCTCGCGCTCGCGGACGCGCGCCGTTTCGACGAGGCGCGGGCGGTGCTCGTCGCGGGGCAGCGCGCGCTCGGAGGGGTGGGAAGGAGCGCCGGCGCGCTCGCCGTCGAGCTGGCCGACCTCGCCGCGCGACGGGGAGACTGGGAAGACGCGGCGCGCGAGTGGGGCCGGGCGGCGGCGGCCGCCCCGGACCAGCTGCCCAACGCGGCGGCGCAGCTCGCCGACGTGCCGGCGGAGCAGCGCGACCGGGTGACGCGGGCGCTCGTGGCAGACCCCTCGCCCGTGGCCCGGCAGCTCGGCGCCGAGCTGCTGCTCGGCTGGGGCGACCCCGCGCGCGCGTGGGCGGTGTTCGAGCCGGCGGTCACGGCCGCCGGGTCGCCGCAGGCGGCGTTCGCGCTGCGGCGCTTCGCCGATCTGGCGGCCGCGCGGGGCACCGCGGAGGGGCGGCGGGTGCGCGCGCTCGCGCTGGCGCGGCTCGCGGACGTAGTGCCGCAGCCGGTCGCCGCACGCGCCCGCGGGGACGCGGCGCGCGCCCTGCTCGACGCGGGCGACTTCGCGGCGGCGCGCCCGGTGCTCGAGCGCCTGGCGGCGGACTCGACGGTGCCCGCGGACGCGCAGGCGCTCGCCAACACCGCGCTCGTCGAGGCGCTGATCCGCCAGGGTGACCTCGACGCCGCCACCGCGCGCCTCGCCACGGCGGGCGACCGCGTGCCGGCGGACGACCGCGCGGCCCTGCGCCGGGCGCTGGTGCGGGCCCGTGTCCGCCGCGGTGAGCTCGCACGCGCCGACTCGACCCTCGCCGGCGACTCGAGCGTCGACGCGGCGGCGCTGCGGGGATGGGTGGCGCTGTATCGCGGCGACTTGAAGGCCGGGGCCGACCTGTTTCGCGCCGCCGGGCCGTACGCCGGGGACCGGAGCGACGCCACCGAGCGCACCGCGATGCTCGCGCTCCTCCAGCAAGTGCGGCGCGACCGCTTTCCCGAGCTGGGCGACGCGCTGCTCACGCTGGCGCGCGGTGATTCCACCCGCGCCGTGCAAGCCTTACGCCTTACGGCTGTACACCTGCAAACGGAGGGGTGGGGCGGTGGGGCGGCCGAGTTGCTGCTTCTCGCCGGGCGCATCGCGGCTCGGCCGGGCGCGGGCCCGGACGCAGAGCGGACCGCCGCGGCGTTGTTCACCGAGGTGGTGCGCACGGGGGGAACGGGCGCCGCCGCGCCGGCCGCCGAGCTCGAGTGGGCGCGGCTGCTGTTGCGGCAGCTCGACGCGCCCGGGGCGATCCGCCACCTCGAGCACCTGATTCTCACCTACCCCGAGAGCGCGGTCGTCCCCGAAGCGCGGCGCGAGCTCGAGCGGGCGAAGGGAGCGATTCCCAAGTCGTGAAGCGGAGAGCGTTCGTCAGGGCGGTTAGCCGGTTAGGCGGTTGGGCGGTTAGCGCAGATCTTCTGGGTCTCTATCCGCCTAACCGCCTAGCCGCCTATCCGTCGCTTCTGTTTCCCATGGACGACCTGCAGTCCGACCACCTCAAGGCCTACGGCGTCGCCTACCGGGTGGTGCAGGCGGGGCTCAAGGCCGAGTGGCTGCTCAACTATCGGGGCGGCTCGTTCCTCGTCCCGGACGGCGATGCGATCCGGCGCGACGCGGCGCTCGCGGGCGTGCGGTTCGAGCCGGTGACGGACGCTCAGGTGACCGCCATCAGGGGCGAGATCGAGGCGTCCAACATGGACGCCGTGCCGCTCGAGAAGGCGCCCAAGGTGGCCGTGTACGTGCCGCCCAACGCCCCGCCGTGGGACGACGCCGTGACGATGGCGCTGCAGTACGCCGGGATCCCGTTCGCGAAGGTGTGGGACCCGGAAGTGATGGCCGGCGGGCTCCGCAGCTACGACTGGCTGCACCTGCACCACGAGGACTTCACGGGGCAGTATTCCAAGTTCTACCTCATCTACGCCGGCGCGCCCTGGCTCGGCGAGATGGTGCGCTTCAACGGCGCCGCGGCGCGCCAGCTCGGCTTCGCGAGCGTCCCCGAGCTGAAGAAAGCGGTGGCGCGGGGCATCCGCGACTATGTGGGAGACGGCGGCTTCTTGTTCGCGATGTGCACCGCCACGGAGACGCTCGATCTCGCGCTCGCGGCCGAAGCCGTGGACATCGCCGCAGCCTTCGCCGACGGCACGCCGATGGACCCGCAGGCCGACGCCAAGCTCGACTGGGCCAGGGCGCTCGCCTTCACCGGCGCCCACCTCGAGCCGAATCCCCAGGTGGCGAGCTTCTCCGACATCGACGGGCACCAGGTGAACGCCGGGTTCCGCCGCCAGCCGCTGGGGGCGTTCAAGCTGTTCAACTTCAGCGCCAAGATCGATCCGGTACCCACGATGCTGGTGCAGAGCCACCGCGACGTGATCCCCGACTTCTACGGGCTCACGACGTCGTTCATGCGGACGCGGCTGAAGCCGAGCATCACCGTGCTGGGCGACGAGGAAGGGGCGCCGTGGGTGAAGTACATCCACGGCGACCACGGCAAGGGGACGTGGACCTTCTTCGGCGGGCACGACCCGGAGGACCAGCAGCACCAGATCGGCGATCCCCCGACCGACCTGTCGCTGCATCCGCACTCGTCGGGCTATCGCCTCATCCTCAACAACGTGCTGTTCCCGGCGGCGAAGAAGCGCGAGCTCAAGACGTGAGCGCCGAGCGCCTCGCCGCGCCGGTGCGCGAGCAGTTGCGGGCGGAGATCGCGGCGGCGCGCGGGCGCGAGGTGTCGTTCGTGGTGCGGCCCGACGCGAACGGGCTCGTCATCGAGGCGCGCGTGGTGGCGCGCGGCACGGTGGACGCGGTGCTGGCGCTTCCCGGGATCGCGGGGCGCGGCGAGATGCTGGTGCACAACCACCCGAGCGGCGTGCTCGAGCCTTCGGGGGCGGACCTCGCCGTGGCGGCGCGGTTGCACGACGGCGGCGTCGGGTTCGGGATCGTGGACAACGCGGTCACGGACTTCTACGTCGTGGTCGAATGCCCGCGCCCGCGCTCCACCACACGCCTCGACGCGATCGACGTGGCGGGTCTGCTCGCCCCGGGCGGCGCCGTAGCGCGCGCGCTCGGCGGCTTCGAGGACCGGCCCAGCCAGCGGGACATGGCGGCGTACGGCGCCGACCTCTACAACGACGGCGGCATCGCGCTGCTCGAGGCCGGCACCGGGGTGGGGAAGTCGTTCGCCTATCTCGTCCCGGCCCTCGTGTGGGCGCGCGAGAACGGCGAGCGCACTATCGTTTCGACCAACACCATCAACCTGCAGGAGCAGCTCGTCGGGAAGGACCTGCCGATCCTCGCCCGCGCGCTCGGCACGGGCGACCACACGCCGAGCTTCGCGCTGCTCAAGGGTTGGCGCAACTACCTCTGCCTGGCGCGCCTGGAGCAGGCGCGCGCGGGCCTGCAGACGCTGTTCGACGAGCGGGAGGCGGCGGAGCTGGAGTCGCTCGGCGCGTGGGCCGCGAAGACGAGCGACGGCAGCCTCGCCGACCTCGCCGACGAGCCGGGCGCGGAGGTGTGGGACGCGGTGGCGGCGGAGTCGGACCTGTGCACCCGCCTCAAGTGCCCGCACTTCGAGCGCTGCTTCGTGTTCCAGGCGCGCCGCCGCGCAGCCGAGGCGGACGTGGTGGTCGTGAACCATCACCTGCTCAC